>Ga0123519_10011010_pt1 | contig 13399 bp, 12 predicted proteins | sample YelNatPaOPRAMG02_FD_87396 | JGI IMG/M metagenome (GOLD analysis project Ga0123519, IMG submission 87396) | Hot spring microbial communities from Yellowstone National Park - Yellowstone National Park OP-RAMG-02 (version 2) | ecosystem: Environmental > Aquatic > Thermal springs > Hot (42-90C) ...
GGAGGCCCGCAGCGTGATCCTGGCCACGGGGTCGCGGGCGGCGGTGCCGCCGGTGCCCGGCCTCGCCGGAGAGAGGGTGTGGACGAGCCGCGAGGCCCTGGCTTTGGAGGCCTTGCCGGGGAGCCTCCTTGTGGTGGGCGGCGGGCCAGTGGGCCTGGAGTTCGCCGCCCTCTTCGGGGCCTGTGGAGTCCAGGTGACGGTGGTGGAGATGCTGGACCGCCTGGCGCCAGGCCTGGACCGGGATATCGGCGAGGCGCTGGCCTGGGTGTTGACGCAGCGGGGGGTCCAGGTGCGCACGGCAACGCGGGTGGCGGCCGTGGAGCGCGGGGGGGATTCCCTGCGGGTGCGGGTGACGGGGCCGGCGGGCGAGGAGTGGCTGGAGGCGGAGGCCGTGCTGGTGGCGGCCGGGCGTGCCCCCAACGTGGAAGGCCTGGGTCTGGAGGATGCAGGGGTGCGCTACGGGCGCGGGGGCATTGCCGTGGACGACCACATGCAGACGAACGTCCCTGGGGTGTACGCCGTGGGGGATGTGGTCGGGGGGATGATGCTGGCCCACGTGGCGATGCACGAAGGCACGGTGGCGGCGGAGAACGCGCTGGGCCACGAACGGCGGATGGATGACCGGGCTGTCCCCAGTTGCATCTTCACCGAGCCGGAAGTGGCGAGCGTGGGCCTGAGCGAAGAGGCGGCGCGGGAGGCCGGCTACGAGGTACAGGTGGGCAAGTTCCCCTTCGCCAACAACGGGAAGGCCGTGAGCGCTGGGGAGGTAGAAGGGTTCGTGAAGGTGGTGGCTAGCCAGCGGTTCGGCGAGGTGCTGGGCCTGCACGTGGTGGGGCCGCACGCCAGCGACCTGGTCCTGGAGGGGACGCTGGCCCTGGTGCTGGAAGCCACCCTGGACGAACTGGAGGCCTGCATCCACCCCCACCCGACGCTCGGAGAGGCGGTGGCCGAAGCGGTGTTGGCGGCGCGGGGCCGGGCGCTGCACTCTCTGGGGTAGGGGAGCAAGCCTGACCTCACCTGCCCCAGGGCGAGGCGCGCTTCGCCGCCCTGGACCTCACCCCTTGCCCCCAGAGGAGGGCTTTGTAGGCGCTCCATGCCCTCTACTTTACCTTGCATGTGGGGAGGGAAAGAGGTCAGAGGGATAGACGGGGTGAGCCTGCGCAAAAGCGGGGCCCTGCGAGCGCTCCAATCCGTTGACACTGCCGCCAGGATGTGCTACACTTGCAGCCGAGAGGAACGCTGTTCGGATGGCGTGATCTTGCCCGCGCTCGGCCAGAGGGCCGAGGTCCCGGGTGGGAAGAGGCGAAAGGAGAACCAGGCAATGGCACGGTCGCGGACGGAACTCATCGTGAGCCGGTTGCGGGACCTCTCCAACACGGCAGGGATTGAGGCCTCGGCAGTGGTCAGCGTGGACGGCCTGATCATCGCCTCGGCGCTCCCCGCCGACGTGGAAGAGGACCGGGTCTCGGCCATGTCGGCCGCCATGCTCTCCCTGGGAGAGCGGATCGCCTCGGAACTGGGGCGCGGTGCCCTGGAAAGGGTCTACATTGAAGGCACGGACGGGTACGTGTTCCTGAGCGCCGTGGGCGAAGAAGCCGTCCTCACCGCCCTGGCCAGCAAAAACGCCAAACTGGGCCTGGTCTTCCTGGACATGAAGCGGGCCGTGGAAGACCTGAGCAAACTGATCTAGCCCTTCAAGGCCAGGCGCGGCTGGCCGGCGCGTGCGCGGCGATGGGGGGAAAGTGCGGTCCATCCGGGGCGCCCGACAGGAACCCTGCCCGGGAGGCCGGGCCCGGGGCCACTCCCTTTCCGCCTGCGGGGTGGGAAGCCCGGGGCGGGTCCCCTACAGACGCCCTGGAAGGGGACGGAACGGCAGTCCTCCGTGGAGGCGAAGGGTAGGCGCAGCGGGCACGGAGCGAGGCTCCGTGCCCTGCTTGTGAGGATGAGGGGCCCACAGGCAGAGGGTTGAGAGGGCATGACCAAGTACATTTTCTGCACCGGAGGTGTGGTCAGTTCGGTGGGGAAGGGCGTCACCGCGGCCTCCATCGGGCGCATCCTGAAGGCCCGGGGCATCTCCGTAGCCATCCAGAAACTGGACCCCTACATCAACGTGGACCCTGGCACCATGTCGCCCTACCAACACGGGGAGGTCTTCGTCACCGAAGACGGGGCGGAGACGGACCTGGACCTGGGCCACTACGAGCGCTTCACCGACGAGAACATGCTCAGCGTCTCCAACGTCACCACCGGCCAGATCTACGCCGAGGTCATCGCCCGGGAGCGCCGGGGCGACTTCCTGGGCGGGACCATCCAGGTCATCCCCCACATCACCAACGAGATCAAGCGGCGCATCGCCCTGGTGGGGCACAAGACCGGCGCTGAAGTGGTCATCGTGGAGGTGGGGGGCACGGTGGGCGACATTGAGGGCCTCCCCTTCCTGGAGGCCATCCGCCAGATGCGCAAGGACGTGGGCCGCAGCAACACCCTCTACATCCACGTCACCCTCCTCCCGTACATCGCCTCCACCAAGGAACTGAAGACCAAGCCCACCCAGCACAGCGTGCGGGAACTGCGGGGCATCGGCATCCAGCCGGACGTCATCGTCTGCCGCGCCGATTACCCGGTGGACGATGCCGTGCGGGATAAGATCGCCCTCTTCTGCGACGTGGAGCGGGAGGCCGTCATCCCCCTGGTCACCACGTCCGTCATCTACGAGGTGCCCCTGGTGCTGGAGGCTGCGAGGCTGGGGGACCTTCTGGTGGAGCGCCTGGGCCTGCAGCCCAGGGGGCTGGACCTGGAAGAGTGGAAGGCCATGGTGGCCGAGATCCGCCGCCCCAAGGAGCCCCTGGTCATCGGCGTGGTGGGCAAGTACGTGGAACTGCAGGACGCCTACATCAGCGTGCGGGAGGCCCTCTACCACGCGGGCGTGGCCCTCAAACGGGACATCCACATCCGGTGGATCAGTTCGGAGGCCCTGGAGCGGAGCGGGGACCTGACCCCCCTGCAGGAAGTGGATGGCATCGTGGTGCCCGGCGGGTTCGGCTACCGGGGCATTGAGGGGAAGATCGCCGCTGCCCGCTACGCGCGGGAGCGCCAGGTCCCCTACCTCGGCCTGTGCCTGGGGATGCAGGTGATGGTCATTGAACTGGCCCGGCACATCCTGGGGAGCGACGAGCCCAACAGCACCGAGTTTGACCACACCACGGCCTACCCGGTCATAGACCTCATGCCGGACCAGCAGGGCATCGCCAACCTGGGAGGGACCATGCGGCTGGGGGCCTACCCCTGCCGCCTGGTGCCGGGGACGCGGGCCGCGGAGGCCTACGGCCAGGACCTGGTCTACGAGCGGCACCGCCACCGGTTTGAGTTCAACAACGCCTATCGGGAGATGCTGGAGCAGGGAGGGCTGGTCGTGAGCGGCCTCTCGCCCGACGGCCGCCTGGTGGAGATCGCCGAGATCCGGGACCATCCGTGGATGGTGGGTTCCCAGTTCCACCCGGAGTTCAAGTCCCGGCCCAACCGGCCGCACCCCCTGTTCCTGGGGTTCCTGCGCGCGGCCATCGCCTATCGCCAGAGGAGAACCCAGGGCGGATCGCAGGTGATCCCCCAGAACCTTGCAATGGAGGAAGTGGACTGATGGCGAGGGAACGGATTCGCGTCCTGGTGGCCAAGCCGGGGCTGGATGGGCACGACCGCGGGGCCAAGGTGGTGGCCCGGGCCCTGCGGGACGCGGGCATGGAGGTCATCTACACCGGCCTGCGCCAGACCCCGGAGATGATCGCCGAAGCGGCGCTCCAGGAAGATGTGGATGTGGTGGGGCTGAGCATCCTTTCGGGGGCGCACATGACCCTGGTGCCGCGGGTCGTCCAGTTGCTGCGGCAGCAGGGGCAGGAGGATGTCGTCGTGGTCGTCGGGGGCATCATCCCCGATGAGGACCGGCCAGCGCTTGAGGAGTGGGGTGTGCACGGCATCTTCGGACCCGGCACCCCCACCCAGGAGATCATCGCCTTCATCCAGGACGCGGTGCGCCAGCGGCGGGGGCAGCCCTAGCCCATGGCCCCCGTGGAGGAACTCGTCGCAGCGGTCCTGGCCGGGGACCGACGGGCCATCGCCCGCGTCCTCAGCCTTGTGGAGGATAACGGGGAGTCCGCCCACCGCCTGTTGGCCGCCCTGCACCCGCACACCGGCCGCGCCCACGTGGTGGGCATCACCGGCGCGCCCGGCACGGGCAAGAGCAGCCTGGTGAACGCCCTGGCTGCCCTCGTCCGCCGCGGTTTCGGGGGCCATCCCCCGCGCACGGTGGGCATCGTGGCCGTGGACCCCACGAGCCCCTTCACCGGGGGCGCGCTCCTGGGCGACCGCATCCGCATGCGGGAACTCGCCGGCGACCCCGGCGTCTTCATCCGCAGCATGGCCACCCGGGGGAGCCTGGGCGGCCTGGCTTGGGCCACCGCCGACGCCATCCAGGTCCTGGATGCCGCGGGCTTCCAGGTCATCTTCGTGGAGACGGTGGGCGCAGGCCAGGCCGAGGTGGATATCGCCCGTACCGCCCACACCACCGTGGTGGTGGAGGTCCCTGGCATGGGCGACGAGGTCCAGGCCATCAAGGCCGGCATCCTGGAGATCGCCGACGTCTTCGCCGTGAACAAGGCGGACCACGAGGGGGCCGACCGCACGGCTATGGCCCTGGAGATGATGTTGGACCTCAACACTGGCCCCCAGCAGGTGGTGCACCACGGTCAGTTGATGGTGGTGGCGGCCCCGCCCCCAGAGGACGCGGGGAAGGGAAAAGGCTGGCGTCCGCCCATCTGCAAGACGGTGGCCGTCCGAAACCGCGGCATTGAGGAACTGGCCCAGGCCATTGAAGCCCACCGCGCCTACCTGCAGGAAAGCGGCCTCTGGCAACGACGGGAGGAGGAGCGGGCCGCCCGGACCCTGGAGACGATGCTCCAGGAAGAACTTCTCCGCCGCGTCGTCGCCGCCCATCCCCCTGAGGAGATCGCTTCCCTCGTGCGTCAGATAGCCCAGCGCGCCCTGGACCCCTACACGGCGGTCCAGCGCCTGTTGGGGGAAGTGCCCCCTGGATAGGGGGCGGGGGCATGGATCGCCGCTGGTCCGTTCAATCCGTTCCAGAAATCCGTTGATAGCATCCCGGGGCAGGCTGGGGCCTGGCCCCTACAGGGCAGGCACAGGGGCCTGGCCCCTACGCCCCCGGGGGTTCCCCTTTGGGCGCGCGGTGCTCCTTCACCCAGGCCTCAAACCACTCCGGGTCCAGGATTTGGATGAGGGCCACGGCGCGGTCCGGCCGCTGGGAGAAGAGGTCGCAGAGGGTGCAGCGGGAGCGGTAGGCCTCCTCAATGGCCTTGTCCAGCGCCGAATGGGGCAGTTCCCCTTCCTTCCACCGGCGGAAGGTCTCGCAGAGGGGCTCCGCTACCTTCCGCCACCGGTAGTCGTAGTAGTCGTCAATCAGTTTCTGCTGCCAGTGCCAGGCTTCGGCCTTGGGATCCCCTTCGCCTTGCGCCATCGTGCTCGCCTCCTCTGGTGGGCCCCTGTGCTCCAAGGGCCCGATCCCACCTACAGGACCAGGGCGTCGGCCACCAGGTCCACCACGCCCTTGACCTCCACGCCCAGGCCGTAGTGCTCGTTCAGATCCGAAAGTTGGGTCTTGCAGTTCTCGCAGGCAGTGACGACCCACTGGGCCCCCGTGCGCCGGATCTGCTCCACCTTGGGCTTGCCAGCCCGCATCCGCACGTCCTTCATCCCTGGCTCGGCGATGAGGCCCCCGCCCCCGCCACAGCACCAGTTCAGTTCCCGGTTGGGGGTGAGTTCGCGGAAATCCGTGGCCACGGCCCGGATGAGGAGGCGTGGCTCCTCAAACATGCCGGCGTTGCGCCCGATGTTGCACGGGTCGTGGTAGGTGAGGGGCACCGTAAAGGTGCCGGGGCGGACGCGGATGCGGCCCTCCTGCAGGTAGTCGGCCACCAGTTTGACGATGCTCACGCGCTCCAGGCCTGCCACTTCCTCACCGAACCAGCCGTCAAAGTAACTGAGGAGGGTGCGGGTGGCGTGGCCGCACTCCGGGTAGACGATGACTTGGGCGCCAAGGCGGCGGGCTTCGTCCACAATCCAGTGGGCGGCCTGTTTCGCTTTCTCCATATCGCCGACGAAAAAGGAATGGTTAGTGGCGGTGAACAGGCTCAGGCTCCAACTCTCCTTTGCGGCGTAGAAGATCTTCACCGCGGGGATGACAGCGTGCTCTCCAACCAGCGGCACGTAGAGAACGCGTGCCCCTGCCTGGCCCACTGGGATCCGGAGGTCAGGAGCGTTCCACTCCTTCTGCAGCCGCTCCTCCATGGCATGGAACTGGTCCACGTAGAACTCTTTCAGAGCATCAATGATCTCCCCTTTGCTGACCTCGGCCTTGCCGATCTCAGCGACCATTTCCATGCCCATCCCCTCCTGAAGGAGGGCGTAGCGCGCGGTGCTGACCAAGAGCCCGGTATCCAGGTGGAAGGGGCAGACCAGAGTGCAACGCCGACAGCCCGTGCAGTCCCAGAGCGCCCGCCGGAGTTCCTCCACCGTTCGGTCGTCCGGAGGGCGGTTCTCCCGATACCAATCCAGCAGGGGGTTCCCCTTGGGCTGGAGCAGTTTTTTGACCAACAGGGCTCGGTAAGCGGGGATGTGAGCAGGGTCGTGGGAGTACGCGTAGAAATGGCAGGCGTCCGCACAGAGCCCACAGCGGATGCAGATGTCAAAAAAGTACTGGAGCGGGCGACTCAGGCGCTGGCGCATCGTCTCCGTAAATGTTTCCAACATGACACCCTCCTAACTATAGGCCACCATCTTGGCTAGCACATAGCCGACCATGTGGATGAACTTGCTGAAGGGGAAGTAGACCATGAGGAGCTGCACGAAGGCAAAGTGCCAGGTAAAGGCAGGGCCAGCGCTCTGGGGGGCCGGTTGCCACTGGAAAGAGGCAAGCCCCAGGAAGAAGCGGTTCAGCTCTCCAAGGTCTAGAGCGTGGAGAAGGTGGATGTGGAGGCCGGTCACCGCAATGCTGATCAGCAGAAACAGGGCGAGGTAGTCCTGGGGCACCGAGAGCAGTTTGCGGCGGCCGCCCATGCGGTGGGCCAGAGCGTAGGAAAGAAGGAGGAGGAACAGGAGGCCCACGATCGTCCCGAACACGGCCCAACCCACCGGCTCTCCCGCGAAGAGGTGGACGAAGACGGGCAGGTGGTGCACCAATACCAGGAAAAGGGCGCCATGCAGGACCAGGCCGGCGACGATAGGGAGGGCGGAGCCGCTGATCCGAAGCGCGTTGAACACCATCTTCAGGGTGATGGTCTCTATCAGCACTTCCATGAAGGGGCCCCAGCGGCGGTGAGGGCGGGGATACAGGCTCAGATGACCGGCCGCGGGCTTGCTCTGCCACCACTGGAAAACCTGGTAAGCCAGGCCCCCGACGAAGACGGCCACAGCGATGTACGGCGTGATGTACGCCACCAGAAAAGCGATCGTGTCCACAGCCCAGAGACCTCCTTGAAGGCGCACGGGAGGGGGAGGAGGTTCCCCTCCTCCCCCTGCGGCTCACTTGACGCGGCGGATGAGGAAGCGGAAGACCCCCTCGCCCTTCTCCATCTTGACCAGTTCGTTGCCGCTGCTCTTGGCCCAGGCGCTGATGTCGGCCATGGAGCCCGGGTCGGTGGCCAGCACCTCCAGGATGCCGCCCACCGACACGTTCTTGATCTCCTGGCTGGTCTTCACCACAGGCATGGGGCACTGCAGGCCCCGCGCGTCCAGGGTCTTCTCAGGCTTGAGTTCGTCCATCGTTTATCTCCTTTCCAAAAAGTCTTTTGTGATGATCGCGTAGGGCGCGCCGGCGCGCCCCTTCCATCCGCTCCATCCGCTCCAGAAATCTGCTGGCAGCACGCCTGGCCGAGGCTGCGAAGCCCGCGTGAAGGGACCGCGTGGCGCTGGCTCAGATGAACAGGGTGATGTCCGCGCCCTGCGCCTCCAGCACATAGGTGGCCGCGCCCACCACGTCCGTGACCTCGTCAATCAGGTCCTCCCGGCGGATCTCCATGACGTCCATGCTCATCTGGCAGGCCAGGAGCCGGACGCCCAGGTCCACCGCCGTCTTGCGCAGTTCTGGCAGGGAGGTCACCCCCTTGTCCCTCATCATCTTCTTGAACATCCAGCGGCCGAGGCCGCCGAAGTTGAAGCGCGAGGGCCCCAGGCGGTCAATGCCGCCCCGGTTCATCAGGCCCAGCATGCGGCCGAAGAGCCCCTTGCCGGTCAGGTTGCCCTTCTGGATGGCCTTGAGGCCCCAGAAGGTGAAGAACATGCTGGTCTGCATGCCCATGGCCGCGGCGGTGGTGCCGATGATGAAGGCCGCCATCACCCGGTCCATGTCCCCGCTGAACACCACGATGCTGCACTTCCTCACGTCCTCGGACATCTCTTTCCCTCCTTAGTTTTGTAGGACGACTGCGCCACGCGGCTAAATCTGGCTGATGGCCGCGATCTGCCGCAACCGTGCGACGAGGTTCCGCCGCTCCTCGCCGATCTCGCCGAAGGTCCGCGCCACCAGGTGGAGGAGTTTGGTCAGCCGCTGCAGGTCCTCGCCCGGCATGGTGCGGATGCTCCCCGCCGCGTCCTGGAGCGCGCCTTCGTCCAGGCCCAGTTGGCGGGCCAGGGCCGCCAGGCGGGCTTGCCAGGCCTCCCCTTCCCCTGCAGGGGCGGCGAACTGGCAGGCGACCACGGTGGCCACCTGCTGCCCCTCCGCCCAGACTGGGGCGCGCAGGGTCAGGAGCCCGGCGTGGCAGGGACGGAACTCCCCTGGCCTGGCCCCTTGCCAGGAGGCCAGGCACCGCCTGCGCCCTTCGTCGGTAGCCAGGATGAGGGTGCACAGGGCCGAGCAGTGGCTCACGGGGGTGAGGGGCACGCCCTTCGCATCCAAGGTGACGGCAGCGAGGCGCAGCGCCTCGGCGAAGATCTCCTGGATGGGGAGCACGCATGCAAGGGGGAGGGGGGATGCGTCAGGGGTCCACTCCCCTTCGGCGGGGAGGGCTGCCTCGGCTGGCCCCTGTGGCTCTTTCCCTTTCCGTTGCTCCAGCCAGACCTCCACCTGGTCGCGGCGGAAGCGCCACTGCCCCCCGACCTTGACCCCCTGGAGCGTCCCGCGCTTGAGCATGCGGTAGATGGTGACGCGGTCTACCTGCAACAGGTCCTGCAGTTGTCGGACGGTGAGCAGGCCCTCCAGGTCCTTCATGGTGAAGATTATAACAAGCTATGGCGGTTTTGTCAAGTTGCGCGCCCCTGATAGAACTTGTTATAGCAAATCCACCATCCGCGGGACCTCCGCCGGTCACCTGCAGGGCGGGCCCTGCCCTGGAACTCTGACATGCCGCCTGACCCCGCCGTTGGGCCTACAGCAAGTGGCCTATGGCGGATGCTTCTGGGCGGCGGGTTGCCCCCCATCCGCTTTCTGTGGTATAATTTCTTCAGGAGGCCCTCTCTCCATCCCTCCGGGCCCATAGCTCAGCGGCAGAGCAGCCGGCTCATAACCGGTCGGTCTCAGGTTCGAATCCTGATGGGCCCACCTGCTCACCCCAAACGGCCCCGGCCTCGCAGGGGCGAGGTGAGGCATTGGGCCCTCGGGGCCGCGGCCAGAGGGGCCTGACAAGAGGCATTTTGCTTTCTCAGCGGACGAAGGCTCGTTCCGGCAAAGGCCGGAGCCCCGTTCCCCCAGCGGCCTCCGACCCTTCAGTGCGCCAGAACTCCTGAGAAGGTTCCGCCCGGAGGACCACATGGGTCCTGGACCTGAACGCCCACACGGGATGGCTGAGGGGCTGCCCTCCCTGCTCGTGGCCCTCGCGGTGGCCTGCCTCGTGGCGGCCACCCGCGCCGCCTTCCACACCGCCACCGTCTGGGGCACGGTGCGGGATGCGCTGAGCGGCCTCCCCATCCCGAACGCGGCGGTGGAGGTCTCGGGAGAGCAGGTCTCGGCCCAAGAGGGGGCGTTCCAGGTGCGCCTGCCGCCCGGTCGGTGGGTGCTGCGGGCTCAGGCCCCGGGCTTCGCCCCTCTGGAGGCCCCCTTGGACACGCGCACCGCCTATCCCCGCCGCCTGCGCAAGGACCTCGCCCTTTCTCCCCTGGAACTGACGGTCCTGGTGCGGGATGGAGCAAGCGGCACCCCTCTCCCCGGGGCGCAGGTCCAGGCGGCTGGCCACCCCTGCACCACCGATGCAATGGGCGAGTGCCGGTGGCTGCGCCTGTCCGGGGCCGTCGCCCTGCGGGTGGAGGCCGAGGGGTTCCGCCCTGCGGACCTCCGCCTCTCGCCCCAGGAGGCCCTCCGCCACCAGGAGACCCACAACCCTTTGGAAGTGCGCCTCCAGCCCCTCTGCCTGACCCTCCGCGTGGTGGACCCCCAGGGCGTGCCAGTGCCGGGGGCGTGGGCCACGGCCGGTCCCCAGGAGGGCCAGGCCGATGCCGATGGCCGCATCACCCTCTGCCGGGTGCCCGCGGCGCTGGACGTGCAGGTCCAGGCCGAGGGATTCCTGCCGTGGCGGGGCCTCTGGCGGGCCCCGTCGGAAGGCGTGCCGCCTCCCCTGGATGTGGCCCTTGCGCCTCGCCGCACGCCGGGCCGCGTCCTCTCGGAAGGCCCCAGGGAGGAGCCGGTTGCCGGCGCCCGGGTGCGGGTCGGCCCCCAGGAGGTCCGCACAGGCCCTGACGGTGCCTTCGTCCTGGAGCGGCTGAGGTCCGGCGACGAGGGGCAGGTAGAAGCCGATGGCTACCAGCCCCTCGCCTGGACCTACACAGGCCAGGAGCGGCTGGAGTTCCGCCTGACGCCCCTGCCCACGGTGGTGCAGGTTGTGGACCTCCTCTCCGGGGAGCCCGTGCGCGGCGCCTGGGTGGCGGCAGCGGGGGGAGAGGCCCAGGCGGACGGCGCTGGGCAGGCCATCCTCCTGGGTGTGGCTCCTGGGGAGGAGGTTCGCGTGCGCGCAGAAGGGTACCTCTCCGCTGCCGTCCCGACGCCCCCGGACCGCCGCGTGGTGGTCCACCTCCTGCCCCAGGTGGTGGAGGGCACGGTGCGGGACGCGGAGACCGGGCTCGCCATCCCTCGGGCGCGGCTCTACACTCCTGCGGGCCTGGTGCGCGCCGACGCGCAAGGGCGGTACCACCTGGCTGGCTACGAAGCAGCCCCCACCGTCCAGGTGCTGGCCGCCGGCTACCGCAGGGCCACCTTCCACCTGGCCCCGGAAGCCCTGGGGGAGGCCCTGCGTGCTCCGGGCGCGCAGGCAGGGGTTGCAGTGCGCCCCGTCCGGGGAGGGAAGGGCGTGGACCTGGACTTCCTCCTGCAGCCCCACGCCGTCCACGCGCTCTACATCCCCCTGGGGCGGCTGAGCGACCCGGCCGCGGTGCGGGCCCTCCTGAACCTGGTGGCCGAGAGCGACCTGAACGGGGTGGTCGTGGACGTGAAGGGGGACAAGGGCCGGTTGGCCTTCCGGCCCCGCAACGCCATCGCCCAGGAGGCGGGGGCCTTCCGCACCGACCTGATGGACCTCGGGGAACTCCTCGCCTTCTGCCAGGAACACGGCCTCTACACCGTGGCGCGGATGGTGGTCTTCAAGGACCCGGTGTTGGCCGAGGCCCGCCCGGAGTGGGCCCTGCACCGCCCCGACGGCTCCCTGTGGCTGGACCGCGGCGGCTCGGCCTGGGTGAACCCCTACCTTTCGGAGGTGTGGGACTACAACCTCGCCCTGGCCCGGGAGGTGGCCGACCTGGGGTTTGACGAAATCCAGTTGGACTACGTCCGCTTCCCCTCCGATGGGGAGGTCGGGGCGGTGGACTACGGCCAGGAGAGCACGCGCGAGACCCGCATCGCCGCCATCCAGGGCTTCATCCGGGCTTTTGCCGACGCGCTGGAAGACAAACCCGTCTTCACCGGGGTGGACGTCTTCGGGCTCACGGTGACCGTGCACCCCGAGAGCGAGATGGGGATCGGCCAGCGGGTGATGGACCTAGCACCCTACGTGGACTACCTGTGCCCTATGGTCTACCCTTCCACCTTTGCCCCCGGCAACCTGGGCCTGGCGGACCCTTACGCCTCACCCTACGAAGTGGTCTACCGCAGCGTCCAGGAGGCCAGCCGGCGGGTGCCCCCGGGCACCCGGGTCAGGCCGTGGCTCCAGCACTACTTCTACGGTCCCGACGACCTGCGAGAGCAGATGCAGGCCGCCGCGGACGCGGGAGGCTGGGGCTGGATGTTCTGGAACAGCCGCGCCAACTACCTCTATCCCCAGGTCTTCTCCTTCCACACAGGTACGCCGTGAGGGCCTTGCGGGAGGCGCGAAAAGCACGGAGGCGCTGAAGGCCTCCGTGCTCTCCGTGCCTTTGCTCCAGGGGGCAGCAGCGCTGGCGCTACCCCTGGTTTCCGCTGGCCGTGCCCAGGGCCGGCGGCATGGCCCGGCCCGGTTCCGGTTCTGCGGCCGTAGCCTGGCGTGCCCGCAATCCCTGCACCCGCCGGGCGAGGGCCTGCACGCGGGCCCGCAGTTCCTGGGGGTCAAAGGGCAGGTTGAGGTGCATATCCGCCCCCATCTGGTAACCCAGCACGACATCCTTCTGGGCTGCCCGCTGGAGGAGGAGCACCACCGCCACATCCCAACTGCGGCGGACCACCCCGCAGAAGGCGAACCCCTCTGGCCCGGGCTTGCTCACCTCTAAGAGGACCACGTCGCACGGCTCTCGGTCCAGGAAGAGGATGGCTTCCAGTTGGTCCTGGGCTACCGAGACCTGATCTCTTTCCTCCGCAAAAACCTGCTCCACTTGCGCGATCAGGTCCTTATCCGCAGAGACCAGAAGAACCCGGGCCGACATTTCTTCTCCTTCTCCTTTCCTTGTTAAGCCCCCACTTGTGTGGGGCACCTGGCCCCAGGGATCGCCTGCCGGCCAGGTGCCCCCTCGCTCATCACCAGGCCTGCAGCCGGCTCCAGTCCTCCTCGGGCCGGCACCAGGCGGGGGCCACATCGTCGGCTGGCTCCACCGTCAGCCGCGTGGGCGCCGGGATGCTCCACGGCCCAGGCTGGTCCAAGAAGGAGGTATCCAGGATGTACAGTTCCCAGTTCCCGTCTTCCCGGTTGCTCTGGAAGAGGAGGCGCAGGCCGTCGCAGTCCCAGGCCGGCTGGGCGTCGTCGGCCGGGCTGTCGGTGAGGCGGGTCTCGTCGCTGCCGTCCGGCCGCACCACGTACAGGTCCCACTGCCCATCGCGGTCCGACTGGAAGGCGATCCAGTCCGCCTTCTCCGTCCGCCAGTTGGGCAGGAGGTCGTCGCCGGGGCTGTCCGTCAGCCGCACCTCGTAGAAGCCGTCCAGGTCCACCACGAAGAGGTCCCAGTTGCC
>Ga0123519_10011011_pt1 | contig 13399 bp, 12 predicted proteins | sample YelNatPaOPRAMG02_FD_87396 | JGI IMG/M metagenome (GOLD analysis project Ga0123519, IMG submission 87396) | Hot spring microbial communities from Yellowstone National Park - Yellowstone National Park OP-RAMG-02 (version 2) | ecosystem: Environmental > Aquatic > Thermal springs > Hot (42-90C) ...
CAGTTGGTGGCCCAACCTGGGTTTACTTTCGTTGTGCTCAGGCAGGTTCGCTCCCACCAGTGCTCCCAGTTGCGCCGATCGCTCCGTAACCACCGCAACGGCATCAACCGATCCGCTCGCACCGGATTCCAACTCCGCCCCTACCCCTTGAAGCGACGATTGATCTGCACCTCTACGGCCTTCTCCACCGCTCCGCTGCCCGCTCGCACCACTGGCCCTTCTCTCCCATTATGCCGTCGCCAGCGCGCGGCAATCTGCCCGTAGGCATCAATCCCCTCCCGATTACCCAGCACGTACCCAAACAGTTCACGCCACCGCCGCTCCGCCATGCTGCCCGACGGCGGTCTCTCCGCCCGTAACGCTTCCAACACCGCTTCACTGTCGCTGGCATATACCCCCGCCATGATCCGCCGATACGCCGCTTGATCCGTCCCCACCCACTCCCGCACCCGTTGCGCCACGTGCCAGCGATCCAACAACCACATCGCCTCCCCAAACTCCGCATCCCGCATCCGCTCCAACCCCTCGTCGCCATCGCTGAGCACCACGCTCAACGATGGATTCGCCCCATAGTGACGGTCACGCTGCCGTCGCAGTCGCACCCCAAACAGCCCCACGCTCTCGGCACTGGCCAACCAACTCTTCTGCACCAGCACCACTGAGCGCCCGCTGCTATCCTCGTAACGTGCCTCTCGGCCCGTATCATGCAGCCCCAACTGCATCAGAAAATACGCCGCTGCCGTCTTCTGCGTGCCATGCCGTTGGCGCTTCAACCAGGTCGCATCCATCTCCGTCACCACCACCTCGGCTCGCCACCCGTGCGGTTTCTCCGGCCACCAGTCCCGCGCCAGTTGTTCCTGCAACTTCGCCCCGTAATACGGCACGCACGCCCACACCGCCCAATGACTGATCCGCACCCGACACCACTGACCGACTCCTGCTGCTGCCGGCCGGTAGTTCTGCTCGGTGGCCGCTTCCAACGCCTGCTGTTCGACAGCAGGACTGAGCAACCGCGTGGCCTTGCCCCGCCACAGCAGTTTGGCCAAGCTGTGATACCCGCCCGCCGTCCGTCCCCGTTCTCGCACCACGCGCACCGGCAGGCGCAACTCGCCCAGCGGCGTGACCAGGGCGCGCTCCCGCCAGCGGATGGCCCCGTAGCGCTCCGCGTGCGCTGCCAGCCAACCGTCCTGGTAGGCGGCAGCCGCCTGCCGGTAGAGTTGCTGCCCCGCACGGAAGGTTTCGGCGACGACCGCTTGTTCCAGTTGCTTGACATCCGTGAACTGTCCCTCTACGCTCAGCACACAGGACACGGAGACGGCGATAGTCTCTGACATAACGGCTCAACTCCTTTCTTGATTGGTTAGGGTTGAGCCTTTCTGTTCACCCTTTCTCCTCCATCTGACAACCTTCTAACACGAGCGTCGCGGGGACGCATCTTGCGCACCGCCACTCTTGATTTGTAGGGCGCGATGTCCCGTGTCGTTTCGGGGTATCGCGCCGATGCCCGGATTTTCCGACAACGCAACACGATGCCCGCACGACAGGCATCGCCCCCTGCAACACGCTGTCCTTACTGTCAGAGAGACAGCGAGCAGATGCTGCTCGTGGGATTTCCCCACGCGTTTCCGCGCTTGATTTCGGCCTGTTCTCCCCCCAGAATTTCCCGCCGTGGATACCCCGAAAATCTCAGCGGTTGTGATCGGCTACAATGACGAGCCGAACATTCGCGCCTGCTTGGAAAGCATTCGTTGGGCGGATGAAATTATTTTCGTGGATTCCTATAGCACCGATGCCACCGCCAGGATTGCCGCCGAGTTTACCGACAAAGTCTTTCAGCACAAGTTTGAGGCGTTCGGCAAGTTGCGAAATGAGGCGGTCGCGCACGCTTCAAACGACTGGATTTTCAGTCTCGATACCGACGAGCGGGCCACGCCGGAAATCCGCGATGAAATTCGGACGCTGTTGTCTCGCGGTCCCGATGCGGTGGCGTATTTTGTACCGCGCCGCAATTTTTTCCTTGGACGCTGGATCCGCCATTGCGGCTGGTATCCTGACTATCGTCAACCGCAGTTCTTTCACCGGCGGCACATGCGGTATCGGGATAGCGATCTTGTGCATGAAAGTTTTGATGTGGATGGCAAAGTCGGTTATCTGCGGGAGCATGTGATTCAGATTCCGTTCCGCGACATCAAACAGTTTCTCGGGAAAATGGATCGCTATTCAGACCTGATGGCCCGGCGACTTGCCGAGCAAGGAAGGAGGTTCAGTATCTGGCAGCTTCTTTTTCGTCCGCCATTCACGTTCCTGAAAATGTACCTCTTGCGGTTGGGTTTTTTGGACGGGTTGCAGGGATTCATTCTGTCGGGCCTGTACGCTTATTACACTTTTATCAAGTACGTCAGGCTCTGGGAAGCAACACGCCCATAACATCCGCCACACTGCTGGAGGTCGGCAACACCACGTGCCCTTCTCCCCAAGGTCGCCACCATTCCGCCTTGGACTCCGGGCCGAAAAAGGCGATGACTTTCGTCCCCATGGCGGCGGCGATGTGCATAGGGCCGCTGTCGTGGCCGATAAAGACGCCCGCTCGTTTCAAGAGCGCCGCCAGTTGCAGGATGGTGGTTTTCCCCACCAAAGACAACGGACGCCTCTTGGCGTTGGCCAGAATCCAATCGGTGTCTGCCGCCTCGCGATCACTGCCGACCAAGACCACCGGCATGGGTAGCGAGTCCACCAATTCCCGCCATCGCGGCAATGGCCAGCGGTTGACCGGATACCGTCCGCCAAGGTGAACGGCGGCAAACGACCGTGACGGCAGCGGCAGATTTGCCGCGTATGCCTCATCATCCGGGCCGACGCGCAGTTCCAGAGATTTGTCATCGGCCTTCAAACCCAAGCATTGTTCCACCAGCGCAAGGTGCATTTCGACAACATGAGCGCCAGGAGGAAACGGGATTTGACGGTTATAGATAAATCGTCGCAAGCCTTCTCCGCGGTCCAATCCTATGCGCAATGGCACACCGCTCAACAGACTCAACCATGCCGCCCGGTCGCCGCTGAAAAAATCCACTGACACATCGTACCGCTGTTCCCGCAACGCCCGTACCAGCCGCCATGTTCCGCGGGTCCCCGCTTGTCGGTTCACCGTCAAGACGCGATTCAGATGTGGGTTGTAACGGAGGATGTCCTCCGTTCCTTTGTTCACCACCATGGTGATATGTGCTTCGGGAAAACTCTCTCGCAACAAACGAATGGCCGGTGTCGTCAGGAGCACATCGCCGATGTAGCGGAGTTTGAACAGGAGGATGCCGTTCATGACGACGGCTCCTCCATCGGTTTGTTTGTGACACTCCACATCATGTAGCCAAGGGAAAACAACAGAATCAAAGTCCCATATGTCACACACCCGGCAGACAAACAGACATTAGAGAGGCGCGAGCCGATAATGTCGCGGGACGTCAACGTAATCAGCGCAAAACTCAGCCCCAGCAGCGTACCTCCCATCCATCGGAACCTCTGTTCCTTGATTACCATTGCGGTTGCCAACATGTAGGGCAAGATCAGCACGACAAAATGGGATTTGCTGCTCATGGGCGAGAGCAATAGCATACTGATCAACAACACCGCCACATCGAGGACAAATGGGTTCTCCATGTACGACGATCGCAACAAGAACCACAACACCAACAATCCGTAGATGCCATAGACGATGCCCGCGCGGTAGTTTTTTCCCTCGCCATTCCCCGCCTTGTCGCTCATCCGAAACAACAGTCCGCGCAGTGACTGGTTCAAAGGATTGGGTTCCTCCCATTGTCGTGGCGCTCCCTCGTTGTCCTTTGTGGGAGACATACCCAGCGCAATTTCCCGAAGCCACGTGGCAAAATATCCTGATGAAGTTTCTTTCGGAGTAAAAAACAAATCGGGTAATAATGAAAACCCCAGATAGAAAACAACCGAAAACAGAAACAGTTTCCACCGTCGGCGCAACAGTAAGTACGGAAACAACAACAAGGGAGTCGCCTTCAGGGCCGCCGCGGCCGCAAAACCAAAAGCCCCGACGGCCTCTTTGCGGTTTATCAAGCCGTTCAGACCGAGAAGAATGCAAAGAAAAACAACCACGTCATAGGCTTGGTTTTCAAACACAGCCAGGGTGACTTTCAAACTGAGGATCATTGTCACAAATCGAAGCCAGTTCCGCGTACCGTTTTTCCACAAATCTTGTACCATGGTGGTGACAAGGGATTCACATATTCGCCAGCTCAAAATCGTTGCGCTGATCAAGACCGCATACCAGACCAGATTCCGCAGCCACATTGGCATCGGCGCGAACGGAATCATCAAGAACGCAAAAACCGGCGGGTATGTGAACCCCGGCGCAACGGATTCCAACGACCTGCTCTCCAACAATGCGGTGGCCGCCAGCGGGTAAAGCGTCATACCGTCCGGTTTCTTGATGAACCGCACATAATACGCAGCAAAAAACAACACAAGCGCAAGTGCCCGACCGTGGCGGGAAAGAAAAGCTGTTATTCCGCTACGTTCAATCGGTCCCGTCATAGGGCAAGCCAATAGGCATTCCTGTTTCGATTGACAAGCACAATCTCGGCACAGGACCGAATTCAAACCGGGCTAATCAAATTGGCAAAACGTTCCGGATGCGTGCGCACGTAGTCTGGCAATCTTTCGTCCACAACAAAGAACTGCGCCTGACCACCATCCGCGCAAAGGCTCTGCCCTTTCTTGATACATTGTGCGACCCGTTCGGGGGCCATATATTCTGGCCGATTAAATTCTTGGTGGGCAAACGCCGCTGCCTTTGCGCGGATTCGTTCCACGCCTCCCATCCAGGAAAAATGCCATCCACCATTGGGAACCGTGTGGTAACCGCAGTGACGAAGTTCATTGGCCAGCGTAAAGTCCCGATAGTACATCAAGCGCGTTCCATACCAAGTGGGAGCGTTCACAAACTGGCAATTCAAGAAGTACCCGTATCGTTCCTGTTCGAACTTCCAAACATAAGGATGAAACTTGCGAAATTCCCGCCGTAAAACACGGTTCATGGCAATCCATTTTACAATGCGATGCGCCATGCGTTCGCCAAGTCCCACCCTGTATTTCATGGTGCGGGCCACTTGCTGCACGGTGTGTGCTCTCGGAATCTCGTCGAGGTCGGAAACCAGGATCAAATCATCGGGTTGGCATCCGATCAACCCACGTCCGATACAATTGCGCTGAAAATTCTCCAGATCCCAAGGATTGGCGGAATCGGGCATATCATTCACCACAACATGGATAATCCGTTCACAAAATGGCCTGAATGATTCTTGATTTTCCTGGTAATATAGAGGTTTGGGTTGGTTGGTATGGGTACGCGTGGCCTCCACCAAAACAAACCGGTCAACGACACTTGCAAGCTCGTGCAGCCGCAGTTCTAGCAACTCCAGTTCGTTGAAAAATGTAAATGTGTCGTATATCATTCGACAAGTCCTCTCCATGCCGCCTCGATGTCATCCACCCGTTTCTCCCAGGAATGCTGCAGTGCCAACGCAAGACGCCCGGCAGCCGCAGCGGCGTTCTCTGTGGCCATAGCCTGCTCGATTTGCGCAATAAAACCGTCCGCATCCTCCGCGACCCGAATGGCATCACCAAATACCCGCAGTCGGGGAATCGGCGTCGCTACCACGGGTTTCCCCGCAGCCAGATACTCGTAAGCCTTAATCGGATCACAGGCCAATACAAACGGGGAGAGATGAAAAGGAATCAAACACACATCGCAGGCGGCCAGATACGCTGGCAATTGGTCGTAGGGTTTGGGACCCAAGATGTGAACATTGGGGAGATCATGAAGAAGAGCAAGATCACTGTGAACACTCCCGATGAGCGCCAACTGCCATGCAGGACGTTTTCGTGCCACCTCCGCCAAAAGCTCGATGTTAACCCACTGCTGAATTGCCCCAACAAAACCGAGCAACGGATGCGAGAGACGGGCGAGTTCCTCCGGACACACCAACGCTCCGCTGGACGCCTGAGCGAAGTGGGCGACATCGGCGCCGTTGGGAACCAAATGAACATTGCCGTGATACGGAGCGAGCTTCTCAAACAATGTCTCGCTGGAGGTGAACACGAGGCAGACTTTGGACAACAAGCGGGCTTCGTACTCCTGAATGATGCGCGCCAAACGCGGAGACAGGTCCGCCAGTTCATCGCAACAGTCATAGCAGGCAAGGCGTTCTCCCATTCCCCCCACCAACGCTTCCGCCGGCGGATAACAAACCCACAGGATCGGTTGTTCGCAGTTCCAACGCCGCATCAAATGGCGCAGCCACGGACGTAACAGCATTAGCCAGATTCGGTTCAGGCGGGGATAACGTCGTAACGAGAACGGTACCATTGGGGTAAAAACAACGATATTGGGAGCTGCCTCCCAGCCACCGAACAACTGGCGCCATCGGAATTGTCGCCAGTGACGCATCAATCCGAACAGGTCGCGTGGAGACTCAACATACAAAATGCGGTGGTGCGCGGCCAGACGCGACATCAACTGCTGGTGACGTTGCCAAAGCCCCGTCCATGTGCAGGCCCAGACACAAAGAATCGGTGGGGATTCATTCATGCGAAGTGACCTGCGACTTTTCTTGCCGCGCTTCTTGTAGCATCCCGACATATCGTTGAAATCGTCCCCAAGCCCGCTGTCGCTCGCACCTCATGCCGCAGGCGGCAGTCAGCGTCAGGCGCAAACTCGTGACCATCAAGCGCGGGAGAATCCATGTAAAAACATCGGGGTGTTTCTGGATGTAATCGCCTCGGCCCAGTTTACGATTCCGCGCCACATAGGCCGAAGGAGTCAGGCGAGTCATGTTGATCTCGTGAAGTGCTTTTGCCTCCGGCATGTAACCGAGACGCCCTCCCACGGCCAATATTTTGTCTGCCAGGTCGTGGTCTTCGCCGAAGCCTGACGCCCCCGGACCGAGCCTCTCGTCAAACAGTCCCACTTTCACCAGCATGTCGCGTCGAACCGCCATATTGGCGCTGACAAGTTTGTCGGGCGACTTGTCGTTCTGGCACTCAACCTGGGGGAGCATTTCCGGATAGCGCTCCAGTAAGGCCTGAAGTTTTGGGTCTGTGGTTGCTTCACGGGGCAAACCGACAGGTCCTTGAAGCGCGTCACAGTCGCTCTGGCGGCAGCAATCCCAGACCCGCAAAAGATAATCAGGTTCCACTGTCACATCGTCGTCGAGAAACACCACCCACTCTCCCCGTGTCATTCGGACTGCCGCATTGGCGGCACGTGATTTTCCCGGTTTCTCAACTCGAATCACAAGTCGCGACTCGGTTACCGCGGACCATTCGGCAAGGAGTTGGGGTGTTTCGTCGGTGGAACCGTTGTCGGCGACGATGATTTCGTAGCCGACCGGCGGAGCAGTAAGCGCATCAAGGCGCTTCAACAGCGCCGCAAGACTGCGCGCGCGGTTCCGCGTCGTGACGACCAGCGAAAACGTCGGTAAATCCATCGTGCTCATCGGGAACTGTTACGCGCCGTCCGGGCATCTCGTCTGCCATCCGTGACGAGGAAATTGGTGCCAGGGGAGGGAATCGAACCCCCGACCAACCCCGACACAAGTGTCGGGGCTGCTCTACCGTTCCATCCATGCCAGCACTCGCGTCGGATTCTTCCATCTTTTGAATATCCTCTCTTGTTGTCGCGCCTCGTTCAATGTGGCGAACTGTCGGGAGCCGACGAGAACCCACGGTGCATCTCGCGTTGTTGTGTAGGTGTGACCGCGTTCATGTTCTGCCAATCGTCGAGACAGGTCTGTCGTTGAGCCATAGTAGTAACGCCCCGATCGTGACCGCAATATGTACACCCACGCGCTCATCTTGAAAATTGGTGCCAGGGGAGGGAATCGAACCCCCGACCAAGGGCTTATGAGTCCCCTGCTCTACCGCTGAGCTACCCTGGCACCTGCGTGACGCGCACAGAGTAATAACCTCTTGCAGAATTGCAACCGTTTTTCTTGCATGAGAGGCCAAGCTTGACTCCAACGCCGAAACAGCACAATCATCCGCCAATCTCATGCGACCGCTGTTGTCCATCATGAAATTCGGCTGGCCCTACCTGCGCCGGTACTGGCGACGGTTCCTTCCGGGGTTGGTATTGGCGATTCTGTGCGGGCCGGCCAACGCCATTATGGTCTGGTTGATCAAAACCGTTGGTACCCGGTTGGCGCCGTCCACTCTTTTGTCTTCTTCCTCCGCCACCAGCGGGATTTTCCGTCAACTAGCGGAGATGCAAACACACCTGATGCAGTGGCTTGACCCGTGGTTGCCGTTGATGGGACGCGCGCTGGATTGGCGTCAAATCACCGGTGGTATTCTGTTTCTGGTTGTGCCGGTGTTATTGCGCAGTGTGGTGACCTATCTCAGCGGTTATTGTCTGAGCTGGGTCAGTGAACGGGTTGTCAACGACCTGCGCGCGGATGTTTTCGCCAAGTTGAACAGTCTTTCCCTGGATTTTTTCAGCCGCTCGACGATGGGTGATCTGATCACCCGCATCGGGGGCGATACGGCCGCCATTCAGGCCGGGTTACGAATCGGGTTTCTCGACACGATCAAAGAACCCGTTACCCTGCTCAGTCTGTTGATTGGACTTTGTCTGGTGGACTGGCAGTTGACACTGGTCGCCGCCGTTTTTCTTCCGGTTTGTTTTTATCCCATCCAATATCTCGGCCGAAAGGCCCGCCGCGCCACCAAGGGCGGCCTGCAGGCCAGCATTTCGCAGCACAGTCAACTCGTCGAGGCGTTTTCGGGCATTCGGATTGTCAAGGCATTCGGGTTGGAAGAGGAACAACTTGCCCGCTATCGCCTGCTTGCCCGCGACCTCATCCATCACGGCATGAAAAACGTCCAAGCCTACCAACTGATCAATCCGCTCATCGAGGTGATTGCCACTCTCGGCTTCGGCGTGCTCGTCGTCTGGATTGTCGGCACCCAACGTCAGTTGCCCGACATGCTCGCTTTCCTCACTGGCGTCATGATGATGCAGGCGCCTCTCAAACGGATCGCCAACCTCCACATGACCTTCCAAAACGCCAGCGTCAGCATCGAACGCCTTCAACACATCTTCGCCGAACAGCCTACCGTCAAGGAATCTCCCACTCCCAAGCGCCTCCACTCCTTCCAAAACGAAATCCGATTCGAAAATGTCAGTTTTTCCTACGGCGACCGCTTGGTCCTTGAAAACATCAATCTTCTCATTCCACGCGGCATGAAACTCGGCGTCGCCGGTGACAGCGGCTCCGGCAAAAGCACTCTCGTCAACCTTCTCTTCCGTTTCTACGACCCAACTCGCGGGCGCATCCTGCTCGACGGGGTTGACCTGCGCGAACTGGCCGTGGCCGACCACCGCAAACTCATGGCGCTCGTCAGCCAGGAAATCGTTCTCTTTGACAAAACCGTCGCCGAAAATATTGCCCTCGGTCGTCCCGGCGCCACGCGTGCCGAAATCGAAGAGGCTGCCCGACACTCGTTTGCCTACGATTTCATCCAACAGCTTCCGCACGGCTTCGACACGCGCATCGGCGAACGCGGGGTCACCCTCTCCGGAGGTCAGCGCCAACGTCTCGCCATCGCCCGTGCCTTTGTCCGTAACGCTCCCATCCTCGTTCTCGACGAAGCCACGGCCTCTCTCGACTCACAAGCCGAGGCCGAGGTTCAAGCGGCGATCGACCGCCTCGCGGAAAATCGTACGGTCATCACCATTGCCCATCGCCTCTCCACTCTGGCGACAACCGACCGCATCGTTGTCCTCCGCGAGGGAAAAATCGTCGAAGAAGGCAGTTTTGAAGAGCTTCTCCGCCAAAACGGTGTTTTCGCCTCCATGGCCCAACGTCAGGGAATCCACGCAAGGAGTCTCTCATGATTCTGTTGCTCGGAGCCTCCGGTTACATCGGATCAGCCTTTCGCCGCTACTTCGAAACCCATCGCCTGTCGTGGCGCGGACTCGACATCACCGAACTTGACTGCACCAACCTCGAAGCCCTCACCGCCTTCCTTCGTCGCGAACACCCCTCGTTCCTGATCAACGCCGCCGGCTACACCGGCGGAGCCAACATTGATACCTGTGAACTCCACAAAACCGACTGTCTGCTCGGCAACGCCATTCTGCCCGGTATCATCCGAACCGCCTGCGAGCGCGTTGGTCTTCCGTGGGGCCACATCTCGACCGGCTGCATCTACTGCGGCAACCGCCCCGACGGCACCGGTTTCCGCGAGGATGACCCGCCGAACTTCACTTTTCGACAAAACAACTGCAGTTTCTACAGCGGCTCCAAAGCGCTCGGCGAAGAGGTGTTGGATGGAGCGACAAATTGTTTCATCTGGCGTCCACGCCTCCCGTTCAACGAAATGGATAATCCGCGCAACTATCTGTCGAAGATTCTGCGATACGACCGACTCGTGGATGTCCGCGATTCCATCTCCCAGCTTGATGAATTTGTCCGCGCTTGTTGCGAGTGCTGGCAACAACGCGTTCCCTTTGGAACCTACAACGTCACCAATCCCGGTAGTATCACCACCCGCGAAGTGGTTGCCCTCATTCACAAAACCGGCGTCAGCACCAAACAGTTCCAGTTTTTCGAGAGCGAATCGGAATTTCTGAGCAAAGCCGTCAGAGCACCGCGTGCCCACTGCATACTCGATTCCGGGAAACTCCTCGCCACCGGTATTCGTCTCACGGAGATCCACGAAGCCGTCGAAACCGCTCTCCGCCGATGGACAAGCGCCTGAACCTTCCCATCGTCTCTCCCCACCGTCCACCTGCCCTCTTCTCCCCACCCTCATTGGAACTTCGTGACGAAACGTTCGATCCGTCGCGTCCGTAACCAGCCATGCCTGACGCCACCTTCCAATTCATCCCAGCACCACACGCCGACGCCGCGCGGTTCATCCGCGCCAAGCCCGCCGTCACACGGCAGGTCTTCGACGACATGCTGCCAGAACTCAAAGCACGCGCCTTCGTCATCTCCGGCCTCGGCGACCGCGCCGAATCACGCGCCGAACTACTGCTCCGCACCCACGTCTTCCAGGCATACTCCGCCATGGAACACCGCGTGCTCACCGAAGAACAAAACATCTTCCCCTACTGGAAATACAAAACCATGGGCGATGACCGCGTCCGCGACTCCCATGCCGCCCTCGACGGCCTGATCCTACCGGCCAACGACCCGTTCTGGGACGACCATTTCCCACCCTGGGACTGGGGGTGCCGATGCCAGGTCATCCCCATGACCCGCGAAGAAGTCGAAGACATCAAACAATCCGAAGCCGATCTCCCACCCGAACAACGCACCGTCATTGACCACGATACCCCAGCCAGACTCCAACACCTACGCGATGGCCACCTCGACCGCGCCCTCCCCGCCACCGACCCGCGCGGCCCTGGCGTCGGCCTCGCGCAACTCGGCGAAACCCGCACCTGGGACGTCCAATCCGATTACCAACGCGGACGTGAAGGCGCACTCAAATGGAACCCCGGCGACCTACGCATACCCATCGAAGACTTCCGCAACCGCTACGACCCAGACCTCTGGGCCGCCTTCGAGCAAGCCATGCGCCGTCACGATCTCGGCGAAGGCGTCAGCGCTTGGGATTGGTTGACCGGGCAAAGCCTAACACCAAAGACCGATTACCGAATCTTGCAGACACCGACAGAAATGCGGGAAGTGATGAAGCCGGTGGTAGATGCCGTTTACCCAACGCTGTCTAGAGGAGAGCGGTATTATCTGGACGCCTACCAAGGCGCCATGCACCGTATTATCAACGATCCACTGCGAGAAGGCAGGAAATTGGGCGTAGTGGCAAAACAAGCCATGCGGTATATTGATGCCGCAATTGCAAAAAGTCGTACCCCTGAGAATCTGATCGTTTGGCGAAGTACATACTATCCACCGGTTAAGCCAGGCGAAATCTTATCCCCAGCACACTTCATCTCAACGAGCCTCTCCAAGACGCATGCTCTAAATTTTGATGGCGACTCCTTGTTTGAGATTCGCGTTCCAAAGGGCACGCCAGCGTTCTGGATGGGCGGGATGCCGTTGAGCACCGAGCAAGAGTTGTTGCTTGGACGCGGAACACGACTTAAAATCCTCGCAGTAGAACAACAAGGACCAAGGCGATTGATCCGAGCGGAGGTGATGCCATGACTTTGAAAAACCTTAATGAGATCGCTGGGAGGCTGAATGGGCAATCCACCGATGCCGACTGGGCGCCGATCTTCCAAGCGCATGATGAATTGGTGCGGCGCGTGTTAGAGAGGATACGGCCTGGAGATCGGTTTGATTTGTTCAATTTTCCTCCAACAACCGAGTTCCTGGCTGCGATGTCGCCAGACGAACGCGCTTTATACGATCGCCTTAGCGGTCTGATCAAATGGTCTTACAGTGGCGGATGGAAGATTGAACGTCCGGTAGAATCCAAACCATGACATGAGCCTCCAGATCACCATCCAGGTCAACGACCAGATCACACCAGCCCTGCGCCAGTTGCAGGCCAAACTCCACAAACTCACCCCACTCAACAACTACATCGGCACCGCCCTCGTCTCCATCGCCAAACGCGCCTTCGACGAACCACAACTCCGCCCCGCCACATGGCCACCCAAACGCGACGGCTCCACGGCCACACTCCGCTACACCGGCCTCCTCTGGCGATCCCTCCGCGTCCTCTACTCCCACCCCACCGAAGTCGTCACCGGCTCCGACCGCCCCTACGCCGCCATCCACCAACTCGGAGGCAAAACCCAACCACGCACCATCCTCCCAACCCGCAAACGCGCCCTCCATTGGCCCGGCGCAAAACATCCCGTCCGATCCGTCCACCACCCAGGCAGCAACATCCCAGCCCGCCCATTCTTCCCAGTCACCCAAGACGGCAACCTCACCGCCGCCGCCTTGCGAACTATCCGCGAAGTCATCGCCGCCTACTTAGCCCGATAGCCGACAGAATTCGTGTCATCAACCAACCAGACGCGCCGTCATCCAGTCCGCCGTCGCTGCCGCCCGACGCCACATTGACGCCCTCCTGGCGCGCCGCCACTGACAAAATGTCAGCGCGAAAACGCGCACCACACCACCTACCAACTTCCGCCTATTTCCGCCCACTTCCGCCTTGCTCCCATCCCTCCCTCCACCTGACCACATCTCATCAGCAATAATTATCTGGGGGAGAAGAAGTTTTGTTGTGCGTGGTATTTCAGGAGGAGCAACCGCCTGACAACTCTCGGCTCCGTCGGGCCGCGGCGCGAATCGCCTCCACCACGTTCTCGGTAAACCCGCGCTGCTGCATCACTTTCAGCGCTGCCTCGGTCGTCCCGCCGGGCGAGGTAACCTTGCGGCGCAACTCG
>Ga0123519_10011012_pt1 | contig 13398 bp, 8 predicted proteins | sample YelNatPaOPRAMG02_FD_87396 | JGI IMG/M metagenome (GOLD analysis project Ga0123519, IMG submission 87396) | Hot spring microbial communities from Yellowstone National Park - Yellowstone National Park OP-RAMG-02 (version 2) | ecosystem: Environmental > Aquatic > Thermal springs > Hot (42-90C) ...
CAAAAATATCCTCAGGTAACACAGGAATTTTTTATGGAGATTGACACTGATGAGAATCAGGCAATATCTATGGAGGAACTTGAGAATTATATTAAGGGGTTAAATACAACCACCTGTGGAAATATTTTCGGAACTTGTAAAAAAAGTTTCTTCCCGTAAAAAATCTTGCAAAAAATACCCGAAACATGTTATTTTTATATATATTATAGTTTAAAAGGATTTTTACATAATAATATGCGGGGCTAAAACCTGTCAAAATAAAACAATAGGAATATGTTTGAATGAGAAGTAAAGTAACTTTTTTAGGGCTGGTTATAATTGCCTTCTTTTTGTGTGTATTTTGTGGGATTGTGAATATCACTTCCTACGCACAGGATTTAATTGTAAAGGGAGATTATCATACCGCAGATAGAAATCATGATTATAAAATTGATTTAAGCGAGCTTCTGCGTATTATCCAGTTTTTTAATGCTCGTGCTTATCATTGTGACCCGGAAGGAGAAGATGGATATGCACCGGGAACAGGTGACCAGTCCTGCGAACCTCATGATAGCGATTATGAATCGAATACTCCCTGGCGAATATCGTTGAATGAACTTCTTCGTTTGGTACAGTTTTATAATGTGTGTGGTTATGAAGTAGACCCCTCCAAAGAAGATGGCTTTCGACCTGTTTTATGTCCTGTAATTATCGAAGGAGAGCCCGAAGGAACTCCTGAAGGTTTAGAAGGGGAAGGTTCTTCGGAAGGAGTTTTAGAAGGGGAAGGAGAAACTTATAATTATGCTCGGATTGTTGTTGATAGGAGGGATACAGTACCTAATACAGAGATAAATATCCCGCTTACTCTTGAGACTAAAAATGTTGGATTAGGATATGTGCAGTTTGACCTCATTTTTAATTCCAATCGAATACAATATTTGGATTTTATGATAGGTCCGGCTATTCAGAGTACGGGTCGGGATTTATCCGTAGGGCAGATTATTCCGGGTAAAATAAGGTTGACAACTACAGGAACATCCTCTTCGGGAATGACATCTGGTATATATGCTATTTTGAGGTTTAAAGTTTCTGAGAATGCAGAGTTTAATGATGTATATTCTATTTATGCAGAGAGCATAATGGCTACCAGTTATCCTGATGGCTTAATTTACCCGCTTTCTGTACTGGCAGGGTATATCCGTATTTATAGTTCTTTCCCATATCCTCCGACAGCCGATTTTTCAGCTACTCCCGTAAAAAATATAATAAATAGTGAAATTGAATTCCGTGATGAAAGTAAGATGGGAAATGGAACCGAACCTACCTGGCAGTGGAATTTTGGGGATGGAAATTTTAGTTTTTTGAGAAATCCTACTCATATATATCAATCTCCAGGTATATATACGATAACATTAACTGTTACGACCAGTGCTGGGCAGAGTATAAAACAAAAGACGAATTATATTGAAATAATTCAAGGTTCACGAATATATGTAAAAAAACCGCAAACAAAAAACACAAAAGAAGAAATTGAGCCAGATGGATTATCATGGGAAACCGCTTTCCCTACTTTGCAGGAAGGAATTGATAAAGCGTTCGAATTAGGTGGAGGAGAAGTATGGGTTGCTGCGGGGGATTATAATGAGGTTCGTTCCAATCCTTATGGTGCATTAATACTTCGAGAATTGGTGAATGTCTATGGTGGTTTTCAAGGCATAGAAACAGAATTGAATCAGAGAAATTATCAAACGAATATTACTATTATTAATGGTAGTGTGGCAAGAGATGGACAACCAGCCTGGCATGTGGTTAAAGGTGAAAATTATAGTGAATTGAATGGGTTTATAGTAAAGGGGGGAGATGCCCGTTATGATTCTGTTTACAGCGATGCTCAAGACGGAGGCGGTTTATATATTCCCGCAAAGAAAATGGTTATCAAAAACTGTTCCTTTTTCCAGAACAAATCGGTGGGAGTAGGTGCTGCTGTATGTTGTATTAGCGGAAAATTGTCTATATACAATTGCAATTTTATTGAGAATGTAATAGAAAATATTTCATCTGCTTCCAGTTATAATTATGGTTCTGCTATCTATGTTACAGATAGTGTTGTTAATATTCAGAATTCCCGTTTTGAATCCAACCGTATTTCTACGCAGGGAATCTGGCAAACTTCTACCCAGAATATAACCGCTGTTTCCGCAGGTGGGGGAATATTTGCTTATAACTCTTCATTATCAATAGATAAATGTTTATTCTATTCAAACACATGTTCTGCAGAAGGGATAGGTCATGGCACTGTCGGAGGTGGCGTATATGGTGCTTTTGCAAAGGCATTAGGTGGATCTATCTACCTATGGTATAGTGATATGAATTTGAAAAATTCAGATTTTAGAAATAATAGTGTTTCTACAAATGACCATAATGGTTTTTCTCGTGCAAGTGGAGGGATGATTTATTTAACAAGAAGTTCTGCGAAAATTGTAAATACAATCGGATTTAGAAATAAGGCTTATGATTTTAGTACCTCTATTGAAAGAACGGGGGGCATACATATAGACCTTTGTGAAAATGTTGTATTGTCAAACTGCACTTTATATGACAATCAAGCAGATTTAACTACGACAAGTCATGGAGGGGCTATATTTAACTATTACAGTAATGTAGCACTTGCTAATACTATTATCTGGCAAAATTCTGGGCAGGGAACATATTCTCTCGGGAATGATGCGGTATTTATGTATTGTGATACACAGCAGGTAAAAAATGGAACAGGAAATATAAGTTCAGATCCATTATTTATTTTCCCGAGTGCAGGTAATTTCAGATTGAATAGTGGTTCTCCCTGTATAGACAGAGGAATGGACACAAGCCCTGATGAATGGGGAAATGTGTTAACAGATATCGATGGAAATATGCGTGGGCGGGACGCAATTCCAGGTGTTACCGGGGATGGTTCGGAATACGATATGGGTGCCTATGAATATTAGTCTAATATTGAAAAAGAATAATTGAATAATAGCAATTCAATCTTTTTCAGGAAACCTCTCACGAATTTGTAATACTTCTTCAATATTAGAGAAGAATACATCTACTAAATCAGGGTCGAATTGTTTACCTCGTTGTTCTCCAAAATACTCTTTGATTTCATCTAAAGTCCATGCCCTTTTATATACTCGCTCTACTCCTAAAGCGTCGAACACATCGGCTATACCTACGATTCTTCCAAAAATATGTATATCTTTCCCTTTTTTGCCATTGGGGTAGCCATTTCCATCAAAGCGTTCGTGATGTTCTAATGCAATTATAGCCGCAGATTGTAATACGACCCCTTTCGTTTTGCTTAACATGTCGTAACCAATGGTAGTATGTGTTTTTATTACATCAAACTCTGAAGGCGTTAAGGGTCCAGGTTTATTTAATATTGCGTCAGGTATTCCTACTTTTCCAACATCGTGAAGAGGTGATGCTAATCTAAGAATTTCTGCCTCTTTATTGGATAGACCCAATTTTAATGCTAATAATTTAGAATATTCTGCCACCCTTTTTACATGGCTTCCTGTTTCCCGAGAACGAGTTTCTACAATTTCACCTAATGTGAATACAATTTCTCTTTGTGCGGATTCTATTTCGTGAATTAATCGGGCATTTTCTATGGCTGAGGCACCATGGTTGGCTATAATTTTCAATACTTTTAAGTCTGTTTCTGAAAAAACTTCACCATCAGATTTATCTGTGACATTAAGAACCGCAATTACATCCTGCTCATTAATTGCTAAAGGATGGGATTCCATAAATTCTGATTTTTTCCGCTGTAGAGGAACAGAAATAAAGGATTTATTTTTTAATCCAATTAAAAAATTTTGCAAATTCGGATTTTGAGTAATGTCTTCAATTAGTAACGGTTCTAAGTTCTTAACAACCATTCCTGAAATGGTTTTAAAGTCCACAGGAATGGTTTTCCCATTCATTTCTGAAGGTAGACCGGTGCTGGCAACAACTTTAAGATATTTTCCATCCTCAACAACTTCAAGTATAGAACCTCGTTTTGCCTGAGTATGTTCCAGTGCTGCATTTAATATAAACCTAAAAAGTTGTTCCTCATCTCTTATAGCAGATATATTTTCACTAATCTTGAATAGTTCTGTAATTTCTTTCAGACGGGCATTTTCCTGAATAAGACGATTGCGTTCCAGGGCATTGTTTACCACCGTCTTAATTTCAGAGATGTTAAAGGGTTTTAATACATAATCGTAAGCCCCTTCTTTTACTGCGGCTCTTGCTGTTTCTATGGTTGCGTATCCCGTCATGATAATAGGGACAATACCTGGATTAAGTTCCCTTGCTTTGTGTATCAGCATAATACCATCCATTTTAGGCATTATAATATCTGTAAATAGGACGGCAATTTCACTATCATCACGAATGATTTTTAAGGCAGTTTCTCCGTCTGATGCTAATTCTACAAAAAAACCCTCATCTGTCAAAAGGTCAAAAAGTAATTCACGAATAATTAATTCGTCATCAACTATTAGAATTTTTTCTTTTTTAGTTGGCATATTTATTTATTCCTGCTAATATACGGAGTTTTTTCATTGAAAAAACAATAAATATAATAAATTTATTCTGATTGATATTATATATATAATGATAGTTAAAATGAAATTTATGGTAAGTAAATATTATTAAATTTTTATGAGGAGAATAATATGAACATTCACGATTATTTTATGAAAATAACAGTAACCATTTTTCTATCGTTTTTGTTGATTTTTATTTTAAGTTTTAATTCGTATTCATTAACTGCGGGTGTTGCAAAAGGTGTAATAACACCCGATATATCCAGAGAGCCGATTGGTGTATTTGGTAATAAAATGGATAAGGTAGGAAGAGATATTTACGCTCGTGTTCTTGTTCTCAATGATGGTTCCCAACGGGTAGTAGTAGTAACCTATGACTTGAACTGTCTTGATGTTGCTACACCAATTCTTCGGGAACGATTGAAAAAAGAATTAAGTATACCGGTAGAAAATTTTATTCCCCTTGCAACCCATAATCATTGTGCCCCAATACAAATTGTGCCGGAGAATTTTGAATATGGTAGATGGTTGGCAGAAAAAATTTATCAATTAATACAAGAAGCCATTGACCATGAAATAGGACAGGTTTCATTAGAATTTGGGTTTGGATATGTTTATCATTTGTTCAGTTTGGGAAATGCTCCTGTGGATTATGAAGTTCAAGTATTAAAGGTGGTGAAAGATGATGGAAATCCTGTTGCAATTCTATTTAATCACCCAACACATCCTTTACATATAAAAGGACAGAATAATGTAATTGATACAGGACATTTTGGTTATGCTATAAAATATGTGGAAGAAGCGTTTCCAGATACAATGGTGTTATTTGCGGATGCCTGTGGCGGAAATCAATTTACTAAAAATATGATGCATGCCCCTATGTCCGTTGTTCAGAGATATGGTAAAGAACTGGCTAATGAAGTGATTCGGATTGCAAAGAATAAACAAAAAAGTATAGATGGGAATATTATTAGTTCATTTCAAGTTATTCCTTTATCATTAAATAAACCAATACCTTTTGAAGATGTTCAACGACTTTCCTTTTTTTATCCAACGGATATTGGTTATATCCATTATCCTGCCCCGGAGCGTGATACGAATTGGGTTCGTTCCTTATTTAAACACTATAAAGAGAAAATACCTTTTCCCCAGAAAACTTCAGATATGATTTGCACGGATGATGAATTTTTAATCGAAAATAATCCTGATGGTAGAGAGTTTTCATGTAGATTTGAAGAGTCTATAGTTGTTAAAATAGGCGAACTAATTTTTGTCGCTTTGCAGGGTGAAGTATGTGCTCCCATAGGTATGCGTATTAAAGATGCTTTTCGTTATGAACATCCGATAATGTTATTTGGATATATGGGTGAACATAATTTATATATACCTACTCGAGAGATAGTGCGTCTGGATATATATCAAGCACGAGTAATTCAGGAACAATATGCTTCACCTGTAAAATGGTCACCTACGGTAGAAGATGAAATGGTCAGTGCTGTTCAAAGTCAGATTAAAGATATTTTGCGGAAAAAGTAATGGTTGGAGTAGATTTGTATGATAAAAGCAGTAAGTTTTGATTTTTGGGGAACATTATTTCGAGATGCGTTTAGTAAAGAAAGGCAAGAGTATCGAGCCAAAGCCATAGTGAATACTTTTAAGCAAGGGGTATCGTTAGATAATGCTTTGGAAGCGATGTCTATGGTGGTAAAAGAATTTGCACGATGCCATATTGAGGAGCAACGAACATTAACGCCGGAGGATGCAGTGGATATGGTGTCGTTGCAATTGGGTATAGAACTTAATAAACATGAATATGAATTTTTGGCAGAAGAATTTGCTACTGCAATATTAGTATTTCAACCAGAACCTATAGAAAATGCCTTAGAGGCGGTTCGGTATACCTCGCAGTTTGTTCCTGTGGGTCTTATCTCAGATACGGGTATATCACCAGGAAAATCATTACTTAAATTACTTGAAATACATGGCTTTACTCAATATATTTCCTCATATCGTTTTTCCGATATAGAAGGTGTTGCTAAACCCCAATCCATCATGTTTGAAAAAACGGCGTATGAGTTAGGCGTGAAAACAGAGGAAATGTTACATTTAGGAGACCTGGAACCCACAGATATTGTTGGGATAAAAAGTGTAGGTGGTTATGCAGGTCTTTTTGCCGGGATAAATCTTAAATATATGACTTCTACGACGGCAGATTTTCTATTTACAAATTGGTTTGAATATATTGAAAATCTACCACAAATTTTAGATAATCATTTTGATAATAAAAAATCCAATGACTAAATAAAGAACTACTTGGTTATTCAAATTTTAGTTTAAAGTTTCTCCCGGAAACGATTGTATCATCAACTACAAGGGGACCATTTTCTGGAAGTATAAAAGGCATTTTAATGACATTTGAGATGTCTTTTTCTATATCTACTCCTGGCATAATCCAGCGTAATTCCATACCTTTTTCTGTTAAGACGAATGCACCGATATGGGTTATATAAAACACCTCTTTACCTGCTTTGAGGGCTTCTTGTCCGTTGAATGTGATTTCACTTACTTTTTCAATAAACTTAGGTTGTCCCGCTTTTAATACTTTTACTTTTCCATCTTCTACTTTTATTTCTGATTGATTTCCCCATGCAACACAGAAGAATACCTTTTTAGCAGATGTAGTCAGGTCAATAAACCCACCGGGACCTACATAATTAATTGCACCTTCTCCCCGTTTAGAAACATTTACATTCCCATAAGCATCTACTTCCAGAGCACCTAAAATGACACTATCTAATCTTTTATACATTCGCTGGAATACAGTAGCAGAAGAAACAATTTCAGTAGGATTAATTGCCGCACCAAAGAATATCCCGGGTGCGGGCAGACCACCCATAACTCCGCTTTCTGTCATCAGGGTTATATCATTTAAAGCACCACTCTCATAAAGGAGGCGGGAAGCCTCTTCGGGAAGTCCAACACCAATATCTACATAGTCACCTTTTTTGGAATTTTGAACAAATATTTTTGCGGCAAGTCGGGCTAATACTTCGTCCGCAGCAGTTCTACGAGGGGTAACTCCCAATACTTTATTTACAAAGCGAACCCTTGCAATACCTTCATCTATCGGTGTTTTGCTATTTAATGTCAGAAAGTCCCAGTAATGAATATGTTTTACTCCCCCTGTTTGTTCGGTTCCTTTCCAAACTACAATGGCATCAATATCTGAAGCAGGCAGGAATATTTCATCGTGTCTCTTATCCACAATTTGAGCCACATTCGCAATAACAATTCCTCCATGCTTTTTTACTGCTTTAGTTATTTCATAACTTTCACCGATCATTACAGCATTCTTTTGATAGATATTTCCCTCTTTATCTGCAGAGGGAGCATTAAAGATGGCAACATCTGGCCAGGGACATTCATATTTGAAATATTCATTATCTATTATCGAAACATATTGTGGTTTATTCCCGTTAAGTAAAGGAGTCCCTCTACCTGTTCGTGGGTCTATGAAAGTTCCTGTACCCGTTTTGTTGATAACATAGTTTTTGCCTTCTTCTCCCATGGCTTTTAATATCAATGTAAGGGTTCCTTGAGGAATAATCTGGATTTCACAACGGCCCTGGTCAGCTAATCTCAAAATGGATTTATATGTTTCCGTATGACCTGTAAAAATACGCGTGCAAAGTCCAGGTAGACCTAATTCTTCTAATGTTCCAGGAATTTTACCTCTTCCACCCTGTCCGCCTACACTAACGATAGTTAAATTGCAAGGATGCCCTGTTTCTTGAAACATTTCTTTTATTGTCCACCACATATAAGAGGCTCTCATATTTCCTGCAAGCCCTGAAGTAGCAATAACGGAGCCGTCTTTAATCATACGGACTGCTTCGCGGGCACCCATAAATTTTGGGTTTCCAGGGACACGAACTGCCTTTTTTGTGTTTCTCCAATCCCAGGTGGCTCTCCATTTAGCAATGTGATAAAGTAATTGAATCTTTGTTAATGTATTCATGACCGCTAAACCTTAATTTTTTTTGTATAAATTAATATTAATTTTGATTTATGATTTTATAATTTCGTGTGAAAATTATATAAAATTAATAAGTTAAATTTCATAAATTAATAATTTTTATAGTATTTTAGAAAAATTTCAAAGGTAATAAAACAAAAACTTGAATTCAGTTATTTAGACAAAGAAATAAAAATTAGGTTTTAAAAAGTGTTGATGAATGAATATAAAATTGTTGTATAATCATAAAAAAATTGGGTGAGAAAAGTGGTTATAACGAAAAAACAAGAAAGTATTATTAATAAATATTTAACGGAGGTAAATACATCTTTAAATTCTTCTACAGATATTGAAAATAGACAAAAAATACTTCTTGACTTAAGAACTAAGATTATATCTACACTTAAAAAAACGGGTAAGAACTATATTCATGATGAGGAACTGTGCGAAATTTTATATGAAGAATTCGGCGAGCCTGTAATACAAGCTGAAAAATTACTCCATCCAAGAGAGCCCGCTCTAAAACTTACTTTAGATTATGAAAACAGGATATGGTTAGGTGTTTGTGCAGGATTATCTGCAAGGCTTCAAGTTCCTGTATTATTAATAAGATTGTTATTTTCCATTTTGGGCTTATGTCTTGGTTTTGGATTTATTGTATATTTGTCTATTTATTTTTATCTTTATCTTTCCTCAGGTGCTTATAGCGGTAAAAAAATCCATTGGGGTTTTCTTATTTATCAGTTAATTTTAACCTTGTTTTTATTGGGGCTTGTTTATGGTATAGCCTTTTTTTTACTTAAAGGTATCGAATTATTACATCGTGGGTGGGTATCGTATTATTATAAGAGTAGTTTAGCCAATGTTGATGATGTATATTCATTTATATTCATGTCGTTTTTATTCTATGTGTGGACAGGAATTTTGTCTGCTATTATGGGTGGTTTGCCATTAAGAAATGACTGGGATAAGACATTCCGTAATATTCGGGATGCCCAAATTGCCCTTTTGGTTATTTTTGAATCTGCTGGGATAGCATGGGTTGTTTATCATCTTATTATAGAATCCATAGCCGCTTTTCGCAGCATAATGATATAAAGCCATTTCAGAATTGGCAAGTTTATTTAGGGTATAATCTTATCTCAAAGTTGTAGTACAAAGGAAATAAGATAGGAGTTGAAAAGTGATAACTATTCCACAGGAAGGGAAATCTAAAGAAGAAGTGTTGAAGGAATTAGAATTAGCCCGTCAAAATGATGCTCGTTGGGAGGATGGGCGTATATTTAGTCTTGTATTCCATTTTTCAGAAGAGCATTCCGAATTGGTTAAAGATGCATACAATATGTATATTCATGAAAACGGATTAAATCCGATGGCTTTTCAGAGTTTGAGGAAGTTTGAGTCAGAAGTTGTTCAAATGACCGCTTCTTTACTTAATGGAGATAACAATACAGTAGGGTGCATGACCTCAGGGGGAACAGAAAGTATTTTATTAGCCATGAAGACATATAGAGATAAGGCACGAAAAGAACGCGGTGATAAATATTTTGTACCTGAAATTATCATTCCCGATTCTGCTCATGTTGCTTTTCTCAAAGCAGGCGAATATTTTGATATAAAAATGATACATGCACCTGTTAATAAAACAGGGAAAGTGGATGTAAATGCGGTTGAACGAAGAATAACTCCCAATACAGTTGCTCTGGTTGGTTCTGCTCCCAATTATCCGTATGGAACGATTGACCCCATATCTGAATTAAGTGATTTAGCCTTAGAGTATCATTTAAATCTACATGTAGATGCATGTGTTGGTGGCTTTATTCTTCCGTGGTTAGAGAAAATAGGAGAGGATATTACTCCTTTTGATTTCCGTGTTCCAGGGGTAACATCTATTTCCGCAGATTTACATAAATATGGCTATTCAGCAAAAGGTGCTTCGGTGATTTTGTATCGTTCCATGGATATAATGAGACACCAATTGTTTGTTTCGGTGAATTTTCCTGGAGGTATTGTGATGACACCCGGTTTAACAGGTACGCGTCCTGGTGGTGCCATTGCTTCTGCATGGGCAACTCTTATGAGTTTGGGACAAAAGAAATACATTGAAAATGCAAGGAATTTGTCGGAAATTGTTAAGAAGTTTAAAGAGGGAATTCAGGCAATTCCGGAACTGGAAATTGTAGGCGAACCGCAAGGACCATTATTCGCCTATTGTAGTAAAACCCCAAAGGTAAATATTTACGCTGTAGCAGATATTTTAGAATCGAAAGGATGGCATATTGACCGCCAGCAAAAACCTGCAAGTATTCATTTTATGATTAATCCGTTACACGGTAAAATTGTAGATGAATATTTGAACGATTTAAGAGATGCGGTAGAAAAAGTGAAAGAAAACCCTGATTTAGCAAAGCAAGCAACAGCACCGATTTATGGAATGCTGGCTAATGTGCCTTTACGCGGAATGGTAGAGTCGGAAGTTCGAAAAATTGTAGAAAATATATATAAAGGCACATCATCAGAAATAAATCTTGAGGAACAAAATACCCCTGATAATGTATTAACAATAGTAAGGAAATTATTTTCTTATTTATCTAACAAGTAAAAAATGATGCGGCAAAAGAAGAATAACTTAAAAAGGATGGTATTACTTTTTGTTTGTATTTGTCTGTATGCCTATTCTTCATACGGGCAGGATAGACTTCTGGATGGTGTTAAGACGGGATTTGATACGGTTATAAAAGGTATTCATCAGATAGGTTCCTATGCAGATGAGGTTTTAAGGTCGAACCTTTTTGGAAATCAACAATCGCTTCCCTATACGATTACAAAGAAATATGAAAATCAGGTTTCGGTATCTCAAAATGTAAATATGCTAATAAAAAATGAGTTTGGGTTTGTTGATATTAAATCATGGAATGAGCCTTTGGTCGTTGTAGAAACGACACTAACCTTAGGTGGGCAAAGTCAGGATGTCCTTGAAAAAACAGCAAGTAATTTTCAACCACGAATCAATAATCAGAATAATACATTGTTGATTGAAAATCAGTTTCCCGAAGAGAGTGTGTCTTTTATAAAAATTGATTATGCTATTACCCTACCTCGTTCTGCAAATGTTTCTGTTGATAATTTTTTTGGAGATACGCGAATATCTAATGTAGATGGGTCTGTGACCATTAATGAACAATACGGCTCTGTAGAACTTGAAAATATTAGTGGACGGGTTTCTGTGAGGGCACAGGGAGAATTTCCACTAAAAGCAAAAAAAATTACAAATGGCGGTTTTTTCTATCTTTCGAGAACGAATGCGGAGATACAGGATTTGCAAGGAGAAATTAGCATTTACAATCTTCTGGGAGAACTAAAAATACAAAAGTTAGGAGACGGGAGGTTCGTTTTACATACGGATAGTGGCAAATCAAGTATTAAGTTTGAAGATACCTCACAGCTGGAAGTCAAGGGTAGTTTGTTAGGCAGTCAGTTAACTACAGATTTACCAATTCTACAAAAAAGCACGGGCTCATTGAGTACTCTGGATTTAACCAATCCGGATGCAAAACAAAAAATTGAAATAACGGCGGTATTTTCGGAAGTATCGCTTTTTAAAAGCGACACATTACTTTCCAGTCCTCAGAGTGCTATATCCAACTATAAACCTTTTAGTGAAGTATTTTCATCAGAGGAAGGGATTAATCCCGATGATGTTTTAATAATTAATAATCAAAAAGGTGATGTTCGTATTCTCCCTGCAAATGACAATAAAATCCGAGTAAAAGCGACTCGTTTGGTTTGGGTATCTTCTGCGGATAAAGCGACATCGGCATTAGAGAAAGTGTCCGTAAATCTTCACCGAACAGAAAATAGAATATATATTATGACATCAGGGGATTTTGAGGCACTTCCGGAATATCTTTCAGATTGGAGGATAGATATTCAAGTATTTTGTCCTCCCAATGTAGATGTTTCTATTGACTCAAAAGAAGGACAAACCGCATGTGAAAATATGGAGAGTTCTTTACGCATAAATCAAGGGTCAGGTGTTGTTTCTGTTCTGACATGCAAAGGTCCTTATTTCGTATCTAACCAAAAAGGGAATATACGAATAGAAGATATGAGTAATGATGGGGAGATAACAATTCGGGGTGGATTGGCAACATTAAAAAATATTAAGGCGCCTATTAATATAACGGCTATTCAGGCAAATGTAAATTTGGAAGATATTCAATCGAAGATTGTAGCACGATTGCAGGAAGGGGATATTCGTTTTTTGGCACTAAACGGGATATTAGGGGATGTAGATATTTCTACCGAAAAAGGGAATATTAGTATTCTTCTGTCTCCTGAAACGGATTGTAAATTGAAAGCCTTAACGCAAGAGGGAATCATTGATACAGCCCTTCCTTTAACAGGTGTTTTTTCGAGAATGAAGCAGGAAGCAGAAGCCCAGATTCGAGAAGGGAAATATACGGTTCTATTAAAATCTGTTAAAGGTGATATTATTATTGATGGGAATATTGAGGAATCTCTAATTGTTAAAACACCAACAATCCCATCTGAAAATATCCAATCCAATCAATAATTTTTTTTGAAAAGATATTTGGGAAAACATACTATATTTTATGAATAAATCAGAATATATTGTTATACGCGGAGCACGGCAACATAATCTTGCTAATATCAATCTGGATTTACCAAGGAACAAACTCATCGTAATAACCGGATTAAGTGGTTCCGGAAAATCCAGCCTTGCTTTTGATACTCTTTATGCGGAAGGACAGAGGCGATATGTAGAAAGTCTTTCGGCTTATGCCCGTCAATTCCTGGAACAAA
>Ga0123519_10011014_pt1 | contig 13398 bp, 11 predicted proteins | sample YelNatPaOPRAMG02_FD_87396 | JGI IMG/M metagenome (GOLD analysis project Ga0123519, IMG submission 87396) | Hot spring microbial communities from Yellowstone National Park - Yellowstone National Park OP-RAMG-02 (version 2) | ecosystem: Environmental > Aquatic > Thermal springs > Hot (42-90C) ...
AATCACGCTCATTGACGCAATCCCGCCGATTCTTCCGTTCAATTCTCCATTAATTTCAACTGTTTTGAGCAGGGTTCTTCCCGGCTCTAAACCTAATTTAGCCAAAGGCCAGATTGAGGTCAGGGAAATCGCGGTCATTCGCAAAAACGCGCTGGTCACTAAAATCAACATTAAAATTGTGAACAGAATAAAAAGCGTAAAACCAGTTGCGCCCAAGGTCTTCCTCGCCACCTCCGCAATGCTTTTTCCCCCCTCCCGCATAGAAACAAAAAGCGCTAAATAGTCATGCACCGCGCCAATGAACACCCCTCCAAAAACCACCCAGAGCCAACCGGGTAAATACCCATATAAAATCGCCATTGTGGGTCCCACTATCGGTCCTGCACCTGCGATTGCTGAAAAATGATGGGCAAAAAGCACATAGGGCTTAGTCGGAACATAATCCCTGCCATCATTTATCCTTTGCGCCGGAGTGGGACAGGAGGGGTCCTCGCCTAATTGCTTTGCTAAATACCGGGCATAAAACCTACTGGCTAAAACAAAAGCCAAAATCGCTAATCCGATTAACCAAAGGATTATCATTTAAAAAACCCCCTTTACCCAATCCCGGACTTTGCCTTAAATTTTTATTACTCTATGTGATAGCTCCCTACCAACTCCTCAATCCATTTTAAATAACTGGGATTACCCGCAATAATCGGTAAAGCAATAATCTCTGGAACATCATAGGAATGAAGTTCTTTAACCCGCTCTACCAAATCTGAAAAAGCCTCCACCTGGGTCTTGATTATCATTAATCCTTCAATGGAACGCTCAATTTTTCCCTTCCAGGTAAAAACACTGACCACTGAATCAATGATATTCACGCAAGCACATAATTTTTCAGTGACCAAGACCTCGGCAATGGAAAGCGCCTCCTCTTTATCTTTAGTGGTCACCAGCACCACTAAATACTGTATCTCTTCTCCATCTTCAATCCGAAAAACCTCTGCCATCTTTAATCCTCTGGACTCAAAATCTCTGCTTAAATCAATTTTTAATCCTTTCCCAAAAAATTGCAAACTCGCTTTTCATTATATCTCGCCGGACCAATCTACTTCCCTCCCTCATCCCTAACCAATCAGCTTCCCCAGATTGACAATTTCCGATTGAAAAGTTAATTTATTGAGATGCACGAGATGGGTATAGCAATGGAGGTGCTAAAAATCATCCAAGAGCATCTGCCTTCAGACCAGGCATTGAAAGTGACCAAAGTTAATCTCAAAATTGGTAAGCTCACCGCAATCATTCCAGATACCTTTAAATTCTGTCTGGAGGTAATCACTAAGGATACCCGGGCACAAGGAGCAGAGATTATTATAGAGGAAGTGCCACTTCGGGTGCAATGTGAGAATTGTGGAGCGGAAACTGAATTGGAGGAGCCTTTTTTTCTCTGTCCTAAATGTGAAAGCCCAAAATTGAAAATTCTTTCCGGCAGAGAGCTTTTTATAGAGTCAATAGAGGTTGAGGAATTAAACCAAGAAGGAGCAAGCTATGGTGGAGATTAAGGTAGTAAAGAAGGTGTTAAAGGAGAATGAGCTGATTGCAGAGGAAACCAGGGAACTGCTCAAGGAAAAGAAAATTTTTATGGTCAATGTGATGAGTTCGCCGGGCGCGGGCAAGACCTTGCTTTTAGAAAAGACCATAAATCAATTGAAGAAGGATTTTAAAATCGGAGTGATTGTCGGAGATATTTGCACCACCCGGGATTCTGAGCGATTGAGCAGAACCGGCGCACCAGTGGTTCAAATCAATACCGAGCCTTTTGGAGGGGATTGCCACCTTTCTGCAAATGTGATTCAGGAGGGGATTAGACAGTTGGATTTAAATAATATAAATTTCTTAATTATAGAAAATGTGGGCAATCTGGTCTGCCCAGCAGAATTTGAGGTCGGAGAGGATAAAAAAGTGGTGGTTTTGAGCCTGCCAGAAGGAGAAGATAAGCCCCTAAAATATCCTTTAATGTTCAGAGTGGCAAATTGCGCGGTGATAAATAAAATAGACCTGGCGCCTTATCTTGAGCTTAAGCCTGAGCAATTTGCCAAAAACATCAAGCAAATCAATCCCGAGATTCCAATTTTCCAATTAAGCGCCAAGACCGATGATGGACTTTCTGCCTGGCTGGATTGGTTAAAAAAACAGGCAAAAGCTAAAATAGCTTAGCTGGATTCAGTTGCAAATTTGCAACAAAAACAAAAGATAAGTTGAATTTATGCAACTTTAAAATCAATTTTTAGCAAATCCCAAATAAAATTTTATAAAAACTATTATTTACAACCTCTTGATTTAATTTAACTATTTTCTTTTTAGTGATTATATGAGATGAGAAATTGAAATCTGGCACAAATTTTGTATCTTAATAAACAAAAATGAATTTTCAAAGAACAGTCAAGGATAAAATTAAAATCAAGGGAATTGGGCTTCATACCGGAGCTAAATCCCAGATTAAAATTATTCCTGCAAAAGCAGATACCGGGATTAGTTTTATCCGAGCGGATAATGGAAAAGAAAAAATCCCTCTCCATCCAGAATTAGTGGTCAGCACCACCAATAATTCTGCCATCGGAGTTAATGGTCAGAAAATTTTAACAGTTGAGCATCTGCTTGCCAGTTTTTATGGATTAGGGATAGATAATGCAATCATTGAGGTGTATGGTCCAGAGATACCGATTTTGGATGGAAGCGCCAAACAATTTGTAGATGCGATTTTAGAAGTGGGGCTTGAGACCCTGGAAAAGCCCAAGAAATTCATCCTGGTCAAGAAGCCGGTTCGGGTAGAGGAGGGGGATAGATATGCAGGCATAGACCCAAGCCCGGATTTTCGTGTGGAATGTATTGTCTCTTATCCTCATCCCTTGCTCAAGTATCAGAGAAGGGAGTTCAGATTTGATGGAGAGGATTTTGAGAAAGAGATTAGCCCGGCTCGGACCTTTGGATTTCTTAATGAGGTGGAGAATTTGCGCAAGAACGGTTTAGCTCAGGGAGGCTCTATAGAGAATGTGGTGGTGATTGGAGAAGAAGGGGTGATAAATCCGGATGGGCTACGGTTCAAGGATGAGCCAGTTCGGCATAAAATTTTGGACTCCTTAGGAGATTTGATGATTTTAGGAACGCATATAATAGGAGAATATCGCGGATATAAGGCGGGACATAAACTTAATCACGGGCTTTTGCTTAAGCTCCTTTCCAATCCAGAGAATTATCAAATGATTAGTGCCGAGCATCCTCAATTAGCTAAAGAGAACGGGTTTAAAATCCCTCGCTGGCTCACCCCCAAATCAATCTGATTCACTCTTTAAGTTATCGCGGATTTTAATCAATCAGCCTTGGAAGTTGACAAATTAAAAAGGATGTGTTTTATTCTGAAAAAAACAAAAGCGGTAATTTTTTCCATAGATAAAAAATAAAACTGAAGGAGGAGTAAGATGTCTGGAGAGATTCCTAAGGGTGGAAGTTTTTTAGTGGAGAAGGTTGGCTCAAGAAAAATTTTTACGCCAGAGGATTTTAATGATGAGCAAAAGGCAATGGCAGAGACCGCAAGAAAGTTTTTAGAAAATGAGATGCTCCCCAAGAAGGAACAGATTGACCATAAGGAGCCTGGGGTTTTGGTGGAGCTTATGAAGAAAGCAGGTGAGCTGGGATTATTGATGGTCTCTATTCCTCAGGAGTATGGCGGATTAGGAATGGATAAGACCACCTTTGTTTTAGTTTCAGAGGTGCTGGCGCCAGAGCCCAGCAGTTTTGTTTCTATCTCTGCTCATACCTGCATCGGCACCCAGCCCTTGATTTTTTTTGGAAATGAGAAACAAAAACAGAAATATCTTCCAAAACTGGCAAGCGGAGAGATGATTGCGGCGTATGGTTTAACTGAAACCGGAGCAGGCTCTGATGCAATGGGTTTAAAGACTAAGGCAGTTCTAAGTCCAGACGGAAAGTCCTATATTCTTAATGGGGGCAAGCAATTTATCACCAACGGTGGGATTTGCGATTTGGTCACGGTCTTTGCCCATATAGATGGGGACAGAAAAAAGGCGTCTGCCTTCTTGGTTGAGCGGGGTTTTCCCGGCTTTTCCAGCGGTGCGGAAGAGAAGAAGATGGGCATAAAAGGAAGTTCTACTACTTCTTTGACCTTTGAGGATTGCCAGGTGCCGGTGGAGAATTTGTTAGGAGAGATTGGTGAGGGAGGAAGGGTTGCGTTTAATGTTCTGGACTTAGGAAGGCTTCAGGTTGGAGGCGCCTGTGCCGGTGCCGCAAAATGGTTAATCAAGCAGACCATTCAATACGCCAAAGACCGAGTCCAGTTCAAAAAGCCGATTATTGAATTCGGAATGGTCAAGCGGATGCTTGCGGACTCTGTTGCTTTGACCTTTGCCACTGAGACCATTGCTTATCGCTCCACCCACTTGATAGACCAGGCATTAGAAGTGATTTCTGCGGATGACCCAGAGGCTCGGAAGAAGAAAATTATTGCCATTGGCAATTTTGCACCAGAATGCTCTATTGTTAAGGTTTTTGGCTCAGAAGCGCTGGACAGCGTTGCAGATATGTGCCTTCAGATTTATGGTGGATATGGATTTACTGAGGAATATCCAGCGGAGAAGATTGTTCGGGATTGCCGAGTGAATCGGATTTTTGAAGGCACCAATGAGATAAATCGCCAGATTACCATTGGCAGTTTGCTCCGCTCGGCAATGAAGAACGAGATTCCGCTCTTAGCTTTTGTCCAAGAAGTGATGAAGGAACTAAAAGAGAATAAGCTTCCCCAGACGGAGCCGGGTGCGCTTGGAGACGCAATGGTTCAGACCGAGTTATCAAAACGGCTAATGCTTTATGCGACCAATTTAGCATTCCAGAAATTAGGGGAAAAGCTCCAAGAGGAACAGATAGCCTTAGAGTTATTAGCGGATATGGCGATTGATTGTTATTGTCTGGACTCGGTTTGTGCCCGGGCTTTGCAATTGATTGAGAAGCGGGGGGAGCAAGGCGCAAAGTTAGCACTGCTTTTAGCTAAAATCATTTGTTTTGAGGGACAGGCTCGGGTTGGAGAGCTGGCTAAGAAGGTGGTGGTCAGTTTGGCAGAGCCAAATCAGTTAGAGAGGCATCTGGAAAATATCGCTAAACTGTCAAAGCCCAAGGCTTTGAACCTGATTCAGGCGAAAAATGAGGTCGCAGAGATAGTGGCGGAGCAGGGAGAATATAGAATTTAATCAACTTTAGCAGTTATTACCAATTTTTCTTTTCAGCTTGACCCAAGACCGAGTGGATGCTAAATTTAAAAAAGATAGATGAATGAATATCATAAAACCGCTGAGCTGATAGTTCAGAGCAAACGAGTAGTCGCTTTCACTGGCGCAGGAATCAGTGCAGAAAGCGGAATTCCTACTTTTCGGGACCCAGGCGGTTTATGGGACCAATTTGACCCAGATGAGGTAGGCACCACTGGCGGGCTATTAACCACTGCGGTTCGCAAGCCAGACCTGATTCGGAGATTTCTGCTCCAGAGCGTAGAGATTTTTGAAAGAGCCAAGGTCAATCCCGGGCATCAGGGCTTGAAACAGTTAGAAGAGTTAGGATTTTTGAAAACGGTAATCACTCAGAACATAGACAATCTTCACCAAGAAGCAGGTAGCTCTAATGTGATTGAGGTTCACGGCAACTTGTTCCGTGCTCGCTGTATGAATTGTGGAAGAAAAAAACCGCTGAATAAAGTTGAGCTTCTTGCCCGAGCCAAAGCCATATTGGAAAAGGAAGAGGATTTTGAGATTGCTAAACTAACCGAGCTTCTGCCTCGCTGTCCCTATTGTCAGGGTGTCTCCAGACCAGATGTGGTGATGTTTGGAGAGCCAGTGCAACAATTGCCTGAGGCCTTTGCTGAAGCAGAGAATTGCGACCTGATGCTGGTCTTAGGAACTACCGGTCTGGTCTATCCTGCGGCTGCGGTGCCTTATCAAGCCTATGAGAATAACGCCTGCATTATAGAAATCAATCCCACAGATAATTATTATCACTCCATCAGTAAGGCTCATATCTCTGCACCCGCGGGAATTGCAATGCCCAAGTTAATTGATGCGCTTAAGGATTTGCTTTAAGTGCTTAATGAGGTTCTAATCCCGCTTTGATTTGAGTCTTTTGTCCCGATTTTGAAGCGCCTGCTCAAAGGCTTGTAAGGTTTTTTCTATCATCATTTCTTCAGTAAAGTTAGCTAAAAATTTTTTGTGCCCCAGCTCTCCCATTTTTCTTGCCCGCTCTGGGTTTTTAAGCAATTTGAGAATCGCCTCTGCCAATCCATTAGCATCTCGGGGCATAACCAAATAGCCGGTTTCTCCCTGACTTACTAACTCCGGCAAAACCCCGACCCGGGTGGCAACTACTGGTTTTTTGAGCGCCATCCATTCCAAGCAAGCTCTGCTTGAAGCCTCACTCCCTACTGAACTAAGCACGCCCACCTCGCACAGGTTAAGTAAATCTGCTAAGCTGATTTTGGAAAGGGTCTCGGGACCAAAAAGAAAAAATTTATCTTTGATGGGACTTTTAGAAAGCTGATTAAGAAACTGGCAATCCGGCTCAATCACCCGATAGGAGAGCATAAATTTTACCCTGGGCAGTTCTTGAGAAATTTTCTCTGCGGCTTTGAGAAAATACTCATGCCCCTTTACCCGTGCAATCCGCGCGGATAGTCCGACCAACGGTTGATTGGGTTCTATTCCTAATTCCTTTCTCCATTCCTCTGGGGAGCGTTGCGGTTCAAGTTTTCTGGAGTTGATGCCAAAATAAATCACTTCCAATTTTTCTGGGTCTAAATTTAATCGGGTAATTAAATCCTCCTTGAGCAATTGATTGGAGCTAATAATCAGGTCCGAATTGCTATAATTCCAGCGATTTATGGGGTCGGTTCTGGCTGGTCTCATATCTTGCCGGGTGCGAATGATTGCGGGTGGGGGATTAAGTCTTTTCGCCAGCCAGTTGACCAGCACAAACCCCTCGGAGCGATGAATGTCAATAATCTCAAATTGTTCCTGCTCCAGCCATTTCTTAAACCTGAGCATAGTCCTTGCCAGAGTGAGCGGATTATAGCTCAAAAAGTTAAAACCAGATTCAGTCCTGATTCCCATTTGCTCCGCGATTTTTAGAACCGCCTTCCCGGGTAAGCCCATAATCACTAATTCCAGATTTCGTTCTGTCAGCCTGGGGCTCAAAGCTAATATGTATTCCGCCTCCGCATTTCTAAAACGAATCGGAGCATAAATCAACACCTTCAATTTTTTCAAATCAACCCCCCCCTTGACTATAAATTTGAAACTCATCTAAAATTTTTTTCTGAACTTCTTTTTCTTTAGCTCTAAAGATGAGCGGAGAATGTCTGAGATATTCCTCCAGCACCATTATTGCATCAGTCCGGGAAAGAGGCAGGGCGCAAAGAAATTTAAAAAGATTCTGCTTTAGCTCTAATTCGGTGGGATTTTTCCTTTGGCAAATCCTCTCTAAATGCGCAAGATAAAATTTTTCCCAGCCCGACTCTATCTTCTCAACATATATCTCATCACCTATTGGATTTTCATAAAATAAACCCTGATTATGAAGCTTAAGCAAAAAATGTGCTATCCGATAAAGAAATCTCCTATCCCAACCTTTTCCGGAAAGCTCCTCACTGACCAGACCCGCTAAATACTCTGCCAGAGTTTGAACCGCAGTGCCAAAAGATTGATAAATCAAAAAAGCTTGAGCCGGCTCAGCTTTTAAATCCTCTATCACTACTAAAGGCAATTGATGCCCGATTCCTTCCAATTCCAATAACCGGGAAATGGCTAACACCTTTAACCCTAATTCTGGTTTTGAAAATTCGCTTTTCACCTCCACCAGCTCCGCCTCCATTGGCTCTTTTTCCCAAAGCAATTTCAACCTGAGCCTTTCCCTTTTTCTAACTAAAAAACCAATCTGCGGAACCAGCTCCATCACCTGATTCTGACTAACAGATACCCGCAAAAATATCCGATACCGATTATAATTAAACCAAAAATAAGGAAAGCGTCTTTGCCAAATCTCTTTTCGGGCTTGTTTTATCTCTTGCGCCAATAACTTTTCCTGGGCAATTAAAATTTTATTCATCAGCTCCAAAAATTCTGCTGGTTCTAAATTCAGACCTGAAAAATAAGCCTTAAAAAACCTCCACCAGTAAGTGCGGGGAAGATAAGGCTTGAGCGCTAATCCCCACCAGGCTAAAAATTGAATTTGCTCCTGTTCTGAATAATTAATTCTTCTTAACTGTTCTGCCCTCAAAAAAACTAACCGAACCCGGTCCTGAATAATGTTTAGGAACACCTCCTTTAGGCTTATCTCAGACCCAGGCATCACCTCTTTTAAAAAAATCGCCTGAACCGATTTTGCCAGCCGGGCAATGAGTTCTCTTTTTTCAACCGGATAAGATTCCTTTTCAAAACCTCCAAATTTGTCCTTTAGATAATCTCCTAAACACCGATAAGAACTTAATGATTCAAAAACCATCACCTCTCTTATTATCCAAAAGCCCTTCCTTAAACTTCCATAAGCTACCGGACGAGCCACTAAATCTATCTCCGGGTAAAGCTCTAAAGAGTTTTTATAAGCCATCTTCAAACTCGGTTTAGGTCTAAACCAATAATAAAATCCAGGCTCTTCATAATCCCTGATTCTAATCCAGAGCTGAGTTGGTAAACCCGGATAATCCTGCCGAAGCTCAAACCATAACCCATCTTTCTCGCTCCAGATTAACTGAGCTTTTGATCTAAACTCTGGCTTTTGCCAAAAACTGAGCAGTTCTGCACTGGGTTTAGCAAAATTCCCGGAAAACTCCCACTGCCAATCAGTCCTTTTCAACCAGCTAAATAACATCTTCCCTAATATATTGTTGGTCGGTTAAGCAATTCCTCTACCGCTTTTTCCACCTCTTCTGCTTCTATCCCTAACATACATTTAAAATGTTTTTCCGGACATCTTTTTGGTCCGTGGCGATTGCAAGGTCTGCAGGGCAAATTTTTTTGAATAATCCGATGAGGAGTAAGCCAGGGGGAAAAGCCAAATTCAGGAACCGTAGGACCAAAAATCACCACTGTGGGAATAGAGAAGCCACTGGCAATATGCACTGGTGCGCTATCATTTGCGACCAGAACCTTCAGTTGGGAAATTATCCCAAAAAGCTCCTTCAGCCCGGTCTTGCCTGCAAGATTGATGATGCTTTTGCTATTTCCAATCCGGTTCTCAATCTGATTACAAAGCTCAATATCTGCTTCCGCGCCTAACAAAATAACAGTCGCATTTAATTTCTTGCTCAGTCTTCTGCCCAGCTCCGCATACCTCTCAACTGGCCATCTCTTGGTCTCCCAGACCGAGCCCGGCGCAAATCCTATCCAGGGCTTGGGGGTCTCAGCGTCAAGCCCGAATTTAGAGAGGTCAAAATTTTCAGGAATTGGAATTTTAATTCGGGGTTGAAAATCCTTAGGTAATTCCCCGATTGGCTCCAATAATTTCAAATTTCTCTCTACCTCATGCAAAGACTTATTCCGGGGAATTCGGAAATGATAAATCCAGGGCAAACCAGAATTTTTAAACCCGACCAGAACCGGAATTCCGCTTAAGCCCAGCATCAAAGCGGTTCGGAATGAGCGATGAGGACTGATTGCCAGGTCAAAATGTTTGGCTCTAAGCTCTTTTACTTTTTTCCAAAATGCGCTCAAGCCTTGCTCGGTGTTGTGTTTATCATAACTGATAATCTCATCCAATTCTTTTAAGCCGCGAAGAGCGGACTTTCCGACCGGAATGGTCAGGAGGGTAAGATGAGATTTGGGGAAAATGACTTTTAAAGCAGATAAAAGCGGAGTGGTTAGGATAATATCTCCTAAATAAGCGGTCTGCACCACCAGAATTTTAATCTCATCATCAAATTGACTATCCCTGCTTTTGGTCATTGCTCTTTTCAGGAATCGGCTCTGCCTGTTCTATAATCATATTTGGGATATAAACCTCATTAGGATATTTCTCAATTTTATACCGTAGACCGCATTTTTCACAATCCAGCGCCTCGCTCTCTCCAACCAGCTCCAATTTCCCATGACATTTGGGACAGACCAGCTTTTCCAATAATTTTGGATTTATTCCCATTTTTCTCCCCCCTTTAATTTGTTTAGAAATTAACAGATTTTTTTGATTTTGACAAGCGGATAAGTCAGTAAAAAATTCCCTTGCCTCATAACTTTGGATATGATAAAAATTAACTTAATTAAATCGTTGGAGGAAAAAATGAAAAAATCGGTTAACTGGGGGCTATTAGGCTTGGGCTTATTGGTCTTGGTTTTTCTTCATTCCTGCTCTCAAATGATGGCAAAAGCCTTAGAGCTAGGAGCTCGGGAACATAAGGTTATGGTTGAAAAAAATGTAATGGTAGAGATGCGGGATGGTGTCAGGCTCGCGACTGATATTTACAAGCCCAGACCACCGGGAAAATATCCAGTGGTGCTTTGTCGGCTTCCGTATGGGAAAAACCATTTAGGAGAGATTGGTCGGCTATTTGCCCAGCGAGGATATATTTTTGTGATTCAGGATTGTAGAGCGACCTTTGATTCAGAGGGAAAGGTTTTTATCCCGTTTGTTTATGACCAGGAGGACGGAAGGGACACGGTGGAATGGATTTCTCGTCAGGAATGGTTTAATGGGAGCTTGGCAAGCTGGGGCGCAAGTTATTTCGGATATACCCAATGGGTGATTGCGGATGAGAATCCATATTTGAAATGTTTTTATCCCCAAATCACCACTGCGAATATGCATAGTGCGATTTTCACAGGAGGAGCGCTTCATTATCGCTTGACCACGGGCTGGAGTGCCGGGGTTGGAAAACAGAACCAAAAAAGTGGGCTGGTCAGTTTAATAGGAATCGGTGGTAAAAAGGTTAAGCCCGAGGAAGGCTTTTTCAATAAGCCCTTAAAGCCTGCGCTTGGGTATAGTTTTGAGGAGTTAGGAAAAATGGAGATAGAGGAGCTGGCAGTGGTTTTGGGTTTAGCACCCAAAGAATCTCCCCGGGAGCCTTATCCAGATGCGACCGAGAGGCTAATCAATCTTTTTGCTTATCCGGGGTTTGCTTATCATTCTGGGGTGTTCAATTATTTTGATAGATATAAAAAGGTAAGTGCACCAGGGCTATTTATTTCTGGCTGGTATGACATCTTTTTAAAAGGTCAGTTAGATGATTTTGTCCAGATTAGAAAATTTGCTCAAGAACCAGCACGAAGTCAGACGCGATTAATTATTGGTCCCTGGGCGCATGCCTCAATCGGTTATCCAGATGCAGGAGAACAGGCAAGAGCAATGGAGATGTATAGAAAAATGTTCATAATTGACTGGTTTGATTACTGGGTGAAAGGAGAAAAAAATCAGGTGTCCGCAATGGCTCCAATCAAAATCTATGTAATGGGCAAGAATATCTGGAGGGAAGAATCTGAATGGCCCTTGGCAAGAACCAAATGGACTCCATATTATTTGAGAAGTAATGGCAAGGCTAATAGCGTAAAAGGTGATGGCTGGCTTTCTCTTGAGCCACCGGCAAAATCTGAAAGCACAGATGAGTTCAGCTACGACCCTAAAAAGCCAGTTCCCACGGTGGGCGGGAATAATCTTTTAGAAAATTTTGGTGCCAAAGACCAGAGCATAGTGGAAAAGAGGGAGGAGGTCTTGGTCTATAGCTCCGAGCCTTTGAAAGAAGAGCTGGAAATCACGGGTCCGATTAAGGTAATCCTTTTTGCCTCCTCCAGCGTCAGAGACACTGACTTTACCGCTAAACTCTGCGTGGTGAAAAAGAACGGCGCCTCCCTGAATTTAGCAGATGGTATTGTCCGGGCAAGATACCGAAATGGCTATGATAAACCCAGCCTGATTGAGCCCCAAAAAATCTATCAATACGAGATAGACCTCTGGGCAACCAGTTATGCGTTTCAACCTGGGGAAAGAATCCGAGTTCAGGTCTCAAGCTCCAATTTTCCCAAGTATGACAGGAACTCTAATTGCGCTGGAGAAGGAGGGGAAAATTGTGTGAAAAAGGCTCATCAGATAATTTATCATAATAAAGATTATCCATCAAGAATCATTCTGCCCGTGATACCTTCTGAATAAATCTTTGAAATTATTGAATTTTCTCTGAAAGACAGGAGGGATAATTTATGCGGAAACCAAATTTTTTGATAAAATATAAAAATCAACTACTGCACTATATATAGAAACCCTCTCCCAATTTATTCTACCTTTTTCTAAAGAATTTTCTTGTTTTTAAGTCCAAAATATGTTAAAATATATTTAATAAAAACTAAACGCGAAAAGACTCTAAAAAGCGGAGAAGGAGGCGCAAAAGTGGGCGCAGAATTAAAGGAGCAAGAGGAGCTTTTAGGAGAGAAAAAAATGGCTGATGAATCTTCTAAATATGATGCCAATAGTATAAAAATTCTGGAGGGATTAAGTGCGGTTCGGAAAAGACCCGCAATGTATATTGGCTCCACTGGGGTTCGGGGATTACATCATCTGATTTTTGAGGTAGTGGATAATTCCATTGATGAGTCAATGAACGGGTTTTGCGATTTAATTAAGGTGAGTGTCCATATTGATAATTCGGTCACGGTGGAGGATAACGGAAGAGGAATTCCGGTTGAGGAGCATCCACAGGCAAAGAAAAGTTCTTTAGAAGTGGTTATGACAATGCTTCATGCCGGTGGCAAGTTTGATAGCAAGTCCTATCAAATCAGTGGTGGTCTTCACGGCGTGGGCGTAAGCGTGGTCAATGCCTTAAGCGAATGGTTGGAGGTGGAGGTCAAGCGGGAGGGAAAGGTCTATCAGCAGGCTTACCAGCGGGGCAAGCCCTCAACTCCGGTTAAAGCAATTGGCAAAAGCAAAAACACCGGCACCAAGGTCCGTTTCCGTCCCGACCCAGAGATTTTTGAGTCCATTGAATTCCATTATGATATTCTGGCGCAAAGACTTCGGGAGCTTGCTTTTCTTAATGCCGGGCTAAAAATTATTCTCTCAGATGAGCGGGGCGAGCCAAAGACTGAGGAGTTTTATTTCAAAGGCGGGATTATCTCTTTTGTGGAATATCTTAATCGGAACAAAAATCTGCTCCATAAAAAGCCGATTCATTTAGAGGCGGAAAAAGATGGGGTGCTGGTGGAAATCGCACTTCAATATAATGATGGTTATAATGAACAGCTTTTCTCTTACGCTAATTTCATCCATACTATTGAGGGCGGTTCCCATGAGATTGGCTTCAAAAGCGCGCTCACCAGAACCATAAATAATTATGCCCAGGCAAATAATCTGCTCAAGGCGGTTAAGAATAATCTTGGTGGG
>Ga0123519_10011019_pt1 | contig 13392 bp, 9 predicted proteins | sample YelNatPaOPRAMG02_FD_87396 | JGI IMG/M metagenome (GOLD analysis project Ga0123519, IMG submission 87396) | Hot spring microbial communities from Yellowstone National Park - Yellowstone National Park OP-RAMG-02 (version 2) | ecosystem: Environmental > Aquatic > Thermal springs > Hot (42-90C) ...
CATATAGGGGAACTCCACCAAACAGCGGGCTACAATCACTCCCAAGAGGTCATTGAAGCCGATGTTAAAGCCCAACTCCTCGGCATAGGCCTCTTTGAGCTGCTCACGGGCGGCCACAAACTCCGTGGCATCCACAACGCTTTGTAAAGTGACCGCGGCGGTAGTCCGCGAGGAGGTGCTCATGCGCTCCGCGATGATCGCGCGTACACCCGACATGGGGACGACCTCCCCCGCGGCTGGAGCCATGGGCGCAGGAGCAGGCGCCGGAGCCGCCGCTGCGCGGACCTCTGCTGCCGTGATCCGTGGTCCGGCGGCCGGCACCTGTTCTAAGGGTACACCCAACTCTGCGGCCACCTTGCGGGCCAGTGGTGTCGCCGCTGGACGGCGCTCCAAGAAAGCCAACACGTCCTTTTCAATGATTCGCCCCCCAGGGCCACTGCCAGCGACATAGGCCAAATCCACACCCTTTTCCGCCGCCAGTCTGCGAGCGCGAGGGGAGGCGAAGATGCGCTCGCGGCCGGCAATAGGAGCTGGAGCCTCAACGGCCGGCGCAGTCGGCGCAGCCTGCGCAGCGGCTTGGGGGGCAGGAGCTACACCCGGCGCTGCCGCTTGGGGAGCGGGGGCCGCGCTCGGGGTCCCCTCTAACGAGGCAAGCAACGCACTGATATCCTCATCTGGCTCGCCGATGATCGCCACAGGGGTCAAGATGGGCACCTTAACGCCCTTATCTACCAGGATCTTGCGAAGCACTCCCTTATCTTTGGACTCTACCTCTAATACCGCCTTGTCCGATTCAACCTGAAAGATCACATCGCCCCGATTGACGACGTCGCCCTCTTTCTTCAACCACTCAACGATGGTGCCCTCTTCCATCGTCTGTCCTAGCTTAGGCATGATAACCTTTGTTGCCATACTCTCTCCTCACCGCTTATTCAGATTACCCGCGAAATTTACCCCAAGGACAAAGCCGTAAAAACCGAAAGCACCCTTAGCTCTAAGCGCTTAGGCTCCACGGAGCGCTCGCCTTACGCCGTTGATAATCGCCTGCACGTTCGGGATGGCGGCATCCTCTAGGGTTTCAGCCATGGGCACGGGTACATCCAGCGCCGCCACGCGCACCATGGGCGCATCTAGGTAGTCAAAGGCGCTCTCATTCACCAACGTAAAGATCTCACTGATCACCGAGCCGGTCTTGTAAGCCTCGGTCACCCCAACCAGACGGCCCGTCTTGCGGACAGAGCGGACTATCGTCTCTAGATCCAAAGGCTTGAGGGAGCGCAGATCAATCACCTCCACGCTAATTCCCTCTTCGGCCAGCTTTTCGGCAGCTTCCAGCGAGCGCAACAGCATGCGCGAGTAGCTGACGATGGTCACATCCGTGCCTTCCCGCTTGATGTCGGCGACGCCCAAGGGGATGGTGTAATCCTCTGGCGGGACGGGACCGGATGTGCCATAGAGCATCTTGTGCTCAATAAACATCACCGGGTTGCTGCCACGAATGCAAGTCTTTAACAGCCCCTTGGCGTCGTAAGGCGTAGCGGGCATGACCAAATAAATGCCCGGGAAATGCATCCATAGCGCCTCTAGGCTCTGCGAATGGTGCGCGGCGATGCTACGTCCCGCGCCACCCTCGGTGCGAATGACCATGGGCACCGTCGTCTTGCCACCGAACATATAGCGGTTCTTGGCCCCCTGGTTGGCGATCTGATCCATGGCCAGGGGCGTGAAATCCACATACATGATCTCGGCCACGGGGCGCATCCCCGTCATGGCTGCCCCTACCGCTGCGCCGCCGATGAGCGCCTCCGAAATCGGGGTATCAATGACCCTTTTAGGGCCAAACTCCTCAAAGAGACCTCGCGTGGCACCATAAGCTCCGCCGTAAAGGCCCACGTCCTCGCCCATGACGAAAACCTTTGGATCGCGCAGCATCTCCTCGCGCAAAGCATCACGGATGGCCTCCCAATAGTATTTCTTGGGCATGTTTGGGTCGGTGCGCACGCGCTCGCGCAAGAGCCGCTCGGCTTCAAGCTCGGCGGGCGTGGGATTCACAAGCACATAGACATCCTTCTCGACCTCGGCAGGATCGGGCATTGGCGAGGCCAGGGCGAACTCGGTAGCCTTTTTGATCGCCTCCTCAGCGCGCTTCTCAATGGCGTCCAACTCCTCCTGTGTAGCCAGGCCATTTTCCAAAAGATACTTGGAGAAAACGATGAGCGGGTCGCGCGCCTTCCAAGCGGCTTCTTCCTCTTTAGTACGATATTTCCGAGGGTCCGACTTGGAATGTCCATACCAACGATAGGTCTTACATTCTATCAAGCTAGGACCATCGCCACGGCGCGCACGGGCCACAGCCTCGGAGACGGCCTCATAGACCGCTATGACATCCATACCGTCCACAACTACGCCGGGGATATCATAAGCCTTAGCCCGGTCGGCGATATCGCGCAGAGCGCTAACCTTATGAAAAGGCACCGACATCCCATAGAGGTTGTTCTCTACGACATAGACCACCGGAAGTTTCCAAGCGGAAGCCAAGTTCAATGATTCGTGAAAATTACCCGTATTAGAGGCGCCGTCGCCAAAGAAACAGAGCACCACCCGATCCAGCCCTTGCAACTGCATGGAGAGCGCCGCGCCCGTGGCCACGGGGATGTTGCCTCCGACGATGCCCGTCGCACCAAGGTTACCCTTCTCCACATCGGCGATGTGCATGGAGCCGCCGCGCCCTTTGCAGTAGCCGGTGGCCCGGCCACATAGCTCGGCCATCATCTTGTTGAGATGTTCCTGTTTGGCTTCGGGCCCTTTGGCCAGGCTATCACCCCGCGCATGGCAATGTCCATGACCGCGATGGGTGCTGGTGATCAGGTCGTCATCGCGCAGCGCGGCAATGGCCCCCACGGCCACGGCCTCTTGCCCCGCATAGAGGTGCGATGCGCCCTTGATGATGTTCTGATTGAGGAGATCGGACACGGTGTCCTCAAACAGACGAATCTCCCACATGCGCCGCAGCATGTCCAGCAGTTCTTCCCTGCTCAGCTCTTTGATCTTCTCAACTTTCGTTTGCTCGGTCATTTTTACCTTCTAGATAGTGATGATCTTCTCTTCGCGAACGTTTTCGTTCGCGTTCATCTCGCACATGCGTTTTTGTTACTCACAGACCAATTCATCACAGAGACAAACCACCCGAACCCCCTCGTAGACCTCCCGGATGCGAGTCCACGTCGGCATGGCCGAGCCATCGCTCATCGCCGCCGCCGTGCCCGCAGCCACCGCCCAACGAACGATCTCCGGGGCGCTCAGCCCCTGGAGCCAAGCCCATAATCCGGCAGCCAGCAGAGCGTCCCCTGCGCCCACGGGGTTCACGGCCGTGACCTCCGGCGGTTCGGCCAGCCAGCAGACAAGTTTCGCTCCTTGCTTTGATTGCGGCGGATCGAAACTCGCCTGGATAGAGCCCCCTTCTGCCAGTGCTGCTCCCCGATTCCCTAAAGAGAGTAAGATGTGTTGCGGACCCAGGGCGAGGAGGGCCTTGAGCCCAGCTATCAAATCCTCATTACTCTGAAAAGGCCTGGCGAGAAGCTCCACAGCCTCATCCTCATTAGGCTTAAGGAACTCCGGGCCAGCGGCACAGCCGAGCCTGAGCGCCTCGCCGCTCGTATCCAGCGCGGCCTTGGCTCCTCGGCGACGCACGGCCCCAATCAGCCGCGCATAGGTATCCGGCGGCGCGCCAGGCGGCAGGCTGCCGGAGAAGACGCACAGGTCACCTTCTTGCACACGGCTCACCAAACGCCGCTCAAGGACGGCCAAATCGTCTTCGGTAACCCTTGGGCCGGGTTCGTTGAGTTTGGTCGTCACCCCCGTCGCGTCATCAATCACGGTGATGTTGGAACGTGTCTCGCCCTGTACATATATGCAGTCGCAAGTATAACCCAAAGCCCTCAGGCTCTCCTCAAAGACGCGCCCAGAGGCCCCGGCCATGATCCCCATGATCACGCTCTCAAGGCCGAACTGGCGCAAGGCCATAGAGACGTTTACGCCCTTGCCGCTGAAATCCATGCGCGAGCGAACTGCCCGATTCAATGCGCCCAGAACCAGGCGCGGGAAATGCATGGTACGATCAATGGTCGGATTCAGGGTCACCGTGTAGATCATCGCCAGCGCTCTTCCTGACCCAGCCTCCGATAACGCTCCAAAACGGCCATGCCCAACGGCTCATCTGCTTTGATCTCGCATACGGAGGCGAGCACTCCTTCGATCCCCTCAGCCGCGATACGCTTTTGTAACTCCACGGCTATTGGGTCTTGGGGAGAGTCAAAGGCCAGCCCGGCGGCGATCCCCCAAGCCAAGTTCAAGGGCATGATCCCCGCTGACTCAGCCAAGCGCGCCGCCCCCACGAGGCGATCAGAGGGAGCTAATTTGCGTAAGGGGTCTCTAGCCAAACGCAAGATGGGATCGGCCAAAGCGCGGTTGGCACAGCGCCGAGTCAGATCGGCGACATGCGCTCTGAGCCAGGACTCCGAAACGCCATAGTGAGCGACAATCCCTTTAAGAGACTCCTCCAGAGCGCCGTCGAAAATCGGCCGGATCTCAGCATCCTCCAAAGCCTCGTAGCCCAGGACATACCCGCGCCGATAGCCCAGATACCCCAAGATGGCGTGTCCCGCGTTATGCAGGTAAAGCTTGCGCGCCGTATAGACGGGAAAGTTGTCACAAGGCTCCAGCCCCACGATCTTGGGGATCTCGCCCACAAAGCCGGCCCGATCTACAGGCAGCTCCTTGTAAGGCTCTGCGATGATCAGAGAGGGGTCCTTGGCGCGTAGTTCGGCAGGGAGCTCTGGCACCATGCGCCCGATAACCGTATCCACAAAGCCCACGTGGGTCGTCAAATACTCCCGTCCAGCCTCATCCAGGTGCTCGGTGACCATGCCCCGGAAGATGGCCGCAGCCCCCTTAAGGTTCTCACAGATGATGAAGTTAAGCGACGCGCTTACCCCTCGCCGGGCTCGCAGGGAAATACCCGCCGCCACCGTTGGCGCGATGTGTGGCAAGGCGCGAGCACCTACAGCGGTCGCGCCTAACGTGGCCTCGGCCAGAGCCTCGGCCACAGCTTCCTTATCGCTACTGAGCAGCCCGGTGACGGGGCCGACGCGCACCTCCTCGCAATGCTCGTTATCTACAAGGCGTAGGGTATAGGCCCCTTGGGAGCGTAGGGCCCTGATGAGCGGCTCGTCAATATCCACGAAGACGACTTGATACCCCGACTCACAAAAGAGCTGCCCCAGGAAGCCCCGGCCTACGTTCCCAGCACCAAAGATGACCGCTTTCTTCACCTTACACGCCTCTAATGCATTTCCTGCCCGCCGGTGACGTTAATCGCCTGGCCGGTCATATAGGAGGATTCGTCCGAGGCCAAAAAGACCAACACATTGGCCACGTCCTCGTAGGTACAACCTCGTCCCAAGGGCACTTGGGCAAGATATCTGGCTCTTACCTCCTCCGGCGTAATGCCCCAACGCTTAGCGTACTGCTCATAAAGGCTATCCTGCCACAGAGGAGAATCTAGCAGATTGCCCGGACAGATAGCGTTGACGCGTATCTGATGTTCGGCCAGCTCAAGAGCCAAGCTTTGGGTGAGGCCGATGCCCCCGAACTTGCTGGCAGCATAGGCCGAGTTCTTGCTGGACCCTCTTTTCCCCGATTTGCTGTTGATCTGGATGATGACTCCCCGTCGGCGGGCCTTCATATGCGGCACCACTGCTCGCGCAGAGTTAAAATAGCCGATGAGGTTGACCTCAATGACCTTACGCCACCTAGCCGGGTCGATCTCATCGATGGCTCCCGCGATCAGGATGCCTGCATTGGCCACAAGGATATCCACCTGCCCAAAAGCTTGCAGGGTGCGCGCAACCATAGCCTCACACTGGGCCAGATCGGTCACATCGCAATGCACCCAAAGGGTTTTGACACCATAGGCCTGGGCAATAGCCTGAGCAACGGCTTGAGCCTTATCATCCATGATGTCGGCGATGACCACATGGGCGCCCTCTCTACCCAAACGATGGGCCAGTGCCTCGCCCAGACCTTGGGCAGCACCAGTGACAATAGCCACCTTATCCTGCAAACGACGGCTCTCGCTCATGGCAAAAGCTCCTTCAGAAACTCGGCCTCAGCCTCGACCGTCCAGGAATGATGCGGCCCCAGCTTGGCATACACTTGCGGCAAAACATCCTTGAGGTCCGCCAAGGCCGTGAGGGGGAAATCCAGGATCTGGGGATAGACGACGATCTTGCCGGCGAAAGTCTGATTCATGACCCCCTCAATACCCTTCTTCGCGGCGCTGAGCCCGGCAATCGCGGCAACCGAGAGATTAGGGTCGAGCAAGCCGCTTTCGGCGGCGCTGAGCATGCTGCGCATGTCGCGAATGGCCGAGCCACTCGTCCCGGTGAAGCGCACCCCTTTATCCACCACCAACCTCAAGTTGATCGGCGCGCGCACGCCACGATTCAGGCCGGCAAAGATGATCATCAGTCCATCCCTGGCCAGCATCTCTGTGGCCGAGGCGATGAGGCCCGGACTAGGAACCAGGACGACGATATCGTCAAATCCCGCCCCACCAGTAGCCGCGACCAAACTGGCGTTAAACTCTGCAGGGGACATGTTCCCCGGCGTGCGGCAACTCAGCTCCATCACGCCTCGTTTAGCCTCAATGAGCCGGGCGAACTTGGTCTCAAGCACCCTCAGCCGCTCGGGCACCAGATCGGTGGCGATGAGCAACTTGGGCCCTTCGCGAGCCTGCAGGGCGCGTTGGACGTGCATCTGGCCCATCGGGCCGGCGGCGCCGAGGAAAGCGGCATAGCCGCCAGGGCGTAACTGCGTGCGAATGGGCTTATAGGCCGAGGCGATCAACGGCTCGTTTGTGCCCACCAGGCTGAGATGATCGTAATGCAAGCGACCCACATCCACCTGTGCAGGGCCTTTAAAGGCCTGCGACCCGACCAGGTTCAACACAGCTCCTTTGGCCGCCAACGGCTCCAGAAGCTCATAAAGGGCCGAATCCGCACCGAGGAAAACGATGTCGTCAAAGCCCGCCGGCCCGGCCACAGCCTTGGCCTCTGCAATAGAAGCCTCGCCGGGAGCCGGGAGCTCCGTGAGTGCGAAACCATCAACCTTAGCTCGCTGACGCAGTTCGGCCAGCAGTTTCCCCGAAACGCCCAGGGTGATCACTCGCGCCGGAGGCTGTCCACCCTCATAGGGAGTACCCAACTCGTAATCGGCCAAAGCACCCGGCCCTGCCGCAATGAGCACCGTGCCCCCGGGCTTCCATCCCACGCGATAGACGACGTCATAGGCGGCCGTAATACAAGCCCAAGGCTCGGTGAGCGCGGCCTGGGCATAGCCCGTCTCTGGCTTGACGGGGAGCAAATAACAGCCCTCGTCGCCCTCCAAGATCTCTTTGCCGATGAGGTTGTATTGCGATAACCCCCCTTGCAAGGCATAACCATAGGCCATCCCCACACCCTTGTAATAGATGTCCGCTTGGACGACAAAGCGATCTCCGACCTTGAACTTGTCTACCAGCTTCTCGCCCACCCGGACGACGGTCAAGGCCACCTCATGGCCCAAGACCACCGGGTTAGCCTTCATGTTGCGGCCCACCAAACGGGGATGCGTCTCGCCGGCATGGATGATCTTGGTATCCGAGAAACACAGCCCCACGGCATCGTGGCGAACGAGGAGCTGATCTGGCCCCGGCGAGGGCGTATCTACCTGAATCGGCTTGTCATCCACGCCTAAATTCTCTAGCCCAGCCCCATAAAGCGGCCAGAGCCAGTATTTCGGAGGTATCGGCGTCTTGCCCTGCCGATAAGCAGCCAACTTTGGGTGCGCATACAATTCATCTAAACTCATCTAGCACTCTCCTTTGTACGCAATTGGAACCGCATCACCCTGGCACATCATAGTAAGCCCATCGTGGCCGACACGGCTATACGATGCCGAGCTGCTTACGCCGATAGAGCTCATCCGGACGAGTATGGATACGCTGCACCTGCTCCGGGGTCATAAAATGAGGGCCGCCAAAGGCATAAGTCCCCGCCAAGATGCGGCAAGTCTTGACATACATCTCCGTGATCTGATCCACCTGTTGCGGCGAGGAGCCCAGGGCGATAAGGCCATGGTTTTGCATCAGAACCACCTTAGGCGGCTCGCCCCAGCGCTCCGCATAACGTCGAAAGGCCTGGCGAACGGCCCGCGCCAGGGGTAAGCCCGGATCCGTATAGGGCACATAGGCCGGCGCCGGCCCGCACACGACGATCTCATCGGGGAAAAGACGGCCTGAGATGGCCGCCGTCAGACCCACAGAGCAAGCCAGGGCATTTACCGCCACCGGATGGGTATGCCCGACGAACTTGGCCCCCGCCTCGGCCAGGGCTAGGGCGTGCAAGACCGTCTCCACCGAGGGTCGCCGAGGGGCCAAAGGATCCACTTTGGCCGCCTCCAGTGCTGCCTTGATCTCCTCATCCGTCAGGCCCTCCCGCTCAGCCAGGGCACACACCTCGCCTAAACGAACGCGCACAAAACCCTGCGCATCAATGGTGCGCAACTCGGTGCCGCTGGCTTTGACCCAGAACGTCCCATCGTCGCACAAAGCCGAGGTATTTCCCTCGCCCAAGATGACCAAGTCGCGCTCCGGCCGGCCCAAGCTGCGCGACATCTCCACCAAGGCCTGCAAAACGCTTTCGGCATTAGACATAGGTTACGCTCCGGGATAACCGGATTCGCCGCCCGCCACGGGCGCGCGCTCGGCTCGGACCTTCTCCATGTAGCCGCTAGCCCTGAAAGCGGCGAGAGGATCGGGATCCAGGCCCATCTCCTCGCGCACCATAGCCAACAAGGGGCGCACATCGGTCCGGAAGGCCGCGAGCACGGTCTCCTCAGCGCGCACCACATCACCGTTCAACTGGGCCTCAGCCAACGCCTTACGGTCTATGAGCAGCGCCTTAGCGTAAGCCTCCTGGACGTTGACCACAGACTGGATCATGGATTCGATCTTGGGCTTGATGTTAATGCTCTCATCGATCATATAGGCCACATCCATCTTCACGGCCGGGTCTAGTGCGCCGTCGATCAGCTCATTGAAGATCAGGAACAGCTCATAGGGGTTGATCGAACCCACTGTGAGGTCATCATCGGCGTACTTTTTATTGTTAAAATGGAATCCCCCCAGCCGCCCCTCATCGATGAGGAAGGCCACGATTTGCTCTATGTTGGTGCCCAGAGGGTGATGCCCCAGATCCACCAAAACTTGAGCGCGCTCACCGAGCTTCTGGCAGACTACGTAAGCCATGCCCCAATCACCCAGATCGGTATGATAAAAGGCCGGCTCAAAGAACTTGTACTCAACGAGCATGCGCATGGAGGGGGGCATGGCCGCATAGACCTCACTCAGCCCCTCAACGAGGCGATGCTTGCGCAGGCGGATGTTATCTTGCCCCGGCGAGCTGGTACCATCCGCCAGCCACATGCTGAGGATGTTCGATCCAAGGGTTTTGGCGATCTCAATACACTCTAGACAATGCTCCACCGCCTTGCGTCGTGCCGCTGGATCAGGGCTACAGAAGCTGCCCAGCTTGTAGGCGTCATCCTGAAAGAGGTTGGGATTAATCGCCCCCAACGTAAGCCCCAGGGACTCGGCATAGGCACGCAACTCACCATAGTCCTCCACCTTATCCCAGGGGATATGCAGGGCCACCGACGGGGCCACGCCGGTGTATTTGTGCACCTGGGCAGCGTCGGCGAGCTTCTCAAAGGTCGTGCGCGCCGCGCCGGGTTGGCGGAACACCTTGAAGCGCGTACCGGAATCAGCATAGCCCCAACTGGGCGTTTCAATGCGCTGGGCCTTGAGTGCGGCCTTGATGCCCTCTACATCCAGACCACGGCTGGTCAGATCCTCGGCAAGAACCTGATAGGCCTTCTTCCATGTCTTCACAGTGCACCCTCCTAAATGATCTTCACGTGCTCACGACCGGATGGGTTATCGAAAACCCGCCATGCTTTACCTCTCAGGCCAGGATCACCTCAATGCCCCGTTCACGGAACCGCTCCACCCACTCCGCGGGAGCATCGCGATCGGTGATCAGGCGTTTGATTTCCCCCACAGAGGCACACGAGGCAAAGGCCACTTTGCCCAGCTTGCTTGAATCCAGGATGACATTCACCTCGCGCACGGCGGAGATGAGCTTACGCTTCAACTCCACCTCATTGCGGTTCGCATCCGTCAAGCCCTCTTCCAGGGTCAGACCTCGCCCACTGAAAAAGCCGCGTTGGAGATTGCCTCCTGCCAAGATGCTGCCATCCCAATTACCCACGACAGAGGCGGCCTCGCGCCAAACAGGCCCGCCGGGAATAATCACCGAGATGCCCGGAGAGCGCAAGAGCTCCAAAGCCACGTAAAGGCCGGTCGTCAATACTGTCAGATCACGCCGAGTGAGCAAGTGACGAGCCATGTGCCAGGCCGTCGTGCTCGCATCCAAGGCGATGGCCTCCCCATCGGACACCAGCGCGGCAGCAGCTGCGCCGATGCGCTCTTTTGCCCGGACGTTCATGCTCTGGCGCACCGAAAAAGATAGGACGCTCTCGCCTACATGGAGGGGCACCGCCCCCCCATGCGTGCGTAGTAAGCGCCCCGCACGCTCCAACAACTCTAAATCGGAGCGGATGGTTACTGCTGAAACACCTAATGATTCGGCCAGCTCGGCCACCGATACATAGCCCGCCTCTTGTAGTTGTTTCATGATGGCCTCAAGCCGCTCTGGCCGATAGAGCTGACGCGACGGGCTCATTTCGTTTATCTTCGCTTTTCTTATGAATTTTGCGTTATAAAATTATAGCATGATCATCCACAGGCGTCAAACTTCATCGTCCATTACGTCCACAGGACGCCTGGCCACCCACATAATGCGCGGCGTAGTGGATGTCGGGGGCCTGAAAGAAAAGCACTCGTACTGCGCTTCTACCCGGAAACCGGCGTCAGTGAGCAGGGTGGCAACCTGCTCGTTGGGATAAGCTTGTTCGGTATGGCATTCCACGATCTTGCGATAGAGCTCATTGACCCGTTGGAAGCAGGTCACCACGACGGTCTCGCGCTGCCTCTGGGGATCGTACCGATTCTGAAAGATCACCGTAAGATCCTCGCGATCGGTGACAAAGGTCTCATCACCCCAAAGCTCGGCCAATGCCCAGGCGGTGTTCATATCAAAGAGGAAAAGGCCTCCCGGCAAGAGCGCTCCGAAGACGCGACGAAAGACCGCCGACAAATCCTCGCTCGTCAACATGTAGTTAAGGCTATCGTAAAGACACGTCGCCAGGTTGACGCGCTCAGGAAGCAGAAAGTGGCGCATATCCTGCTGGCTCCAGATAGGAGCCTCCTCATGCTCACCCACCTTAGCCCGCGCCTGGGCCAACATCTCCGCCGAGCCATCCACACCGTAAACGCGCCACCCTGCCTTGGCCATCGCAATGGCCACCGTACCTGTGCCACAAGCCAGCTCCAGCATCACCCTGCCCTGGACAGGATGCTGCTCAAGGAGTTGCCGAAGATAAGGGAGCATCTTGAGACTAAAAGCCAGTTGCCCCGAACGGTCATAGACCTCAGCGTAATCCTTGTAGATGGGCATCGGCGCCCCCAGGAAGTGCAAATAACCCCAAACGCCCCAATCCAAAATTATAGTTGCCTCAACGAGGGAACGCAAGTTGCACCCTGAGGGCGAAACCGGTATACTGGCCTGTCAAATGTGACCCTTACCAAGGAGGCCAAGGGATGCGTTTCTCCAAGATGTTCGGGCGTACCATCCGCGAGATCCCGTCGGACGCCGAGCTGATCAGCCATCAGCTATCCATCCGCGCGGGATTGATCCGCCAACTGGCGGCAGGGATTTACAGCTATCTGCCGTTGGGCTGGCGTGTCATCCGCAAGATCGAGCAGATCATGCGCGAGGAGATGGACGCCGTTGACGGTCAAGAGCTCTCTATGCCCGTGGTCCAGCCGGCGGAGATCTGGCGGATCACCGGCCGCTACGATGCCCCTGCGCCTGGGCCGGCGCTCCTGCGCTTTAAGGATCGCACCGGTCACGATATGGTCCTAGCCATGACCCACGAGGAGGCGGTCACCGACCTGGCCCGCCAGGAGCTGAACTCGTATCGCCAATTACCGGTAATGGTCTACCAAATCCAGACCAAGTTCCGCGACGAGCCTCGTCCGCGAGGCGGGCTGGTGCGCGTGCGGGAGTTCATCATGAAGGATGGTTATAGCTTTCATCCCGACCAAGAAAGCCTGGACGCCTATTATCCGCGTATCTATCAGGCTTACCTGAACATCTTTCGCCGCTGTGGGGTGGAGACCGTGCCCGTGGAGGCCGATACGGGGATCATGGGGGGGAGCGCCTCGCACGAGTTCATGGTGCTGAGCGAGGCTGGCGAGGACACGCTCGTCCTTAGCCCCGAACGCAAATACGCAGCAAATGCAGAGAAAGCCGAGTTCGCCAAGGGCGAGGGACCTCAAGGACCGCCACTGCCCCTTGAGCGCGTGCCCACGCCCGGCACAACGACCATTGAGGCCGTGGCCCGCCTGATAGGAGTGGGGACTCGCCAAACCCTCAAGGCGGTATTTTACAGCACTCCCGAGGGCCAGGTGATCTTTGCCGTCATCCGGGGCGACTTGGATGTGAACCCGGCCAAGCTCTCTAACGTATTGGGCGGGGTGGAGTTGCACATCTCCACGGAGGAAGAGCTCAAGGCGGCGGGGATCGTCGCCGGCTATGCCTCGCCGGTGGGCTTGAGCGGGATGCGGGTCATCGCCGATGATTCCGTCACGAGGGCCTATAACCTTGTCGCGGGGGCGAACGAGCCGGGTTATCACCTGAAGAACGTGAACTACCCGCGCGACTTTCAAGCCGAGCGCGTCGCCGATATCGCCTTAGCGCGCAGTGGTGACCCTTGTCCGCGCTGTGGTCGGCCGCTGACGGCTTCACGAGGGATTGAATTAGGGCATGTCTTCAAATTAGGCACTAAATACAGCGCCGCTGTAGGCGCAACCTACCTGGACCGTGACGGGGTAGCCCGGCCGATGGTCATGGGCTGTTACGGAATCGGAGCAGGGAGGCTGCTCGCCTGCATTATTGAACAACATCACGATGACAAGGGGATCATCTGGCCGCCCAGCGTGGCTCCCTTCCAGGTACACATCGTTTCCCTGGCCGGCAACGACGTCCGCGTGGTTCAGGCCGCCGATGCCCTCTATGAGCGGCTCCTTGGCGCGGGCTACGAGGTGCTTTACGACGATCGCCAGGAAAGCGCGGGGGTCAAGTTCAACGACGCCGACCTAATCGGCATCCC
>Ga0123519_10011020_pt1 | contig 13391 bp, 16 predicted proteins | sample YelNatPaOPRAMG02_FD_87396 | JGI IMG/M metagenome (GOLD analysis project Ga0123519, IMG submission 87396) | Hot spring microbial communities from Yellowstone National Park - Yellowstone National Park OP-RAMG-02 (version 2) | ecosystem: Environmental > Aquatic > Thermal springs > Hot (42-90C) ...
AGGATACTCCTCTTAAAAACAGTGTCGGTGTATGATGAACCGAGCCGGTCTTCTGATCAATTCTTTAACAGAGGAGAATTTTTACTTGCCCATTTCCCACTTACCCATTTTTTACTTACCCATTTATAACTAAATCTTTACCCACTCCGCATAAAATCATTTTACTTTGTAAACATATTCTGATAGGATATATATCAAATTTTCTGGAGGTGTATAATGAAAGAATCTACCTACAAGATTATCGAACTCGTTGGGACATCAAAGAAATCGTGGGAGGAAGCCGCAAAGAATGCAGTCGAGACAGCAGGCAAATCCCTCAAAGACCTCAGGGTTGCTGAAGTCTCAGCCCTCGATATGAAAATCGAAGACAACAAGGTCGTAGCCTACAGGGCGCGTGTAAAGGTGTCATTCAAATATCTGGATTAGAATGGACGATTTCAAGAAGAATCTCAAAGAGATAAGAGATAGTTTAAGAGAGCGGGAAAAGCGGGATAGAGAGAATGAGGAGAAAGGAGAGGAGATTCCCGCAAACGAAACTATCGACGAAAGGGAGTTGTTCAATAAAGAGATGGAAGGTGTAAAGAGATTGAATTTCGAAAAGATAGTTCTACCCAAGAAGACCCCTAAAAGACACAGACTCTACAATGAAGACGAAGAGATAATCAACACCCTGAATATGATCGTCGATGGGGACATAGAGTTCGAGATAAATGATACTACCGAATATATAGAAGGACACATCAGGGACATCGACCCAAATATACTCAGGAAGCTCAAGAGAGGAGAGATCTCGGTCGAGAGACATCTCGATTTACACGGCAAGAAGAGAGATGAAGCAAAACAACTCCTCAAGACATTCATCGAAGATGCGAGAAGGCAATCGATACGGTGTGTCCTCATAATTCACGGGAAAGGGATCCACTCCAAAGACTATATCCCCATTATAAAAGAGGCATTGAAGAGCTGGCTTGTCAGCAAGTCCGTAGGTAGAAACATCCTCGCATTCTGCTCGGCACAACCCAAGGACGGTGGCACTGGGGCAGTATATGTGCTATTGAGAAAGTAAATAATTGTTTTACTTTGCTCAAGATTTAATGTATATTCGAAACCTATGAGTGAAGACAATATAGAAAACATTATCGAGACATACAAAAAAAGGATAGCAGAGCTCGAACAGGAGATCAGGAAACTCAAAGAGACCCAAGTATCGACCACATCACCCCGAACGATCTTCGGGCTCTCAAATATAGTCATTCAGACGGATTCGAATTTCAATATTACATACATCAACTCTGCGGGAGAGAATCATATCGAAAAGGGGAGAAATGAGGTCGTCGGTAAACACATCTCATCCATATCCGGACCCGGCCTAAATCCGGACAAACTCTTGGAGTATCTGACAAATGCAGTAAGATTTGGCAGACCATACGAGGTAGAGACAAGATACATCCACCCCAAGAGCAACAAGGAACACTTCATAAAGATAACAGCCACTGCAATGAAGGACGGGGCTCAGATAATGATAGAGGACATAAGCAAGTTGAAGATGATAGAACAATCCTTCAAGAAGTATGTCTCCCCAAAGGTCATAGACCAGATAACCTCTCAGGGAGTAGATGTATTCAAGCCGAGGAAGTACGAACTCTCGGTCCTCTTCGCCGATTTGCGTGGATTTACATCTATATCTTCTCACCTGGAGCCGGAGTAGGTCAAGGAGATCATTGACGAATTCCTCTCCGCTATGATTAAAACAGTCATCGACTCGGATGCAATGGTAGATAAGATCGTTGGAGATGAGGTAATGGCACTATTTGGTGCACCCGTTCCTTATGAAGACCACGCGCTCAGGGCAGTCAACTGTGGAATAAATATGCTCAGGGCTCACAACAGACTCATCGCCAAATGGCAGAGTGAGAATAAACCTGCTCCAAAGGTTGGTATAGGTATAAATTCGGGGGTTATGGTCGTAGGGAATATCGGCTCGGATCAGCTGACAAACTATACAGTATTGGGGCACAATGTAAATCTCGCATCCCGTCTCTGTGCAGCCGCACCAGGCGGATATATAATAATGTCGGAATATACATTCCAACTCGTAAGGAATCTGCTCGAAAAGAATCCGCAGGCTATTACCGGGAGAGTCAAATTCAAACAGGGAGATATAGTAGAGGCAAAGGGCATACCCCAGCCAGTCCAGACTATAATGGTAGAACTGATCGAATAATCCAAGAGTAAAATCTGTTCTTATCACACAAATCAAGTAGCCGAAAACATCTTATAATTATTGAGTTAACCTATTTAGGAGAAAAGTATGTTATTAACAAGAAGGGAAAAAGGATACTGATTTACCTTAGAGGAGTTCGCTGAGATTTTTGAAAGACACTTCCACAAGTACAAATAAATTGTGAGTGGTATGATATATCGTGCATAAGCAGAGAGTGGGGAGTTTGTCAAGAGAGCCGGAGGGTGTGAGTAGCCATTGATTGGGAGGCGAGTCGTTTGTCGAATATTCGTTGAGTCAGAAGAGAAGAGAGGTTATTTTGCTCTCTTCAATGCCCTTTCTGCGCTCTGATAGAGATTGTAAAGCCGTGAGACAGGATATTTGAGGAGTGACGCCTTATATGCCTCATCCACCTTCTTACTGGTGGATCTCTTTACCTTGAGGATTACCTCCACTATCTTTTCCTTGCCAATCTCCTTGACCTTCTTTGCGTTATTGTAGAGTTTCATCAGTTTCAGACTGGTCTGGGATTTCAGTCTTTTTTCTATATCCTCCGGGAGATTTTCGTTAAGGGACTTCAAGAGAGATACAACCTCTGATACCAATTTCTCTTTGGAACCAAATTCCTTCTTTACCTGTGATAGTGGTGATAACTTCATATTCATCCTCCATAAAAACCAGAGAAACGGCTTACTAACACAAAACCGACCCAAATGCAAATCTTTTTTATCTTTCTGTGTAATCATTCAGTTACAGGTGAAAATAATCATTGTCCTTCTCCTTTTTGTTTATAAGACCTTCTGTTAAAACTTTGTCTCTGAAGTGAGATCTAACCAGAACCTTGACATTGACCTCTGTTTTAACCTAAACCCCTGTCAATAATAAACCTTCAAAAGATCTCTCCCCTTATAACTGAATCTTTAGTTTCCTATTTAATAATTTCAGTTAGTGGGAACAATTACTAAAGTTATTAATCAAGTTTGTAGAATTTTGAATTATGGGAATGTATCGCGATCGGCTTGTAGCTATTTATAGATTATGAAATACAAAACACCCCGTCTGCCTTCGGCATCCACCCCTCTATGAGAGGGGAATTACTCGGTGTCAGTGGTCCGTGGTCAGTTGTCGGTGTGTTCTTTCAAAACACTCATCTATGAGAATGGAATTTTCCCACTTCTTACTTGCCCATTTCCCACTTATTAGTGTTCCCACTTACCCATTTCTTATTTATCCATTTCCCACTTATAATTGGTTCTATACCTTTATCCTTACAACATCGTTTCTTACATATACAGGTTCAATATCAGATACTGATGACAGACCATTACCCGAATTATACAACCTGATAGCGAGCTCTGCGCAGCTATATGAAAGGTCTTTATCAATCCGCATATAATCTGCCTCCTCAGGAAGAAACTCCTCTACCTCGATATCTCTGTAAACAGTCAGAATATCACCTTCTTCGAGATAACCCTCCAGCTCGACGGTTGGAATTATCCTGATGGGCATCTTCTCGTTCAACCCTTTATCATACAAAGCGACAAAGAGCTCATTTCTTCGTGCATTACCTATGACAAGAATCCTGTCCGAGTCCCTTACCTTCTGCGCGGCATAAGCCATAACCCTATATGTCTCTATACCCAATAACGGCTTCTTGAGTGCTATTGCAAATGATTTCAAGACCGATAGAGATACCCTCAGTCCGGTAAAAGAGCCCGGTCCAAGCAGAGTAGTAAACAGATCTATATCATCTATGGTCAGCCGGCACCTCTTCATTATCTCATCGATGTATCTGTATATATTTTCAGCCACCCTCTGGGTGCTCTCGATATTTAGTCTGTAAATATCGGTATCGGACTCAATGAGGGTAATCCCGCCCGCCTCTGAGGAGGTATCAATAGACAGTACCCTCATCTCGATTTTCCCGAAAACCACGAGAATATATCATCACTATATCTTACAAGGTCATTGAAAATCACGAGCACAGTCAGAGTAAGAATCAACACTACTCCAATGAAATTTATCACTATCCGCACCTTCATTGGAATTGGACGCCGGGATATCATTTCATAGAGACTCATCGTAATGTGTCCACCATCCAGCACAGGAAGAGGCAAGAGATTGATTATCCCGAGATTTATGCTAATCAAAGCCATTATGTGCAAAAAGAACGAGACACCCTTCTTTACAGCCTTACCGGCAATTCCGAATATCATTATCGGTCCACCTACTGTCTTGAAGGATATCTGTCCTGTGAAGAGCTGATATACACCAACTACAGTGGTCTCTATCACATCTATAGTATCCGATACAGAATTTTCTATTGCCGAAAGCAATGTAAAGCCCTTCTGTACAATCTCACCATCCGTGAAATGTGAATTGTTCTGGGCGCCAAACACAAAATAGTTATACTCTTGCTTATACTCGTCCTTCTTTACGAGCTTTTCGAGCTTCAGTTTTACATTTATAAGCTCGTCTCCTCTCTTTATCCCAAACTCGTGCTCCCGGTCGGGCTCCTTTGCAAAATACGATTCCAGTTCTGCAAAGTATATGAGCTTTTCTCCATTTATCGAAACGAGTCTATCTCCTACCTTTATACCTGCCTTATCCGCCGGTGTACCGGGTTCGACTTTGTATATATACAGTTCTGCCTGTTCTATCCCGAGATTTGCTGGCTCCTCCGCCCTTATCACAGCCTCGACAATCTGCTTATTCTCCCCTCGTAATGCCTCGATACGAACCTCCTTACCCGCCTTCTCCTTCAACAAACTCTCGAATTTATAGAATGAATCCAGTTCTACCCCATCTACCTTCTTAATCTGGTCAAAGGACCGCAATCCCGCTCTATATGCCTCAGAATCCTCGCTCGTTATATATATTACTGAGGCAGGCATATAAGGACTCACGCCTATTCTGCCAACTATCTGAGAAAAACCATAGCGGGAGACCTCCCTCTCGGCGGCTATATTCACAGTAAGAGGGATAATCTTCCCCTCTCTTTCTATCTTCATCTGCACAGTGCGCCCCGGCCTCGAGGATATCTCTCTAAGCAGATCTCTCCAGTATCGCGTGGATTTCCCATCTACCTCTACAATTCTGTCATAATTCTTCATCCCTGCTGCCTCGGCTGGTCTCCCCTCCATAACCATTCCTATTCTATTGGATATCTCCGTAGAGGGCATTGCATAGACGATATAATAAATCAAAAATGGAAAGATCAGATTCATAAGCGGACCCGCAACCGCTATCAGGAGCCTTCTGAACGGTGATTGATAATAGAATGAGCGTTCGAGTTCGCCTTTGGGCAGCTCCTCATCGGGATTCTCACCGAGCATCTTTACATAACCCCCAAGAGGTATAGAAGCAATCCTGTATTCTGTCTCACCTATAGTCTTGGACAGAATTGCCGGTCCAAATCCAAGCGAGAATTTCAGTACCTTTATATTCATTGCCTTTGCCACGATAAAATGTCCGAACTCGTGCACAAAGATAAGAATACCTATCATTAATATGGTAAATATTAAGCCCATCAATACCTCTTACTGATATACTTTCTTATAGAATTCTTTATATCTGCATCGAAACTAATCACATCCATAATCGATTTGATGCCGGTTGGGCGAAAATGTTTCAGAGAATAATCTATAATATTGATAATATCGCCAAATCCTATCCTGCCATTCAAGAAACTCTCGACTGCAACCTCATCAGCCGCATTGAATACTATTCCCCTGTCCACATCCTCTGAGATAATCCGCTTTGCAATATTTATGGGATGATTGAAGGGGGGTTTTACACCCTCGAATGTTATCTCCTCGAGTTCTTTCAGATCGAGAGTCCTTAGGATATTGTCGAGCCTCTCGGGATAGGAGAGTGCATAGCCAATTGGTATTCGCATATCTGTGGGCCCGAGGTGTGCAAAGAACGAGCCATCGTCCATCTGAATCAATGAATGAATCAGTGCCTGAGGGTGAACTACCACATCCAGTTCGTTTGCCAGGAGATCGAATAACCACTTTGCCTCGATTATCTCGAAAGCCTTATTTACCATTGTAGCAGAATCTACCGTAACCTTTCTACCCATCCTCCACCTTGGATGCCTCAACACATCCCCGATTTCCACCTTCTTCATCTCATCCCTGCTTCTCCCCCTGAAGGGTCCACCTGTCGCTGTCAGAATTATCCTCGATATAGAGCCTCTATCCGCATTCTTCATCAACTGGAATATCGCCGAGTGCTCCGAATCGACAGGGAGTATCTCTCCTCTGTATTTCCGGACGGCATCCATTACAAATCTACCACCCGAGACCAGTGATTCCTTATTGGCAAGTGCAACCCTCTTGCCCTTTTGCACTGCATTCAATACAGCAGGGAGACATTTTATCCCGGTCATAGAAACAAGCAGGATATCTACATTCTTATCCGATGTCAGATCGAGCAATCCCGATTCCTGAGAGAGTATCTCTACATTCGAGCCCTTCAACATTCTCTGTAATCTCTCCGCCCCCTCCTCACTGAATACGACAACCTTCTCTGGCGAGTATTTTCTTACCTGTTTCAAGAGCAGTTCGACATTGGTATTGGCAGCAAGGGCATAGACCGAAAATCTATCCCTACTCTTATCTATGATAGATAGGGCCTGTGTCCCAATCGACCCCGTTGAGCCAAGAATTGCAACTCTCTTCATACCAAAAACCTTACATAGATATACATTACAGGGGCAGAGAGTATGATTGCGTCCACTCTGTCGAGCATCCCACCGTGTCCGGGAATCAGATTCCCTGAATCCTTGATCCCAAAATCCCTCTTCAACATCGATTCGAAGAGATCCCCCATCTGTCCAACCACATTTACAACAATTCCAACAAAGAGCAGCATTGATATAGATGGCATCCTGCCAAAGAACAGACCTATTATGTAGATCCCCACAAATCCACCTATTATACCCCCAATCGAACCCTCGATGGTCTTCTTGGGAGATATCATCTCATACAATTTGTGCCTCCCAATCGACTTACCGAAGAAATAGGCAAATGTATCGGATAGCCATATGACAGCGAGATATGTAAGCAGATAGTAGAATACGTTTTCGGGATTGTACTCCCTGATCAGATATATGAATGCCGGAAATACACCTATGTAGATTACTCCCATAAAGAGATATCCCGCCTTATTGGATGCCCCCTTGACATCCTTTATGGTGAAGAGCACATACAAACCGGCAAACATAACGACAACCGCAATATAAGCGATCTGTTCTGTAAGACCCAATCCTACGACTGCATAAGCCAACAAAGTGAGAGGAATTGCCACAATGATATCTCTCACACCAAATCCCGCCATTCTGTAATACTCTATGGCACAGAGCACAACTACCAGAGCAACCAGAAGCATAGTTAGAATCGAGCCCTTATAAAGGATATACAGTACCGGCGGCAGAAGGACCAGTGCCGAAATCAATCTTTTGATAAAATTACCCATTCTGGTTCTTACTATACAAGTGATTTAGCCCTTCCGAATCTCCTCTGTCTGCTCTGATATTCCACTATTGCATCATTCAAATCAGAGGGTGTAATATCAGGCCATTTCTTATCTACGAAGATAAACTCGGAATACGATATCTGATAGAGGAGAAAGTTGGATACCCGCTTCTCTCCGCCCGTCCTGAGAAGGATATCGGGGTCTGGCATACCTGCGGTATACAGATAGTCAGAGAACCTCTCCTCGGTTATATCATCAGTGGATATCCTGCCGTGTGAATAGTCGTCTATTATGTTCTTGATAGCCCTTGTTATCTCGCTCCTCGAGCCATAGCTCAATGCAAGGGTTAGTACCATAGACTTATTGGCAGAGGAATCTTTCATAAGTGAGAGGAGTTTTTCTCTAACAAAGTCGGGTAAGTCAGAGATATTCCCTATGGCATTGAGCCTTATATCATTTTTCATTATCTTTTCTCTCTTCTTCTCGAGGAAGTCAGAGAGCAGATTCATCAGAAAGGAGACCTCTTCGGGTTCTCTCTGCCAGTTTTCCGTGGAGAAGGCATACAGTGTCAGGTACTTGATACCTATCTCTCGAGCACAGGTAGTAATATCATCCACCACCTCCCCACCTTTTCTATGCCCTTCGATTCTCTTCAGTCCTCTCTCGTTTGCCCATCTACCATTCCCATCCATAATGATGGCAATATGAACGGGCAGTCTCGAGAAATCTATCCTTGGATCTCTTGATACAGGCATCAAATCCTTATATCTCTAACAGTTCTTTCTCTTTTGTGGCTACAATCTCGTCGATCTTGGCAATGGCAGCGTCTGTCTCCTTCTGAACCCTCTCCGTACCCTTCTTCGAATCATCCTCGGTTATTTTGGAAGACTTCTCCATAGCCTTCAACTTGTCGTTACCCTCTCTTCTAAAATTCCTTATCTCGACCTTGCACTCCTCTGCCATCTTCTTCACCTGTTTGATAAGGTCCTTTCTCTTCTCCTCGGTGAGAGGAGGAAATGGGACCCTGATGACATCTCCCTGAGTGGAGGGTGTAAGCCCAATATCAGATGCAAGAATCGCCTTTTCTATGGCAGGTACTGCATTCCTGTCCCACACCTTCAACATAATGAGATTTGGCTCTGGGATACTGACAGTAGCCACCTGATTTATCGGGACCTGATTACCGTAGTAATCTACCTTGATTCCATCCAGAATCTGGATGTTGGCCCTACCCGTTCTCAATCGGGCAATATTCTTCGAAAATACATCTATAGCTCGGCTTACCTTTCCTTTGAATTCATTGAATACTGATTCGATACTTTCCATCGAAACACACTCCTTTGAAAAAGTTATGTCTCTTTCTTCAGGCTTCCTACAATAGTACCTATATCCTCACCTCTCACAACCTTAACAATATTCCCTTTAACCAGCAAGTTAAAAACGACAATCGGCAGATTATTATCCATACAAAGGGATATCGCGGTAGAATCCATTACCTTGAGCCCCTTTTTGAGGACATCCAGATATGTCAACCTCTTGAATCTCTCGGCTGCCTTGTTTATCTCAGGGTCAGAGTCATATATCCCATCCACCTTGGTTGCCTTGAATATCACATCTGCCTTTACCTCTATTGCCCTTAGGGCAGCAGCAGTATCCGTGGTAAAGTAAGGATTACCAGTGCCGGCAGCGAAGATAACCACCCTCCCCTTTTCCAGATGGCTCACCGCCCTCTTTCGTATATATGGTTCACACAACTGATTGATATCGATCGCCGATTGGACCCTGCTGGGGATCCCCAATTTTTCGAATGCGCTCGACAGGGCAAGTGCATTCATAACGGTGGCGAGCATACCCATCTGGTCAGCGGTAACCCTCTCTATCAGAGAGGATGTCCCCGCCTTCACACCCCTGAAGAAGTTGCCCCCGCCCACCACAAGGGCGAGCTGAACTCCCATCCCTACAACCTCTTTGAGTTCGAGAACAACCTGCTCCAGAGTCTTCTCATCTATACCCGACTTCGTGCCGCCCGAGAGAGCCTCTCCCGACAACTTGATAAGTATTCTCTTGTAGATTGAGTTGCTCATTTTGACGCTTCACCGAGTTGAAACCTTGCAAATCTCCTTACAACAATATTTTCACCCAGTTTTGCAACCAGTTCCTTCAAGAGGTCATTAATCTTCTTCTTGTCATCCCTGATATAGGGCTGATCCATCAGACATACCTCTTCATAGAACTTCTCTATCTTCCCTGCAACGATCTTCTCTATCACCTGCGGTGGCTTCTTCTGCTCCTCGAGCTGCTTTGTATATATCTCCTTCTCCTTCGCAATGATATCCTCGGGTACCTCCTCGCGTCTCACATACTTTGGATTGGCAGCGGCAATCTGCATAGCAACTTCGTGGAGAAAATTCTGGAAGTCCTCTGTATTTGCCACGAAATCGGTCTCACAGTTGACCTCGAGAAGGACACCAATCTTTCCATTCATATGGATGTAGGACCCTATCGCCCCCTGAGATGCCACTTTAGAACTCCTCTTCTGGGCAACAGAGAGCCCCTTCTCTCTCAACAATTCGATAGCCTTGTTTATATCTCCGTTCGCCTTTTCGAGTGCATTCTTGCAATCCAACATTCCTGCACCCGTCTTTTCCCTTAATTCCTTGACTAAATCCATACTAATAGCCATTTTAAACCTCCATAATTGATTTATTCCTTACCTTTTTCCGTCCCCTCATCTTTGCCCGTTTCGGACTCTCTCTGCAAAATCGCCTCGGCCTCCTTCTGTGCCTCCTCCTCGATGCTCTCCTCCTCCTCGATCTCCTTTGCTACATGAGTCGGAATTGCAGTCCTCTTTCTCCTCTTTATCACCTCCACATCGAAGCCCGGCTTCTTTGGCCTATCCCGTCTCTCTTCCTCTTTCCTGTCTTTCTCCTTAGCCCTTGCCTCCTTCATAACCTCCTCGTACTTCTTTGCGCCCTCCAGACAGGCATCGGCAATCTTTACAGCGAAGAGCTGAATCGACTTTATTCCATCGTCATTTCCCGGTATCAAAAAGTCAATCCCATCCGGGTCACAATTGGTGTCGGCGAGTACAACTACAGGGATCCCGAGTTTATTGGCCTCTGCCTTTGCAATATACTCCTTGGTTGCATCTACCAGAAATAGAGCACCGGGGAGTTTGTTCATCTCCTTGATACCACCGAGCGAGTTCAACAGCTTGGCCTTCTCTTTCAAGAGGTCGTTGACCTCTTTCTTTGGAAGCTTCTGGAATGTACCATCGGTCTCCCATTTCTCGATATTCTTCAGTTTGTCGATAGACTTTCTGATAGTCGCAAAGTTGGTGAGTGTTCCACCAAGCCATCTCTCGGTAACATAGAACATATTCGCCCTGATAGCCTCGCTCTTCAAGATATCTGCTGCCTGCTTCTTAGTGCCCACGAACAGTATCTTGTGGCCATTGCCCACAGTCTCTACAATATAGTTGTAGGCGGCTTCGAATAGGGACTGTGTCTTCTGTAGATCGAGGATATGAACCCCGTTTCTCTCACCAAAGATATACGGCTTCATCTTTGGATTCCATCTTCGGGTCTGGTGTCCAAAGTGTACACCCGCCTCGAGCATCTCTCTCAACGAAATTACCGGCATCTGTTTACCTCCTGAAAAATGGTTTATGCCTCCAACCCCTTCGACGAATGCGGAACCAGAACGGAACCACCGCACCCTCAGGGGCTGTGTGAAATAGGCTTTGGCATCTAACATATTCTAACCCATACTTCAAGTAAAAAATTGAGTCGGCGCAGGGGCACAATTATTTATATCCAAAAACTTTTATTCTATTTGATATTGAATTTACTGAGAATCAATGTATAGAATTCCTCAATATCCTTCAGATTATTTTTGAGAATAGATTTCAATATTTCTATATCAATAGAACTGTAATCATACACAGCGATATTCCTGAATCCAACCATTGCCTGCATCTTTTTCATTGACTCTATGTCTATTATTCCCGATTCATACAAAATCTTGAAATTATCCTTTATAGTAGTAGCCAAACCAAGACCTTCGGAGGATATGATATGGGTAGATATGTCGATTGTGGATTCAATCGCCCTCTGGAGATTAAGAACAAAGATGTCCTGTTTATCGATATCATTGAGACTCTCCGGGTCATTGCCCGTTACCTCGCTGATTCTCCTAAGACATCTCTGAATATTCGCTACCTTGGCAAGTATTACATCATTTTCCAACATAGACCCTACCTCTCAAAATATTCTCTTCCTGAGCCTTTCTGACTATTTTTAGTTCATCATACTCTTTAACAGCCCTCAGGAAGAAATCGTTATAAATCTTATCATTCGTCTTCTTGAGAAGTCTACCTCTTTTCAACACCTGCATTCTTATTATAGGCGAGGCGTAATTCAGCACCACTATATCAACCTTTCTATCAGTAATATCAGTTATTCCATTCATAATACTAACCAAGGTAGGAAGATCAGGTTCCTTTTCAAACAGTAATGCTATATCAACATCACTCTCATTCGTAAGCCGACCCTCGACAAAAGAGCCAAACATATAGCCGAGAAGCACTTCCTCTCTGCCTTCGAGAAACTCCTTAATCTCTGCTATATGTCTTTCGATATTCATTGCCACTCTATTACAATGTATTTCGAATGAAATCAATAAAAATTATTCAGGATTCATAGAGATTCATTTACCAGTGTAAACTCTCACTCCTATTTACTCCCAAAATCCCGTTTACTTGCATTCGACACCGTTCACCGAATAAAAATGGGTAAGTGGGAAACAAGAAATGAGTAAGTAGGAAGTGGGAAAATTCCCCTCTCATAGATGAGTGTTCTGAAAGAACACACCAACCACCGACCACGGATTACTGACACGGACTAATTCCCCTCTCATAAAAACAGATGAATAAGTGGGAAGTGGGAAATGGATAAGTAATAATTCCCCTCTGATAAAGAATTGATCAGAATACCGACACGGTTCACTGACACCGTTCACGGAAAATAAATGGGTAAGTGGGAAGTGGGAAATGAATAAGTGGGAATTCCTCATCAAACAATCCATATCAAACAATACAAAACCTAAAATGGTAATTCCTGAACCGCCCCTATAATACTCAAAAAACATCAAAACCTAACAACCTAAAATCCAGCATTCAAAAATCATAAAACCTTCAATCTAAAAATCTCAAATCTTAAAGTCTGTATTCTGATTGTCTGTCCTCTGTCTGTCTGTTGTCTGTCTTCTGTCTGTCTGTTGTCTGTCTTCTGTCTGCCTTCTTTATTGTTTGTATTTTATAAGGTAAATATCATAACTCCATGCACTTAACGGCAGACATCCACCAAAATCAATATTAATACTATGAAAATATCCAGTTCCATATAAATTACCTGAACTATCTACAGAGATGGAATAACCATAATCATCACTACTCCCCCCAAATCTCTTGCTCCATAAGTGATTTCCATTGCTGTCGAACCTGGCAAGAAAGATATCATTTTCACCAGTATTTGTAAGTGAACCTCCTCCAAAGTCTATAGTAGAATTCCTAAAATACCCTGTTATATATACATTACCGGAACTATCTACGGAGACGGAATGACCTACATCCCAATTACTCTCTCCAAATCTCTTACTCCATTTGTGATTTCCATTGCTGTCGAACTTG
>Ga0123519_10011023_pt1 | contig 13390 bp, 13 predicted proteins | sample YelNatPaOPRAMG02_FD_87396 | JGI IMG/M metagenome (GOLD analysis project Ga0123519, IMG submission 87396) | Hot spring microbial communities from Yellowstone National Park - Yellowstone National Park OP-RAMG-02 (version 2) | ecosystem: Environmental > Aquatic > Thermal springs > Hot (42-90C) ...
AACAGGACAAAGTGTGATACCTTATATCACAGGTGTGTTAACGAGAATACAAAGGCTCAGTGTGAGCCCTGTACTCAGGATTCGGAGTGTGGAGATGGGAATTACTGTGCAATCAATACGACACTTTTGGGACAGGAAGTCGAGAGGATGTGTGCGTGGAGCTGCACAAGTGATGAGGAATGCCCAAAAGGGTATTTCTGTGTCAGCAAATCAACGGTAGGCTCGGGCAAGAAGAATGTATGTTACCCAAACTACGCTACTATATCCAATATCCTTCTTATTCAGGCCTCTACCTGTCAGGGCCTAAAAGATATATTCAAGATGAACTGCAATAATCAGCAGGATACCTGCGGGCTACCGAGCGCAAAGGACTCAGTCTGCATAGAAGTTCAACAGTACAATATCTCTGTCTGTGAGATACCCTGCAATGTGGATAGAGACTGTCCGGATGCAACAGTATATGGAAGACAAGTGGCTACCAAATGTTCCGAAATACCAAATATGCCACTTGTAAAGTTCTGTTTACCCTCATTTGGAAACTGATTGTGGTTATCGGATGATTGTCGTATATTCGACCTATTGTATTTCTGAGATAATAACAGTTGAAGCAGGTTGCATCCTGTTTCAAGGAGGTCAGATATGAATATCAAAAGATTCGTTTCCTTGATAGTGGTTTCAATTTTATTGATGCCACTATTTATGTTGCAATGTTCCGATGAACCAACAGATAACGGAAAGAATACTAATTCAGAGGTTAAGAGAGGGCTCATTGTCATTGGACAGGCACAGGTGAATACTGTCCCAAATACCAAGCAGAAATTCACGGTATTATATTTTGAGACCGACAACAAGGCTACCAAGGGACTTCCAAACGAAAATCTCACTTTGAAGTTCGCAAAGGATGCAAAGGATTCACAACTTGCAAAGAGCATAGTTACAACTGATACGAATGGACGGGCAGATGTAGAAGTCATAATCGGCAGCAAATTTCCCACCAATGCCCCTACAGAGGTAAAGATCCTCGTATCACCCCAGACCGTCGATCCAAAATATTCAGTAGATCCACTACAACTCACAGTTACCGTCAGGCCTGTGGGTGCATCGCTCAAGGCAGTTGGGCCCACCGAGAGACAGGGGTGTGTGAAGCAGAAGGTTACACTTCAGGTCAAGATGACACAGATCGACTATACAAGTAAACAGGCAAGAGAGGTTCCACTTCAGGGGAAACAGGTTACATTCACGATAGTCCACGCCTCAGGAGAGCAGCTTACAGCAAAGTTCGATCCATCCGGTGGAGATACCGTACAGGTGGATACAAATCTATCCGGCATTGCATCTGCTACCCTATATGCTGGGGATGAGGCAAGGGATTACAAGATTCTTGCTCAGGCAGAGGGAGTTCCGAGCATAGAGTTTCATCTCGTAGTAAATTCTGAGCAGAGTTGTGTTGCGGGCTGCAAGACCTCAAAGGATTGTGGAGAAGGTCTGGTCTGTATAAATGGTGAGTGTAGAAATAAAGACGAACCGATTGCCTGTCAGAAGACAGAGGATTGTCCATCTGGCTACGAATGTGTTAATAATGTCTGCGAGGCAACAACCACCTGCCCACCGGGATATCATCTCGATCCGGGTGGACCAGGACAATCACCCTCCTGTGTTGCTGACAATCCAGATATAAAACCCTGCAAGACAGATGCAGACTGCCCGGGACCAAACTATTACTGCGAAAATGGTGAATGCAAGGAGATCAAGACGAGTTGTGATTCTACTTCAGATTGCCCATACGGATATATCTGTGAGAACCACACCTGTGTACCGGGTGGCGGGCAGGATTGTACGAAAGATTCAGACTGCCCAAGTGGCTTCTGCAAAGATGGTAAGTGCATATCCTGTATAAAGGACTCCGATTGTCCTCAGGGCAATATATGTGCTGATGGAATTTGCGTCCCCGAACCAAAGTGTGGAGATATGGAGGACGAAGATGTTACGGGTCTCTGGTATACAGAGCACAATTTCGATCTGTCAAACGCCCTCCTCGGACTGCCCAAACTCGCTGAGCCGCTTGATTTTATAGATCAGGTCTTCAAGGGGAATCTCGGGGATATCGGAGATATCCCGATTATTGGAGATATACTCGAAGGACTCGTGCAGGATTTGATAAAACAGTACGTGCCTCCCTGGGTACCAAACCTGGTCCACGGTTTGAACGCTCTTGCCAATATTCTGCAACAGATGAAGGTACTCGGAGTTATGGAGCTCTGGAATACACAGGTTCCAGATATGGTGAATGGCAAGGAGCAGTGGGAGAGCATCATTGTATGGTGGATTGATCAGTGTCCACAGGGTAGACAGGACCCCAACTGGCCACAGTGCGCCGAGCTCGACATAGCAATGGGTGATGCAGATATCAAGATGACAGAAAATAGACCAATTGTTGGTGTTGTAGATTGTGATACTCTATATATAAGGGAGCGAGTGGTTGAGTTCGAGGCATATAAACTCATAAACTACCTTGTGAATCTGATAACTCAGATAACAACAGGATACGATACCCTCGAAGATGCTGTTGAGAATATGATAGATTGCTCCGAGGTTCAACAGGCCGTTGATGATATGGCTTGTGATATGAGTAATGGTAGCATATGTTCTGTGCCCGGAGTCGAAGCGGCTTGTGAGGCGGCAAAGAAGCAACTCCCCAAGGCACTTATGGATTGGCTTGCCAAACAGGGAGTCCCCACAAAGATGACATTTGCCGGCTCCGCCAAGATTGTGGATGATGATAAGGATAAATACGCCGATCACCTGAAAAATGGAGTATGGAACGGAAAGATCGAGGTACTATTCAACGGCAAACTAACAGGTACCTGGAGCGCAGAGAGATAATTCTATGTTTGATGATAGAGATATCGAAGAGGAACCTAAGGTAAAACCTCAGGTTCCTCTTTCCAAAATCAAATTCTACGAATTTGACTGCCCCAACTGTGATGCCAACAATCCAATGAATGACGGGTTCAAGCACGATGACGAGATAGTCTGCCTCTTCTGCGGCCTCGAATTCAAAGTAAAGACTCTATCAGAAGATAGATTCAAATTGATACCAATATAGATTTATAGCCCAAAAACACCAATAATATTAAGGACTTAAACCAAATTGCCACAAAAAGAGTAACTGGCACCTATGAGGTCAAAAAAGTTAATTGGCACCTATGGAGTTTTAGACAGCGAATTTTTTATTTCAACATATATCTTGCCACATCCCGTATTGTAGGATGAAGTTCGGTGTCGTTCAGTACCTGTAATAGTTCTGTTTTGTGTAATAGATAGGTAAGTTTTATCGAAAGTGTCGGAGGTGTGTATGGATTCCTGACAAGTGTATTTATTATTCTCCTGTTATTCTTCCACCTATAGCTCTTATAGATCTCCATTAACACTGGTCCGAAATTGGGTCTTCTGGCACCAAGAGATATTACATCACCTTCGAAAAGACGCGGATTCAATAGCAATATTCTAATAACATCAGGAGTTGGGTCCCTTAATAATCTTTCTATCATTCTTCTGTCCAATCTCTTTGCAAAGGATTTCCTTTCTCCAAGAGTAACCTTACAGAGCTCGACATCCCATTCCTCGAAATCCCTTGGGTCTGCTACCATAACAGGCGGGGGAGATATAAAGATTGCCTTGATGTGCTCGTACCCCTTCTCGATAGCCGTAAGATATATGGATTCTATCCTCTCTACAAACATTGGCTGCTCATCTTCTATTCTCAGAAGGATATCTATGATCGCCTTCATTATCCTGAGTGAGGTGTTTTCCTCCTCTTTGACTGTAGAGACTACAAGGTTCAATATCTCTGTGATATCCTCTGTATCATATCTTGAAATTATCTCCCTTATCAAGTGTTTGTGAAATGAGAGTTCTTCACTCGATTTGAAATTGGGCTTTATTTCATTTTCGAATATATCTGTAATGTTCATCGGGAGGGTGTTATTATCTCTACCCTTATATCTATCTTGCTCAGATCTATATTCTTCAATATCAGGGGTGCCACGAATCGATTTGTCTTCTGAGTAATCATCTTCAATCTGTTTTCCTTCAGGAATCTCTTTATATCGTCCACTGTGGAGATCTTCCTCAGAGAATCGAAATCTTCCGTATAGGTAACAGGATATTCAACCTGAATTATCTCAGTACCCGCAAGGTCTGTCATCCTGAATCTAATCATTATTTCTTCTGGCGGAACAGGTTTATTGAGGTGTATGTTGCCCATAAAGATCAGAAGCGTCTCTCCTTCGTTGATGTTTTTATAATAGAGACTCTCTACCTCTATGATGCTCTCTGTAAGAGGTCCTTTCAATATTTTGAATATATCCTCTCTTATCCCCGGAAATGTTATAGATGGTGTCAGAACAGCAAAAACGACAAATCCCAACAGACTCAGAGTAAATACCCACCTCAATATTTCCGACTTCAATGACTTTTCGTTTGTCTTTAGTGCCACTGTTGGTGGTTTGATGGATGCCGCCTGTTGTTGCCTCTTCTCGACTCTTGCCTCTTCCACTGTTGGAATACTGACATCCTCCAAACCCCTGTTTTCCAAGTCTATCTTATTCATCTTCGGGGGCGGGGCAACGGGGGCTTGTACTGGAACTGGCATAGGAACAGAGTCTATAGAATCCATCTGAGATAGAAGATCGTCGCTCCTGTTTGCATTAGGGGAGAACCTCTGGTTGTCATCCATTTTGGGACTATCGGATGAGACAGAGTCTGAGATGGAGCCGAGGTCCCCAAAGGAGAGCTGGAAATCCGAGTTCGAAGGTGCTGGTGGTTCCTTGGCTATTCCTCCCGCCTGTCCCGTATTTGCTACAGATGGTATTGACAACTCACTCAATGGATCGTCCGACAAATTGAGTGTAGGTGTTGGTGGCGCATTTGACCCTGTATTGCCGGCTTGCGGAGATAGAAACATTGACAGGTCATCACTCAATAAACTATCCTGTATCTGTGGCTGAGCGGATACTTGAGCAGGTGATTGAGAAGATGGTATAGCAGATAGTCCACCTAACTCCATAGTCTCAAAGGGCGAAGGCTCCTTTGGGGCGGGTTGGGGAGGGTTTTGTGGAGCGACTGGAACGGCCTCCATATATAGCATAGTCTTTCGAGGCTGTTGGCCGTTGGGGATATTATCCTGCTTGCTCTCTGTTTTTGCTGGCTGTTCGGAGAAGAGGCTGTCAAACACCTTATCTATATCAAGCGAGAGTTTATCCTCCAGCTTCTGGGCTGCCGGCGACGCCTCCGGTTGCTTGGTAGCGGGAGTTGCCTGCTCAACCTGTTGACTTTGAGTAGCATTGGACGGAGATAAAAGACTGTTCAAATCGGGTATATCTATCTTCTTCTCCTCGACTTGAGGCACGGCTGATTGTGCAGGAACCGCTGACAGAAGAGCTGAAAGGTCCGGCAACTCCTCAGGTACATCTGCCTTCTTCTCTTCTTTTACCTCAGGCTGGATATCTGAGAGATTTTCGAGTAGTGAATCGAGTTCATTCGATACACTCTGCTGAGGTGGGATATTTGTACTGTTATCTGACGGTGCCGACTGAGCAGAGATATCTTCAGAGGCATTCTCCTTCACTCCTTCATTGCTCGATTGTTTGAGCCCCTCGCTTATCGCAGACATTATTTCATTCAGGTCCTTAGAGGGTTCCTCAACCTGTTTTATCTCTGGTGAGGATAGAGGAATACCGTGTCCAAGCATTTCTACAGAGGAGCCTATCTCCTGCTGATGTCTCTTGATGGTAACTGGACCCTCGTCATCCTTTTCTTCTCCAAAAGGAGATGGAATAAATCCTATCCTCGTCTTCTCCTCAAACTCAGGGATCGCTTCTGATACCTCTTTTTGGGGTGGATATACGGTAAATACACTCTTGCACTTACTGCATCTGACCTTGGTGCCTTCTGGTTTTATCTTGTCATCTGGCAGTTTGAAAGAGGTAGAACAATTTTCACACTTGATAATCATAGGGGTAAGATATAATATTTTTCAGAAATTGTCCACAACTGTTGTAATGTTCGACTTCTCATCCTCAAAAGCGAATTAAAATACAAAACATCCCATCTGACATATAAATCTGCAATCCTATAAAATCTCGGTTCTGTAAACTCCAAATTCAACATTCAAGATTAGAAAATCTCACAGTGTTTGAATCTTTTTGATCAGGTCGTTATACTCGGGATAATCAGTCGAGAAGAGAATGCGGCGGGTGGTAACATCTAAGTACTCAAAATCAACTCTTATATGCCTCAATCGAGTGAGCTCCTCGAATCTGTCGAACCACTCTATAAAAATAACAGTATCTCCGTCCGAATATGTCTCAAATCCCATAAGATTCAATTCTTCAAAAGATGAGAGTCGATAGATGTCAAAGTGGTGAACAACAAGGTGCTCTGTTTTATAGGAGTTTACGATAGTAAATGTGGGGGATTTTACATACCCCCTATATCCGAGCCCACTCATTACTCCCTTTACGAAGGCAGTCTTTCCGCTCCCCAGCTCACCGCATAGGCCGATTATCTCCCCGCCTTTCAGTAGCGAAGAGAATCTCTCAGCAAGTGCAATCGTTTCTTTGTAGTCATTGAGAATAAGTTCACACATACAAACCTGATTTTTCGAATGCAAATGGAACATATTCCGCGACATCAGTTGCCACTAACGGGGATTGTCTCCTCTCCTTTGCGATATCTGCCGCGAGTCCGTGAACGAACACACCAATCCTTGCGGCCTCATAGGTGGAGCCCGTCTGATACGATAAGCCACCAATGATACCAGAGAGCAGATCCCCCATTCCGCCAGACGCCATAAACTGATTACCTGTGGTATTTATAGTCACATCCCCATTTGCATTTGCTATAATGCTCCTCGCACCCTTCAGCACCACAGTGCAACCCAACTCCCTCGCACACCTTAAAGCATACCCTATTCTATCTCTCTGAATCTCATCCTTAGAGACTCCATTCATAATCCTCGACAATTCGAGTGGATGTGGTGTGATCACGACCTTATCATTCGAAAATGGCTTACCCGAAATAAGATTCAGTGCCTCTGCATCGAGTACGAGATACCCCTTCCAGCCATAAATCACCTTTGTGACCCACGCCTTTTTGGTCTCATCCCTCGAGAGACCCGGACCAACCACGAGTGTATCTATTCCAAAGAAGAGATTCTCGATATACTTCTCATCTGTATTCGAATAATCCAACTCCCTCACCATCGCCTCCGGGTACAGGTGTGTCAATCCATCTATTACCTTTCGCTCCGACACAAGAGTCACAAGCCCCGCACCAGATTTCAATGCCCCGAGTACAGAGAGATAAGCCGCACCCGAGCGTTCGTCTGAACCCGCCAATACTCCAGTATGTCCACCACTACCCTTATGAAAGTTTATATCTAATCTCTTCAATCTCCCTCTGAACATCTCTCCATCTGTAATCTCATAAACAGGACTCGTATCGAGTCTCAATGGCAGCCCTATATCTACAACCACCACCTCACCTGTATATTTGGGCGCGGGATAAGAATATAGGCCAATCTTGCCACCGCCAAGAGTGAGGGTGAGAGCAGAGACTATTGCATCGGACATAGGACTCCCTGTATCTCCATTGAGCCCAGAAGGAATATCTATCGCCACAATCCTTTCAGAGATTTCAAGTGAGTTTATCCAGCCTACAATCTCTCTATATGGGCTCTTGAGGTCGGAATTTATGCCTGTCCCGAGCAACGCATCTATTACAATATCGGATTCAAACAAGGCTTTCTCTATGACTGTTTTTTCATCGATGTTATATCTGTAGACATTCAGATTTGGAATTTTCTTGGATACATTTTCGAGGATATCATAGTTCCTCTTGAAATCGGCTGTAGCAACCGAAACATCCTCGGAAAGCAGAATGTTTACATTACAACCGTTCAACAAGAATAGCCTTGCGACCACGAGTCCGTCTCCGCCATTGTTGCCCTTCCCACACAATACGAATACCGATCTTGCCCCTTCAAACCTCTTGCGTATCTCTTTGAAAAGATTATGCCCCGCCACTTCCATAAGTGAATGAGAAGGTAGACCAAACTCATCGATAGTAATCCTGTCGAACTCCCGTATCCTGTTTACGCTATATACCCTCATCTTATCCTCCTGCCAATCGCAACCGCAATTGCATAATCTCCATCGTGTGAGATAGAGAAGGATATCTCATAGCCCTTGAATTTGCTGGAGGACTTACCAGAAATCGAGAGCACAGGCTTCTTTCCTCTTCCCGTACAGGAGATCTCCGATAGGGCTATACTCTGTCTGCCGGAAACGAGTTTTATCAATGCCTCCTTCAATGCATACCTACCCGCAAAGTACTCGGCACTCTGCTTCAATCTGCTCCCCTCCAGACTCTCTTCCTCAGAGAAACATCTCTTCAGAAATCGCGGTCTATCCTTAGAACTCAGGATTTCTCTGATTCTGTCTATCCTGACAATATCCACACCAATCTCGAACTTATTCCTTCTCTGTCTCATTCCTGTTTTCTTCACTCTCAGTATCAGTCAAACTATCCACCTTCTCTCCCGAAACGCCTTCAGGCTGTAAAGACTCGGCATTCTCAGAAGAGCCATCAGAAGACTCACTATTCTCTATATTTTCTGAAAGTCCAATGCTCTCCTTTATAGCCTTGTTGGTCTGTTCGACCCTCTTCAATGCCTCTTCGAACTGATTTGCTATCACCTCTTCCTTGACCTCCTGCTCATCCGCCACCTCCTGTATCTCCTCCTTGGCTATACTATCCAATTCTATCTTTTGTGGCATCTCGGCAATGGCTGGTTGATTGGACGAGGTATCGGCAACACCACTCTCTTCATTTATCTCACGGGCAATCTGCTCAAGGTCTTTCAGTGTAGGAAGTTCAGATAGCGATTTGAGGTCGAAGAACTCCATAAACTCCTTTGTAGTGCCATAGAGAAACGGCCGGCCTGGTTCATCCTTCTTGCCCACTATCCTTACGAACTTCTTCTCTATCAATACCCTGATGGCGCCGCTGGAATCCACGCCCCTGATCTCCTCTATCTCTGCCTTGGTAACCGGTTGACGATACGCTACTATTGCAAGGGTCTCGAGCGCGGCACGCGACAACTTGAACGGCTTTATATCTATCATCCTCTTTATAAATTCGGCATTTTCGGGATTGGTATAGAATTGAAAACCGCCTGCTACCTCCCTCAAGAGTATACCCGACCCTGCGTTTTGATATGAAACAGCCATATCCTCGAGCACCTTCCTTACCCCTTTGGAATCCAGTACTCCTCCCAAAGTATCAGTAATCTCTTTTACGGGTAATGGTCTATCGGATACCAATAAAACACTTTCGATAATTGATCTTATTCTCTGCTCATCCATATCGTGTACCTCATTTATAGTCGAGATTCTCGGATCTGAAAATTGTCTCATCCATAAGCCCCTCTCCCAAATTTGCCTGTATATAAAGTTCGTCTTCCTTGGTCTGGACGAGGTTTATGAACCTGAGCCTCGCCATCTCAAGTATGGCAAGGAATGTAACTATTATATCTATCCTCGTCTCATGCCTCGAAAAGAGCTCCAAGAATCTGATGGATTCTCTCTCCTTGAATATCTCTATCAATTCATAGATTCTGCTCAATACCGACACCCTCTCGGGAGTGAGTTCATATGAGTAATCCCTATTAGCCCTTTCGCAAATCTCCTTGTAGAGTCGAATCAAAGTAATTATATCCACATTCTCTATAGGCGTCTCATCGGGCACAAGCTCGTTCAATTCTTTGAAATCCCGCCTGATGAAGACATCCCGCATAAGTATCTTCCTCTGATACATCTCGAAGGCGGCATCCCTGAATCTGCGATAGACGAGGAGTTTTTGCAGGATATCCTGCTCCTCTACCCTCTCCTCTTCCTCCTCGGCAAGGGATTCATTTACGAGTGCACGCGACTTGAGATGTATAAGCACCGCCGCCATCTTCAAGTACTCACTCGCAATATCGATGTTCAGCTTCCTCATCATATCCAAGTATCTTATATAGTCATCTACAATGGATGCCACCGAGATGGTGAGTATGTCCCGCTTCTTCTCCTGAACCAGATGCAATAAAAGATCCAGAGGACCTTCGAACTCCTCGAATTTGATAATACAGGGCTGCAGGTTCAATAATGGCTCAGGTGCATCTCTATTTTCATTATCTCTATTGTCGTTGTCTGCCATCGCTCTTCCCTAAAATAGTATTCCCATCTTTTCTCTCAATCTATTCAAGACAGTATTCGCACTTTCGTTCGCCTTTTTACTACCTTCGACAAGAATATCCATAACCCTCTTTTTGTCCCTCTCGAGTTCCCTTCTCCTCTCCCTCAGAGGGGCGAGATACTGAATGAGATTTCTATAACACTCCTTCTTACAATCCACACATCCCCTCTTACCAGTCTTGCACTCGCTCTCTATATTCGAGAGAATCTCGGGGCTATAGATCTTGTGATATGCAAATATATTACAGACCTCGGGATGCCCGGGGTCAGACTTCTTGATCCTTGCAGGGTCAGTAATTGCATTCATAATCTGCGATTTGACGATATCATCGCTATCTCCCAAGAATATTGCGTTGTCATAAGATTTGCTCATCTTTCTGCCGTCTATGCCGGGGATCCTCGAGAATGGCGTAAGAAGAGGTTCCGGCTCGATAAATACACCCCCATAGTAGTGGTTTACTCGTCTCGCAACCTCCCTTGCAAGTTCAAGGTGTGGCAGCTGGTCCTCTCCAACCGGCACATAGCTTGCATCATAGAGTACTATATCTGCTGTCTGAAGTACAGGATAGCCCAAGAATCCGTATGTCGTGAGGTCCGCAAATTCTATATTGCTCATCTTCTCTTTGTAACTCGGGACTCTCTCGAGCCAGGATATAGGTGTAAACATCGAGAGGAGAAGGTGAAGCTCTGCGTGTGCCGGTACGAGAGATTGAACAAATAAGACTGACTTGAGAGGGTCTATCCCCGCGGCGAGAAAGTCTATTGCCACCTGAAATGTATTCTCATAGACCTCCTTCGAATTCTGATATAGTGTGGTAAGCGAATGATAGTTTGCTACAAAGAAATAACAATTATAGTCATCCTGAAGTTTCACCCAGTGTTCGAGCGCCCCGTGATAATTACCTATATGGAGCTTACCTGTGGACTGCATTCCACTCAATACTCTCTTCTTCATCATACCTCCTATAAATAGATGCCCATAAGGGAAAAGAAGAAACGAGTCATACCCAAAAATGCAGGGCCTATTATATCGCCTGCAAATAATATTATTCCGATAAATAGAAAGAAAGAATACTTTTCTAAAAACTCGATTACATACATCTTGCTCTGTGGAATTATACCATAGAGAATCTTACTCCCATCGAGTGGGGGAACAGGTAGTAGATTGAACAGGAATAACCCAATGTTCACCTGCATAGTGTTGACTATCAAAAGAAATAATCCTCTGAATATTCCAGAATCAGTATTGCTAACGAAAGTCAGTAAGAATTTCCCGGATAGCATCATAAGAATTGCAAACACAAGATTGCTCAGAGGTCCTGCAAGTGCAGTCAGCATAATACCCCTGCGCATCGATATCTTGTTATGGAAAAAAAGTGGATTGAAAGGAACCGGTTTTGCCCAACCGAAGAATGGGAGACCTGTCATTATACCCATTATCGGCATAATCACCGTACCTATGATATCTATGTGAGCAAGGGGATTGAGGGTCAATCTGCCCATTCGGTATGCTGTATCATCACCAAGTTTGTAAGATGCCCATCCGTGTGAAAACTCATGAACAGTAATAGATAGCAGAAGTGGAATATAATAGGATATTATCTTAAATAGCAGTGGCATAAGTTTCCTTTTCAGTATTTGAAGACAGTCTTACCGAGGACACTCGCGAATACAAGGCTTGAACCCTCAATAGATTTAATATCACCTCTCTCAAATCTTATATGATAGAACTTCCCAAATCTGGAGACACCGGGATAGAGCAACTTTATCTTAGGATCGGCTTTTATCTCTTTTATCTCGATAGGATACTGCCTGTGCCCATCTGTCGATTCTAAAAAAACCTTCCATATAGATTTCTTAGAATCCAGATCATTTACCTTATATTCAGTAGTGGACAATACTACACAGAAATCAAAGTATTTGGTGACTTCCTCCATCTCTTTCTTTTTCAATGCCTCCTTCTCTGTCTCTGTGAGACTCTCCATCTCAGTTATTGCCTCTACATATTTCTCCCTTACCTCACTTGATCGGTAAATCACCTTGAAAAATGCGCGGCTCTGGAATCCGTCGTAGATAGATGCCCTCTTGTCCTCCTTCGAAATGGCATCGTGCAGTGCATTTAGTTTGGCAGTATTATATCCTACACCCACACAAGAAACCAATAAAGACACAAGCATAAATAGACTATTAAGCCTCATCAATAAAATCCCTCTTCTTAAATACAGAGAAAAGCCTGTAACCAGCCGCCTCGACATTTTCTCTCCCACCCTCTTCTCTATCTACAAGACATATTATATAGGCTACCTTTAAACCTTCCTGTTTTACACGCTCACATGCTTTGAGCGTCGAACCGCCAGTGGTCACCACATCTTCTAAGATAACTACCTGCGCCCTTTCAGGCACATTCCTTTTGCCCTCCACATAAACCTCAGTGCCGTGCCCTTTCAGTTCTTTCCTTATGATAAGAGCGGGAATATTAGTGCCATCAACATAACTCGCATAACTCGTAGCACAAACAAGTGGGTCTCCTCCCAGAGTTACACCAGCCACACCGTCAATCTTCTCCCCAATACCTTTTATGGTATCAAGGAATATATTACCAATAAGGTAAAGTCCCTCTGGAGTAAGTGCCGTCTGCTTGCAATCTATATAGAAATTACTTCTCCTCCCTGAGGCAAGAATTATTTCCCTCTTCTGGAAAGAGAGCATCCTTAATAGTTCGAGCAATTTTATTTTTTTCTGATCAGTATTCATAAAAACCTCACCAACAATCGAGTAGAATTTTATTAGTATATCATAAAAAGTCAAATGATTTATTCTATATTCTGCAGTTGTTAGAAAGAGCTCACTTTGTCACTTTGTGCCAGGCACATTTTGTGCATTTTGTGGGAGGGGCATCTGAGTGCCAGGCACAATTGGGGGGTTCTCTCATTTTTGGCTCTTTTGGTGGGGTATTTTCCTTGTTCCGTTACCCTATTCCACCCTTATCCACCCTTATCAATCCCATAAACTCTGTTTTTTTATTTGTTTCGTCCGCCTTTTATTTCGGTTTTCTCAAATTTTCTGATTTTCTCAATGAAAATTATTAC
>Ga0123519_10011025_pt1 | contig 13388 bp, 11 predicted proteins | sample YelNatPaOPRAMG02_FD_87396 | JGI IMG/M metagenome (GOLD analysis project Ga0123519, IMG submission 87396) | Hot spring microbial communities from Yellowstone National Park - Yellowstone National Park OP-RAMG-02 (version 2) | ecosystem: Environmental > Aquatic > Thermal springs > Hot (42-90C) ...
ACCTTGACAATTATTTCTTCGACATTGAGAAGCATCCGGTGGACGAGTTCGGCGACAGGGACTACGAGACGCCGGAAGCGCTTGATATGCCCCTCATAAATGAACACCTTAAATTGCTGCTTGAAGGCAAGACGATACGGACGCCCCGCTACGAGTTCAAGACAGGCAGGAGAAGGCTGAACGCGCAGGAAATGAGGCTTGAAGACGACGAGGTACTGCTCATTGACAGCCTCCACGGGCTGTATGACGCCATGACCGCCGGAGTTCCCGCCGAGGCCAAGTTCCGGCTTTACATAGAAACGCTCGGCCAGATGCGGGCGGCTGACGGAACGTTCATGAGATGGGCCGACAACAGGCTTCTGCGCAGGATGGCAAGGGACAAGGACCACAGGAATCTGAAACCGCTGGAGACGCTCACGCATTGGCACTACGTGCGCAAGAGCGAAATCAAACATATCATTCCCTACATAAAACGCGCGGACATGATAATCAACAGCGCCCTGCCGTATGAACTGCCGCTGTTCAAGAGGCGGCTGTTCAGGTATTTCAGCGACGCCGTGAAGCGCTATCGGGACGACCCGAAGCGGCTGGACGCCTACATACGCGCATACAGGGTGCACAGACTGCTTCAGCCCCTTCGTCTGGTTCGCGATGAATCATGCATTCCGCCGGATTCGCTCGTGCGCGAATTCATTGGCGGAAGCTGCTATCGTTACTGAATCGGCATTCATCCCGGCCAACAGGCGGGGAAAGGCTACCGTCGGCCGCATCCGAGTATTTCGCGAGCGACATATTCGGCCAGGATTCTGTTGGCCAGCGCATTGGGATGCGGGTCGGAGGGGTGGATGGCATACCGTAATGGGTTGACCGCAATGTCCGGCAGAATGCCGGACATTCGGTGCACGGGCACCCCTTCCTTTTCGATCGCGTCGGCGAGTGCCGAAGCAACGGACGAGTCTTCGTTCCATGGAGCGCGGTCCCAGAAAATTACGTGAAACTCGGCGTTTGGATGCGCATTCAGGAATGCCCGGCGAGCCTTCCCGACGACTGCGACATAGAGTCTGATGTCTTCTGGCGTGGGCGTATGATCCTGCTCAGCGAACCTCCGGAAGAGGCGGGAGCGGCCGGCAGCCCTTCGCATGGCGGCCGATATGCGGAGAATCCTTCTCCATCCGCTGTCGAAGCATCCCCTTCTCACCGGCTCACCGGCTTCGTCGAGAATATATCGCGGGCCGTCCAGATCCCATGAGCTCTTGCCGGCCACTCGGGGCACGTGCGCGAGGAGTCCCACGTATATCGCCGCGCGAACAGGATCGGGCGCTGCCCTGCCGGCCCACCCGCTTTCGATAGCGGACAGCATCTGGTGGGCTCCATAACCGTGGAAGCCGAAATTGCGCGTTTTGAAGGAATGTCCGCATGCCTCGGCGACCTGCCAGGGAAGCGTTTCCGAATCGTTTAGACCTTCGCCGAACACGAATGAACAGCCGAAGAACATGACAACTGGAGCTTCGGGCGGGGCAGGGGGTGTGATTCGCAGCCCGTCCGGTCCGATTGTGTACTCGACTCTGTATATTTCGGTTGTGCCTATGAATTTCGCTGCGGTCGCTTTTCCGGGCATTGGCGCGTACCCGAGCACGGGGTCGCGATGGCGGAAGTAGTCGAGATAGGTTCCCTCGAGCCTGATGCTGGTGGCGCGATGGTCCCGGGCGTCCATGGCCTGCAAAATGAATTCGGCCGCCGCCAGCGCGATCAGAAGTGCGCAGAGCGACAATGCGAGCTTGCGGGCCGCGCCATGTCCGGCAACTGCGATTACGGCTGCAGGAGCGCACCATGCGAGCAGACACCATCCGGCCGGCAGTTCGATGAAATGAAACAGCGCCATTGAGGCGGCTGCCGCCGCGACGCATGCGACAACAACGGCCGCAATGAGCTGTTTGGTTTGCGGACGGGACATTTCCGGTCAGATTCGCTCAGGAGTCTCGATGCCGAGGAGATTGAGCCCTTTTCCAAGAACCGCGGCGACCATGCCGCAGAGCCGGACCCTGCTTTCCCTGATGCCTTCCTCCGCCTTCAGAAACGGAACGTTCTGATAGAAGGCGCTGTATGTCTGGCTGAGCTCGTAAAGGTAGTCCGCCAGAATGCTCGGTTTGTATTGATGGGCCGCGTTCATCACGGAGTCGGGAAAACGAAGGAGCGCCATGACAAGCGCGCGTTCGACAGGCTCGGTGATCCGGATGGGGAACGATTCTGGATCGGTTCTCTGGAACCGTTCGGCGTATTTGTCCCTCACGCTGGCTATTCTCGCGTACGCATATTGAAGATAGGGGCCTGAGTTGCCTTCCAGACTGAGGGCTTTTTCCCATGTGAAGACGACCGTCGTCTGCGGATTCTGGCTAAGATCCGCATATTTGACCGCTCCGATGCCGACGGCCTTTGCAATCTGTCTCTGGCGCTCCGGAGGCATGTCAGGACTGTTTTCCTTCACTATGGCCAGAGCCCTGGCTTCTGCCTCGTCGAGAAGTTTTTCCAGCTTTATGACGTTTCCCTGCCTGGTGGAGAAGGTTCCTTCCGGCAGCCGCATCAGCCCGAACCACACGTGTTCGAGGTCGGTCTTCAATCCCAGCTTTCTGCAGATGGCGAAGACCTGTTTGAAATGAAGCTGCTGCCGCTCATCGGTCACGTATATGATTCGGTCGGGTTTGAACTCGTTAACCCTGCTGATGACGGTGGCTATGTCGGTGGCTGCGTAGTTGAAGGCTCCGTCGCTCTTACGCACAATGCAAGGCGGAAGTTTCTCGTCATCCAGGAAGACCACAAGCGCTCCCTCGCTTTCGCGCGCAAGACCTTCTCTTGCGAGGCGTTCAATCACATCCGGAAGCATCGCATGATAGTGGCTTTCACCGCGCACCAGATCGAACTTCACGCCGAGCCTCTCGTAAATACGCTGGAACTCCTCAAGGCTCACCTTGACGAACTTGCGCCAGAGTTCGAGATTGTCAGGGTGGCCCTCCTGCAGTTTTACCAGTTCGAGCCGGCATTGATCGAGCCATGCCGGGTCTTCCTCGCTTCTGGCGTAGCTCTTGACGTAAACGCGTTCCAGCTCCCCGACAGGATCAGACTCCAGAGCCTCCCGATCAAGAAAATGCCTGTAACCCATGATCAGGATCCCGAACTGCGTTCCCCAGTCGCCGAGGTGGTTGTCCGAGATCACGTTGTACCCAAGAAACCTGTGCAGCCTGTCGAGGGCATTGCCGATGATTGTAGATCGGATGTGGCCGATATGCATGGGCTTGGCCACATTCGGGCTGGAATAGTCAAGCACGACTGTCCGGCCAGCGCCGCAGCGGGGGACTCCAAGGTTGGGTGTTGAGGCGATCAGGGTTGCGGTTTCCAGGCACCATTCATCTCTCAGGCGTATATTGATGAAGCCGGGCCCGGCCACCTCGAGGGGATGGGCAATATCTTCCATCCGGGCGTTTGCGATGACTTGATCGGCGGTTTGGCGGGGAGGCCGCCCCAGTTTCTTTGCCAGAGCCATTGCGTAGTTGCACTGGTAGTCGCCGAACTCAGGACGCGTCGCGATCGAAACGGTCAAATCTGGAAAGGGCACTGCATCGGGAAAGGTTCTTTCGAATGCTTCTCTCATGCGGGACGAAAGATACTGTGCGGGCGTTTGATTCGACTGTTGCATGTTCGGGCTCATTCCAGATTTTGTGCCAAAGAATTCGTATGGTTGTATAACGTGTTGGAAAACATGGCGTTAAGACTGCAAACCAGCTTGAATGCCGGACGCAAAAAAGTCAATAAGGGAGCGATAACATAAAGGCATTCTCAAACCGATGGAGATTTGCGGGATGAGGCATCTGCTCTGGTGCAGGGCTCCTGAGGCTATGGATGGCCTCGCCTCGGGTCTGAAGCGCTGGGAAAAAGCGCAACACCCGGCTTGGCTGCGGGCTCTGAGAAGTTTGGCGGAGGGGGAGGGATTTGAACCCCCGTTACCCGTAAGGGTAAACATGATTTCGAGTCATGCGCTTTCAGCCGGACTCAGCCACCCCTCCGGAGCGGTCACACCAGACAGCATTTGCGCGCAGTTGTCAGAGTAGGAAATGCCGTATCGGAAGTCAAATGCGACAGCGATCTCAGCCCTTCTGAGCCGCAGGAGGGGCGTTCCCGCCGCGATCCTTTGCGGCCGTCGCGCCGGCGCGTTCTTTCAGGACCTTGTTCACCAGTTCAATGAGCTTCTGGGCGTTGAAAGGTTTTGCCAGGTAGTCAACGGCGCCCATTTTGATCGCCTGAGCGGCCACATCCTCGGAATAATACGCTGTTATCATGATCACGGGCATGTCAGGAAAACGCTCTCTCACAAAACTCAGCAGCCAGATTCCATTGATCGGTATCATCCTGACATCCGAAATCATCAGGTCGAACCGTTCCTTGCCCTGGAGAAGGTCTATGGCCTTGTTGCCGTCATCAATTGCGATCACTTCGTGGCCCTGCGATCTGAAAAGAGCGCTCAACATTCTGAGGATGTCAACCTCGTCATCTACCACGAGTATTCGGGCCATGGGAACCCCTCACTCAGCCAGTAGGCTTTTCCGGCAATATTCACCAGCTTCTACCACTATATGACGTGCATACGGCGACAACAAGGTCAAAATAACTGCCTCTTTCGGGGTTGCGCATTCAACCCGCTTTGTGCTCCAACGCACGCTTTGCATTTCTCAGACACAAACTATAAGACAGGCGCACGATGACTGGTTCGGGGACGCGATTTCAGAAGCCGCGCTCGAGTTCCAACCCGACATTCAGGCAGCCAGCTCGGTGAAGATGAAAGTCAGCCGCCCGCTTGTTCCGGATTTCGAGAGCGTATGAACCAAGATAACCCCTGAACCTGGCGCGTCCAAGCGCGTCGGTGACCAGGCGCAATGGGCCTGTCCGCCACTCCTTCTGAACAAGGTCCATGAGGACTTCGTAGGCCGGTTTGGGCGTCATATCCTTTCTCAGAAGCCCGGCAGGAGCCCCCTGCCAGGCCCCAAGGTCGGAGAAATCCCACCATGTAACGGCCCGCACGGCTTTATGGCCGAACAGTGCGCGATATGTTTTTTCGAGTTCCAGGGCCTGCCGTTTCTCGCCCTCCGGCGTGGATTCCCAGCCAGGGTGAAACGAGTGCCAATCGCTGTCGGTCTTGAGGGCGCCTGAAAGTATGGTCAGTTCCGTGAAATGGAGAGGGATGCCGAATCGTGAGAACCGGTCGCAGACGCTGACTATTTTCTCCTCGCCCCACCAGCCAGTGTGCATGTGAGACTGGATGCCTATTGCGTCAATCTTGACTCCCGCTTCGAGGCAGTCCTCGATGATCTTTTCGTAAAGATCTGACACGTCGTAGTCGTTCAGTATAAACCGTGCCGAATGGTCTGACTTGCGGGCTTCCGCAAACATGCGGCTGACAAGCGCCGTTCGTCCCATCCGTCTGCACAATCGGGCCATTGGATTCTTGTCTGTCTGGTAGCGGGGCATGACGCACACTTCATTGACCACATCCCACCACTTCACCATGCCTCTGAAAGCGCGGACGTCGCGCCTGATTCTCCGGGTCTGGAGGTCGAGAAGTTCCTTGCCGCCGCGCTGTGGCGCCCATTTCGGAAGAACCTCGTGCCAGCACAACGGATGGCCCTTCGGGGTTATTGCATGCGAAAGGCACCATTCAGCCATTCGCCGCCTTGGTTCGGGAAGAGGGCAACCCTTTTCCGGCTCGTATCCGCCCCAGTAAAAAGGAAGCGTGGCGTAGTTCATGAGAGCAGCGAAGCGGTCGGCGTATGCCCTGTCCCGCTGTGGAGAACCTGTCGAGTTGAGTTTGAAGACGTTGCATCCGAAAAGAAATGCATGCGCTGTTTGACGCACGGTTATTGGCCTGTTGGCCAATGGCTTTCCGTCAGAACCACGGAGCGTCAGCGTGACCTCAGCGGTTCGATGTTCCTGCATGTGTTCCCCCTTTTCTGTCTGCCCACTGTTCGGCCCGGCGGGCATGCCGGCAGGTCGAAGCCGAAATAGGCTGCCGCGTTGTTGTAGCACACATCTCTGACCAGGGACCCCAGCAAGTCAGCGTCCGATGGTATTGCGCCTTTTCGCGCATCTTCGGCGAGCATGTTGCAGAGGATGCGGCGGAAATATTCGTGCCGGGCGAAGGAAAGGAAGGATCGGCTGTCGGTCAGCATGCCCACGAACCGGCTCAGCAGGCCGTTCTGCGACAGGTCTTCCATCTGGCGTTCCATTCCGTCCTTCTGATCAAGGAACCACCATGCGCTGCCGTACTGCATCTTGCCGGGGCACGAACCGTCCTGGAATGCGCCAAGGATCGAGACCAGCATTGCATTGTCGCGGGGGTTGATGTTGTAAACTATGGTCCTGGCAAGTTTCCCCTCGCGGTTCAGACGATCCAGGAATTCAGCCATGGGGCGTCCAATCTCGAAATCGCCGATCACGTCGTAGCCCGTATCAGGTCCGAGGAGTTGCATCATCCGGCTGTTCACGTTCCGGAGAACCCCCAGGTGATACTGCTGCGTCCAATTCTTCTCATGGTCCATGACCGCGAACTCGTAAAGCATGGCGGAGCGGAACTTCCCGATTTCCTCCGGGGATGGTCTGCGTCCGCCGCGCACTTTTCTGAAGATGGCTTTGATTTCGCGCTCAGTGTAACGTTGCGTGTACATCGTTTCCAGGCCGTGGTCCGAGAGCCTGCATCCCATTGCGTGGAAATAGTCATGGCGTTCCTGGAGGGCGCCGCGGAAGTCGTCAAATGATGCTATTTCGGTGCCTGCGCGCTCGGCCAGTCGGTCTGCCCACGCGTTGAAGGCGGCGGGATCCGCTATGGCCATGGCCTTGTCGGGCCTCCATGCGGGAAGAACCTTTACCGGGAAGGAACGGTCGGCGGCCAGTCGCTTGTGATGTTCGAGAGTATCGGTAGGATCGTCGGTTGTGCAGAGCAGAACGACTCTGCTCCGCACAAGCAGGTTTCGGCTCGAAAAGGATCGGTCGGCCAGCCGTTCGGCAGTGATCCGCCACACACGGTCGGCCGTGTCCGGCCCCAGGAGGCAGTTGTCTATTCCGAAATACCTGGCAAGTTCGAGGTGAGTCCAGTTATAGAGCTGATTTTTCACGAGGCGCGGAACAGTCGCAGCCCACTGATCGAACTTCTCGCGGTCGGAAGCGTTTCCCGTGCAGAAGCGTTCAGGAACGCCGTTCGCGCGCATGGCGCGCCATTTGTAGTGGTCGCCGTAAAGCCATATCTGGGTGATGTTGGCCCACCGCTGATCGTCCGCAATTTGGGCGGGGGGCAGGTGGCAGTGATAGTCAATGATCGGCATGTCTTCGGCATATTCGTGGTACAGCTTGCGTGCGAGCGGCGTCTGCAGAAGAAATTCATTCGTGATAAAACGCTTCATCACAGTCAGTTCTCCTTTTGGACTCGTCTTCCCGTAAACCTACCCGCTTCCGGGTTTTCGCTCAAGTTGCGTGTTGCCTGAGGCGAGGACACCGCATGTGGATTTTCCGTGTTGATGTTCAGTCAGGCGGCCCGGTCTATGATCTGTCTGTCGGCTTTATCACCATGCGGACTTCGCGGGGCCTGGCGTGAAATCTGATCGGAGAGGCCGAGGGATCCAGATTCGCATTTATGCAGATGCGCTGTGTTGTGCGGGACGATCTTGATTCGGCGTGCACGTAGCGTTCGGCTGATTGTTTGGTTTGTTGTGTTTTGTCGCCGGGCTTCGACATGGCTGACTGTCTTATGACAAGGCTTTGGCCATCCTTTGTCCGGTACACACATGTTCCGATCCGGCCATTTTCATCAACTATGGCAAGCATGCCGTTGCAGTTTTCAAAGGTGAGAACTGACATTCCTCCTGCTGGGGCAGGGGGTCTCCTGCTGAAACCCATTTTTCCAATTTCGTCTGCCGCTTTCAGCGTGTCTTCACAGGCGTGCAGGATGGTTCTCAGTTGTTCCACAGCCTTCAGGCACGCTTCCGAAAGATTCTGTTCTTCTCTGGCAGTCATTGACTTATTGACATCTTATTACGTTAAACGTTCGTCCCAATAGGTTTATTAGCCAAATTGTCAGGTTGGGTTTTTCCCGGATTTTGCGAGTTGCCGTAAGAGCGGCAGATGGGAGGCGCTCAACCTGCATTGTGCCTGAAAACCGTATTTTACCGATAGGTTATGGAACCTGGCCATTTCTTGAATGCGGATCCGGGCTTTTTCTCGATAGACCGGAACATGTCAAATGGCGTATTAAGAGGCTGGATTTTGCATCTGGAAATGGACGGATTGCTTGCAGGCAGTGAGTGTTGAAAGAGCGCGCAGGGGAATGCAGCGATGAAAACCGTGGTTTTGAGAGGGATACGGGGCATGGAACTTCGCGACGCCGAGATGCCGAAGATACAGGCGAAGACGGATGTGCTTCTGAAGGTTGGGGTTGTAGGCGTGTGCGGTTCGGATGTCCACTATTACACCACAGGCAGGATAGGCAGCCAGATTGTGAAATATCCTTTTCGCGTCGGCCATGAGTTTGCCGCTACAGTGCACGAAACAGGAAGCCTCGTGACGATGATCAGACCAGGCGACAGGGTTGCTGTGGACCCGGCCATGTCGTGCGGGGAATGCGATCAGTGCCGCTCGGGGCGGCGTCACACCTGCCGCAGGCTCAGGTTTCTCGGCTGCCCCGGACAGGCAGAGGGTTGCCTTGCCGAATACGTTGTGATGCCTGAGGCCTGCTGCTTCCCGCTGGGGCGGAGTATGTCGCTTGAACAGGGTGCGCTTGCCGAACCTCTCTCGATAGGGCTTTATGCGACACGGCTGGCCGGGGTTCTGCCCGCATGGAAAATAGCCGTGCTCGGCACTGGGCCGATAGGCCTCAGCGTGATTCTGTGCGCAAAAGCGCTTGGCGTGGAAAAAATTTACGCCACCGACAGGATACAGGCTCGGCTTGATGCCGCGCGCCGTGCCGGGGCAATATGGACCGGCAATCCAGAGAAGGAAGACGTGCGGGGAGCCATTGCAGATGCCGAACCTCTCCTTCTGGATGCGGTTTTCGAGTGTTGCGGCCAGCAGGAGGCCCTGGACCAGGCAGTTGAGCTCCTCAAACCCGGCGGCAGGCTGGCCATTGTCGGCATACCGGAGACTGATCGGGTTTCGTTCTCAATAGACCTGCTTCGGCGCAAGGAAATCAGCATACAGAACGTGAGGCGTCAGAATGAATGTTTCCAGGAGGCGATAAATTTGATCGAGAGCGGAAAGGTTAAGCCGGATTTCATGGTCACCCACAGATTCAGGCTGGAACATGCGAAGGAGGCCTTCGATCTTGTCGCTTCCTACGGTGACGGAGTTGTGAAGGCCATGATCAAAGTTTAGCCCACGGCCTTCTTCCGGCAAAATTGCCGCGGACTGGAAGGCAGGCGGATGCAGGGGGCGGAAATTGCGCTATTTTCTGATGTTGATTGGGGTGGCGGCGCTGATTGCCTTTGACCTGTGGATATTGAAGCAGGCCGGCGAAGCCCCACCGGTGCCGGCGCCCTCGACACCCTGGGGTGGGTTGATAGCGGCCTCAGGGGGAGTGGTTGCAGTTCGATCCGGCGGCGCTGTTGTCGGATCCTCCGAAGCCACAGGCCGCTTGGGCCTGGCGACTGGAGTTTTACCTGCCAAAGCGGCTGCTCCTGCTCCGGTTGCTGAAAGAGCTGACCGCAAAGCTGTCGTTCAACTGCCGGACGCGATTGCCGGAGAATATATTTTCGGCTTCCACGACAGAAACGACATCGAGGCTTTTGAGAGAGCGGCCCGGCCTTTGGGCTGGGAGGTGGCAGGCAGACTTGATTTTGCAAACGCTGTCCGCGTGCGGCGCAGCGGGGGAGGGTCCTCGCTTGAGGAACTTCTGTCGGCAATTCCGACGCCGGTTGAACAATCGCCCAACTTTTATGTCAGAAATCCGGCTCCGCCGCCGACTGACAGGGAAGATCTGTCGGGAAGGCCGGGGTTCGGGAGAGCCGTGCTGGAATGGCTGGGCGTGCCCGCGGACAACCGCGAATGGGGCAGCGGTGTCATGGTTGCCATACTCGATACTCCTGTCGGACCGCACCCTGCGCTGGAGGAAACGATCATCAATCGCCTTGGAGAGCCGGGCGGCGGGGCGGACGACAGAACATTTCTGCACGGAACTGCTGTGGCGTGCCTCATTGCGGCCAGCGGCCGCGGGATACGTGGTGTTGCGCCGTCTGCGACGATTCTGAGCGTGCCTGTTCTGGATGAATCCGGCCGGGGTGACGCTTTCACGCTGGCCGAAGGCATCATCCGGGCTGTGCAGGCGGGCGCCCGCGTGGTGAACATGAGCGTTGGAACGCACGGCGACACCTGGCTCCTCAGGCGGGCCGTGGAATACGCGGTCAGGAATGGCGTGGCGCTTGTTGCCGCGGCTGGAAATGACGGGGAGGAACGGCTCTTGTACCCGGCAGCTTATGCAGGAGTTATGGCGGTCGGAGCCGCTGACGCGGCGGGGCGCAGACTGCCTTTCTCAAACAGGGGGCAGGGTCTTTCGATGGTTGCGCCAGGGTGGCGCGTGTTGACCGCCGGCTCGCAAGGAGAGCTTGCGGAGATGAGCGGCACATCCGCCTCATGCGCGCTGACCAGCGGCGCAATTGCGGCTCTGTTGAGCCGGAATCCTTCGATGGACGCCTCGGAAGCCGCTGCCATTCTGGAAAGGTACTGCGACGACACCTGTCGCATGGGCCCTGACGAAGAAACAGGCTGCGGAACGATAAACATCGGAAGGGCCATGAACAGGGATCTTGCCGGCGTTTATGATGCGGCGGTGTGCGTTCCTTACCTGTGGCCGCGCCGGGCTCCGGAGGACGACGTGGTTGTGACTCTGTATGCCCAGAACAGGGGCACAGAGGTAATTCCCCATCTTCTCATGAAAATCATGATTGGCGCGCGGGAGGAGAGCCTTGATTACTACGATGTGAAGGTCGGCGCGTCCGTGGGGCGCGATTTTCACATCGCCGTGTCCGAAGCCCGCCGGCCGGATGGAGTCCCAATTGTGGTGGAGGCGGTTATTGACGGCCAGTCGGACGTGCAACCATCAGACAATGTTTTGAGAACTGCGGTGAGGTTGCGGCCGGAATAGGCGCGTTACTGGCTGTGGGCTAAAACTCTATGCCGGAGCGGGCCGGCATTCCGCTGCGGTAGTAATGCTTGATTTCCCTCATCTCCGTGACCAGATGTGCGGCGCGGATCAGTCCGCGTCCCGCTCCGCGGCCTGTCAGGATCAGTTCCACGCCCGGATTCCTGGCCCTGACAAGCGAGAGGAGATCGTGTTGAGAGAACAGGCCCAGTGACGCTGCGGTCACAGCCTCATCTCCTATCACTATGTCGAACCGTCCGCTTCGCGATGATTCAAGAAGTTCCTTCAGACCTGCGCGAGCGGCCCTGATGTCGGACGCCGACGGAGCGTCGCGAATGAACCTGCCGGTTCCGAATTGCCGGACCCTGACTCCGGGGAAAGCCGTCCTGATCGCTCTGATTTCGCTGAAACAGCCGTGTTTTGCGAATTGGATCAGGCACACACGCAAACCCGCGCCAACCGCTCTCAGAAGAAGTCCCAGCGCGGCGGTGGTCTTGCCCTTGCCGTCGCCGGTGTAAACATGTATCCGGCCGATGCGTTTCGTTTTCGGCGAACTCAGGGGGCTGGAGGCGCGCCTCCGGCCGGTCAGCGTCTTGCGCTCTTTTTCCATGGTGGAATATCGGGCAGCAGGGCGTCGAATTCTTCGATCAACTCAGCCTCGTAGGCGCCCGCATATTTCCCGGCAAGGAACCGATCAAAGGCCTCCTCATGAAAACGCTTCCAGGACTCCTCCTCGCGGCCGGGGTTGATGGGGTAGAACATGGCATTGTTGGCCTTGGCAGCTTTTTTGTCGCCTGGCGCGTCTCCGATCATGAGAATCTTTTCCGGCGGGTATTTGCCGCCGGCAGCGAGCCGTATGTGATCGGCCTTTGTTCCAAGTTCCTGACCGGCGATGATGCGGACGAACGGCGTGATGCCGTTCTCATCCCATTCCCTGATCAGCGCTTCGGCAGGAGTCTGAGACACGCAGATGGCGTCGGCATGGGCTGCGATTTTCTCCAGACTTCTGCGCGCCCATTGGAAGGGCGGCACCTTCTTGACAGTTCTCGCTATGAGATCATTCACTGCTTTGCTCCATTCGAGGACTGAAAGCAGCTCTGGATCTCTGGTCTCTTCCACCGCGCGTTCAAGTTCAGGGTTGCCCAGCGCAGCGCCTGAAGCGACGAACTTCCTGAGCGAGGACAGCTCCGGAATCGGCACGCCTGACTCTCTGACCTCTGGGCGTTCACGGAGCAGATCAAACGTCATGATGAGAGCCGGGAATCGATTCTGGCCCCGCCATTTCGAATACAGATTTGCGAATTGGGCGGCCTCCCTGACGTACTCGGCGATCCGCTCCAGCTTCCAGTGAGAAATGATGAGCGGGTGGAAGCATTTCTTCTGCTTTATCTCCATGCTGTCGAAAACGCAGCCGTCAGAGTCTATTCCCACAAAGGCCTGTCTGGACGGGGCAAGGTTTATCAAGTCTTCGCGAGTGTACGAAGGGGATGGTGCCATTGTTTCTCTCAGCTCCTTGTTCGTGCCGCAGCCGACGCAGTTTCCCCGCCGCGTTGCTCTGCCACGCGCAGACCCCGCGCCGGTTGTTGTCCGGGGCGAGCCGGCCGATCGGACGCGGCAGGGGAAAGGCTGTCAGGACTTGTCGTCGGGGTGTTTCTTTATGACCACAGTTGCGTCAGAGGAAGTGGATTCGGCCAGAGCCCGTATTTCGGTGTTGCCGATCTTGATGACGTCGCCGGGACTTATTCTGGCCACGTCAATTTTCTTGCCGTTCAGAAAGGTTCCGTTGCTCGAATTCATGTCGCGGATGACGAATATGTCGTCCCAATATCTGATTGCAGCATGGATGCGCGAGCACTCGGTGTCGTCTATGACTATTCCGGCGGTCTTATCCCGGCCGATAGTTGTCGGCGGAAGATGCGAGACCGGCTTGATGCGTACCTTCACTTCCGTGTTATCCGGCTTTTTGTAAACGAGCAGCATATTTTGGCCTCCCTTCGTCACAGGCGATGAGAACTCTTATGTTTACCGCAGCATTTGTTTATCTACCAGAACCGCCCGCAGATGGCAAGATGAGCGTTGGTTTCCTGCAGCTTCTGCAATTCTGACGACATGAAAAGCACTCAATCCCGAATCTGCCAACCCCGCGAGTGCGGCATCTGCTTTGTTGCGGAGCGCTTGCAGTATGAACACATGGCGCCGCGCCAGAGCGCCTCCGATCCGC
>Ga0123519_10011030_pt1 | contig 13386 bp, 12 predicted proteins | sample YelNatPaOPRAMG02_FD_87396 | JGI IMG/M metagenome (GOLD analysis project Ga0123519, IMG submission 87396) | Hot spring microbial communities from Yellowstone National Park - Yellowstone National Park OP-RAMG-02 (version 2) | ecosystem: Environmental > Aquatic > Thermal springs > Hot (42-90C) ...
AATTGGTAAAGAAAAATATAAATAAAGCAATAATATTTAGTAAAAAAGTATTGTTGGTAGTGTCTTTTTGCTACACTGCATTAATAGTAATATCTTTTATTATCTCAAAGCAGATTGTAACAATAATATTTGGCCATGGCTTTGAAAGCAGTGCAATTGTATTACGGATAATGCTGGTTATACCTCTAATTATTTTTATTAACAATATTTATGGGACACAATTCCTTATAAACCTGAAAAAAAATAAAGAATTCTTAAAAGTAGTTGTCATAGGCACCATATTAAACATTTTGCTATCGCCTTTTTTAACATACCTTTTTGGATATGTTGGAGCGGCTATATCATGGCTAAGTGCAGAAATTTCTATAATGGTTGGTATGTATTTGTCGGCTACAAAATATGTAAAACAATTAAAATTTAAATACATTTTTAATTTAAAGGCAGAAAATGGAAATAAAAACCTACCCTAAAATCAAAAACTTTGTGCTAATTATAAAGAAGCCTTTCAGAAAATGTTTGGCATCCCTAAGTCAGGTTGTCTCCCCTTTGAGAAAGGGTTTTAATATCTAAAAATTATTTGTAAAGCTTAAGAAATGAATCGTCCAAAAGTTTATATAATTTTACTTAATTACAACAGATGGACAGATACAATAGAGTGTCTAGAGAGCGTTTTAAGAAACAATTATCCTAATCATCAAGTTGTTGTGGTAGATAATAACTCACTAGATAATTCCATGGAGTATTTGAAGGCATGGGCTGAAGGTAAGCTTGATGTTTGGGTTAACCCAAAAAACCCATTAAGAAGTTTATCATTTCCTCCGATTCCAAAACCTATACCTTATGTTTATTACACAAAGGAAGAAGCTGAAAAAGGTAAAAATCTTAAATTAGAAAAAAACGTAAAAAATCAAATTGTTTTAATTCAAAGCAGTTATAATGGAGGTTTTTCTTACGGTAATAACATAGGAATTAAATATGCCTTATCTAAAAATGATTTTGAATATGTATGGCTTTTAAATAATGACACAGTTATTGAAGAAAGTTCATTGTTGAAATTAGTTGAAAAGGCACAGAATTACAAAAGATTGGGTAAAAAAATCGGAATTATTGGTTCAAAAATTTTCTATTATGATAATTCGGAACTTTTAAATGGAATCGGCGGAAAATACAACAAATGGTTTGGAGTTTCAAGCCACATAGGAGCTTTCGAAAAGGATTTGGGACAGTATGACAATGAAGATATTATAAAGAAAATTGATTATATAATGGGGGCTTCAATGTTCGTAAGCAAAGATTTTATAAAGGATGTAGGACTAATGAATGAGGACTACTTTTTATATTATGAAGAAGTTGATTGGTGCATAAGAGGAAAAAGAAAAGGATATAATTTGGGGTATTGTTGGAATAGTAGGGTTTATCACAAAGAAGGAAAAACAATTAGCTCTACTTTTAAGGGTAGTAAAAGATCTAAAACACCTGATTATTACCACATTAGAAATAGAATTATTTTTACTAAAAAGTTCTATAGAAAATACCTACCTTTTGTATATGTTGGATTGCTCATAACACTTTTTAATAGGATAAAAAGGCTCCAATTTAAAAGAATAAAGTTTATATTAGAGGCAATAACAAAGGCTTAAATTTCCATAGCAGGATTAACAAAAAGGTGTGGCTAAGAAAAATTTGCAAAAAGATTTATAAAATAATCGAAAGTGTCATTAACAGATTAAGCTTAAAAATTGAGTATTAACATACAAAACGTTATAATTATCACTATTCTTAAATCTTAAATATTGTTCCACTCCTTATGTTTAATGAAATAAGAGGGCTCTTCCTGTATTTAAAAAGTCCACAAAACATATTGTCAGATAAGGGTAAAAAAAAATTTTATTTGAGAACTTCGTTTCGTTGGTTGTTCTCCAAGGTGTAAGTTTTGTACTCCCCCTTGTAACAATTCCTTTTCTTTTGAGGAAGATTGGACTGGAAAATATGGCATTGTTTCTCTTGCACAGACTATTGCAGACTATTTTGCAATTACAGTAGATTATGGATTTAACATTCCAGCAACAAGGGATATTTCCATAAACAGAAACAATAAGTGGAAAATTATAAAAATATTTAATTCTGTGATGGCTTCAAAATTTATCCTCTTATTTTTTACTTTTATTATATTAACAATATAGGTTGTTTTTATACCAAATATTAGAGCAGAATCAAAAGTCATGTACTCCGCATTTATAATGGCTTTAGGATACGCCTTGTTTCCTGTTTGGTTTTTTCAAGGCATCGAAGAGATGAAACTCATCACCATCCTCACATCCATGGCAAAGACTTTATTCTCTATTTTTATATTTCTATTCATAAAAAATGTAAATCAATATATTTATGTTCATTTTTTTGAGTCGATAGGGTTTGTTTTTGCTGGCATAATATCTCTTTTTCTTTGTTATAAAAAGTATAATATCTCATACAATGTACCCAAATTTAAAGAGATCTTTTTTCAACTAAAACGTGGGTGGGCACAATTTTGGATAACAGTACTTCCAGCTGTTTACAGTAAGGCAAATCCAATAATTATAAAATTCATTAAAAACAACAATGAAGCTGTTGGCGTCTACAGCACAGCAGAAAAAACCCTCACTGCCGCAAGGATGATCTTCAACCCAGCCTCCAGGGTATTACTTCCTTATACAAGTAGAAAAGTTGCAAATAAAAGGTTAGATTATTCACTCAAAAGGATATACAAACTTATAACGCTATCCATCATTTTCACCATACCAATATCAATTATCTTCTTCATATTTGCTAATCAATTACAAATCATATTAGTAGGATATATAAATGATGACTTAACAACAATTTTACGTATAGTAAGTCCACTAGTAACCATTGGCGGAATAAATATATTTGACGGAATTATAGGTTTAACAAGCACTGGGAGAGAAAGAGTTTTCCTTAAAGGTATATTACTTAGTGGAATAACATCCCTTTTACTCTCTTTTGTTCTAACATATAAACTTTCGGCAATGGGTGCAACTATTTCTCTCTTGACTTCAGAGGCATTCTTAATGATATACTTGTTATTATATTTGAATAAACTAAAAAATGAGCAGGACAAATAGAGATATAAAAACTGCAATAGTACATGAATGGCTTGTAGAAAAAGGGGGCGCAGAGAAGGTTGTAGAAGCCTTATGTGAGATATATCCCAAAGCTGATATATTCACTCTTTTTTATAAGAAGGAAAATTTTTTGGACTCTGTGATCTCAAAACACAAAATATACACAAGTTTCTTGCAAAAAGTGCCCAGAATATTCAAAATATACAGAATGCTTCTTCCATTTTATCCAATTGCAATAAAAGGTTTCAACCTCAAAAAGTATGATGTAATAATATCCTCACACCATGCTGTTTCACATGGCATTAAAACGAATAAGAAAAAACAATTACATATCTCTTATACTCACACGCCAATGAGATATGTCTGGAGTGGATATAATGAATATATAAAAGATCCAATCTTCAGCAATATCATCATAAGGGTGGCTGGTAAAATAATGTTAAATCTCTTAAGAAAATGGGACGTAAGTGTATCAAAAAGGCCACATTTTTATATAGCAAATTCGAAAGAAGTTAAGCGACGTATCAAAAAGTACTATAAAAGAGAAAGTACTGTTATATATCCTCCAGTAGATGTAGAAAAACTTATTCCCAGCGGAAAAATTAGAAAAGAGGATTACTATATTGCAGTATCACGATTAGTTCCTTATAAAAAGACTGATCTAATAGTAAAAACTTTCAAGATACTTAAAAATAGAAAAATAAAGATTGTAGGTACGGGACCAGAATTCAATAGATTATTAAAAATGGCAGGGAATGCAAAAAATATCGAATTTTTGGGTTGGGTAGACGATACAAAGAAGATTAATATTATACAAAAAGCACGGGCGTTAATATTTGCGGCCCATGAAGATTTTGGGATCGTCCCGGTAGAGGCGCAAGCAGCAGGCACCCCTGTAATCGCATACGCAAAAGGTGGGGTATTAGAAACTGTCATTGACGGTAAAACTGGAATTTTATTCGAAAGACAAGCTGTTAACTCTTTAATCAATGCAATAAAAAGATTCGAGAGTGCAAATTTTAAAACACATATTTTAATAGAAAATGCAAAAAAATTTTCTAAAGAACGGTTTAAGAGAGAGTTTACTAATTTTGTAGCTAAAAAAATTAAAGAGACAGGTAGAATTTAGTATGCTCCCTTTCTTGATAATATTACTCCAATAGTTTTAAGAAGAATAACTATATCCAACCATACAGACCAGTTGTAGATGTACCACACATCAAGTCTCATCCGCTGTTGAAAACTAAGTTCTGATCGTCCACTTACCTGCCACAGCCCTGTAATACCAGGTTTAACAGTAACAATGGTATCAAAATATTTCTTCATATCATCTTTTTCCCTAGGAAGATAGGGCCTGGGCCCTACTAATGACATATTTCCTAAAAATACATTAATAAGTTGTGGCATTTCATCTATAGAGAACTTCCTCAAAAACTTTCCAAACCTTGTAATTCGCGGATCATCTCCTTTTATTTTTTTATATTTCTCCCAATTTTCACGTTCCTCCGGGTGTTTTTTAAAGAAGGGGATAAGTAAACGATCAGGGTTGACGAACATAGTTCTAAATTTATAAACTCTAAATATCTTACCATTTTTTCCAATCCTGAGCTGGGCAGGATTGCCTTTTTCTATAAATGGAGGCCCTGAAGGATCATCAATTACAACAGCTAAACATAAAACCGCTAAGAAAGGAAGAAAAAACATAAGTAAAATAAAACTTAGAATACGATCAAACAACTCTTTAATTAACTTATTAAGAGGACTCTTAAGATTGTTTCTTATACGCGTTAAAAAAACTTTTGCAGAAAATAGGAAAATAGTGTCAGAGTTAAGGTAATTAGCCAGGGGATTTTCAGGAACTATAAAAATCTCTTTAAACACTAAAATCATTTTTCTTACGAAAACCTTTTCACTCTCAGCAAAATTCTGTTGAACTACAAGATAGGGATATTTTTTGGCTAAAGAGTTAAAATCAAAATCGTGGGAAAATCTACCAATTTTTATATCCTCCTCAACCTTTTCTGCATTTTTGTCAGTAGAGAGCCATGAGGATATCTTATAGCTTAGATATATGTTCTGATGAAGAGATTTCTCAACAAGCTTATAAAATTTGTAATCACCAATAAGCAAAACAGGATTAGTAAAGATCTTAAACTTGTGTAGAAATGATTTTAAAATTGGTCTGGAAATTGCGCTAAGAAAAAACCAAAAAATTATCGTCCCTACTATAATAAATCTGGAGTATTCCGAAGGGGTTCTTGCAAAACCGAGTATCGCATAAATAGCAATAATGGAAAAAAAACAGCTTTGAAGCATGTATTTAAGATCAAGCCAAAAAGGGCGTCTATTAGCATAGACGCCACTAACAAGATAAAAAACTACCAAAATTATAGGAATGAGGTAGAGTTTTACAAATTCAGAAAGCGGTAATAGAAAATAAGGCTGGAAATATATAAATAAAAAATTACCCGAAAAAATAGATCTTAAATAATATACAATAAAAAGAGAAAAAAAATAAAGCAAAAGGTCAATGATTATAAAAAAAAATCCCCTTAAAAACTTTATCATATCAGTGTAATTATCGTTTTAAAAAAGAAAAAAGTCAATATTTTAAGCACAAATCAATTATCTATAATATACAAATTTCAAGCCTACTTCATTGCCAATCTTTGCAATTTTTTCTGCGGACAAAAGTGGAGTAGGGGGTATTTTACGAAAGTCGCTACTCCATGCAAGTTCAGGAATATATCTGATAAGATGCCACGGTGTATCCTCGCCTAAATTTTTAAAAATCCATTGTGCAAGTAATCTCATCTCTCCTAAATCATCATTAATTGTAGGAATAACAAGTGTATCTATCTCTACATGTATCCCATACTTCTCCTTTGCATATTTTGTAACATCTCTTACCCCCGCTGCAGAAACTCCTATATTCCCTTGTTTTGCATAAGATCTATTACTCCATCCTTTGAAATCCACCGACCAGGCATCAATAAGATTTCCCAAGTAATCAACACCTTTCTTAGTGATATACCCATTCGTTACAAAAACAGTAAATAAATTGTCTTTTTTGGCCAATTTAGCAGCATCGTAAACGTACTCAATCCATATGGTGGGTTCATTATAAGTAAAAGCAACACCCGGACACCCATATCTCTTTGCTATTTCTATAAATTCTTTTGGAGAAATAATGAGTCCCTTATGGTCCCAATTCAGGGGCTTCCCAACATTATCTTCTGAAAAATCCCATAAAGAGGCCCAATTCAGACACTGCTTACATCTAAAATTACACCCATAAGACCCTATAGAAGCTACAAATGTTCCTGGATGAAAATGGTATAAAGGTTTTTTTTCTATAGGATCGATTTGGACACCCGATGGAAATCTACCATATATCATAGAATAAAGTGTACCATCGATGTTTATTCTGGTCGTACAAAAACCCCTCTTACCTTTTGGTACTAAACACTCTCTTTGACATACATGACACTGAACAACACCATTTTCTTTTCTTTCTTGTAAAACCCCCTTTTTATACCCTTTTGGCAAACTTTTTTCAAATGATTTTTCTTCTTTACTGCTCATTTCAGAACTACTGATGTCTCTCAACTGTAAATTTAAATATTTTATACTCCTCGCCTTTTAGAATCCCAGCTTTTTGACAAGCAATATCAAGTTGCTGATCAACACTTTCTACACCTTCAAGGTCTGGAAGCAAAAGTCCCTGCCTTCCATCATCTGTAGATACAATCACTCCATACTTCTTAGGGTTTAACTCTTTTTTGTTTTTCACTGGTCTTGGGACAGAAAGCACATCAACTTTATACACAAGAAGGGGCAGTTCATCCTCTGTTACAGGGAAGAACCTTGGATCTTGTACTGCAGCAGAAATAGCATTTTCGATTATAAGCTCCGCGATCGTTTTGCCAAATGGTTGAATCATACCTATACACCCCCTAAGTTTTCCATCTTTTGTATGGATAGAAACAAAAATTCCTGCTGATCTGTTCATATGAGGCGGCAGATCTGAAGGGGGTGTAATTATCCTACCTGTTTTTATGTATGTCTCCACTGCATTTTTAGCAAGTTTTGTGTAAGAATCCATTTTTAAGATGTTTCATTTATATCCTTTTTCAAAAAAGTAAAAAGTTGTTCTAAGTTCTTAGTTTTAAGATTCTTAATCATACGCATAGAAATGCTCTTAGTAGCACTTTCAGTTACACTTTTAATAGCCGCTGTTAGTAACATATTTTTACTTATTACATAACTTATATACAACGTCTGCTACCATATATCCTACACCCCACGGTCCTTCATAGGAGTAAACATGTGAAATAACTTTTCCTCCACCACTATTTTTTAAACTATCAAATGCTCCCATTAAAAATAAAATAGAACGGAGTCCACACTCAGCCCCGTTTTCTATAAATGATCTATCCAGCCCAAGTAGTCTTTTGCTATCAAAAGATTCAAAGGCTTTTACTATCTCTTTATCTAGTCTTGGACCATCAGGGTGAAAAGAGTAGGGACCTTCTTCTTTCAAAGCATGTGAAAGGTCTCCTGATGCTATAATACACCATCTATTTTTATCAGATGAAATTTCTTTTTCAAAATTAACCCCCTCATCGTAATAGTATTGATAATCCTCAAAATCAACCAATCTTCTTTCTATTTTTTCTGAAGATACACCATCTTGTAAATAGTAAAGCGGTACAGCAAATCCATGATCTTGATGAGGAGAAATTATATAAATACGATCTATTTTAAATTTTTCCAGTTTTTTCTCACACTTTTTAAGGGAAGAAATTGTAGATTTCACCTCATTTAGTGCTTCTCCACCAACCCAAGGTAAAATTATTGGAGGATGCGGACTTACAACCCCATATACCAACATCTTCAAAAGCAATATAACACTTTTAAGAATTAAGTGTCAACAAAGATACCAAATATAGAAATAATAATTTCAAATATTGCTTTTTTTGCATACAACTATTATTGCTATCTTCGTTAATAAAGCTATTAAAAGAATAAATGGGCCAAAGTAGATAGGCAATATTCCACCAGTTGAAGGAAGGGTAGGGCTTTCAGTCGTATTTACTATCTTTAAATCATTTACGTTTCTAGGAAGAATCCTTAGATTCGGTTCGCCATCACTATTGTATCCCCATTGACTTAATATTCCAACCACTTCTATGGAAATTCCACTTTTAATCCATGATGGTCTTTTCCAACCTAAAGAAGGGGACAGGTAAACTTTGATACCCTTATCTTCTCCAATCCACATTGATGACCCATCTATTTTACAAATTTTCCCCTCTATCTTTATTAATTGCCCAATATCATCCCTACTTATCTTTCCTATATCTATCACAAGGGGAGAAATATTTGTACTTCCTAGTATGTCCAATGTAGATGCCTTTATATAAAATTCTCCCCAGGCTTCATTGACAGTTCCACTAACAGACACAATTTGCCCTACTGTTAATTTTTCTTTAGTATTTACCCTTATTCCCCCACTGCTATCTTGTATATATGCAATTTCTTTACCAACGTCCCCGGTAGAAGCTGTCACAACTCCTTCTATTACTACATCTTTACCCACCATGTTTTTTGCCTCACAAATAGTAACTTTTTTTATCTCTTCCTTCTCACTATTAACAATATTAGGCTCCCCCGGTGTAGGCGTATCAGTAATAAACCACTCTCCATCAAAAAATGCATAAGATTTTTCTGTGGCAATTGATGGATAATCAACTTTATCTATTAGTTAATTTCCAGGACTTTTTAATATAACACTATCACCTGAATTGTTGAATGTTATACCTGTTTTTTCTTTACTGAATAGTAAAAATTCCCTAGCATGAAGAGTTATATCATCATTGATTGTAAAAGGAGAAGAACCACCATTTTCTATATCATCAATCATAACGCCCTTTAAAGGAAGGTCGAAACTACCACCATTATACAATTCTATCCATTCACTTTTACCGTCAGCAGGCGAAGGGAATATCTCATTTATTATAAGATTTGAATAGTCAAAAGATGGAGGATTATTTTCTTCACTTATGTCAAATTCGATCTCTTCATTATCACTATTTCCATAGATATCTAAAACAGATAGTACCAGGTTGAAATGGCCGTCTTTCTCAAATTTGTAATAAAAATTAAAAGTATTTTGAGCTACAATCTCGTTATTTAAATTCCATGAAATAGAGGAAAGTGCATTTGAGGGAACATCACAAGAACTCGAAAAAGAAACTAACTGTCCTATTTCAAGTTTACCTTCTATTACAATTTCTCCAACATTTAAAAGGTAGTTTTTCCCTCCAGGTGTCGGAGACAAAATTGATAAACCAGAAATTGTTTCATCCTTCCTTCCAAGGGTATACCCTTTTTTGCTAGTAATTGTTCCGCATACACCATATGCCACTTCATCTAAAATTGAAGCATTTTTATCTTTAAGAATAATTCTATCCCCCTCATTATTAAGCCTGGCAGAAGTGAGAGGTAACAAAACCCACTGCTGTGGCGCTATTTCTCCCTGCAACCTAAACAATACAGACTCTTTACTACAGTTTCCATAAGCCGGAGATGAAACATCATAAATAGTAAAACCGTTCATATCGATAGCTTCGTTACCCATATTGTATATCTCAACATATTCGTTACCAGTAGAAGGATCTGGGTATACTTCGCTGATAATAACAGGAGGATAAGGAATCTCTTCACCATTTACACTGTTCAAATTATCAAACGGTAGGAAAGAAAGTAGGGCAAAAAGTAATATAAAAATAGCTTTCTTTAACTTACGTATTCGAGACATTTCATCATAGTTTACAAAAGGAAGATTAAACTTTTGTTAAAAAGGGAAATAAACAGGAAGCACTTTCCCTATCTAAATAAAACGCAGTATTTTAGTATATAAAAAATATCCAACTAAATTTCTCTCCCTTCTTTTTTTGTAACACTGTCAAGTTTTTCCCACTTTTTTTGTCTAACCTTCTCTACGCTCATATTCCTAAGTAAAGCGACAAAGAAGTAGATCCATACTGGTATTGTATAAATGGAATATAAAACATATATGCCGACAGGGATATTTAATACTTCGTTTTCTCCAAAAAATATACTATTTAATATACCATATATTGAAATACCAATAAGAAAAATTCCAGGCAATCCATAAAGTAAAACGCCACTGATAAGATATATCTTTCTTGACCATGTTTCTTCTCTATTGATTCCTTTCTCGAGAATAAATTTTAATGAAACGTAGTGGACAATATAAAAAAACAAAGAACTACCTAAAAGTGAAAGGCCAAGAACCAAATCTTTCTTCACCATTTTATCAAGAAAATCTTTAACTCCGGTATCAAAACACTCTCCACACTTTCCACTACCACAAGGATTGTCTTCTCTAGCCTCCAAAAATTCTTTACAAAAGCATCTATATTTTCTTTCACATTCTTTTATAATTTTTATGCCATCATCGTATTTAAACTTATGGTAATCTGTAATATAAAAAATTTCTTTTTTCCCACTTGCAAAAGAAATTACCGATCTAGTGAAAAGTGACATGCCTACTATCAAAACAGCAAGAGAGGAAAAAAGCATCACATATGAATACAACCGTCCTATTGCATTAGGAAATATTTTTATATTAGCCCCCTTTTTTGCGCGAATTATTAAAAATATCATTAGCCCCAATAAGATAAACGGTGAAAAGGTAACTATTACCCCAAAAATAGTAGGAAAAATAATTAATCCCTCCATCTCTTTATATATTTTAATTAATTTTTCTACCTTTTTACATTATACTATGCATAACACCCCCGGTCAAATTGTTAACCTTGCGGTACACATTCTCATCTTTGAGAATTAAAATTCCATTTTTAAAATCTTTGATAATCTTAGACATTTCTTTGTTTTCTTGTATAAAACCATTGGAAACTAAAACATTCAAAAGAAACCACGTTTTAGCTAATTTGAGAAACTTAATGTAATTCACACCTTTTTTCTTTTCTGCGAAGGAAACCAAAGTATTTGTTGATCTTAAAGTATACTCCAAAATGCCAAATTCCTCATTACTTTTTAAAAGATGAAAAGATATATTACATATATCCCAGATAAACTGTAAACCCTGTTGTATCCCCCTTAAGAATAAAAGACCATCTTCCATTTCAGCCTCAACAACAACATACTTTGATTTTCCTTCCTCAAACCTAAAATGAGTGATAGCACCAACCTCTATATTACCTCTTTTTCTGCTTGTCAACTTTAAAGCTCCTCGTGCAAGAGCTGTAATTCTACCTCTTTTACTGGTTAATATATCCAAAAGAAGATCACCTTCGCCCAAATGTATTTTCCTAAGGGTTATTCCTTTATCTACAAATGTTGCCATTTCATTCTATCGTCACGACTTGCTCATTTTTTAGAAACTCTTTTACTGCCTCTAAACGCTCACTATTTGTTGCATAGATTTTTAAAAGATCCTCCCCCTTCCTTACTTCTTCATTTACCTGTTTATATAAGTAAACCCCGCTTTTTTTGTTATAAGGACAACCAAGTATGGTTGTGATTTCCTTAATTTTTTTGTTATCAATCTTCTTTACTTCACCACTAACAGGAGCATGAGCAATGTAGATAATATCTCCAACAGGAATTGAGTCGTGGGTGATATCTGGATTTCCACCTTGATTTTTAATTATCTTCCTAAACATATCAAGGGCCTTTCCTGTTTCAAGCTGTTTGCGAGCGATCTTTTCACCACTTCCTTCTTTCGCATATCCACATATCTCAAGAAGACGACCAGAAAGTTTCACAGAAATAGATTCTAAGGGGAGATATCTTTTTTGATCTTGCTCTAAAACAAACATAATGTCTCTAGCCTCTAAAGCCGGGCCGATTCCACGCCCATCAGGTCCTAATGGCCTGCGTTCCAATATATCTAAGATAATATTAAATTTACTCGCCAGTGTTGCGAACTTTCTCTTTATTACAGGGATATCATGATCATGCTCAACTTTTGTTCCTTTACCCACAGGGAGATCTAAAACAAGATGTGTAATTCCCATAGCAACTTTTTTTGCCAAAATGCTAACAATAAATTTATCATATAGTTCTATCCCCAACGGCCTCTCTATCCTTATTAAATCTTCATCTGCTGGGGCAATATCAAGTCCACCACCCCAAACAATGCAAGCACCTATTCTTCTAACCAATTCAACTACTTCATCTCTAGTAAACGTAACAGGGCAAAAAACCTCCATAACATCAGCTGTCCCAGCAGGAGCGGTAATCGCACGACTTGGGGCATCAGGAATTACCAATCCAACTGATCCTATTATGGAAACAAGGATAGGAGTAATACCCTTTCCAGGAATCCCACCAATACAGTGCTTATCAACAACCTTATCAATCCCTAACTCTTTTTTCCAATCTATTGTTGCCCCTGTTTCTGCAACCGCCTTTGTTAAGTAATACAACTCTTTTTCAGAGAAGCCTGGATTAAAGCCGCAAGCTGCAAAATATGCACTTTCTATAGTGCCTAGGCGATGTTCTACAATTCCTTTGATAATCTCTCTTATTTCATCTTCAGTAAGCTCATTACGCAAAAGTTTTTTAACAATTGCCTTAACAGCTGGAGAAGAGCTCAATGTTTCAATTTTTATTATATCTCCATCAACGATGTTCAATGCATCAACCACATCCTTGAAAATTCCTGCTACCCCCTCTTTGACTAGAGTAGCGGATATGTCTACTCGTACATTTAATGTCCTATCACCCTTTTTAATAGCCACTAAATCACCAGGGTTTATTCCAGCAATTGAAGCGTCTTTGTCGTTAAGAACTACAACTAAAACCCCACCAGTAAAAAGATCTATTTTTTTAGCAACAAGATACATAGACATAGCAAATTTTTATACTTCCTTAAAAGGGGGTGGTAAACCTAATTCTTCAGAAAGCTTTGGTCCCAGGTATTGACGTTGAAACTCCATTAAATAATCGTTTAGACTTTCCATAAAACCAGGAATATTTATTATTATGAATTGTTGGATCTCTTCTATAGATCCTCCTCTCTCTATCAAGGCATTAAGTTCCTGCTTTTTTTCCTCTGACCATTTCTGTAAAGCCATATTTATGACATCATTCTGAATAATACTGTAAAGACGATCGAACTCTTTTTGTACTTCTTCCATAGACGAGATTTTTTTACCTTCATTTTCCCATTTAATGTATATAATTCCATACAGAAAAAAACTAATTG
>Ga0123519_10011033_pt1 | contig 13379 bp, 12 predicted proteins | sample YelNatPaOPRAMG02_FD_87396 | JGI IMG/M metagenome (GOLD analysis project Ga0123519, IMG submission 87396) | Hot spring microbial communities from Yellowstone National Park - Yellowstone National Park OP-RAMG-02 (version 2) | ecosystem: Environmental > Aquatic > Thermal springs > Hot (42-90C) ...
AGCGGGAAAAGGCCAAGGAGCTGGAGGTGCGGAGCCAGGTGGTGGAGGCCGTCCAGCGGGTGAAGGGAGACCGCCTGCTCACCTTCGTGCTGAACCACAACGCCGAGCCGGTCGAGGTGGACCTGGGAGCGGAGATACAGCAGGACCTGCTGAGCGGAAGCGAAGTGAGCGGCAGGGCTACCATCCCCGGCCGAGGCGTGCTAATCCTGCGCCGAGAATAGCGCATTCCCCTAGTAAATAGCATTGTAGGACGAGGAGGCGAGCGTGAAAGTCGCGGTCATCGGCGGCGGGTCATCCTACACGCCAGAGCTAGTTAAGGGCTTTCTCGATCGGGTGGAGAGCCTGCCCCTTTCTGAGCTATGGCTGGTGGATATCTCGCCACAGCGGCTGGAGACGGTCGGGGGCTTCGCTCAGCGTATGGTGAGGGCGGTCGGGCAGCCGTTCACGGTTCACTTGACCGCCGATCAGAAAGATGGCATCGCAGGCGCTAGCTACGTGATCGTTCAGCTACGGGTGGGGGGAATGCGAGCGCGACGAGAAGATGAGTACCTTGGCCACCGCCACGGTTTGATCGGACAGGAGACGACCGGCGTGGGCGGGATGGCCAATGCGTTGCGCACAATCCCCGTCCTCTTGGACATCGCTGCCGATATGCGGAAGATGGCTCCGGAGGCGCTTTTGGTCAACTTCACTAATCCTTCCGGCCTGGTCACACAGGCCTTGGCCCTGCACGCGCCGGAGGTGCGAGCGGTTGGCGTCTGCAACTCGCCCATCACCACGCAGATGGCAATCTTGGAAGGCCTAGCCAAGCACGGCGTGACGATACCGGAAGGCACGATCGAACTGGACGCTCTGGGCCTCAACCACCTTACGTGGTATCGCGGCCTCCAGGCCGGCGGTCAGGACTTGTGGACGCGTTTTCTCGACACCTACCTGGCCGACCCCGACAGCTACGACGTGCACCACTTCGCCCCTAGCTTGGTAGCATCGCTGGCTATGCTGCCCAACAGCTACTTGCAGTACTACTACCAGACAGCGGCTAAATTAGCGGAGCAGGCCAAGTGGCCGCCCTCACGTGCCGAAAAAGTGATGGAGATCGAGAAGCAGTTGCTGGCTCAGTATGCGGAGCCAGAACGGTCACAGCCGCCGACAGACCTGATGAAGCGCGGTGGGGCCTACTACTCTACCGTGGCCGTGCAGCTGCTGGACGCCCACTACAACGACAGTGGCGAAACTCACGTTGTGAACGTGCCGCATCGGGGTGCTGTGCCTGGTTGGCCAGAAGAGTGGGTTCTAGAGATGCCCTGCCGCGTCTCTCGCGCCGGCATCTTGCCGTTGTCGGCACCGCCCCTGCCGCCAGCCTGCTATGGGCTCACGGTGCAAGTGAAGATGTACGAGCTGCTAACAGTGGCGGCAGCCGTGCACGGCGATCGCAATGCCGCTTATCAGGCGCTGCTGGCGCACCCACTGGGCCCGCCTGCCGACCGCATCGAGGCCGTGCTCGAAGATATGCTGCACACCAATCGCCAGCACCTCCCCCAGTTTCAGCAATAAGGGTGAGGATTCACTATGGCCGGCTACTATCTGGGCGTCGACATCGGCCACACCAAGAGCCATGCCCTCATTACCGATGCTGAAGGCCACGTGCTCGGCTTCGGCACCGGGGGCAATGGAACGGCTGAGCACTCCAATTACGACCGCTTCGGGCGTGTTCTTCACCAGATCGTGAGTCAGGCCGCCTTGTCGGCTGGCATCAGGGAGGGCCAGGTAGACGGTGCCGGGTTCGGCATAGCAGACTACGACTGGCCCTCAGAGCGCGCTCCTCACCGGGACGCCATCGCGAAATGGCTGGAACTACAATGCCCGCTGGGCATTGCAAACGACGCCGTGCCGGGTTTGCTCGCTGGCTCGCCTCGTGGCTGGGGAGTGTGCGTGGCGGCTGGGACCGGCGTCAATTGCCGAGGCTGGGATGAGCAGCGCCGAGAGGGGCGCGTCACGGGCTTCGGCCTGCGCTTCGGTGAAGCGGCCGGGGCAAGTGAGCTTGTGGCCGAAGCCATCAAGGCGGTTGCTCTGGCCTGGTATCGGGGCGGGCCGCCTACTGCGCTCACCTCAGCCTTGGTACAGTACGCGGGCCTCAGCAACGTCGAGGAGCTGTTGGAGGAGCTTTCGCTGAGTCGCCGCGATATCGGAGCAGAAGCTGCCCCGCTCGTTTTCGAGGTCGCCAAGCAGGGCGATCCGGTAGCTCTAGACCTCGTTCGTTGGGCCGGCCGTGAGCTGGGAAAGCTGGCGCTAGCCGTTGGCCGCCAACTCGACTTCCTAGATTCCACCTTCGATGTGGTAATGGCTGGGAGCTTCTTCAGGGGCAGCCCTTTGGTGGCTGAAACTATGCAGGAGACGGTGCTAGCTAGAGCCCCTGGCGCACGCTTCTATCGACTATCGGCCCCGCCAGTGATAGGGAGCGTACTGCTGGGGATGGAGGTAGCGGGGCTAGACTCCCGGGCAATGGCAGGGGCGCGGGAAGCACTGCTATCAGCCGAGGTGAGCCCGAAGGAGATGAAAACGCCGTGACCTCGACTTGCTCGCCGGCGCGGTTGACCTCTTGTGGCCGGACCTCGCTAGAGTAGCGATTTCGCGGTGGCGTACCGCGGGCTGCTGTCTACCAGGTTTCTGTGTGGACTGACGCAGCCACTCGAGGCCGCTGAGGCACAGCTCAAGCCCAAACTGAAAGAGCCCCTCTGCATCGTCATTGACCACCAGGTCGGCCAACTGCCTGAGAACAGGGTATTCATCTGCTGGCAGCGCTCTCAGTTGCTTTCGTGCCTCCGCAATGAACTCGCTTCGGCTGGTCCCCGCCGCCTCGACGGCCGTCGCCATTCGCGCCTCATCCGCCACGAACTCCGTCACCAGGTTGTTGAAGTGGTAAGCGGCCCGCACCGCATCCTGGGGAGCGAAACCCGCCGATAGAAGGAGGCGCAGTATTGCCTCAACGTGCCGAAGCCGCCGAGGCCCAGCTGGCGCCACACTGGCCAGCAAGCGAGGCCCGTCGCGATGGGCGAACAAAACCTGGCGGTAGCGCCGCGCCATCTCGACCAGCCTCTCCTGCCAAGGTGGGCGATCTTCCACCATCGGCACCTCGGCGCTGACCGCGCCCGCCAGAAGGACCAGTAGCTCCTCCTTGTCGAGCATGTGACGGTACAGAGAAGCGGCGTTGACCCCGAGTCGCTCCGCCAGGCGGCGTATGGTGAGATCGTCGAGCCCGACCTCATTACGATAGCAAAGCAGAAGGCGTACAAGGGCCTACCTATGGAGGGCTTATCGCCACCTGGTACGTCAGCATCACCAGAACTGAGAGCCGTGGCTTCGGGGCGATCGCGAGAGCCGTCACCGCCCAGGTTCCGTCCGGCGGGAGCATCCTCCAGGTTGCTCCCAGACCGGGATATCTGGCCATCTCTATGGCGAAGCTTGGGCCTTACCAGGTGACGGGCCTGGACATCAGCAAGTCCTTCCTGCGCATCGCGAGCGAGAACGCTCAGAAGGCCGGGGTCAGGATCGAGTTCCGGCTCGGCGACGCCGCCCACATGCCATTCCCGGACGAGTCCTTTGACTTCGTCGTCTGCACCGCCGCCTTCAAGAACTTCACCGACCCGGTGGGCGCGCTCAACGAGACCTACCGCGTCCTGAGGCCGGGCGGCAAGGCTTCGATCTTCGACCTCAGAAAGGACGCCTCGCGTGAGGCCATTGATGCAGAAGTGAAGGGCATGAAGCTATCGTGGCTGAACACCCTTCTGACGAAGTGGACGTTCCGCCTGATGCTGCTGAGAAGCGCCTACACCCGCGAGGCGGTGGAGCGCGTGGTTGCTCAGAGTCGCTTTGGCAGCGGCGAGATTCGCCAGGAGGGAGTAGGCTTCGAGCTTCGCCTGGTCAAGTGAGTCGTGTGAGACGAACGAGGCCCAGTGACAGGCCGTTCTGCCACGGCGCTACCGAGAATGCTCCGAGCGGAGCCTGGCGACGATAGCTGCGCCGGACGATACTCAGGCTAGACGGGAAAGAGAGTGGCCCGGCGCGTCTGCCGGGCCACTCTCTCCGGTGAAGGTAGGCAGGAGCAAGGAAGGAGAAAGGCGATTCTGTCTAGACTAGAAGCCGCCCCCACGCCGCTGTCGCGGGAGAACTGGCTGAGCATCGGTTCGAGTGACGGTGAAACCTTTCCCGTCGGAGGTCAAGGCCGACGGCGAGGCGAGAACCGTGCCTAGGGCATCGACCATAGTGATCGGCTGCGCCCCAGCCTCGGCAATCGTCACCGTCTTGCCATCCTTCACGGCTGAGCCTTGTGTAAACTGAATGGAACCGAAATTGTCAAGAGGCAGCACACCCTGTCTTGCACTCGGCGCCTCAACCACCCATTCGGCCGATGACAACGATGATGTGTAGCGAAGAGTGGTGTGGTATTTCTGCCCGGTCGTATTGTTCGCGAACGATATCAGCCATTGATCATTGCCCTGGTAGCCAATGGAAACGGTCACTGAATCGCCAGGGTTGACCGTAAACGGCACCTGACGCGAGGCCTGCGGCAGAATCTCGGTCCAAGCCTGATAGTGTACGGTACCGGAGCCATCGGTAATCTGCTGGGTGCCGGCCTGAATCAAGTCGCGGCTACGGACGCCGCCGATCCCAACCCAGGTTGCCCCACTACCGAAGCTGCCATTGCTCTGGGTTTCCGGTACCGTCCAGGTTCCGGTGACGGCGGTAAACTGGCCGTCAGTCGCCGCGTAACCAGACCAGTTGTGCGAGGTGTCAGCCTCAGCAGAGGGAACTGGTGAAGCCGGCGGCACTGTTCTAGGAGTGGATGGCGCCGGTGAACCTGAGCCAGGCCCTTGATTGGCATCCGGATGATCGTCGGACTGGATCTTCCATACGCCTTGCTCCAGGACAAGAACATACACGTTCCGATCGCGGCTTTGGTCGGTGGAGCCATCACTATAGGTCGTGCGCCAGGTCTCATAGGTAGTAGCCTGCGCCCTAGCTGCGCCGCTCAGAGTGATCGGTCCCCACTCGATCTTCACCAGCTTGATGGCCGACACGCCATGGTTGGCCATATCGCGGTTGATCTGGACCAGTTCGTTGTAGTAGGAGCTAGTGGCAGTATCCCTCATGAGGCTGGGATCGTTCTTGGCGAAAGCATCCTGCTGTTCTTGGTTGGCCTTTTCGATGACCGCTTTAATGGCCGCCTCCGCCGAGTTGACAGCGGCGGTTGGAGTGGCGAGGGTCGCAGCCGACGACGCGGCAGTTGCAGTTGCAGTCGCCGTCGGAGAGCTAGCAACCGTGGGGGTGGGTTTGCCTGCCGTCACGGCAGACGTTGCTGGCGAATTGCCCGTGCCAAGCGTTTGCGGAATCGGTATTCCGGCCGCCGAGCAGCCAGCCAACGTCAACGCCAGCAGGAACACCAGTATGTGAAGCGGTGAAGCGCGCAATGGATACCTCCCTCTATCGTCCCTTGCGGGACCAGGCAAACAGAGGAGACCCGCTCCCGGCCTACCGGGCTTCATGCCACCACTTCGTCTCCCGCAATCAACGTCGTCTCCTCGTCAACTGCTCCATGATACAGATTACACTGGCAATGGGCCGAGTTCATCAACAAAGCGTAAAACATCTGTGAACTGTGGTGTGAACTCTAGCCCTCGAAACAACGACTGGTCCTGGAAGCCGCTGGCGCCGCCGGTGGGCTGAGCCGCGGGTGTGGAAGGAGTGCGAACGACGCTGAACCCTTTTCCGTCCGGCGTCAGAACCGAAGGTGAGGCGATGATAAGCCCGCTGGCGTCCGCCATAGCGATCGGCTTGGCCCCCGACTCAGCGATCGTTACCGTCTGGCCATCCCTCACCGCCGTTCCATCGCTGAACTGGACGGTGCCGAAGTTGTCCAGCGGCAGCACACCCCGCCGGGCGCTCGGCGCTTCTTCGATCCACTCTGCAGAGGAGAGGGAAGAGGTGTAGGTCAGGGTCGTTTGGTACGTCTCTCCAGTAGAGTGGTTTATGAACGAAACCGTCCAGTGGTTAGGACTCTGCTGGCTAATGGAGACGGTTACCGAATCACCTGGGCTAACAGAGAAGGGTACCTGCCGTGACGGCTGCGGCAGCGTCTCGATCCAGGCCTGATACTCGGTCCGCGAGCCGCTGGAGACATCCTGGGTGCCGGCCTGGATCAGGTCGCGACTGCTCACGCCACCGATACCTACCCAAGTTGCGGCGCTGGCGAAGCCCCCCGTGCTCTGCGTCTGGGGCACCGTCCAGGTTCCGGAAACCGAGGTGAACTGGCCGCCAGTGGCCGCATAGCCGGACCAGTTGTGTGAGGTGTCGACCTGGCTAGAAGGTGCAGGGGCAGCCGGAGACACCGACGGCGTAGGAGCCGGCGTAACAGTTGCCGAGGGTTGGGCAGGGCTGGTACCCGGCTGGCTATCACTCTGTATCTTCCAGACACCCTGCTCCTGAACCAGCTCGTAGACGTTCTGAGCACGGCTCTGATCCGTTGAGCCATCCTTGTAGGTAGTGAGCCAGGTCTCATAGGTCGTCGCTTCAGCCGTGGTAGCACTGGTCAGAGTAATCGGCCCCCATTCGATCTTGACGAGTCTGATAGCTGAGACGCCGTTGGCGGCCAGGTTTTGGTTGACTGTTACCAGCTCGTTGTAGTAAGAGTCGGTGGCAGTGTCTTTCATAATCGAAGGGTCGTTTCTGGCGAAAGCGTCCTGTTGCTCCTGGTTAGCCTTTTGGATGACCGCCTGTATGGCAGCGATAGTAGGATCGGTTGACAAGGTTGCAGTCGGAGTCGGCACAGAAGCCACCGTGGCCGGTGGTGTGGATGTGCCGGACAACCCCTGAGCCGGCAGGGCGGGAATGCCGAACAAAACCGCCCAGCCGGCCAGCGCCACCACGATTACGAAAGCGAGACCGGCAGTCACCAGCCTGTGCATATGCACCTCCCTGCTCCAGTCGCGTGGCGGGACCGGAGGGTTCGGCGGAGTGGTCACTCGGAGGCAGCGGCAGCGCCAGGCGGACCGCCACGGGTTCCGGCGACCACTCCATCCGCTCTGTATTCTTCCCATGCATACTCCGTGCACCTGATCGGTCAGGCATGTTAGGAGACCGTAAAACATGTGTTGTCTTTCCATTGGCACGTTCTCGCAGGCTGGCAATCGGGCATTTCCCGCGGTAGTAGAGTGGGCACAGCGGCCACCCCATTGCGCACCTCCGAGCGCACTGGCCGGCTCTTGCTGGTCGTACTTGCCAAGAAACGCTTAGACAGCCGGAGTGACGCGCGCTATACTTAGCCTCGGCCAGAACCTTGCTTCTGGCGAACTGGTTGGAAGGTGGATGGCAGCATGATGGAAATGCTCCGCATTGCTCTCGCCCAGATCAACGTTACTGTCGGCGATATGGGGGGCAACATAGCGAAGATCGTCGAGTACATCGACCGAGGCCGGGCGCAGAAGGCTGACTTCGTGGTCTTCCCCGAGCTGGCAGTGCCGGGCTACCCTCCTGAGGATCTGCTCTTCAAGCCCGGCTTCATCAAAGCCAATCTTCAGGCGCTAGAGGCAATTGCCGCCCGCACCCACGGCATCATCGCCATCGTTGGATTCGTGGACCGAATCGGTGAAGACATCTACAACGCGGCAGCGGTGCTGCACGCGGGCAAGGTCGCCGGCGTCTATCACAAGATCTTTCTCCCCAACTACGGGGTCTTCGACGAGTATCGATACTTCGGCCGCGGCCGGGAACCCCTCAACCTGCGCTGGGACGGGATGGTGATGGGAATCAACATCTGCGAGGACATCTGGCAGCCGGGTGGCCCTATGCAGGCGCAGGTCCTGGCCGGGGCACAGGTGATCGTGAACATCTCCTCATCTCCATACTATGCCGGCAAAATCGAGGGGCGCTCCCGCATGCTGTCCACTCGCGCCGCCGACAATAGCGCCTTCGTCTGCTATTGTAACCTCGTCGGGGGGCAGGATGAGCTCGTCTTCGACGGCGCCAGCCTTATCTTCGACCAGGAGGGCGAATTGGTAGCCCGTGGCAAGCAGTTCGAGGAAGATCTCATAGTGGCCGATCTAGATTTGACATCCGTCTTCCGCCGCCGGCTGCACGATCCGCTGCTCCGACAGTACCTGATGTTCAACCCGATCCAGCAGCCCGCGGTGAAAGAGTTGGTGCTGGACGGTATTCCTTCCCAGGAGCGCGAGCCGATCGTAGCGCCAAGGCCAAAGCCGATGGAACCCCTCGAGGAGGTGTACTCGGCCCTCCTTCTGGGCGTACGCGACTACGTGCATAAGAACGGCTTCCGCAAAGTGGTTATCGGCCTCAGCGGCGGGGTAGATTCCTCGCTAACCGCCGTCGTCGCCGCCGATGCTCTGGGACCGGAGAACGTCACTGGAGTGGCCATGCCCTCGCGGTACACCTCAGAGGCCAGCAAGGAGGACGCGCACGCTCTGGCCGAGAATCTCGGCATTCACTTCATCGAGATACCCATCGACAGCGTCTTTCAAGCCTATCTGGATGTGCTAGCCAAGCCCTTCGCTGGTACTAAGTACGACGTCGCCGAAGAGAACATCCAGGCCCGCATTCGTGGCAACTATCTAATGGCCCTCTCCAATAAGTTCGGCTGGCTGGTGCTGACGACTGGCAACAAGAGCGAGATGAGCGTGGGCTATGCCACTCTGTACGGCGATATGTCGGGCGGTTTCGCCGTGCTCAAAGACGTGCCGAAGACCTTGGTCTACGAGCTGGCCCGCTGGCGCAATGGAAAGCAGATGGTTATCCCCGAGCGAGTGATCATCCGTGCGCCCACTGCCGAGCTAAGGCCCAATCAGACCGACCAGGACACTCTGCCTCCGTACGAGGTCTTGGACCCGATTGTGCAAGCGTACGTGGTTGAAGACCGCAGCCTGCGGGAGATCGTGGCCCAGGGTTTCGACCCGGATATCGTATCCAGAGTCATCCGTATGGTGGATACGAACGAGTACAAGCGGCGACAGGCGGCACCGGGCGTCAAGATCACCGAAAGAGCTTTCGGCCGCGACCGCCGCCTGCCTATCACCAACCGCTTCCGAGACAAGCTAAGCGACCCGTAGTCTGGCCATCGCCCTGGTGCCGTGGGGACACGTCGGTGTGGCAGAACGCAGAGTCAAGCACCCTGGTCCTATCCGTGCTGGCTGCCGAACTGGAGGTAGCGTGACCGTGAACCTGAACCTCACCCCTGAAGAGGCGGCACTGATAGCGCGCGTGTTGGAGGACCACTTGGGCAGCTTGCGAATGGAAATCAGCAATACCGAGAGCTACGAGATGCGAGGGAATCTCAAGCGGGAAGAGGCGATGCTGAAGTCCCTCCTCGACCGGCTGGAACAGAGGTACGCCGAGCCCTTCTAGCACGGTGCTCGCATCACCTCGAGTTAGCGATATCCGTAGTAGTGAATTCCAACGAGCGTGGCCGCCGCAACTAGGCCCCGACGGGTAGGTTGGCTCAGCGCCTTCCGCAGAAATAGCCAGCCGGTTGTCTCCGCCGGTCTGGACATAGAATAGCTACCGACTGTCTCCTCACAAGGAGGCCACGATAAACACTCTCAGAAGGTACACGTTCGTCATCGGACTGCTGTTACTTTTCGGCGCGCTGACCGCAAGCGGGCTCGGTGCTGAGGCAAAACGTGACGAGGCGCCGTTTGCGCCCGGCGAGGTGCTCGTAGTGCCAAGAGCGGGCGCTAGCGAGCTGGCCTTGACTACGGCTGAGCGAGCGGTCGGCGCCCGGAAACAGCACGAACTCAAGCGGCTGCGAGTTCAGAAATGGCAGGTGCCACCAGGGAAAGAAAAGGAGGCTGCCGCTCGCCTGGTGCAAGAGCCAGCTGTGGAATGGGCACAGCCGAACTACGTTTACCAGGCTTTGGTAGAGGAGACGTCCCCGCCCATACTGCCTAGTTTGCTCGCTCAGGTGCTCCCGAATGACCCCTACCTGGATAGTCAGTGGGGGCTTAAGCGCGTTCGCGCTCCTGACGCGTGGATGATCACCAGGGGCGACCCTTCGGTGACCGTGGCCGTAGTCGACACCGGGCTCGATTTCTCTCATCCAGACAAGCCGACCCACCTGATGCCAGGCTTCAACTTCATCGATCCCAACCAACCACCAAACGACGACTACGGACACGGCACTCGCGTGACGGGGATCATCGCCGCCGCCACTGACAATTCCGAGGGTATTGCCGGCGTTGCGCCAGAGATAACCGTGATGGAACTCAAGGTTCTAGACAGCACCGGCCAGGGGACCGAGTACGACGTGGCCCAGGCTTTGGACTATGCGGCTAGTCACGGCGCGCGTATTGTCAATCTCAGCTTGGGAGGATCGGGAGATCCCGATGACGTTATGTGCAACGCAACGGCGCAGTCGTACGCTAGTGGCCTGCTGCTTGTAGCTGCCGCTGGTAACAGCGGCCCCCCACCCATCTACCCGGCGGCCTGCCCCGGCGTGCTGGCAGTGGGAGCCACCGATGACACCGATGCTGTCGCTTACTTCTCTGTGCCCGGCTCATACGTGAGCCTAGCGGCGCCAGGGGTATACATCCTGAGCACGACGATGGGGGGAGACTACGGATACGGGAGCGGCACCTCGTTCGCTTCTCCGCACGTGGCCGGGGCTGCCGCCCTTATCTGGTCGGCCCAGCCTAGCCTTTCCGTAGAAGACGTAGCGACGATTCTAAAGTCCACCGCCCAGGACATTGGAGACCCAGGCTGGGATCAGTACAGCGGCTGGGGGCGCCTAGATGCAAAGGCAGCGATCGACCTCGCCACCAAGGGCCTAGACCACCTGTTTTTTCCGCTCGTCCACGGCAGCTGAGGGCAGGCGCTTCGGCAACTCGCAGACCTTGATCGGCCTCGTTTTGATTTGATACGTTGATAGATACGCGCTGAATGCACTTGCATCGCCGTTACGGGACACTCACCCTACCAGACGTGAGTAGGAGCCGATTCCCTCTTGGCTCGTGGCACTCGCTCTCCCCATCCACCTCTTACCAGTACTTATGGCACACATCAGCTCGACTTCTGACAGATGAAAGAGTCGCCCAGCTCTAGCAGCTTGACTTCCACGTCGAGCTTCAGCTCAGCAGCGGCGGGGGCCAGTAGATATGGGTTGCCAGTGGCACCCTTCCACAGATCGTAATGGAAGGGGATCAATACCTCGGCGCCCAGCTCGGACGCAGCCTTGACTGCCTGTTCCGGGCTCATATACCAGTTGGTGCCATAGTTGATGAGAGCGAGATCGATCTGGTACTGCTTTCCGAACTCGGCGTAGATATCAGAATACTGGCTATCCCCAGAAGCGAAGATCGCGCACCCGTCGGCGCGAAGCAGGTAGCAGACAGCGTGGGCCTCTCCCGGATCGGTGGCCTTGAGAACGGCGATCTCGATGTCTTTCACCGTGAGATTCGTCCCCGCTTCGACCTGGCGGATTCGATTAGCCGGCACGCCGCTGTCCTCGAATAGCTTGACGCAAGAGCTAGGGCCGACGAACAGGGCCGAAGTGCCCTTGACCAGAGGCAGGAAGCTGGGCGGCCAGCAGTGATCCAGGTGATCGTGGGTGACGATGAGAGCATCGGCGGCGCGGATGTCCGAAGGGTCGATCACGGTAGCGATCATTTTCTTGATGTTCTGAGAGCTGCCGTCATGGGCGAAGAGGTCGAGATAGACAGTGGCGCTCCTGGTCTTGAAAGCGAAGCTCGCTCCGCCGAGCCACCACAGACGAATACCGGACTCCACAGTAGCGTCTTCAATCTCGTCTCTAAGCATCGTTCCCCAGTCGGAAAGGGAATGCTGCATGGTCTCCTCCTGCCAATTCGCTGCGCGCGGCCTGGGTCGGTCCGTTCTCACAGGTTCCGGTCAGGCGCCAGCACCTCGGGACGGCGAGCACCTGACTCGGCTATTGTAGCAGATTCGCGGCCGCGCTGCCGCTCGGGCCTTAGTCAAAGCTCCCAGTACACGACAAGGTAGGTTGGCGAGGCAAAGCCTATGCTAGCTCCTCTATTTGCACCTTGGGCAAGAGGTCGTTGACCTCAGCGCGCGTGCCCAGCGCTGTTCCGGCGGTCATCGCCGTAGCGGCGCCAGCGGCGGTACCCAGCTTCAATCCCTCCATCAAATCCTCCCCGGAGGCCAGCGCGATGGCCAGCCCAGCCACCATCGAGTCGCCAGAGCCAACGGTGCTGCGGCGAGTTACCGCCGGAGGTACGATGCGCCAGGCTTTGCCAGCGTAAGCACAGACTGCCCCTCGAGAGCCCATCGATATGACCACTATCGAGGCTCTGGTGGAGGCAAGACATTGCGCCTCTGCGGCGATCGTGGCGATATCCGGGAGCGGTCGGCCCACAAGTGCTTCTGCCTCAGCCAGATTGGGCTTAATGAGGTCCGGATGGGCAGCCAGGGCCAGCTTCAAAGGCTTGCCGTGGGTATCCACGATCGCTTTCACTCCGACCGAGTGGGCCTCACCGATGTAACGAGCATAGATGTCGTCTGGTACTCCCGGCGGTAGGCTGCCGGCGAGGACAAGCACTTTTGAGGCATGCATCCACCTGGCGAGCAACTTGTCCAAGTCTTCCAGGTCGCGCGAGGACACGGCCGGACCGCGATCGTAGAAGCTGGTATGCGTGGAAGTAGCCTCATCGACGATGGTGACGTTGAGGCGTGTTTCTCCATCGACATACAGGAAGTGGCTTTGCACCCCCTCCGCCCGCAGGGCTTCTTCAGCAAGGCGGCCGAGGTGACCGGCGAGAAAGCCGAGAGCGATGGTGGGCCACCCCAGGCGATGGACCATGCGCGAGACATTGATTCCCTTGCCGGCTGGGTCAAGGTGGGAATCATTCACCCGGTTCACGTCACCTAGAATCATTCGGCTGACAAAGATAGTCTTGTCCACCGCAGGATCAAGGGTAAGGGTCGTTATCAATCTGCCCCCACCTTTCTGCCTTCTTACTGGGTTCGGCTGGTCAGCAGCCCCCGCTCGCGCGGGTCAAAGATGCGGTAGGCAGCCAGCTTCAGCCGGTCCTCGACCAAGAACCAGAACAGCGCGTAGGCCCATACGGCCGCCGCCAGCTCCCAGCCGATGGGAGCCATCAGGAACCCATAGACGGTGATGAGCGTCGCCAGCAACTGGGTGCCCGAGACTGCTGCCAACAATATCGGTGCTGGCGGGATGGACCAGAAAGGACCGCGAGTGCGGACGACAAACACGGTCAGATGCCCGGCAACAGAAAGCTTCAGGTAGATCAGAGATGGTATCAGCACCGGAGCGAGGTGGAAGACTCGCTCCGCAAGAAAGAGGAGACCAAACGACTCGACCACGCCCATCAAGCCCAGCA
>Ga0123519_10011034_pt1 | contig 13378 bp, 12 predicted proteins | sample YelNatPaOPRAMG02_FD_87396 | JGI IMG/M metagenome (GOLD analysis project Ga0123519, IMG submission 87396) | Hot spring microbial communities from Yellowstone National Park - Yellowstone National Park OP-RAMG-02 (version 2) | ecosystem: Environmental > Aquatic > Thermal springs > Hot (42-90C) ...
GTTCTGGTTGCCGACCGGATGAGTCCAATTGCCCGGAGAAATCTTCTGGCGGTCAAGGACAAAATAAAATTTCTGGAAGTGGATTTGTTTGATTTTGATAGTTGTAAGAAAATTACTGAAGGTGTTGAGATTGTGATGAATCTGGCGGCGAAGGTTGCCGGAATTGAATATAATCAGAAATATCCAGCCGAGATGTTTTTTGACAATGTGCATATTTGCGCCAATATGCTGGAAGCGGCCCGGCTTAGTCGGGTAGAAAGATTTTTGCTGGTCTCCAGTGCCTGTGTCTATCCCCGTCACTGTCTCATTCCTACTCCCGAAAGTGAGGGTTTACGCTATATCCCGGAGCCAACCAATGAGGGCTATGGCTGGGCCAAAAGAATGGCCGAGGCCCAGGCAATGTTTTATGCGAAAGAATTCGGGATGAAAGTTGCCATTGTCCGACCATATAATGCTTATGGCCCGCGGGATTGTTTTGAACCAGAAAGGTCTCATGTAATTCCGGCGCTTATCCGCCGGGTCTTTGCTGAAGAAAATCCCCTGGTTGTCTGGGGCGATGGCGAGCAGTCGCGGGCGTTTCTGTATGTGGAAGATTTTGCCCGGGGGTTAGTAGAAATTACCGAAAAATATGCGGTGGCTGACCCAATAAATTTAGGGACCGATGAGGAAGTAAAAATAAAAGACCTGGTCAGAATGATTGTGGAAATTTCGGGGAAAAATATAAAAATAGTTTTTGATTGCACCAAACCCAGCGGTCAACCGCGAAGAAATTGTGATAATACAAAATTGCGCCAGAAAGTTGGTTTTGTTCCAGCAATCAGTTTAAAAGAAGGGCTAAAAAAGACAATTGACTGGTATAAAGAAAATTATGAAAGATAAAATTTTAGTTACCGGGGTGGCGGGATTTATCGGATTTCATCTGGCCAGGCGGCTTCTCTCCGACGGTCAGAAAGTTTGGGGGATTGATAATCTCAGCCCCTATTATGACCCGAATTTAAAAAAAGCCCGACTGAAGCAAATTACCGGAGAGAAAAATTTCCAGTTTAGCCGTCTGGATATTGCCGATCGCCGGAAGATTTTAGCGTTTTTTGAAAAAGAAAAATTTGACTATGTAGTTCATCTGGCGGCCCAGGCCGGGGTGAGATATTCTTTAATAAATCCTTTTTCCTATGGGAAAAGCAATCTTGATGGCTTTATCAATGTCCTGGAGGGCTGTCGTCGGACAAAAGTTAAACATCTGCTTTTTGCTTCCTCCAGTTCGGTCTATGGAGCCAACACTAAAATGCCTTTTTCGGTCCGCCAGAATGTTGACCATCCGCTATCTCTTTATGCCGCCACCAAAAAAGCCAATGAACTGATGGCCCATACCTATGCGGCCCTGTATAATCTGCCCGTCACCGGTTTAAGATTTTTTACCGTCTATGGTCCCTGGGGGCGCCCAGATATGGCTTTATTTAAGTTTAGCGAGGCGATATTAAAAAATAAGCCAATTGAGGTTTATAACTACGGAAAGATGGAACGCGATTTTACCTATATTGACGATGTCGTAGAAGGAATAGTTCGGTTGCTGGAAAAAATTCCCCGGCCCGACAAAAACTGGTCGGGTAGAAATCCCAATCCGGCCTCTTCATTTGCTCCCTACCGGATTTACAATATCGGAAACAACCGGCCAGTTAATTTGCTAAAATTTATTGAGGTGTTAGAGAAATCTCTTGGTAAAAAAGCCCGGAAAAAATTTTTGCCACTTCAACCCGGAGATGTCCCGCGAACCTATGCCGATGTTGCTGATTTGGAAAAATCCATCGGATTTAGGCCCCGGACCCCGCTGGCGGTCGGGATAAAAAAATTTGTTGACTGGTATCGGAAGTATTATCAAATATGAGAGGTGCTAATATGTTTAATTGGTCAGAAAAAATTATTTTGTTGACTGGGGGGACCGGCTCTTTTGGACAAAAATTTACCGAGATAATGTTAAAGGAATACAATCCAAAAACCATTCGTATCTTTAGCCGCGATGAACTAAAGCAGTGGGAAATGGTGCAAAAGTTTAATTATGACGAAAGATTAAGATTTTTTATCGGAGATATCAGGGACAAAGAAAGATTAGAACGAGCGATAGATGGGGTTGATATTGTAGTCCATGCGGCAGCGTTGAAGCAAGTCCCTTTATGTGAATATAACCCTTTTGAAGCAGTAAAAACCAACATTTTGGGTGCACAAAATATTATTGAAGCAGCGATTGACCAGAACATAGAAAAAGTTCTGGCTCTGAGTACTGATAAAGCAGTCAATCCGGTAAATCTTTATGGGGCAACAAAGATGTGTATGGAAAAATTGTTTGTTGCCGCCAATTCTTATGTCGGAGGAAAAAGACAAACCAGAATGTCCTGTGTAAGATATGGTAATGTGGTTGGTTCGCGCGGCAGCGTCATTCCCCTGTTTAAGAAACAAAAAGAGACCGGAAAAATTACTATCACCGATGAGCGAATGACCCGTTTCTGGATAACCCTGGAACAGGGTGTAAGATTTGTAATAAGTTGTATAGAAAAAATGCATGGCGGAGAGGTATTTGTACCGAAAATACCGAGTATGAAGATTATGGACCTGGCTAAGGCAATTGCCCCGAGTTGCCGGATTGAAACTATCGGGATTCGTCCCGGGGAAAAAATTCATGAATGTTTATTGACTGAAGATGAATCCAGACATAGTTTAGAGTTTGATAATTTTTTTGTGATAGAGCCGGAGCATCCCTGGTGGAAAGTAGATTTATGGTCAGATGGTAAAAAATTACCGGATGGCTTTCGCTACACCAGTGATAAAAATATTAATTGGTTGTCAATAGAAGAATTAAAAAAACTGGCTGGATAAAACATCTAATGCCACAAAATATACTGGGAAAAATAGCTCTTGGCTCAGCCCAATTCGGTTTAGACTACGGAATTAACAACAAACGGGGAAAAATTCCGAAAGAAGAAGTTTTTGCTCTTTTGAGATTGGCCGCGTCGGCGGGGATTAAAACCCTGGATACCGCTTATGCCTATGGGAAAAGTGAAAAAGTAATCGGTGACTTTTTAACTACTCATAATAAACAATTTCAGGTCGTTTCTAAACTTCCGCCAGTAAATCCGGAAGAGGTTGAAGATGTATTTCAGCGCTCTTTAGATAGATTAAATTTGGGTGATATCTATGGCTATCTGGTTCACGATTTTAACTGGTTTAAAAAAAATTTAGGTATCTGGTCAATTTTAGAAAAACTTAAAAAACAAAAAAAGATAAAAAAAATTGGTTTTTCTCTTTATTATCCTGATGAATTGGAATATTTATTGTCAAAGAATGTCCGGTTTGATTTAATCCAGGTCCCTTATAGTATTTTAGACCGGAGATTTGAAAAATTGTTGCCGGAGTTGCTCTCCAAAAATATAGAGGTTCATGCCCGTTCGGTGTTTTTGCAAGGCCTGATTTTTAAGTCGCCGGATAAACTGCCCGGGTTTTTTTCTGAAGTAAAACAAAAGTTAATAGATTTGCGGGAATATTGTGCTAAAAAATCTCTCTCTCTATTGGAAATCTCTCTGAATTTTGTTTTAGGTAATAAATTTATTGATAAAGTAATTCTTGGGGTTGACGGAATAAATCATTTGAAAGAAATTATTGCAGCCGCAAAACATTTTTCCCGGGTAAAAGATTTTATACCAGAATTTAGAAAGTTTTCTATTGCCGATGAAAAGATACTGGTGCCGAGCAAATGGCCAACAAAATGACCGAAGGTAAACTCCGGGACAAAATAGTCGCTATTATTCAGGCGAGGATTGGTTCCACCCGGTTGCCTGGTAAGGTCTTACTGGATTTGGGTGGGAAAAGTGTACTGGAAAGGATTCTGGAGCGGGTTGAATTTTCGCAAAAAAGTGACCGGGTAGTGGTGGCTACCACCAATTCGCCTAAGGATGTAGCTATTGTTGATTTATGCCGGCAGTTGAAAATAGATTGTTACTGCGGTTCTGAAGAGGATGTTCTGGATAGATATTACCAAACAGCCCGCAAGTTTCCCGCCGAGCATTTTGTCCGGATAACTGCTGATTGTCCGTTGATTGACCATCGGATTATAGATATGGTGATAGACCGGCATCTGACCACGGCTTCCGATTATACTTCCAATACCATAAAAGAAACTTATCCCGACGGTGAAGATGTGGAAGTTTTTACCTGGCGGGCACTGGAAACCGCCTGGGAAAATGCAGTTTTATTGTCTGAACGGGAACATGTGACCCCGTATATAAAGAAACATCCGGAAATTTTTAAGTTGACCAGTGTGGAAAATAAGATAAATTTAGGAAATAAGCGCTGGACTCTGGATGAGCTTAGAGATTACCAGTTTATCAAAGTGGTTTATGAGAATTTACTCAGAGAATATGGTCCATCTTTCGGGATGGAGGAAATACTTAATTTTTTGAAAAGTCATCCGGAGATAGAAGCAATAAACCAGGGTATCGTACGAAACGAAGGTTATCAAAAATCGCTGGAAAAAGACCGAATACTTCAAAAGGAGAAGGAGCCAGGAAATGGGTAAATCACAGGAACTTTATCGGGAAGCTAAAAAAATAATCCCGGGCGGGACACAATTGCTCTCCAAGAGACCGGAGATGTTTCTGCCGGACCTCTGGCCCGCTTATTATAGTAAAGCCAGGGGATGTAATGTCTGGGACCTTGATGGGAATAAATATATTGATATGAGTTATATGGGGATAGGTGCCTGTATTCTTGGTTATGCCGACGAGGATGTAAATCGGGCAGTGATTAAGGTGGTGAAATCCGGTAATATGACTACTTTGAATGCCCCGGAAGAAGTTGCCCTGGCTAAACTGCTTATTAAAATCCATCCCTGGGCGGAAATGGTGCGTTATGCCCGCACCGGTGGCGAAGCCATGGCGATTGCGGTAAGAATTGCCCGGGCGCATACGGGAAAAGATGTTATACTTTTCTGCGGATATCACGGCTGGCATGATTGGTATTTATCGGCAAATTTAGCTTCGCGGCAGGCGCTGGACGGTCATTTACTTCCGGGTTTGCAGCCAAAAGGCGTGCCGCGCTGGTTACGGGGGACATCTTTTCCGTTCAATTATAACGATGTAGAAAATTTCTCTCGTCTGGTCCGGAAATACCGGGGAAGAATTGCCGCGGTGGTTGTAGAGTCAATAAGAAATAATTATCCGGATAAAAATTTTTTCCCGACGATACAAAAGGTTACCAGAAAATTGGGAGCGGTACTTATTGTTGACGAAATAACTGCGGGTTTTCGTCTTAATATCGGGGGAGCACATTTGCTTTTTAACCTGGAACCGGATATAGCGGTTTTTGCTAAGGGAATAAGTAATGGTTATCCGATGGCGGCAATTATCGGCAAAAAGAAGATTATGAAAGTCGCTCAAGAAACTTTTATTAGCAGTACTTACTGGACTGAAAAAATCGGCCCGGCTGCAGCCATTGCCACCATTGAGAAATTAAAGAAGAAAAATATCCCGAACTATTTGATAAAGACGGGCAAAGCCGTGCAGGATATCTGGGAAAAAGCCGCTCAGAACTACCAGTTAAAAATAAAAATTTCCGGGATATATCCCCTGGGCCATTTTATTTTTGAACATCCCGAGCCTCTGGTTTTAAAAACCCTTTTTACCCAAAAAATGCTGTCAGCGGGATTTCTGGCCACCACTGCTTTTTATGCTTGCTATGCTCATAGAAAAGATGAAATTGTCCAGTATTCAAAAGCAGTAGAAAAAAGCTTTCAGTTTATCCGGACGGCAATAGAAAGCGGGCAGCCCAGAAAATTCTTAAGTGGTCCAGTATGCCATTCGGGATTTAAACGGTTAACCTAAGATGATAAAAGTTTTGATTACCGGCTCTGGAGGAATGCTGGGAAAAGATATCTTTTATCTTTTTTCAGAGGACAAAAACTTTATTGTATATGGTCTGGATAAATTGCCTCTGGAAAAATTGGATAATCAGATAGCAATTGATTTGCTTGATGAAAACTCGCTGAGAAAAACTTTAGAAAAGATAAAACCGGATATTATCATTCATTGTGCGGCAATGGTCAATGTTGATGAGTGTGAAAAAAACAAAAAATCGGCATTTGATTTAAATGTGCGGACAACTGATTTTTTATCCCAGTATCAGCCGCTGAATACTAAATTTGTTTATATCTCCACCGATTCGGTTTTTGATGGCCAGACCGGTAATTATTCTGAAGAATCATCACCAAACCCCTTAAACTACTATGCCATTACTAAATTGGAAGGTGAAAAGTGTGTTCAGAAAAATAACCGGCAGGCAATAATTTTGCGCACCAATATCTACGGTTTTCATCACCGAAAAGGTAATTCTCTGGTGGAGTGGGCGATAGAAAATTTTCGGAATAACCAGGCGGTGAATGGTTTTACCGATGTGATTTTTAATCCGGTTTATACAAAACAACTCGCCCGGGTTATAAAACTTTGTCTGGAAAAAAACTTTACCGGGATTTTGAATGTAGCCAGTGATTCGGTTTTGAGTAAATACGATTTTTTGATAAAACTGGGTGACGCTTTTGGGTATTCTTCGGAGTTGGTAAAGAAAACCTCGGTAGATTTGTTCAATTTTACGGCGAGTCGACCGAAGAATACCTGTCTCAATGTTCAAAAATTAAAAAAGATCTTCGGGCTTTCTATTTCTTTTGATGCCGGAATGGAGGAGTTAAAAAATGACTACCAAAAAAAATTTACCAGCATCCGAGATTAAAATTGCTGAACGGTTGATTAGCCCAGATAGCGATGTCTACTTCATCGCGGATATTGCCGCTAACCACGACGGTAGTTTGGAGCGGGCGAAAAAGCTCATTTACCTGGCAAAAGAAGCCGGAGCCGATGCTGCTAAATTTCAGCATTTTCGGGCTCCCAAAATTGTCAGTGATTATGGTTTTAAAAACTTAGGTAAACAAATATCCCATCAGGCAAAATGGAAAAAATCGGTTTATCAGGTATATGAGGAAGCATCCGTCCCGTGGGATTGGACGCCAGAACTTAAGGAATACTGTGATGAGGTCGGTATTCATTTTTTCTCAGCACCGTATGATCTGGAAGCAGTGGATATGCTGGAGCCGTATGTCCCGGCCTATAAAATTGGTTCCGGGGATATTACCTGGCCGGAGATTCTGGAAAAAATTGCCCGAAAGAATAAGCCGGTTATCCTGGCCACCGGAGCGGCCAACCTTGGTGATGTACAGCGGGCAGTAGATATTATTCTAAAAATAAATCCTCAATTGATACTTTTACAGTGTAATACCAATTATACCGCCAGCCGGGAAAACTTCCGCTATATCCAGTTGAATGTCTTAAAAACTTACCAGACGATGTATCCGGGCATTATTACCGGTTTGTCTGACCATACTCCCGGCCATGCCACTGTCCTGGGGGCGGTGGCTCTTGGTGGGCGGGTTATAGAAAAACATTTTACTGATGATACTACCCGGGAAGGACCCGATCATGCTTTTTCTATGGATCCGAAAACCTGGAAAGAAATGGTTGAGCGAACCCGGGAGTTATTTTTGGCATTGGGCGATGGGAACAAAGATATTCAGGAAAATGAAAAAGATACAGTTATTATTCAGCGGAGATGTTTGCGGGCAGCAAGAAAGATGGCCGCCGGGACTATTCTTCGTCGGGGAGATATAGAGGCTCTTCGACCGGCACCGGCAAATGCCATTTTTCCCTATGACCTCAATAGGGTTGTTGGAAAGAAGTTACTGGTGGATGTAGAAAATGGTGGAGAGTTAACCTGGGAAAAAATAGGCGAGTAAGAACATAAAGATGCGGTTAGTTTACTTTAGTCAGGACTATACCACTCACGATTGGCGTTATCTTAATAAATTAGCCCAGTTGATAGAGGAAGTTTATTATCTGCGTCTGGAAAAGAAAAAGGCAGTTCTGGAAACACGCCCGTTACCAGACAAGGTCACATTAGTAGAATGGCCCGGGGGCAAAAAAGAAATTAAAGGTTGGAGAGAATTACTCCAACTTTTGCCTGCGTTAAAAAACATTTTATCTACTATCCAACCGGATATTGTTCATTGCGGACCAGTTCAAACCTGTGGGCTGCTTATGGCTCTTAGCGGATATCATCCCTGGTTACTTATGTCCTGGGGGTCGGACTTGTTGAGAGATAGTGAACGCAACTGGTTCTGGAAAAAGATAACTCAGTATACTTTAAAACGGGCAAATGCGATAATGGTAGATACTCTGGCCGGTCGAAAAAAGGTGCTTGATTTGGTCAAAAACTATCCGGCGGAGAAAATTCTGATATTTCCGTGGGGGGTTGATTTGTCTATCTTCAAACCGGCCGATTTTTCCCCGATTCGGGCCAAACTAAACTGGCAGGATAAATTGGTGATTATTTCTACTCGTTCCTGGGAACCAATTTATGGAGTAGATATTATTCTGAAAGCCTTCGGTCAAACAGCTAAGAAAATAACTACCGCCAGATTGTTGCTTCTGGGGACTGGTTCTCTGGCTTCGGAAATTCAGCGGATTATCCAGGAACAGCATTTAAAAGATTTTGTTCACATTGCCGGTCAGGTAACTCAGACAGATTTAGTTAATTATTATAATGCCAGCGATATCTATGCCGGCGCCAGTTACAGCGACGGGACTTCAGTGTCCCTTCTGGAAGCAATGGCTTGTGGTCTGCCAGTGATAGTCAGTAATATCCCGACTAATCGGGAGTGGGTTACTGACGGAGAAAACGGTTATTTGTTTGGCCCGGGCAATGCTGAAGAATTAGCCGGTATCTTGAGTAAAATTTCTGCCGATGTTTCATTGCTTAAAGAAATGGGCAGGAAAAATATAAGAATAGTCAAAGAGCGGGCCGACTGGAATAAAAATTTTCAATTGCTGATTGAGATATATAAAAGAATTGAAACGCAAAAAATATGACTGCTTCTACGACTAAAGAAGTTTCCGTTATTGTTTGTACCAGAAATGTTGGCAGAATCCTTGAACGTTGCCTGCAATCCATTATTGCGGCTAATCCCAGGGAATTAATTATTGTTGACGGAAAATCAACGGATGATACTTTGACAGTTGCCAGAAAATATACTGATAAAGTTATTTCGGACGAAGGCCAAGGTCTGGCTTATGCCCGCAATCTTGGACTGGATTTGGCTGATGGGAAATATGTATTTTATGTTGGACCAGATAACATTTTATTACCAGATACTTTATCAGTAATGCTTGCTGAGAAAGAAAAATATGGCTGGACAGGAGTATCGGCCATGACCCGGGTTTATCCGGTAAACAATTATCTTTCCTGGGCAATTAACGAATATAAAATAGTAAGATTCAAACCGGGGGAGAAACCGGTAATTGGCACTCCCTGGTTATATGACCGCGATATATTAAAAAAATTTCGTTATACTTCCGGGCTAATTAGCAGTGATGACACCGATTTGTGTGAGCGGCTAAGAGCAGACGGCTATCGGGTGGGAATTTCTTCGGCGATAGTTTATGAAATAAATGATTATACTTACCGCGGGGTAATTGGACGCTGGATGTGGTATGGAAACAGCGATGCCGAATTCTGGAGACAATATTCTGCCGGCTGGAATTGGTCCAGAAAATTAAAGTCCATTTTACATCCGCTGGTAGATGATTTTCTAAAACCGTCCTCAGAGGTTATTCGGCGCGGGAAAATTTTTGCTGTTTTCTTTTTTGCCTTTATTACTCTTGTTCGCTATCTCGGCTGGATAAAGTCCAGCAAATCAGTGGGCAAAAAATGAGCGACCATAAAGTTGCTGTATTGAACCTGGAGTGGGCATCTTATCCCTGTCGGGATAGGATTATGGCCACCCTTGTTTGTAATTATCTGCGCTATCAGGGATATTCAGTAAATGAAGAGTCAATTTTTAACGGATATTACTGGATAAACCGGTTGCGGCCGCGGGTTTTTTTTATTACCAATACTATTGGAGCAAAGGAGAATTTTGAAATTGTAAAATACGCCAACGGAAAAGGCCTTAAAGTTATTTCGCTTATCTCTGAGGGAAACTTTAAGGAGACGAAAGACTTTGTTGAGGAGTTTGTCTGGGGATGGAACAAAGAAAAGATTATGTATGAGGATATTCACTTACAGTGGTCGGAAAGGACCAGAAATCTAACCTTGAAATATTATCCGGAATTGAATAGTAAAGTGCGGGTCTCCGGGGGCGTCGGTTTTGATATTTATAAAATTTTACCGCTTCCCGAGAGAGAGAGTTTTTTGAAAAAATACGGAAAAGAAAAGTATCAGAAGATTGTTGGCATTGGTTGTTACGATTTTTCCTCCTATTATCCCCATGACCACCGCTTTAATATCGTAAAAAAGGTTTATTCATCCGAAGCGGAGATTATTCGTTTCCGACGGGACAGGGACAGTTTCCGGGAGATTTTAAGCAGAATAATTCCGGCAAATCCTGATATACTTTTTTTATTAAAAAAACATCCCGGCGCTCCTGCGGATAATTTTGCTGCCGGGATTGAAGGACTGGAAAGTTTAGATAATGTTTTGATTATCCAGAGTCAAGAAGTTATTTTTGACTGTCTGGCGGTGAGCGATTTCTGGCTGGTTTATGACTCAACCACCGCGCTGGAAGCCTGGCTGATGGATAAACCAACCGGGCTGATTAATCCCAGTGGAACCGATTTTTTGCGGGATAATCTTTATCTCGGCTCACCAAATTATTCTACCGTTGAAGAACTCCAGAAGGCCATAGATGAATACTATCGTTCGGGCAATTTAGTAGGATTTGCGGAAAAAGAGCCCGAACGCCGAAAATTAATCAAAGATATTGTCCAATGGGATGACGGGCTCAATCATGTCCGGGCGGGAAATGAAATAATATCATTGCTGGAAAATAACCTAACAGGAGAATATAAACCGGAGCCGCCGGATTATTTAGTTAAAAGGTTGAGAAACAGGTTGTTGTGGATTTTTTCTCCTGCCCTAAAATTTTTGCCAAAATTCAGATTTTATGCAGAACGTAAAAAAAATTTCAACCGTAAACAACTGAGAGATTTTCAGGAAAAATTATTGAAGGCACAAATTCAATTTTACCGGTCCCGGAATCTTTCGTCGGATAAACTCAAAAAAATTAAATGTCTTTAGATAATAATGTCGGCATCCATAAACAGAGCTGGCTACTTTCAATCATTAAATATGGCAAGTGGTATATTATTTCCAGCCTCTTCACCAAGGGAATAAATCTCTTTCTCCTTCCTGTCTATACCCGTTATCTTAACCCCAGCGAGTACGGAATCCTCAACGGCCTGAATGCCGTTTCCCAGTTGCTCACAGTTTTTGTTTCCCTCTATCTGGACTCGGCTTTCGGAAGATTTTTCCACGATGCTAAAAAAGATTTTAATGAACTCCGAAAATTATTCTCTACAATTTACTGGTTTGTTTTTGCTTTCGGCGGGATAGTAATAATTTTTACCACTTTATCATCTTATCTCTGGTTGCCGCACCTGTTTAAAGTTCCGGTCTGGCCATACGCTTATCTGTCTTTTGTCTCAGTCCTTTTTCTCCAATTAGGACAACTCGGAATAGTTTTTTTAAGACAATCACTGAAAGCCAAACAAACCACCCTGGTAGAAGTCCTTTCAACTCTGGTTACGGTAATTGTAACCTTGGTCCTGCTTATAGGATTTAATATGGGAGTAATTGCCCGACTTACCGGGGGACTGGTTGGGGCGCTTTTTCTCTGGGTCTTTTACACAATTTACTTTTATAAAAATAATCTTTTGAAGACAGTTTTTGATAAGAAAATTCTCTATTCGTGCCTTGCCTATTCAGTCCCGCTTATGCCAAATATCGCCGGGGCCTGGCTGGCCAATCTCTCTGACCGATTGGTTCTGGCGCGTTATCGCGGACTGGCTGAGGTCGGATTATATTCTCTTGCCTATCAACTGGCGATGGTAATGTATTTCCTTCAGGATGCGGTCACCCAGGTGCAGGGACCGCTTGCTATGTCCGGTCTGATTTATGACCGGGAGGAGACGAAAAAAAAGATAGCGCGGTTTGTCCTTTTTCTGCTAAGTTTTATGCTGACCTGCCATCTGTTCCTGGTATTTTTTGCCCCGGAGTTAATCCGCCTTCTGGCAGCAAAAGACTATTATCAGGCCTATAAAGTAGTTGGTATCCTGGCTTTTGTTTATGTCTTGTCCAGTTTGAACAGGGTATTTGACAATATAATTGCATTTCATAAGAAGACCTGGATAACCTCGGTCGGGGCAATTAGTATGGGATTGGTGGGACTTTCCCTGAATTTGACCTTCGTTCCGAAATATGGCTACTCAGCTTCGGCCATGTCTCAGGTATTTTCCGTATTAGTTTATTTGGCTATTTTATTTGTTGCTGCCGAGATATTGGAAAAGATTAAACTTCCTTGGAAAAAAATAGTATTGGTGATTGCGATTTATACAACGGGCTTGATTTTCTTTTGCCAGAAATTGACTGGTTTAACAATAACTGCCGGGGTTATTCTTAAGAAGTTTCTAATTTTAGGTTTTGTTGTGCTGGCTATGGGCTACTTCAATTTTCTCAGTGCTAAGTTATCATTAAAAGTTTACCATCATGAACCAAAATGACATCTGGAAAATATACAGTCGCCAAATTACCATATCGGATATTATAGAAAATTACTACCATCCGGCATCGTTTCAGCGAGAATTGGCTTTTCTGATTAATAACATTTGTTCCCAGTATGGTTACCAGAAGGTTATTGAAGTGGGATGCGAAACTGGTATTACCAGTATGCTATTAAGGGAAAATCTGGAAAAGACTTTTTTTGATTTAGACGAAGAGATTATTTCTAAAGTGCGTATAGCCTGTGAAAGAATTGGCCAAAAGGGAAATTTTGTTGTCGGAGATATGTTTTCTATGAATTTTCCCGATAAATCATTCGATTTGGTTTTTAACTCGGGCGTTATAGAACATTTCGGTTATAAAGAACGAGTTGTTTTACTCAAAGAGTATGGCCGCCTACTTAAAGATAAGGGGACATTGTTGCTGGGTTTTCCCAATCATTATAGTTTTCCTTACCGGAGTGCCTATCTACTAAAAAAGAAGTTGCTTTTTGGCTTTAGCTGGCCCTGGCCGAAAGAATATAAAATCTATGACTTAAAAAAAGAATTACGGGAAGCTGGTCTACAGCTAGTTAATCGTCAGGTAATTTCTAAAGAGAGCGTATTTGAGTGGTGGAATTTTTCGGGTTTATTAAAAAAGATTCTCAAGTCAGCAGATAGAATTTTTAAATTTGAGGGCTATCTCACAGTAGTTATTATAAGAAAATGACAAATATATATTATCTCACCCGTTCCTA
>Ga0123519_10011039_pt1 | contig 13376 bp, 8 predicted proteins | sample YelNatPaOPRAMG02_FD_87396 | JGI IMG/M metagenome (GOLD analysis project Ga0123519, IMG submission 87396) | Hot spring microbial communities from Yellowstone National Park - Yellowstone National Park OP-RAMG-02 (version 2) | ecosystem: Environmental > Aquatic > Thermal springs > Hot (42-90C) ...
AGGAAATTCCACCCCCGCAAGCGTTCTCTGCCGGGCGCCCGTTGGCCCCCGCTCGCCGGTGAGGAGGTGGGTAGATGGCGCGTCTTATCCCGGCCTGGGTGTGTTTGGCCCTCGCTCTGCTCTGCGGAAATCTGGCCACGTGCGGGGGACCTTTGGTGCTATCCCCCGCCAGGCAGACGGCTACGCCGACCCCTATCCTGGCCTTCCCGGCCCGCGGGGTGGTGACGGAACCGGAGGCCGTGCTGCACCTGCGGCCTGAGGCGGCGTCGGGGACGCTGGGGACCTGCACCAAAGGGACCCTGGTGATGGCCTTCGGCCGCAGCGAGGACGGGGCGTGGCTTCTGATCCTCTCGGAAGACCAGCAGACGGGATGGATGGAGGCGAAGAAGGTGCGCCTCTACGGGCCAGGAGAAGGGCCCTCTTTCCGGGTGCCTCCTGTGCCCACGCCTTTCGTGCCGCGTGTGCCCACGTCGGTCATCCCCCCGGGCGTGCCCTCGCCGCCGCGCATCCCCACGCCTTTCGTCCCCCCGCGGGTACCCACGCCTTTTGTCCCCACGCCTTTCGTCCCCCCACGGGTGCCGACGCCGTTTGTCCCCCCGCGGGTGCCCAACCCGCCCTTGCCTCACATCCGATAGCCCCACGCTGGGCCCCCGGGTTGCTCAAGGAGCAGCGATATGGAATGCACCGTGCAGGAAGGCCAGGAACTTGAGGGGACCGGTCAGGTGGTCGTCCGGGGGTGGGCAGGAGCGCCGCTTCCGCCAGGTGCGGTGGTGCGTCTGGCGCGCGGGACGAGGGAGTGCGGCGCGCTGGTCGCGAGCGTGGAGCCAGGCGAGCCGGCTATCCGCGTGGACAAGTACCTCCGCCTGGACCTGCGCCTCCGGCCGGGGGAGAAGGCTGTGGTGGAACCCCTGCATCCTCCGGTGGCCTCTCAGGTGCACCTCTACGTGCCGCCCGCGTGGACAGGGCCCGAGGGAGAGCGGCTCCTGGCGGGCCTCCTGGCGGGACGGCCCCTGCGCCAGGGCCAGCGGCTGCCGGTCTTCACCTTCAGCGGTGCGGCGGTCATGGTGGAGGTCGCCCGCACGGACCCCGGCGGGATCGTCCTCCTCGCCCCTCAGACCCGGTGTACGGTGGAGGCCCAGCCGGAGAGGGCGGAGGCAGGGGGCGTCACCTACCGCGACATCGGCGGCCTGGACCGGGAACTGCGGCGCATCCGGGAACTGGTGGAGTTCCCCCTTCGGTCGCCCGAGACCTTCGCCCACCTGGGGATAGAGGCCCCTCGGGGCCTCATTCTCTACGGCCCGCCAGGGACGGGCAAGACGCTGATCGCCAAGGCCCTGAGCAACGAGGTGGGGGCTCAGTTCTTCGCCATCCAGGGGCCGGAGGTGATGAGCGCCTACTATGGCGAAAGCGAGAAGCGCCTCCGCGAGGCCTTTGAGAAGGCGCGGGATTCTGCCCCGGCGGTGGTGCTGATTGACGAACTGGACGCGCTGGCCCCCCACCGGGAGAAGGTGCACGGCGAACTGGAGCGCCGGCTGGTGGCTACGCTCCTCTCCCTCATGGACGGCCTGACGGAACTGAGGGGCGTGGTGGTCATCGGCACCACCAACCGCCTGAACGCCGTGGACCCGGCCCTGCGGCGGCCCGGCCGCTTTGAGCACGAGATCCACGTGGGCGTGCCCGACCAGGCGGGCCGCCTGCAGATCCTGGCCATCCACACGCGGCGGATGCCCCTGGCCTCCGACGTGGACCTGGAGGTCCTGGCCAGGAAGACGCCCGGCTTCGTCGGCGCGGACCTGGCCGCGCTTTGCCGCGAGGCCGGCTACGCCGCCTTGCGCCGCGTCCTGCCCACGGAGGCCCTGGAGAAGGGGGAACTCCTGCTGCCCGCGGGCGTGGAGGTGACGGCCGCGGACTTCGCCGTGGCCCTGGGTTCCATCCAGCCTTCGGGGATGCGCGAGGTGATGGTCCAGGCCCCCCGCGATGTCACCTGGGACCAGATCGGCGGCCTGGACGAGGTCAAACAGCTGATCGTGGAGAGCGTGATCTACGGCCTGCTGAAGGCGGAAGCGTACCAGGCGGCTGGCATCCGCCCGGCCCGGGGGCTCCTCCTCTACGGGCCGCCAGGGACGGGCAAGACGCTGCTGGCCAAGGCCGTGGCCACCGAGTGCGGGGTCAACTTCATCGCCGTGCGGGGGCCGGAACTGCGCTCCAAATGGTTCGGGGAGTCGGAGGAGAAGATCCGCTTCATCTTCGCCCGGGCCCGGGAAGTGGCCCCTGCGGTCCTCTTCTTTGACGAGGTGGATGCCGTCGCCCCGGCCCGCGGCGCCGAGCCTGGGAGCCACACCGACAGCCTGGTCAACCAACTCCTGGCCGAGATGGACGGCCTGGAGAGCACGGAAGGCGTCTTTGTGGTTGCGGCGACCAACCGGGCCGAACTCCTGGACCCGGCCCTCCTGCGCCCAGGCCGCTTTGACCTCCAGGTCTACGTCCCCCTGCCGGACCGGGAGGCGCGGCAGCGCATCTTCAGCGTGCACCTGCGCCGGACCCCAGTGGCGGAGGGCGTGGACCTCTCGGACCTGGCCGCCCGGACGGAGGGGTATTCGGGGGCCGAGATCGCCGAGATCTGCCGCCTGGCCGCGCTCCACGCGCTGCGGGAGGTGGGGTTTGCGGCGCAGGGCGTGCGGGTGGACAAAGGGCATTTTCTGCAGGCCATCGCCGAAGTGGAACAGACCCGAAAGCGGCTCAAGCCCCGCCGCTTGGGGTTTGAGATGCCCGAGGACTAGAGTTCAGGCCGCGCTTCGGGGCAAGGGGCAAGAGACGGAGAGGGAAACCATGGTCTCTAAACTGCGCGACATCTTGTTCGGCCCGAGGAAGCCCTCCAAAGGTTCCGCCCAGAGGGAGACGCCCTTCTGGATGGACCAGGAGGTGTGGCGGGAGGCGTTCCAGGATGCCTCGCTCCTCGCCAACGGGCCCAGGCAGGTGGAGGAGGCCCAGGAGCGCATCGTGAGCCGGCTCATGCGGGCCTACGAGGCCCACGAACACCTGCACCGCCAGCATGCGGCGCTCCTGGAGGGGATTGTGCAGGCCTTGGATTTCTGCGAGGGCCTGCGCCCGGCCTCGCCCGAAGTGGACGCCCTCCACGGCCAGTTGCTGGGCCTTCTGGCGGAGCAGGGCCTCACGCCCTGGTTGCCGCCCCTGGGCGAACCCGTGCCGGAGGGGTGCGAGGTCGTGGGAGTCGTGCCTTCGGAGGAGCGCCCGCCCGGCGCCGTGGAGCGGGTGGTGGCGCCAGCGTACCTCTGGAGCGGGCGCTTCCTCTTTCGCCCGGCGCGGGTGCTGATCGCCGCGGAGGTGGAGCGGGCGGAGGTCCCTGCGCCGCCGGAGGCGCAGGAGGGACCGGCGGCCGCCGAACGCGGTTCGGCGGCGGAAGGGACCGCGCCCGCGGAAGGGTGAGCCCGCAGGGTTGCGGGTGGAGCGCCTGTCTTCAGCATAGGAGAAGGGGAAATGGAACAAGCCATCGGCATTGACCTCGGCACGTACAATTCCTGTGCCGCCTACGCCGCGGACGAAGGGCGGGTGGAGGTGCTCAGGAGCCACTACGGGCCGACCATTCAGGGGAAGGTGTTCCCCTCCTTCGTGCGTTTTGATGCCCTGGGCAACCCTGTGGCCTTTGGCGAGCAGGCCCGGCGGGAGATGGCCACGGCTCCAGACCTGGTGGTCTGGGGAGTCAAGCGCCTCATCGGGCGGCCCTACAGCCAGGCCGAGGCTGAGGCGCGCCGGTTCGCTTACCGCGTGGAAAGGGGCGCTGCGGGGAACGTGGTCATCCGCATCGGCGACCGCCAATACACGCCAGGGGAAGTCTCCTCGCTCTTCCTGCGGTGGATCAAGGACTGCGCCGAGACGCTGAACCCCTTCATCGTGGGGAAGGTCACGAGGGCTGTGGTCACCCACCCGGCGTACTTTGACGCCCTGCAGACGGAGCAGACCAAGGAAGCGGCAGCGCAGGCTGGCTTCCAGGAAACGGAACTCATCGCCGAGCCAGTGGCAGCCGCCCTGGCCTATGGCCTGCAACTGGATGCCTCCCGCCCTCAGTACATCGCCGCGCTGGACTGGGGGGCCGGCACCCTGGATATCGCCATCGTGATCCTCCGGCAGGGGAAGGACGGCCTGCCTGTGCTCAGCGAGGCCCGCCCGGCCAAGGGGAATGTGGCCCTGGGCGGGATTGACATGGACGATACTCTCCTCGCCGAGGCCGTGGCCGTGTACGGCCTGGAGGACCTGCAGCCTCTCCTGCCGCCACGCGCGGCCCCGGGGGAGGGGACGAGCGCGCATCTGCCCGACCTGGAGGGGGCCGGCCTGCCCAAGGCACTGAGGGACCTGCTCCTCGCGCTGCTGGAGGCGCAGGCCCCGGGCGCGGCCCAGGCGGCCGCGGCCCCAGAGGCGTGGAGCGACTTCTGCTCCCTGCGCGATGCCGTGGAGCAGGCGAAGATCCACCTCTCCAAGGTCCCGGCCACCCGCGTCCATGCCACCTACCGGGGCCGCCCCCTGGAGGTGAAGATGGCCCGCACCTCCAAGGACCGCCTGGACGGGGGCAGGGATTGGGTGATCCTGGAGGACGCCTTGCGCCCGCTGCTTGCGGCGTTCCGCAGCCACGTGGAGTTCGCCCTGACGGAGAGCAGCCTGCGTCCGCAGGACCTGCAACACGTGCTCCTCATCGGCGGGCCCATGCACATGCCGTGCGTCCAGGCGGTGGTCGCCGAGGTCTTCCGCGCCAATCCCCAGGTGGTCCAGGAACTGAGCGCCGTGCGGGAACAGGGGTTCCCCGTGGACCCCATGGAGGCCGTGGCCCGGGGCGCGGCGCTGTACGCTCGGAGGATGGGGGCAAAACTCGGCACGGGCAAGATCAACCGGGATTACGGCGTCCTCCTGGAGATGCAGGGGGAGGTCCTGCTCCACGACGGGGATGGCGTCCCGTGCGAAGTTGCCTTCCCTGGAGAACTGAGCCACGTAGGGGAGCCGGGCAATGCCGTTTCCATTGGCCTCTACAAGGTGGAGAAGACCCCGGAGGGGGAAGCCCGCTACTTCCGCGTGGGGAACTACCAATTCGTGCCCGTCTTCGGCCCTGGAGGGCGTTCCAGGTTCCAGCCCATCCTGAAGGCGGCGGCCGACAAAACGGTGAGCCTCCTGATCCACGACCTGTGGAGCGACGACTGCCTGCACCTGGAGCGCCTGAGCGTTCTGGATGGACGGCCCATTCCCAAGCCCCACCCCATCATTGACCGGGGGAACAAGGGGGAAGGAGCTCCCCCTCCACCGCCCCCTGGTAAGAAAATCGGCGGGCCGCCGAAGCCTGTCTCCGCTGAAGGTGTTGCCACGCTGCGGCACTCTGCCCACGGTGTCCTCCAAGTGGCCAACTCCAAGTTGAACCACCCGCGCGTCCAGGCCGAGCCTGGGCTGCGCCAGGCCTTGGAGGGGAAAGTGAGGGCGGTGAAAGAGGCTCTGGATGCAGTGCCCGCCCAAGGCTCAGCGCCTCAGGAGGTGTGCCAACGCCTATCCAACCGGACGACGGAGTTGCAGGCCTTTCTGGAGACGCGCTTCCTGCTATCCAAAGAGGAGAAGGGGCTTTTGGGAGGGTAGTACTGCGCCACGATGGTTCTTAACGATACGCAATCTGAGTAGGGGTGCACGGCCGTGCGCCTCTATGAGACTGCAACCGTGATCTGCATGGCCGAAAACGAGATTTTCATTGTGGTCAAGTAGTAGGTGGCCCGGTGGCTATAACTTGAAGGAGGAGCGCAGGGAGATGTCCAACGAGGAAGAACTCCGCCGCCTGATTGCTGAGGGAGCCTACTGGGAGGCCCTGGGCCTGAAGCCCGGGACCCCAACGCCCGAGATCGTCCTGCAGGTTGTGGACCTGATGGACGAGTACCCCGGGCTGGGTGCGGAACTGAACCGGGTCCAGGTCGCGCTCACCCAGAATCCCGAGGCCTACGACAGGGCTTGCCGGGCCAGGGACCTGGTGTGCGCTCGGCTTGCGGCGACCTTCGGCAAGGGGGTGACAGAGGTGCTGGGGCCGGCCGTGGTCTGGCGCCAAGTGTGGGAGAGGGCCTCGGGCCAGCCCGATCTGAAGCCCGCGCCCTTGGCCGAGGAGACCTGGCAAGCGCTCAAGCGCGAGGTGGAACGGCTCCCGGCCGTGGACTTCACCGCTTCGGAGGTGCGCGCCGGGCGGGCGGAGCGGGTGGGCACCGTCCCTGGAAAGGGGTGTCCGGTGTGTGGCGGCGCGGGCGAAGTGCAGATGACCGTGCAGCAGGTGGTGGCGCAGGCCAAGGCCGATGCCGGCTTCCGCCGCAGGCTCGTCGCTGCCAGGGTCCCTCTGGAGTTTTTCGGCTGGTTGATGCACCGGCAGCCGGAGAGGGCGGGGGAGAGGGTGACCGTCCCCTGCTCCTGCACGGAACTGATCGCCTTTCAGTTGCCTGGGGACCTCAAGGCCGGCTGGGTGGTGACGGGGCGGCGGATCTCTGACGGAGAGCCCTCCTATGTGCGCGTGGGGGCTGTCACGGAGGCTGCTCGGGCCCTGTCCTGGGAGCAGATCCGGGGGCACCTCCTGGCGCGGTACGGGCCGCTGGTCTTCGCCCTCCTGCCCGAGAGCGTGCTCCAGGAGCAGGCGCGCCTTCTGGGTGGGTCCTCCGAGGCCGTGGCCCAGGTAGTGCAGACGGTGCAGAACCTGGTGGCTCAGTTGCCGGCCCTGGAGTTCACGAGCGAGGAGGTGGCCTCTGGCCAGGCCACGCGCTTCATCCGGGAGCAGGGGTGCCGCCGCTGTGGCGGCACAGGGCGGATCGCTCTGGAGGGTGTGGAAGTCATCCAGATGGCCCAGGAAAACGAAGCCCTGCGAGACCACTTGCGGGAGGAGGGGTTGTCCATTGACGATTGGCTTTGGGCCATCCAGAGACGAGGCCTGCTTTCTTTCATTGGGTCTACACGAACTGACCCCTTGCTGCAGAACCTGCGGGTGGAGATGCCCTGCCCGGACTGCTCCCATCCGGTCAAGTTTGCGTTGCCCAGCGGGGTTTCCCCGGGCCACGTGGTCCGGGGCCGGAGGCAGGATACCGGCGCCGAGGTATTGGCGACGGTGCAGGCGGTGGTTGAAGAAAGCAAGGGGCAGGCAAAGCCCCGCCCTTCCGAGCCTGTCTACACGTTTGAGGAGAAGATCAGGGAAGGGCTCAAACTGATCGTCATGGCCTTTGGAGTGGAGCCCGATCCCTACTACTGGGCCAACGAATTGTGGAAGCCAGGGCTGCGGGGCCTGGCGTACATGGCTGTCTTCGCCTTGCTGCTCCTGGGCCTGGCCAACGCCCGGTGGATCATAGAGTCGGCCAGGGCGGATGCCACGTTTGCCGTTGCGTTCCTCGTTGCAGGGATCGGCTTGCTGGTCTCGCTTCTGGAATACGCCTCAGGGCCTCGGGAATGAAGGAGCCAGAGCTAGGTCCCCTTCCACCTCCCTCGGGCCCGGATCGGGCCTTCAGCATCACGTTCCTGTAGCACGCCAGCGCGCCGCTTTTTGTCCCCGTCCTCATCCCCTGCTGCCGTGAGGGCAGGAGAAGGTGAACTTGCGCAAAAGTGGGGCACTGCCAGGAGGCCGCCCGGGTTGCCCCTGCGGGAGAGTGTGCTATAATCGGGCGTCCTGGATAGCGGGACGCGTGGGCTTCCAACGGGAAACGCTTCGGCTGTTCCATTTGCGAGGATGGAGGAGGGTATGGGCGAGAACCCCCTTGCTGCAGACTGGCATGCCAAAACCGCTGAAGAGGTCGCTGTGGCACTGGGCACCGACCTGCACAAGGGCCTTTCCGCCGAGGAGGCTGCCCGCCGCCTGGCGCAGTTCGGCTCCAACGAACTGCGCGAGATGCCCCGCCCCGGCATCCTGCAGATGCTCTTGGACCAGTTCAACAACTTCCTGGTCATCATCCTCCTGGTGGCCAGCGTCCTCTCCTTCTTCCTCGGGGAATATGTGGATGCCGGAGCCATCATGGCCATCGTCGTCCTCAACGCCATCCTGGGGGTGGTGCAGGAGCACCGGGCCGAGGAAGCCCTGGCTGCCCTCAAGAAGATGACCGCCCCCGAGGCCCGCGTTGTGCGCGACGGGCAGGTCCTGGTCATCCCGGCCCGGGAGGTGGTCCCAGGGGACCTGGTCCTGCTGGAGACCGGCAACTACGTCCCCGCGGACGCCCGCCTCGTGGAGCAGTTCAACCTGCGCATTGAGGAAGCCTCCCTGACCGGGGAATCGGTGCCGGTGGAGAAGAACGCCTTCGCCGTCCTTCCCCCCGAAAGCCCCGTTGGCGACCGCAAGAACATGGCCTACATGAGCACCCTGGTCACCTACGGCCGGGGGAAGGCTGTAGCTGTGGCCACGGGCATGCAGACCCAGATCGGCCAGATTGCCGAGATGATCCAGGCCTACGAAACGGAGCCTACCCCCCTCCAGATGCGCCTGGACCAACTGGGCCGCTGGCTGGGGATCGCCGCCCTGAGCATCTGCGGCATCATCTTCGTCATCGGCGTGCTGCGGGACACCCATATTGAACTCATCGCCTCCCAGGGCTTCCTTTCGTGGCTGCAAGCCTCCGAGGCGAAAATCTTGGAACTCTTCATGGTCGCCGTGAGCCTGGCCATCGCCGCCGTGCCCGAGGGGCTGCCGGCCGTGGTCACCATCTGCCTGGCCTTGGGCATGCAGCGGATGGTCCAGCGCCATGCCCTCCTGCGCAAACTGCCCGCCGTGGAGACCCTGGGGAGCGCCACCGTCATCTGCTCCGACAAGACTGGCACCCTCACCCAGAACGAGATGACCGTGGTGCAACTGTACGCCGACGGCAGCCTGCTGAACGTGACGGGCGAAGGGTACCGGCCTGAGGGCCAGTTCCAGGAAGACGGCCAGCCCGTGGACCTCCAGGCGTACCCCGGGGTCATGCTCATGCTGAAGGCCGCCCTCCTGTGCAACGATGCGGTGCTGGAGCGGAAGGCAAGGGACGATGGGAGCGACCAGTGGTGCATCGTGGGCGACCCCACGGAAGGGGCGCTGGTGGTGGCGGCGGCCAAGGCCGGCCTGTGGAAGGACGAGGTGGAGCGGGACTTCCCGCGCGTGGCCGAAATCCCCTTTGACTCGGCCCGCAAGCGGATGATGACCATCCACAAGGTCGGCCAGCAGGTGGCCCCCGTGGAGGGGCGCGACCCGGCCCCCTACGTGGCCTACGTCAAGGGCGCGCCGGACGTCATCCTGGACCTGTGCACCAAGATCTACGAAGACGGCCGGGAGGCGCCGCTGGGCTGGGAGGAGCGGAAGCGCATCCTGGAGATGAACGAGGCCATGGCCTCCAACGCCCTGCGCGTGCTGGGCGTGGCCTACCGCCCCCTCTACGAGCCGGTGGACCGGCCGGACCCCGACCACCTGGAACGGGACCTGGTCTTCGTGGGCCTGATGGGGATGATTGACCCCGCCCGGCCGGAGGTGCGGGATGCCATCGCCGTGGCGCGGCGGGCTGGCATCCGCACCATCATGATCACCGGTGACTACCCCAACACGGCCGCGGCCATCGCCCGGGAACTGCGCCTCATCGGGGATGAGGACCGCGTGCTGACCGGCCGGGACCTGGACCGCCTGGGCCTGGACGGGCTGCGGGAGGCGATCCGCGAGGTGAACGTCTTCGCCCGGGTCTCGCCCCAGCACAAGGTGCAGATCGTGGAGGCCCTCAAGGCCCACGGCCACGTGGTGGCCATGACTGGCGACGGCGTCAACGACGCCCCGGCCCTCAAGCGGGCCGACATCGGCGTGGCCATGGGCATCACCGGCACCGACGTGACCAAGGAGACGGCCGACATGGTCCTCACCGACGACAACTACGCCTCCATCGTGTCGGCCGTGGAGGAGGGGCGCATCATCTACGCCAACATCCGCAAGTTCGTCTACTACCTCCTCTCGTGCAACGTGGGGGAGATCCTCATCATCTTCGTGGCCATGATGGCTGGCCTGCCCCTGCCGCTGCAGGCCATCCACCTGCTGGTGCTGAACCTCATCACCGACGGCGCGCCGGCCCTGGCCCTGGGCCTGGAGCAGGGCGACCCCGACACCATGGACCAGCCTCCGAGGCCCCCTGAGGAGCCGGTCATCAACCGGGACATGGCCATCGGCATCGCCGTGCAGGCGGTGGCCATCACCACGGCCACCCTCCTGGCCTTCGTGACAGGCCTGCGCTGGTACCCCGACAACCTGGCCCACGCCCAGACCATGGCCTTCAGTACCCTCTCCATCTCGGAACTCTTCCGGGCCTACACCAGCCGCTCGGAGCGGTATTCTCTCTGGGCCATCGGGCCTTTCTCCAACCGCTACATGCAGTACGCGGTGGCGAGTAGCCTGGCCATCCTGTTGGCCATCATCTACGTGCCCTTCCTGGACCCCGTCTTCAACACCACCTTCCTGGGCCTCCGGGAGTGGGCTGTGATGGTGCCGCTGATCCTGGTGCCTTCCATCGCCGCGGAGATCAACAAGTGGTTCCTCCGCCGGGCGCAGCGCCGCCGGAACGCCACGCTGACCACCACACCGTAGCCATGGGAAGGGGGCTCCTTGTTTGAACTGGTCTTCCTGGGGACATCCGCTTCGGCGCCTTCCATCCGCCGCGGGCTGCCGGCGACCATGGTGTTGCACAAGGAGTACCGCTTCCTGGTGGACTGTGGCGAGGGCACCCAGCGGCAACTCCTCCAGAGCGGGCTGGGGTTCCGGCGGTTGGATAAGATCCTCCTCACCCATGGACACCTGGACCACATCCTGGGGCTCGGGGGCCTGGCCTCCACCTTCGCCCGCTGGGAGATGATCCCCCGCATGGACATCTACGGGGGGCGGTGGGCCCTGCGCCGGGTCCAGGCCCTGATGGCTGTGGTCTTCGGGCCTGGCGATCCTCCCCTCCACATTGAATACGTGGAACTGGAGCCGGGCATCGTCTTTGAGGACGAGACCTTCCGCCTGGTGGCCTTCCCCGTGACCCACCGGGGGCCGGACTGCCTGGGCTACACCTTTGAGGAAAAGCCGCGCCGTCCCTTCTTGGTGGAAGAGGCCGAGCGGCTGGGCGTGCCAGCCGGGCCCGAACGGCGGCGGCTGGTGGAGGGCGAGCCAGTCACTTTGGCCGACGGCCGGACGGTCTACCCGGAGCAGGTGCTGGGGCCTCCCGTGCCCGGGGCGCGCCTCGTCTACGTGGGGGATGCCGGCCGCACGGACGACCTGGTGGAGGTGGCGCGGGGGGCGGACGCCCTGGTCATTGAGGCCACCTACCTGGAGGAAGAGCGGGAGATCGCCCGCGAGTTCGGCCACCTGACGGCGGCCCAGGCCGCCCACCTGGCCCGGGAGGCGGGGGTCCGCCAGTTGTTCCTCACCCACATCTCGCGCCGCTACAGCGTGCGGCAGGTCCTGGACGAGGCCCGGGCCATCTTCCCCGACACGGTCGTCCCCGACGACCTGGACCGCTTCCGCGTCCTCAAGCGGGAAGGGCAGGGGATGCCCTGACATCAGCAACCAGAGGAGGAAAGGGCCATGCGCATCCTGGTCACCGGCGGGGCGGGGTACATCGGCAGCGTGGTGGTGGCCGAACTGATCCAGGCAGGGCACGAGGTCGTCGTCCTGGACAACCTCAGCCAGGGGCACCGGGCCGCGGTCCATCCCCAGGCCGTCTTTGTGGAGGGGGACTTATCTGACCGCGCCCTCCTGGACCGCCTGTTCCGCACCCACCCGGTGGAGGCGGTGATGCACTTCGCCTCCCGCACGCTGGTGGGGGAGTCCATGCAGAACCCGTTCCTCTACGTGGGGGAGAACGTCTGCAACGGGGTGAACCTGCTGGAGGCAGCTGTGCGGCACGGGGTGCGGCGGTTCATCCTCTCGTCCACGGCCAACCTCTTTGACCAGCCCCGCCGCATCCCCATAGACGAGGAAGAGGCCATCGTCCCCGGCAGCCCCTATGGCGAGTCCAAGTACCTCCTGGAGCGCATCCTCCACTGGCTGGACCGCATCTACGGCCTCAGGTATGCGGCCCTGCGGTACTTCAACGCCGCCGGCTGCACCCCGACCCTGGGGGAGGACCACCGCCCCGAAACGCACCTCATCCCCATCATCATGCAGGTGGCCCTGGGCAAGCGCCCCCATCTGGAGATCTACGGCACCGATTACCCGACCCGGGACGGGACCTGCGTACGGGATTACATCCATGTGGTGGACCTGGCCCAGGCGCACATCCTGGCCCTGGAAGCGCTGGACCGGGGGAGCCGCGTCTACAACTTGGGGAACGGGCAGGGGTTCACCGTGCGGGAGGTGCTGGAGATGGCGCGGGAGGTGACCGGTCGCCCCATCCCTGCGGTGGAGGGGCCGCGGCGGCCGGGCGACCCGGCGGTCCTCGTGGCCAGCGCCGAGCGCATCCGGCGGGAACTGGGCTGGCAGCCCCGTTACCCCGACCTGCGGGACATCGTGGCCAGCGCCTGGGCATGGCACCGCGCCCACCCGGACGGGTACGGGGATTGAGAGGGGGCCGTGAAAAGCCCCGTCCCCATTTGACGGAAATCCCCTTCTGAGGTATACTTGTGCGTGGGGAACAGGGAGGTTCTCTGTTCCCCGTATCGTTCCCACAACCCAAGAGCGGAACGACGACGATCGGGAGGAGTAGGCGTTCCCGGCACTGCCAGAGAAGGGAGGCCGCAGGCTGAAAGCCCCCGCTGTGCCGCCGCCGAAGGTCGCCCGGGAGTTGGCCGGCCCAAAGGCCCTGCCCAGTAGGCCGGCCCGGGGAAGCCCGTTACGGCGTAGAGTGCCGCCGAGGGTGCCGCGTCCCTCGGCGGAAGCAAGGTGGTACCGCGGAAGCGCCCCTTTCGCCCTTGTGGTGGAAGGGGCTGTTTTGTTTAATCACGAATGGCACGAATGGGGCGAATGACACGAATGCCATAGATTTATAATAAGAATTCGTGGGATTCGCCTTATTCGTGCAATTCGTGATCTCTTCTAAGGTTATCACGGATGGCACGAATGGGGCGAATGACACGAATGCCTGAAAGTTACATCATTTATTCGTGATCTAACTTTAAATCTTTATTCGTCCATTCGCGTCATTCGTGATCTCTTCTTCAAGAGGAGGGGAAGATGCCAGTCCGAGAGATGCCCAAGACCTACGACCCAGAGGCCACGGAGCCCCGCCTGTACGACTGGTGGGAGGCGAGAGGCTACTTCAAGCCGGAGACCCAGTTCGCGCTGGGCCTGGCCTCGCGCGACCAGAAGCCCTTCGTCATCTCCATGCCGCCACCCAACGTGACCGGGGCGCTGCACCTGGGCCACGCCATCACCGCCGCCATTGAGGACCTGATGA
>Ga0123519_10011043_pt1 | contig 13373 bp, 5 predicted proteins | sample YelNatPaOPRAMG02_FD_87396 | JGI IMG/M metagenome (GOLD analysis project Ga0123519, IMG submission 87396) | Hot spring microbial communities from Yellowstone National Park - Yellowstone National Park OP-RAMG-02 (version 2) | ecosystem: Environmental > Aquatic > Thermal springs > Hot (42-90C) ...
CACGACGTTCTGAACCCAGCTCGCGTACCGTTTTAACGGGCGAACAGCCCGACCCTTGGGACCGACTTCAGCCCCAGGATACGGTGAGCCGACATCGAGGTGCCGAACCGTCTCGTCGATGGGAACTCTCGGAGACGACTAGCCTGTTATCCCCGGGGTAGCTTTTATCCGTTAAGCCCCGACCGCGATCACAGCGATTCGGGGGATCACTTACACCGGCTTTCGCCTCTGCTTGAGTGGTCACTCTCACAGTTAAGCCAGCTTATGCGTATGCACTTCCAGTCCGATTTCCATCCGGACCAAGCTGACCTTTGTGCTCCTCCGTTACCTTTTTGGAGGAAGCCGCCCCAGCTAAACTGACCGCCTAGCACTGTCTCCCGCCAAAGGCAGGATAAGGAAGAAAAAAGTTAAAGAGAGGTGTTTCATTGGCCCCCGCCTTACGGAGGGGTCCCTCCTACGCTCAACAATTAACTTTTCTCTTCCAATGCCAAGCTTCAGTAAAGCTCCCGGGGTCTTTTTGTCCATGTGCAAGCAGGCCGCATCTTCACAGCCATTTCAACTTCGTCGGGCACCGGCTCAAGACAGTTGCCAGCTCGTTAGACCTTTCATGCGGGCCGGAACTTACCCGGCAAGGGGTTACGCTACCTTAGAACTCTCAAGGTTAGAGCTGTCGTTCACCGGAGCTTGCACCAGAGCCTCCCCCGCCAAAGGCGGGGTCAACCCCAGCGCTTAACTTACCGGCACTGGACAGGTCTCAGCTCCTATACATCCCCTATACGGGTTTGCAGGAACCTGTGTTTTTGATAAACAGTCGGCTGACAAACTTTCGCTGCGCCCCGCCAAAAAGGCGGGGAGAGCATCTCGGAAACCTTACGCTCAGCTTTTTTGCCGAGTTCCTTGAGCCGGCCTCACCCGCATGCCTTGGTGTCCTCCACCAGCCTACCTGTGTCGGTTTGCGGTACGGTCTAAGAAAAGGCTCCTTAATCAACTTTTCCCGGAGGCTTATTGAACTCCACTCTCCTTCATTGCTGAAGAATTGCCATCATAGCTTGCCCTTCAACACAAGGCCGAAGGACTTGCTATTTAGACCCCGCCAAAGGCGAGGCTGGAGCCAACAAACCTCGTCGTTGATTAAGTAATAGCGCCTTTTCTTAGGTAGCAGAATATTAACTGCTTGTACATCTCCCGCTGCCTAACGACAGCGAGATTAGTTCCGACTAACCCCTGGTTGATTGACATTGCCAGGGAAACCTTAGGCTTTCGGCATTCCGGGCTTTCACCGGAAAGAATCACTACTCATGCCAGCATTCTCACTTCCTAACGCTCCACCCAGCCTTACGGCGGGGCTTCACCGCGTTAGGAACGCTCCCCTACCCCCTTCGACGTAACGTCGAAGAGTTCCATCTTCGGTAGACTTCTTAAGTTCCGATCATTTACGGCGCCAACTTCCTAGACCGGTGAGCTGTTACGCACTCTTTAAAAGATGGCTGCTTCTAAGCCAACTTCCCGGCTGTTTTAGGAAGTTGACGACCTTAAGAAAACACTTAGGAGTCATTTGGGAACCTTAGATGGGAATCTGGGCTGTTCCCCTCTCGTCATACCAGCTTATCCCGGCAGGACTGACTCCTTGTTAACCTTACTTCGTATTCGGAGTTTGGTTGATTCGCCTCGCTTAAAGCTTGGCGAACCATCCAGTAGCTCTACCCCGAAGTAAGTTTTAACAAGGGCTATACCTAAATATATTTCGGGGAGAACCAGCTATCTCCGGGTTCGATAGGCATATTACCCCTAACCACAGCTCCTCCCATGCCATTTCACCGGCAACGGGTTCGGGCCTCCCCCCGCCTTTCGGCGGAGTTCACCCTGGCCATGGTTAGCTCACCCGGTTTCGGGTCTCTTGCTATGTATCATAAGCGCCCTTTTTGGACTCGGTTTCCCTCTGCCTCCTCCCCAATATGGGGATTAAGCAAAAAGACACATAGCAAGAACTCGCTGGCTCATTCTTCAATAGGCACGAGATCACCCCGCCAAAGGCGGAGCTCTCTCTGTTTGTTAGCTAACGGTTTCAGTCTCTATTTCACTCCCTATGTTGGGGTTCTTTTCACCTTTCCCTCACGGTACTAGTGCGCTATCGGTCAGTTTGGGTATTTAGCCTTGGATCGTGACCGACCCAGCTTCCCACAGGGTTTGCCGTGCCCCGTGGTACTTGGGATACCTTCCAACAAAGTCTTTTCTTTCGGATACAGGGCTCTCACCTTCTATGGCTGACTTTTCCAAGTCATTCTCCTAGAAAAGACTTTGTTTTGTGGAAGGTCCCGCAACCCCCCGCCAAAAGGCGGGGTTTAGGCTGTTGCCCTTTCGCTCGCCGCTACTTAGGCAATCTCATATGATTTCTTTTCCTCCGGGTACTTGGATGTTTCGGTTCCCCGGGTGCCCCTCCCGCAAAAAGCGGGATGTCCCAACTTCCGTTGGGACGGGTTACCCCATTCGGAAACCAACGGCTAGTAACGGCTGCTTGCGGCCTTACCGTTGTTTTCGCCCGCTAGCAAGCGTCCTTCCTCGGCCCAAACTGCCTAGGCATCCACCGTTAGCCTTAAACTCTCTCCCATCATTCTTGTTAGTTTATAAATCCCATTTGTCAATGTGCCGTGGACTCGACCGGACTTGAACCGGTGACCTCCCCGGTGCAAGCGGGGTGTTCTTCCAACTGAACTACGAGCCCTTAAATTTATCTTTAAAACTAAAATAAAATATGTTTTTTGGCTGTTAGGAGAACTTAAAAATAGCAGTCTCCAATCGTGCCTTTATAAAGAAAGTAAAGTTTTCATTTTGCTATAAAAAATAATACTACAAAACTTTTTTTCTGTCAAGATGAAAAGTGCCTGGGGAGGGACTCGAACCCTCACGTCCGATTTTACGGACACAGGATTTTAAGTCCTGCGCGTATACCAATTCCGCCACCCAGGCAATTTCTTCAATTATATAAATTTTTTTTTATCTTATCAATTAAATCTTATTTTCTTTTTATCACATAAACATAAGGATGGTATAAAAATAAACCTGGCGGATCATCGGTAATTACTTTTTGATATTCCTGATAAATTTTTTTTCTTTTTTCAACAAAAAGGGTGCTTCTTCCTTCTTCCAAAAGTTTATCAACTTTTACATTTTTATAATGAAGAAATTTAGCGTTTTCTTGAGTTGAGTGCCATAAAAGATACTGATCGGGGTCGCTTTCTAATTTTAAAGAAACAAGCAAAAAATCAAATTCCTTTGGTCTTTGATAAGAAAAAATTTTAATTTTTACTGGTAAACCCACTTTCTCAAAATATTCTTTTAAACTTGTTGCCACCGAATAATGATCATACGAAGTAAACAAACTAAAAGAGGCGTTTTTTGGTAAATTTTTTTTAATAATTTTTGTGGCGGTTTCTTCATTGTAAATATTTTGTTTTAAACTTTCATTGTAAGCCCAAGATGAAGGTGGTATCGGTCCCAAAGCCACCTCCCCAAAATCTTTATAAAAGTCTTCGGGAAGGGCCATTGAAAGAGCGTTTTTCACCTCTTTTTCTTTTAAAAATTCATTTTGATGGTTAATAAGAAGCATCATTATTTGTGAGTAGTCAATAAGACGTTGAACGTTGGTATTTTTCCATTTTTTAAAAGTCTCCGCTAAGCTTTTTTTATAAACTCTTATCTCTTTTACTTCCCCTAGTTTATAAGCCGAAACCAGTTCACTTTCTGAGGGATAAAATTTATAAACTAAAGTTGGTAGTCCTTTTTTATTGGGATAAAGAACAAGCTCTTTAACAATATCATATTTTTTTTTAATTCGAGAAACCCGATACAATCCAGCCACACCAACAAGAGGAGGACGGATGATTGGTTTGCTTAGAAGAAAAGGAAAGATAGCCGAAGGTTCTTTTAAATAAAAATCAATTGTTTTTTTGTCAATAACTTTAACGACAACATCTTTAAAACGAAAATCAATATCGTAAGAAGAAAACTCCTTCCCATCATTCCAAAAAAGATCGTTTTTTAAATGAAAACGAAAACGTCTTCCTTCATCTTTTATCTCCCAAAAACTGGCCAAAAGCGGCACTACTTGTCCGAAGTTAATATACACTAAACCGCTGGAGATTTTTTCTGTTATTTCTTGAGGAAGATTATCAAAATTATATCGACCCAAAATCCCAATAACTTCTTTTTTGTTTATAAAAAATTGTCGATAAAATAAAGGCGATAAAGAAATTAAAAGTAAAATAAAAAGAAAGCTTAAAAAAAAACTAAAAAGTAAAGCTTTGAAATTTTTTTTTATAAACTCAATTAAAAGCCAATAGTAATAGCGAATCGTTTTTTTATCAAAAATCATAAATTTATCGGCCAATGATTAAGTTCAAAACCGAAACAATAAAAAAAAGAAAGACAAAAATTATTGTCAAAACGAAAGTTAACTTTTCGATTCCCCGTCGTGTTTGGTAAAACTCACCACCGCCACCCCAAAAACTACCAAGCCCTGCCCCTCGTCCTTGGATAAGAATCAAAAAAATAATTAAAAGACTTAAAGCAATCGTCGTTAGTAAAAAAAATGTTTTCATAAAACTAATTATATATCACTTAAATTTATTTTTGCAAATGATTAACACCTCAATCACCACCTAACACCTAACTTCTAACTTCTAACTTCTAACACCTAACATCTAATATTTAAAAGTCTAACATTAAACATTAAACTTTTTTTGTCATTCCTTCTTTAGACCAGGAATCTATATAATTTTTTAACCACTTTTTTTATATTTAAGGTATGATTGTATAGATTCCTTCTTTCGCCAAGTCAGACTTGGCTAGCGCAGGAATGACAGTAAAGGGTGTTAAATATTCGTCACCTCCGAGGTGTTATATATTCGGCACCTCGGGATATTTGTAAAAAATCTTTGTAAAGACACACCATGGCGTGTCTCTACCTAAAATTAAACCAATCTCCCAATCTCTATCAATCTCTACTTATCTCTACTTATCTCTATTTATCTCTCTTTCATATTCGCATCATTCGTATCTTTATAAAATTTATTTAACCTTTCTTTTTTCTCTCAAATACCGATGATATTTTTTGGCAAACCGGTGGGCTTCATCGCGAACTTTTTGAAAAAAAAGTAAAATTTCCTTTTTGTCGTTTAATAAAATCTCCTCAAAAGGTGGTTTGCCCAAAATTATTCGATCGGGTTCTTTTGCTATCCCCAAAATTGGTACATCAATTTTTTGGCCTAAAGACTTCCAAATAGCCAAAAGTTGTGGTTTCCCCCCATCAATTAACAAAAGATCTGGTTTTTCCCAAGAATGATTGGATAATCTTCTTTTTAATACCTCAACCAACATCGAAAAATCATCTTTTAAATTAGGATTTTTTATCTTAAACCGCCGATACTGATCTTTTTTTGCCTCCCCCTCAAAAAAAGTCACCATCGATCCCACCGCTTCTTTAAAAGAAAAATTACTAATATCAAATCCCTCCACCCGCAAAATTCTTTTTTCTTTTAAGTTAAAAAAATCGTTTAAAACTTTTTTAATTTTTTCCTCAATTTTTTCCCATGATGTTTGTTTTTCTTCTTCAACCAAGTCAAAATTTTTTTCTAAAAGTAATTTTTTAAGCTTTAAATAACGATTTCTTACCACAATTGCCTCTTCATATTTTTGTTTTTTGATTAGCTCTTTTAAAATCTTTTCATATTGTTTTAGCAAATAAGAACCATTTCCAGAAAGAATTTTTATCACCTTTTTTATATTTTCTTGATACTTTTTTTTAAGACTTTTTTTTAAGTTTTTATCATCTAAACTTTCAATATAGCTTGGACAGGGTTGACAAAGATTGATTTTGGAATAAAAACATGGCTTTTTACCAATTTTTTTTTGAGTGCAAAAAGGCACAACCTGACGCACCAATCTTAAAATTTCATATGCCACTTTACTTGATAAAAATGGCCCAAAATATAAAGACTTACCATCATTTTCTTTTCGACTTAAAAAAACCTTTGGATAGGGATCATTTTTTGTGATTTTTATATACAAATGACTTTTATCATCACGCCAGCGGACATTATATTTTGGTTGTTTTTCTTTGATCAACTTGGCCTCAAGTAAAGTGGCGTTAAAATCTGAGTCGGTAGTTATCCACTCAAGTTTCGAAGCTTGATTAAAAATTAAAGCTTCTTTTTTATTTACTTTTGCCTGAAGTTTATGGGTTTTAATTCTTGCTTTTAAGTTTTTGGCCTTACCAATATAAAGATATTCTTTGCCTTTTTTAAAAAAATAAACACCGGGCAAAGAAGGAATTTCTTTTAAAATTTCATCTTTAATCATATCTTCTTTTTAAAAATAAAACCATCAAAATAGCTAAAAATAAAACCCCAATTGTTATCTTTAATCCCAAATTATAATAATAAGGAATAATCAAAATTTGATCCTCGAAAACTTTTTTTCCATCAAATAAAACATTAAAAGTGGCCGCTTTCTTTTTATTTTTAATATGCGAGTTTACCTTAATCTTTAATTCTTTTTTTTCAAAAGGCAAAAAACTTTCAATTAAAAACTCTTTGGGGGAAATATTAATATCCAAACTCTCAAAGGTAATTTTTTTCCCAAAAAGAGAAACATTGCTTTGATTTTCCAAAACTAAGTTTACTAAATAAAAATTTTTATCATCAATCTTTTTGGGAAGGTTTTTAATTTTTATCCCAATTTTTATCTCCTCTTTTGGTTTATAAGAAACCGGTTTTACTACAATATCCGAAGAATCCTCTAATTTATACATCCCAGCCGATACCGGATAACTTGGGTCTTTTCCATGAATGACAAAAGTAATATGATTTAAATCAAAAGAAGAGAAATAATCAATCCCCGACGTATCTTGCCAAGTTGGGTCAACCGGTACCCAAATTTTTTTTTCTTCATCATAATATTCTGGCCAGGCATGAAGAATATCGGAAGTTAAGGTTAACGGTCTTAGTTTTTCATCTTGGGTAAATCCATATCCTTCAACTTCTCTTGAAAAAATCCCCTTTTCTCTTGCCAAAGCAACAAACAAATCGGTAAACTCAGTACAAACGGCTTGATTAGGGTAAGATAAAGCAAGATTAGCCCCTTTTCTTTCGGTTTTTTTAAGAACAAGCCCTTGGTTGTAGTTTAGTTTATCAACGACAAAATCATAAATATCTTTTATTGTTTTTAATGAGGAAAGGTTAATTTTTTTCTCAATCTCGCTAATCTCCCAAAAACTTTTTGATGACAAAAGATATTTTGACTGATCTTTTATTTTTTTATTAATAAAATCTCTTATCTCAACCCTTGGTTTTGTATAAACAGAAATTACTCCATCAAAAACAATCACTTTTTTCTCAAAAGGTTTTAAAAGATACCGCGCCAAAAAATTCCCATCATCATCCTGGTAAACAAAAAAAGGTTTTTGATCAACCTTTTCAATAAAAACCTTTTGATACAAAGTATCTGGCGGAAATGCAATTTCGGTATAAACAGGATATGGCTTTTCATTTTTTAGATGATAATAAAGGGTAGTTTTATAATACTGTTCATCGCCAAAAACAGCATACAAAGTTTTTTCTTTGGGATTTTCCCAAATAATTTGATTGTTTAAAATATAAGTTGGTTTTGGCTTAGCCAGACTAATTTTTTTCTTGCTTTCTTTTGGCAAATGAACAATCACTTTATAGCTATCTTCTTTTTCTTTTTCAATCGTTGGTAAAATTACCTCCCAAATATTGCCATTGACTTTAAAAAGATTATCTTGATAAAAATTAAGGTAAAAATTGTTAACCGAGTCTTTCCCAATATTGGGATTAGAAAATTTAACTGTTACTTTTATCGTATCATTTAGTTTTTCAATTTGCGGGGTAATTTCGCCCCAATCATCTTTAGCTTTAAAATCTTTAACTAAAAAAGAGGAAGGGAAAGTCAAAATAAATCTTTCTACATAGACTGAGGATAAAAGATTAGTGATTTTAATCCAAAAAGATACGGGCGACTCAATTCTTCCTTCTTTTTCTTCCAAAAAATACTCAACTTGATAATCAACTTTATAATCCCTAGCCCAAATGATTTTTTGAGAAAAAAAGAAAAAGAATAAAATTAAAAAAAACCATCGCCAGGTTTTTAAAATTTTTCCCATTCCGCCAATTATTCCTCCTATGCGACTGATAAGATTTATAAAACCTATCTTATATCATCTTATCACTTTTGCCAAAAACTTGCCGGTGTAAGAATTTTTAACCGTGACAATCTTTTCCGTTTCTCCTTGATAAACCACATAACCACCATTTTCTCCACCCTCCGGCCCAAGATCAATAATATAAGGACAGTTTTTAATGACATCAAGATTGTGTTCAATAACAATCACCGTATTTCCTTCCTCCACCAATCGATTTAACGAAAAAAGAAGTTTTTCAATGTCATAAAAATGAAGGCCGGTGGTTGGTTCATCAAGAATATAAAGGGTATGACCAGTACTTTTTTGGGAAAGCTCTTTGGCAATTTTTATCCTTTGGGCCTCACCACCTGAGAATGTTGGCGCCGGCTGACCAAGCTCTATATACCCCAAACCAATCTCCTCCAACACCTTCAACTTATTAAAGATTTTTGGATGATTAGCAAAAAAAGACAAAGCTTCAGAAACAGTCATTTTTAAAACCTCATCGATCGACTTTCCTTTATATTTGACCGATAAAGTTTCTTGATTATAGCGTCTACCATTACAAACATCACAAGTGACATAAACATCGGCCATAAACTGCATCTCAATCTTAATCACCCCAGCTCCTTGACATTTTTCGCAACGACCACCTTTGACATTAAAAGAAAATCTTCCTTTTTTAAAACCCAAGGCCTTTGCCTCAATCGTTTGCGCAAAAAGATCACGAATCTCATCGAAAAATCCAACATATGTGGCTGGATTTGATCTTGGTGTCTTCCCAATGGGGCTTTGATCAACAAGATAAACTCGATCCAAATTTTCAAAACCCTCCAATCTTTCAAACTCACCAATTTTCTCATTAAAAGAAGAAGTAAGATAATATTTCAAAGCGGGATACAAAGTCTCAACAATCAAACTTGATTTACCAGAACCAGAGACTCCAGTAACCGCAATTAAATTTCCCAAAGGAATTGAGACATCAATGTTTTTTAAATTATTGTGGCGAACTCCTTTAATTTTTAAAAAACCAAAATTTTTATTTAATTTTTTACCAAAAAAAACCACTTTTTTTCTTCCTGAAAGATATTTACCAGTAAGGGAGTCGTTGCTTTTTAACATCGAAGGCAACGTGCCAAAAAAGGTGACATACCCACCCTCTTTTCCTGCTTTTGGCCCAAGTTCGATAAGATAATCAGCCGCTTCCATCGTTTCTTTATCATGCTCTACCACTAAAATGGTGTTACCCAAATCTCTTAATTGTTTTAAGGTGTTAATCAAAGCTTGAGTGTCTTTGGGATGAAGACCAATCGATGGCTCATCCAAAACATACAAAACACCCGTCAACCCCGTCCCTATTTGAGAGGCAAGGCGAATCCGTTGCATCTCACCGCCAGACAAAGATTTTGCTGCTCTATCAATAGTTAGATAGTCAAGACCAACATTTTTTAAAAACAAGAGTCTGTTTTTTATCTCTTTAACGATTGGCAAAGCTACTTGCCTCTCATATAAATTTCGTCTTAAAAACCAAGAATCATCAAAGTAAGCAAGCATTTTTTTTACGGAAAAAGAACTAAGAGAAGCAATGTTTAAGTCGTCGATGGTAATTGATAAAACCTCAGGTTTTAGTCGACTTCCCAAACATTTTGGACAAACTTTCTCTCGAAGGTATTTGCCAAGTTCACCCCCATAATCACTTTGATTATCAAAGTATTTTCTTTCTAAATCGGCAATTATCCCATCAAATTTTTCAAAAATAAAAGTTGGCCTACCAAAACGGTTGGTCCCCTCAACTTTATAAACTTTTTCGCCGGTACCATATAAAATTTTTTTGACTGCCTCTTTTGGGAGTTTGCCAATTGGAGTATTTAAATCGATTCCCTCCTCCAAACAAACTTTTTTCAAAAGTCTCACATACCAGGTATCTTGAAAGAAAAATTTATTATAAGGAAGAATCCCTCCCTCATTAATACTTAAATTTTTATTTAAAATCAACTCTTCATCAAAAATATAAATACTACCAATCCCATGACATTTTTCACATGCCCCAAGCGGTGAGTTAAAAGAAAAAAGCCGGGGTTCAATCTCCGAAAGAGAAAGATTACATTTTGGGCAAGAAAATTTTTCTGAGTATAAAAAATCTTTTCTTAAACTTTCAACCCACAAAATTACCAATCCCAAGGAAAGATTTAGGCTCTGTTCAATACTTTTGGTAAGCAGTGATTTTAAATTTGAGAAAAAAAGTGGATCGGAAAAATTTTTATAAGTTAAAGAAAAACGACTAATTAAAACATCAATTTTGTGGCGATTATTTTTTAAAAGAGTAATCTCATCTTTAAGAAAAAAGTTTCTTCCATCAACCCTCACTTCGGTATAACCTTTGCTTAAAAGATTGTCAAAAAGATCTTTAAATTCTCCTTTTTGATCACGAACAACCGGTGAGTAGATAATAAACTGATGCGGTTTAATCTTGTCAAGGGTAACCACTTCTTTAATCTGATTTAAAACTCGCTCAACAATTTCATCTAAAGAAAGTTTGGTAATCTCTAAACCACAGTTGGGACAGTGGGGATGACCGATTCTGGCAAAAAGCAGTCGAAGATAATCATAAATTTCAGTAATCGTTCCAACGGTGGAGCGAGGATTATGGGTAGTTGATTTTTGATCGATGGAGATTGCCGGTGATAAACCCTCAATAACATCAACATCCGGTTTATCCATCACCCCCAAAAGTTGCCTGGCATAGGCCGAAAGTGACTCCACATATCGTCTTTGCCCCTCAGCATAAATGGTGTCGAAAGCCAAAGATGACTTTCCCGAGCCAGAAACACCAGTAATCACCACTAGTTTGTTTTTTGGAATATCAAGATTAATGTTTTTAAGATTATGTTGTCTTGCTCCCCGAATTTTAATAAAACCGGCCTCGCTTGTCATTTTTTTTATTTTTAATTTTCACTGTTAATCTCCTTTATCTTATCACGGATTTTTATCGCCATTTCAAAGTTTAACTCTTGGGCATATTTTTTCATCTCTTGTTCTAATTTTTTAATCAATTTTTTCTTATCATAAGGTGTTAAAGCCTCTTTTTTAATATTTGTTAAAAAAATTTCATCAATTTGGCTTTTGGGTTTTTCAAAAGCGAAAAACTCTTCTTCTTGTTCAATTATTTTGTCTCTTATTGGTTTATAAACAGTTTTTGGCGTAATATGATGTTTTTTATTATACTCAAGTTGATAGTTGCGTCTTCTTTCTCCTTCTTTTACTGCTTCCAAAATCGCCGAAGTTACCTTATCCGCATAGATTATCACCGTTCCCTCAACATTTCTTGCCGCCCTACCCATCATCTGAATTAAGGAAGTTTTTGACCGAAGAAAACCTTCTCTATCAGCATCTAAGATAGCCACCAAAGCCACTTCCGGCAAATCCAGCCCTTCTCGCAAAAGATTTATCCCAATCAAAACATCAAAATCACCTCTTCTTAAACTATCTAAAACATCAGAGCGGACTAACGTCTCAATGTCTGAATGAAGATAAGCGGCTTTGATATTTTTTTCTTTTAAATACTCAGTTAAATCTTCAGCGGTTCTTTTAGTCAAAGTTGTTACCAAGACTTTTTGATTTTTTTTCACTCGTTTTTCGATTTCATAAATTAAATCCTCAATCTCATTTTTTGCAGGTTTTAAAATAATTTTGGGGTCAGGAATGCCCGTTGGCCTTATTAGCTGTTCAACCACCGCCTCCCCACGATTATATAAGCTTATTAATTTTGAATTTTGATTTTTGATTTTTGATTTTTCTATTTCCCATTCATCTGGAGTGGCTGAGACATAGATAATATGAGGCAGTTTTGGATAAAGTTCTTCAAATTTAAGGGGTCGGTTGTCAAAAGCCGCCTTTAAACGAAAACCATATTCAACTAATGTTTTTTTTCGAGCATAATCACCGTTGTACATTCCTCGAAGTTGGGGGATGGTCATATGGGATTCATCGATAAAACAAAGCCATGAATCACCATAGGAAGCTTTAAAATAGTCAATTAAAGTATAGGGGGGATCGCCCGGTTTTCGACCATCAAAATAACGGCTATAATTTTCAATCCCATTAACATACCCCACCTCTTTAATAATTTCCAAATCATAGTTAACCCGTCGATAAAGTCTTTCCGCCTCAACAATTTTTCCTTGTTTTTTAAAAGCCTCATACTCTTTTTTTAAATCTTTTCTTATTTCTTTTTCCACTTCTTCAAAGTTTTGAGGATCAGTCATGTAGTGTTTGGCGGGGTAAATAATAATTTTTTTTCCAATCTCTTTTTGTTCTTTACCGGATAAAGGATCAAATTGGACAAACTTCTCAATTTGTAATCCATTGTGATAAACTCTTATCCCAAAATCCTCATAAGCTGGATAAATATCCAAAAAATTACTTCTTAGGCGAAAAGTTCCTCGCCGAAATTCAAACTCTGACTGATCATATTGAAGCCTGGCTAAATTATAACTTATTTCTTTAAGATTAAAAAGATCGCCAATATTTAACTCCAAAACAAAATGGCCATACTCCAAAGGTGAGCCTAGATTATAAATACAAGAAACTGAGGCAACAACAACTACATCTTTTCTTGTTAAGATATTGGTGGTTGCCTGAAGTCTTAGTTTATCGATTAAATCATTAATTTCTACCTCCTTTTCAATATAAGTGTCAGTTTGGGGAATATAAGCTTCTGGTTGATAGTAATCATAATAAGAGACAAAATAACAAACGGCATTTTCTGGAAAAAAAACACGAAACTCCTGATAAAGTTGACCGGCTAAAGTTTTGTTATGAGAAATCACCAAAGCCGGCATATTAAGCTCTTTTATCACATTGGCCATGGTAAAAGTTTTTCCCGAACCAGTTACTCCCAAAAGCACTTGATTTTTTAAACCCTCTCTTACTCCAAAGACCAACTTCTCAATTGCTTGTGGTTGATCCCCAGTTGGTTTAAATGGTGATTTTAACTTAAACATAGGTAAATTGCGTCTGACCAAGTCTGACTTGGTAAACCGAGTCTGACTCGGTAAACCACGTCTGACGTGGTAAACCAAGTCTAACTTGGTAAATCGCGTAAGACGCGATAAACTATTAATTTTATCAAAAATCAATCTCTTACTCAATCTCTTATATACCCCTTCGCTTTCAA
>Ga0123519_10011044_pt1 | contig 13372 bp, 10 predicted proteins | sample YelNatPaOPRAMG02_FD_87396 | JGI IMG/M metagenome (GOLD analysis project Ga0123519, IMG submission 87396) | Hot spring microbial communities from Yellowstone National Park - Yellowstone National Park OP-RAMG-02 (version 2) | ecosystem: Environmental > Aquatic > Thermal springs > Hot (42-90C) ...
GTGGCTGGGATGAGCAAGCCTTGGGTGGGTCTATGGCGGGCGCATGAGAAATGCGGAGGCTTTGGTCTGTCGTGCGGCTGGACCGCGGGGGAGGCTCCATGGGGGGCCGGGGGGATGGCGGTCGGCGAGGTGTGTCCAAGGCACAGCACGACATCCCTTGAAACGGTTAGACTGATAACCACATGGTGCTTGGGTTCTTCATCCAAACTTTGCGCCAAAACATAAGACAGTGGTCAGAAAAGTCCCGTTATTTCATCATATCACGGAGGCACAGTTGTTTATCGCCATAAAGACCCCTGAAAAAGTGACCAGCGCGAATCTAATGATTCAACTTGCACTCCGCATAGGCTATCCTTGCGGGGCATACCAGACGCGCGCATTTCCAGAAACGCATCCTTCCGCAACCAGCGAAAACTTATTCAAACATGGTGGACTTTTGGTCTTCGTTTTAGGGCTTCACAACGGCTCGGCTTTCTTCTGTTGCACCATTCAATGTAAAATAAGTCGCTCGTTGGGGTAACGCTTGGCTCGCCAATAATGGGCTCCCCAGTTTTTGGAGCGAGAAGCGTCAGTAAACTTCTGGACTCTACAAAACGATTAATGCCTTCCTGCCATCCTGATGCCCCCACCCACAAGCATGGCTAGGTCGCTCGTTCCCTGTCCTGTAAAGCCCTCAGGCAGTCCCTTCCATGCCTGCACATGGCGGAACACTCGAATCCCGAAATCACAAATCCCTTGTCATACAGAAAGGACGCCACAACTTCCTTCAGTGCCATTGCATCCTTGCAGTGCATAGCCTCGATGATCTCTTCATCGCTAAGACATAGTTCGCCAAAAGTCTCTTTGCAGTAGGCAATCTCTTGCTCCATTTGCATCTTGAATCTCTTCTCTTTTCTATGCAGTTTGGCATCATACTTAGAAATGATACCGTCATAGAGGTGTTGAACCTTGACCCCGGGCTTCAACTCGACGCTTGTTACCTTCCACAGCCCCTTCTCCTCGAGGATATATTTTCTGAGCGCCAAAGCCAGATATGTCATCAGTTGAAACATCTTAGGGCTGGGATTTTGCGGGTGGTCAATGCGCATGAGAGCCTGAAATGTCGCCTTGCCACACTTTTTTATCAACTTCTCTAAAGAATACACCTTTTTCTGTGATGCCTGGTTGTCAATATAGTGTCCTGTCAACTGGGCTTCCAGCACCATAGCCCGCAGGTTGTTCCACAACTGTTTTGCCTGATTCAGGATGAAAATATTCTTGAAACACTGGTAGATCTTCTCCTCATCGTGGTAAATCCCTATGGTCTGGATATTGTGCATCCTGTCCGCCAGTTTTACTAGAACCCCTCCCAGTCGCACCGCTTCGTCTGGGTCGTTGAAGATGCAAAAGATTGACTTGTAGTACATGTCTGATTTATGTCTGGTCAGGACCTCGACTATCGTCACCACGCGTTCTGCCAGATTCCTTGGGAAACCCGCATTTCTGGAAATCATCACTAGTTTTTCGCCGAACTGAGCCCTATAACCGTCCAGTAACCTGTCAGCCTGAACTACTGACAGGTCTTTGTATCCCATCGTTTTCCTGGACTGTCGTTCGCTGTCAACTGCCTCCTCGAGCACATCGTGGAGCAACCCAGCGGCAACAACATACGCAGTGCACCTGGCGAGCCTTAGATAGTTAGCAACATTTGTAGGGTGTGAAAACGCTTCGGAGCCGTCTCTGCGAGGCGGGACATTCTTATAAAAGTCCTTGACAAAACCGTAACATCCCTCCAGGAATGCCTTGTCCTGGGCGGCAAAGCCCGATGTGATTTCTTCCACGGGAACGACCCCTGCATAAGGCTCCCAGATCTTTACCTCGTCAAAAATGACATGTGCTGGATCTAACATGGGTGGCACTCCACATTCTCGCGATTGATTGTATATTCAAATCTCGGCTAGGTGCAAGGTGTAGAATGCGACTTTCCTTGCTTTTGCAAGGGGAAACTAGCGATATATGTGGGCACGCTTTGCAAGGTCTTCTTCCTGCAAAGGCCGCCCAAGATGATTATCTGTGCGCACAAGGAAGAAATGACCTGGCGAATCACAACCAAGACTCTTGTTCTGGCAGTGCCGATTGGGTCACGCGAAAAAGAAAATCTTACGCACGCCCAAATGCGATCATAACGGAGGTCCAGGTGGCAGTTCCTCTACCTTCTCGGGCTTTCGTGGCGGCTCCTCCTCTATCTCTTCTTCCTCGCTTCTCACCTGTCCCTCAAGATTGGCATTGCTAGCCGTTGCCGCGACAGACCTTCTCTCGAGTTTTTCCCCCTCAGGGAGGTCGAGCACATAGTCCAACACCTCGTCCATCTTCTTCACGAATATGAACTCCATTTCACGACGGACCTGTTCTGGCACTTCGACAAGGTCTTTCCTATTGCGCTCTGGCATCACGATCCGTTTGATCCCGCCTCTTTGCGCCGCAAGAACTTTGTTCTTTATGCCCCCAACAGGCAAGACCATCCCACGCAGTGTGATCTCCCCTGTCATGGCGGTATCCCCTCTTGTCCTTATCCCTGTCAGAAGCGAGAAAAGCGCTACGAACATCGTTATGCCAGCGGATGGACCGTCCTTGGGTATGGCGCCAGCGGGGACATGTATGTGCAGGTCATTTATCTCGAAAACCTTCGGATCGATACCATATTGTTCTGCATTCGCCTGCAGGTAAGACAACGCTATCTGTGCTGATTCCTTCATTACATCGCCAAGATGTCCCGTAAGTTTAAGCCTCCCCTTGCCCCCCATTCTCGTAGCCTCAACAAAAAGGATCTCGCCACCAGTGGCTGTCCATGCAAGCCCAGTTGCGATACCTGGAGACTCTGTCCTTTCAGCGGTTTCAGGCTGAAACTGCTCGGGACCCAGAATCTCGGCAACAAGTTCTTTGTCAACAGGGCGCTGTTTCCACCGCCCCTCCACCACCTGCACTGCGATTCCCCTGCACAGCGAAGCAATACACCTTTCAAGGTTTCTGACTCCCGCCTCCCTCGTGTAGTGGTCAATGATATAATAGATGATATCGTCAGACATAACGACTATTGAAGGGTCTAGCCCGTGTTCCTTGATCTGTTTCGGCAGTAGATGCCTTTTGGCTATGGCAAGTTTCTCTTCGGGAGTGTAACCAGGCAACTCCAAAAGTTCCATCCTGTCGAGCAAGGGCGGCGGTATAGTATCCGTCACATTTGCGGTTGTCATGAACAGAACCTGCGAAAGGTCGAAGGGCACATCTAGGTAGTGGTCCATGAAGCGGTGATTCTGTTCGGGGTCTAGAACCTCGAGCAGGGCACTGGTCGGGTCCCCACGCCAATCACGCCCGATCTTGTCAACCTCGTCCATCATGAATACAGGGTTCTTCGATTCAGCACGCTTTAAACTCTGGATAATCTTGCCTGGAAGCGCCCCAATATAGGTTCGCCTGTGCCCTCTTATCTCTGCCTCGTCTCGGACACCCCCTAACGATATGTGCACGAACTTCCGACCAAGCGCTCTGGCGACGCTTTGCCCCAGAGAGGTCTTGCCAACCCCTGGCGGACCAACCAGACAAAGTATTGGTCCTTTCAGGTTATTTCGTAGCCTCGAAACAGCGATATATTCCAAAATCCGCTTTTTCACCTTATCCAAATCATAATGGTCTTCGTCCAGCACCTGCCTTGCGTGTGCCACATCCAGGTTGTCTTCAGTAGTCCTATCCCAAGGAAGTTCACAAATCCACTCGAGATAGGTTCTCGAAACCGTGTATTCGGGCGAAGAAGGCTGGATTGAACGAAGCCGTTTGAGCTCCTTTTCCGCGACCTTCCTCACCTCGTCAGGCAGCGCCATCTTGTTGATCTTTTGCTGAAGTTCCTCGATAACATCACTTTCATCCTCGATCTCTCCGAGCTCCTTCTGTATTGTCTTCAACTGCTGGCGAAGCACATATTCGCGCTGGCTCTTGTTAAGCTCCCCCTTCACCTCGCTGTTTATCTTCTGCGTGACCTTTAGCACTTCCAGATGATGGTAAAGGATTTTGAGGGTCGTCTTCAGGGCGTCAACTGGGTCGGTAGTTGACAGGATGCCGACCTTCTCTTCCACCGTGGTCGGAAGGTTCGATGCGATCAGAAATACTAGCCTCAGTGGCTTGTCAACCTGTTCGACTAGTTCTTGAGCAGATGGAGGCATCTCTGGGATTAGACGCAACACCTCTATCGTTGCCTGCTTCAAACTGCGCATCAAAGCCTCTATCTCGACTGTCATGGTCTCCTGCTCTGGTAGCACAACGACATCCGCAGCAAGAAATGGTTGCGTCTGGACAAATCTCTCTACCCTGAACCGCTCTAGCCCCTGAACCACGATATCAACCCCTTGTTCCCTCTCTCGCACAACCCGAAGCACCCTTGCAGTTGTTCCGACTTGATACAGGTCATCAGGGTTGGGGTCATTGATATCCTTGTCCTTTTGGGTTAAAACTCCGATTGGCTGGTCCTTCCCAGAAACCGCATCCAGAAGCCTCAAGGTCTTTTCACGACCGATCACAAGAGGCATCACTATGCCCGGGAACAAGACCGCATTTTTCAATGGCAAAATCGGCAATCCAGATAACTTTCTTGGTTTGTTTTCCTTTTCAGCCATAGACCTCCGACAACTTCAAGTTCCTAAAAGGGCTTTCTTGCCCCCGTCATTTTACAATGATGGTAATTGTTTGGGCAAAATCAAGGGGATTTAAACTCCCGACCCAAAAAACCTCGCAGAAACTTGTCCGCATCGCCGCCAAGATTTGCTTTCACTCGTGCAATCCTAGCATCTTGCAAAGACATACCTGTTGCCAAGAGTTCGTCAACTTTTGAAATCTCGGATGCCACCATCTGCTTTATCCCTTCGTAGGAACCCCACCCGACCTGCATCTTTCCGTTTATGAAAAACGATGGCGTGCCACGAGCACCAAATGAAGAGGCTTCTTGCCCTTCACTAAGCGCCCTAGACCTTGTGCCTGCATCCCTGAAATCCTTTTGAAACCTATCCATGTCAAGACCAAGCCTTCTTGCATATTCGAGCAGGTTCTGTTCTGCAAGGGCACTCTGGTTTTCGAAAAGGATGTCTGCATATTCCCAGAATTTTCCCTGCTTGTGTGCAGCAATCGCTGCGCTTGCAGCGTCCAGAGCAAAACGGTGCATCTGAAGTGGATTATGCTTAAACACAAGAAGCACCTGCCCTGGGAAGTCTTTGGCAAGGTCCTTCAAAGGCGCAAAGGCACGCTTGCATACTGGGCACTGAAAATCCGAGACCTCGAGCACGACCACCTTTGCTTGCCTTGACCCAATGCTCGGACTTGGGTCACTGATGGGGGTCGTGCCAGGTGGGATGACCTGCTGTGAAGCGGTTTGCGCAGGTTGCACAATCTGCCCTTGAACCGCCTGTGGGCTTATTACTGGCTTTACTTCGAGGCTTTCCAGCCTTAGACCTTGAGGCTCGGGCGTCTCTTTGTGTGACTGTTCTGATGCAGGTAGTTTGACCTTGTTCGAGACCAACACGCCAAGGGCAAAAAACGCAACTGCAACAACGAAGTAGCCGATTATAATGGGTGCTTTCTTCACTTTTTCCACCTCCTTCGCTCGAGGCGAAGCATATAATAAAGCCATAAAAATAAAATGCAAGGCGAGTAATAAGTCACGATTTTCTGAATAGGATAGATTGAAGGTAACAAGGTGGGTTGGGGTGATAATGCAATAGAATCAATGTGTTATCTCTAAACTTTGAGCGTTCGATAAGGGTGAAGTAGGATTTATCTCAGGATTTGTTGCGAGGGGAGCGATGGAGCGCGAACCCATGAACGATAGAGACCTGGTTGACCTTTATTTGTATCTTTGCTGTCTTGGACCTGATGTGTTTAGTCCTGAAAGGGCAAGAAGACTCCCGTTGCCAGCCAAGTATCATGAGCTTTTGGAGCACATCATTCGTCAAGAGACAAAAGGCGAAGTCTCGAGAAAGGTTGGATTGCTATTGTCTGCATCGCTTGCCATGAAAGGTGACGATGCGCGTTTTGCACTTGGAGAAATAGCACCCTACATTCTAACTGTTGATGTTCAGTGCGGGTACGATGTCCTGAGACACATGTGTGCCTCGCTCCCCGAGTACGCAAGCGCAAAATGTGGCGAGGTCCTTCTGTCGCTAGCCATAGCAATCGAGAAGGGGATCAAGTTGGGAAGAAAGTCGCAAGAGGAGATCTCGAAGTTGAGGCATCTTATATGTGCGGTTAGTTGCCTGAGACTCGATGCAAAGGCGAGGTCCAGATTGTTTCTTGCGCTTGTTCAAAACTTTGAAACCTGCGAGGTCTTTCAGGACATATTGCTTACTAGCATATATCCAGAGACCGCTAAGGAGGCGCTTGATTGTCTTCTTTCGGGAAATAACAAGGTCGCTTCGGTGCTCATGGGAGGGGCAAAGCAAAGACCAAACGGGAAATCCGAGTTTTATGCTGTTTGCAAGGCGGTGATGGAGGTCGCCCCCATGGAGGGTCTTTCTGTATTGGGGCGGATGTATCAGTCGCTTGGCAAAGGAGGCGGGGAGGCTAGGGCGCTTCAGGCTATGATACGTGCTTCTGTTTACATTGGTATGGAAAAGGTCATCAAGAACGGGCTGGACTTCCAAGAGGTCTTCGGAAAGCCATGTCCATTGCCAGCCCTCGCCCTCTTATCGGTTGTCCTGCCAGGCATTCAAGAGCCACACAAAACAGCCCTGTGCGAATATGTGCTTTCCACAGTTTTCGACTTGTTGAAAGCCGAAGACCTTGCTTCAGACGACATCCAGACTTATGCCACGACGATTATTGCTGGGACTGTAAATCATAGCGACACCAACAGGGCAGGAGCAATGGTGCGTGAAGGCATCATGGATGCGAATGGAAGGTTTCAGGTGCGCTTGCTGAGCGAGGGAGACTCGGAGCAGGCGAGGACACGATACCATGTCTTCTTGCGTGTCGTGGAAGAAGTCGCGAAGGAACTGACTAGACGCGCCTCGACCGCAAGTGTCCTCGAGCCTATAGTGCCGATTTTGATGAATAGCAGAAGCACGGCTTCTTTTGAACATGAGGTTTGGGTCGCTTAGAAAAAGGACAGTCAGGGCGCAATGTTCCAGAGCAAAAAAGTGGTTTGCACAAAAACATTCGGGGAAGGGGCAGGGGAAAGGTGTAAGAAGCATCCCCGGTTCACTGGGAAGCGCCATTTGTGAAACATTGATCTCATTGTAGTTTTTTGTATCAGCATTTTTTCGTGAACTAGTTCATTTGCTCAAAGTTTGGATACTGAAAACGATGATAAAGAACCCCTGTAGGCAGTTTTGGGTATAATCTGTTTTGATGTCTTTCCAAAGCGACATAATCGCAGCAATAGCAAGCGGACATGGTGCTAGCGCGATTGGTGTGATAAGGGTTTCGGGCGCTGGGTCGCACCGCCTCGCACTTTCATTGTGCGAAGACATAAAGAAAAAACCCGAGCCACGGAAACTTTATCTTTCATGGCTTCGTCGTCCAGACACAGGGGAAAGGCTTGACCAGGCGCTGGTTGTGTTTTATGAGGAAGGGGCGTCATACACGGGCGAGGAGGCGGTGGAGTTTTTCTGTCATGGCGGGACTTTGGTTATGCAGTCTGTGCTGGAAGCGCTCATTGCTCTGGGGGCAAGGCACGCAAGGGCAGGGGAGTTCACGAAAAGGGCGTTGCTGAATGGCAAGGTTGACCTGGTGCAGGCAGAGGCAATCCCGCTTTTGAGCGAGGCAAGGACGACGAGGGCTCGGGATTTGGCATTACAGGCTTTGTCAGGAAAGCCATCGAAAGAGATTTTGAGTTTTCACAATCGCATTGTGGATATCCTTGCAGAGGTCGAGGCAACTTTGGACTTCGCTGAAGAGGATGGCGTTGAGGTGGATATTGCCGAAGTGACTAAGGGGCTTGAAAGTTTACTAGATGAGGCAACAAGATGGGTGCAGGATGGCATTGCCTCTTTGCCTTTGATAAACGGGGTGAGGGTTGCGATTGTCGGACCTCCGAATGCTGGAAAATCAAGCCTTTTGAACGCCATTTTGGGGCGCAAGAGGGCGATTGTGCATCCTGAACCTGGCACAACAAGAGACATCATTACTGAACATCTGGTTTTGTCCGGGATACCTTTTGTTTTTGCGGACACTGCTGGACTAAGAGAGACCTCGGACGCTGTGGAAAAGGAAGGGGTGGCTCTTGCAAAACAGGCGCTTTCTGAGGCGCAGATAGTGGTGCTTGTGGTGGACCCACGAGATACCGACCCAGAGACCGAGTCTCTGAAACTGCCCAGAAAGCCTGACATCATTGTGCTGTCAAAGGCAGATTTATGGCGAGACGGTGGTGAGGTCAACTTTTCGACCCCTGTGATAAAGACTTCTATCTACATGCCAGAAACCATTGCCTCTTTGCGAGAACATATACAAAGGCTTGGTGCTTCCATGTTTTCACATGCAAAATCGTCCGTGCTCAGCACAGAAAGGCAGATAGAGGCTTGCTCAAAGGCTATATCGGCTATAAGCTCAGCAATCCTGGCGCTAAGAGGAGGCGAGCCTCTAGAGGTTGTCGCATCTATGCTGAGGAACGCCGCTGAAAGCACTGCCGAGATACTTGGATTTCGAGTCGCTGAAGATGTGATGGAACGGATATTTGAGCGCTTCTGCGTGGGGAAATAGGTTCATGTCTTGTCATGAAAGAGTTCTTGTTCGACGAGTAAAGTGATATAGTGTTTCAGTTTCTCGAAGTCTTCCTGCCGACCTTGAACGAACTTCACTCCCATGCCTGGTTCGCCTTGCTCGGCGCTCGGTCTCCACCAAACAACCTCTCCGATGACTGAAACCGGAGTGTCCTCGGTTGGCAAATAGAACCTCAAAGTCACGGTCGAACCCGGGGGTGCAGGCTCGTCCGTTCGCACGAAAGCGCCACCGAGGCTTAAGTTTGTCATTAGCATCTCGGTTTCATTCACATCAATATCTGCAGCAAAAACCCCAAAGATTCTCGTCTGGAATCTAGGATGCTGTCTTTGTTCCAAACCTGGCATTCACTCACCTCCTTTCTCGATTTCGCTGACCAACCATTCGAGACCTCTAGGACGCACCAAAAAGATGAACCGCTTCCCTTCAATCAAGACCTCGAACCTTGCTTCTTCTGCCCTGGCACTTATCTTTCTTATGCCAGAAGCAAGCACCATCTTCCTTCCGGAGTCGGAAACCCCATCGAACATGTCGCATATCGCTTTTGTCACCTTCTCGACCTCTTCCCTCCACGATGCATTCATTCCCAGAGCTGCAAGTTCCCGCAATCTTTTGCCTTCATCGTTTCCGAAAAGATTCAAAACCGTTGTATCAATGAACCTTTGAGCCTTTGCAACATTATTGTTGGCGCAGGCCTCGACAAACCCGAAAATCCCTTTTTCGGGGCTTCCACAGTCGTTTGCACATCCCCCCACCGTTATAAGCGCCTCCTTCTTTCGGGGCTTCATCTCGACCTTTTTGGGCGCTTCCTGCTCAGAAGTCTTGTTCTCTCGCTTCAAAACAGGAGGGATTGACTGAACATTTGTCTGCGCATCGTTTTTCGCACAGCCGAGCAAGAAAAGCATAAGAAGCATTGCCTTCATAGCCCCCTCCATCCATAGAGAGTAACACAGCGAAAAGAAAGAAGTCAACGAAAAGTCTAGATTTCGCTTCGTGAGGTCAAAGTCACAGTGTCCAGGGCGCAAAGACGAAAAGGTTGAAGCAGGGAAGCGTTCTTGAAAAAGGATGACCTCAGAAATGCATGGTCGCTAAGAAGTGCATAAAGCCTACAAAACGAGCAACAAGGTCGGCAATGGTAAAGGAATGATCCGTGGGTCTTCGATTTTTATGTCGTCAGTGAGCGTTATTAGCAAGCCAAATGGGGCATTATAGACTACCTTTTCTAGAAAAGCCCGCAAGCCCAAAGTGTCTCGATGCGGATCAATATGGCGTCGGTACTTCACTTCGATGGGTATCCTGTATTCACCCACCGTGAGCACGAAGTCCACCTCGGGTTCTATCGAGCGCTCAGGAAACCACGCTAGATTCAAACCAGGAATGCTTCCCAGATAATAGCCCACGATGCTCTCGACGATGTGACCAGCCATGTCATGCAAGTGCGGACTTCGTTCGAGCGCTGAAGGGGCTATCGGGACTATCTCTTGTAACCAGCTTGCTCTCAGGCCGTGGTCGCAAAGACAGATTTTTGCATTTCCTTTCTTTTTCTTTAGGCGGATTTCAAGTGGGGGCACCATTCGAATCAACAGGGTATCGCTAAGAAAACGTAGATAAGCCAGCACTCGCTGCCATCCGACATTCGCATGAAGTGCCTGACTGAGTTGTTGCACAAAAACAGGCGCTCCAGGGGTTTGACCAGCGTAGCGACAGCAAAGCTTGAAAACCTCTTCCAGTAGTGTCTCGTCTCTCTTCCGCCCCCGTTCCCCTACCCGCAAATCGTGCCGGATCACACGTCGGACAATGGTCTCGTTCAGTTGGTCCGCTATCATCTCCCAAGGAAGGTCAGCCATTGCTTGAGCAATAGGGTATGCCCCTCGTTCAGAGAATGCCTCGAAGGCTTTGTCTCGGAGTTCCGCTACTTTTTTCCCCAGTTGGATAAGCTCCGCCCAAAAATCCTTCCGTGTGAGCTCCCCGAGTCCGCTTGACCGCAGTAATCGGGATATATCGCCAAAGCCTCGAATCCCTGCTATCTCTCGTAAGGTAAGGACACCGAGCTCGAGGGTTGTGATTCGCCCTGCCAAACTATCTCGCCCTTGCTCTATTCGCAACGCAGAACTTCCCGTAACGAGCACCCGGACATCGTGATGATCGACCAATGACTTCAGCTGAGGCGCCCAGTCTTCGATGTTTTGCACTTCATCGAAAAAAACATAGGCAATCTCGCCGTCTCTCGCAGATTCGTTGAAACTTTTGTTCAGTATTTTATGCTGAAACCAGCGGCACATGGTGAGGACAGGCTCACGAACGCCTTTGAGAGATGGGATTTCATCGAACTGAACGCGTAGAATCCTTTTGGGACTTACCGCTTCGACATCCAGAAGGTGCTGTATGAGTTGCATTTGTAAGGTGGTCTTGCCAACCTGTCTTGGTCCACGCAAAACAGTTATCGGAGCCAATCCGCTTTTCAATCGCTCGAGCAGTGCGTGAAATAGCCAACGCCTGAAGGGTGGCTGCGGGCGGGCTGGTTTCCCCTGCCACCACGGGTTGGTCTCGAATAGAAGTGCCTCTAGGGACGGGGGCAAGTGCAAGCGATTAGACAGAGCATCGAGGTGCGGGAAAGTCTTGTCCACCAGGTTCACCTCCGAGCAGATTATCGTGAACGCCAAGATCATTGTCAAACAGATGTTCAAGGTTGTTCTTGTCGATTACTTGAGAACATGGAGAGCGGGTGTGCAGAACAACGACAGCACCCGATTTTCTGTGCAGGAGAAGTGTTTGCTTGCTTCTACTTTGCCACCACCATTAGCGACACGCCCCAGGGCAAGTCTCTGTGCTTCAAAATGCGCCTTTCCAGACCAAAAATCACCCTGAAAATATCGTTCAGCGCACCGAGTTTCAATGTCGCATCGCTTTTTGCCTCGCCTTTTAGCACTCTGCCAGCAAGTCTTGCACAAGCCACAATCGGGAAAAGAAAGCAGTTCGTATATGACGCACGGCAGATCGAAAATCCACAGTCCTGCAACAAACGCAAGAAATCTTGTTTCTTGTATCGTCGGACATGATGCAGTGCGCGGTCGTGCGCGGAGTAGAGCCATGGATGGCAAGGGACGGTCGCAATCAAAACACCGCCAACTTTCAAAACCCTTCTCACTTCGATGACTGCCTGCCTGTCATCTTCTATGTGCTCGAAGACATCCAAAGCCAGAACAGCATCAAGGGATTTGTCCATCAAAGGGATTTGAAGCGCAGAGCCTAGCACATAAGGGGCATCTGTCCTTTGGGCACCAAACTTGCAAGCCTTCACACTCAAATCGAGCCCAATGAACCTACCAAGCCCTTTAAGTGCCCTTATCGTCCCACCAGTCCCAGCGCCAAGGTCTAGTATGAGCCGACCTTCCCCTGCAAGTCTTTTTTGTAGTTCGTCCCTGACAATAGCCCTTGTGGTTACAAACCAGAAGTGCCTATCTTCTACGCTTGCCATCACTTCATATTCAGACGCTTTCATCCTCTAGCGCCTTCTCTATCTCTGCGGGATAAGTTTCCTCGGTGCGTTTCTTTTTGCCTTTTCAAAATCTTTTGTCGCCTGCTCCAAGAGTGGATGATTATTTGCCTTGTAGCATCTTGCCCTCTCTTGAAGAAACCGAACATCCCATGTAGGGTTTTCCTCATAGGGCTTCAGTGCCTCGACACATAGTTTTTCAAAGTCAGTGATAAGCGCTATCTTGTATCTTGCAAGGTTCCTTGTCTCGCTCAGAAGACCAACCGCGAACTCTGAAGAAAGCGAGTCGAACAGGGTCTTTCCAGCATTTTTGTCCCTCGCGGCGACCTCGATAGCAAGGTCCAGAGCCCTCTTCATCAAGGGGTGCAAAGCCCAGGGGTTTTGCCGATAAAGGGAAAAAGCCTTCACAAGCGCCCTTGTCGCATCCTCTATCATCCCCTTCCTGAAGTAAAACCTCGCCTTGACAACCTCCGCTTCGACATCGAAGGTCTTGTCTATCTGCTCTGCAAGCAAAGGTGCCTGCTCGTCTCCTTTTTCTGCAAGCGCTTCGCCCAGTACGCTCAGAGATGCCAATCCTGATGGAGGCACGGACTGCCTATTCCACCATTCGAGCACGCCCTCAAGGTCTGAACGCAAAAAGGCAACATATGCTTGAGCCCTTGCCTTCAGTCCCTCATCATTGTCCTGGTCCAAGATAGGCTCATTATCTACTGCAAGTCCAGTCTGGATCCTATATTCTTTGATCGCTTCGATGAATGGTGTTCCCGCCCTAAAATGAGGCAAGTCCGCCCGAAGTGCCTTTGCAAGTGCCCGTAACTCCTGTAAATCCACATCACTTCGCACCCCCGTTGACCTGGCAAAACTGAACTCGATCACAGTCCTATCATCAGTGTTTATATCTGGTGCAGATTTTGCAAGGGCGTCAGCAAGGGCAGTCCCTCCCACGAAGTGCGACAAAAGCCCTTCCACCCCTTCCACACGCCATGCAATCTTCATCCCTGTGCGCAGGGGCTCAGTGCGTGTGCGCCTGTCGAGGGCTTCATAATCGTACTGGATCTCATGCATAGAACATACAAGCAAAAGGTCTCCTGCCTGCGAGTAATATGTCTAAATGTAGGGAAAAACCTCTTTCAGACTCTTATA
>Ga0123519_10011045_pt1 | contig 13371 bp, 9 predicted proteins | sample YelNatPaOPRAMG02_FD_87396 | JGI IMG/M metagenome (GOLD analysis project Ga0123519, IMG submission 87396) | Hot spring microbial communities from Yellowstone National Park - Yellowstone National Park OP-RAMG-02 (version 2) | ecosystem: Environmental > Aquatic > Thermal springs > Hot (42-90C) ...
ACAACGAAGGCTCCAGCAACATCTTTATTTCGAGGCTCAATCACACGGCTTTGACACTGGCTGTTTACGCTTCGTGCCGCCATTACTGACGACTACGCAAAACTCGCTTCCGGTTGGTGGTTAACCTTTGCCGGGTGGGATTGGTTACCCACAGAGTTCCGATTGAGAGTTTTGTGCCTTTTGGGCACGCTCCCCTCACTGGGCTTTTCATGACGCGATATGGGGACAGACATGATGTCGGGTATACCGATCAGGAACATCGAACGTCCAACGTTCAACTTTCAATTTTCAACGGGGTGGCCGAAAGGGCGCATCGTGGCCGAGATATGGGGACAGACACGGAGTTACGGCGATACGGATCACTGGGCTTTTCATGACGGTACGGTGGAGTCGCTATCTGCAGTGCCTGTATTTTTTCAGGAGGCGTGAGCCGGGGGGCAGGGGACAGGAGTCGCAGCGGATATTTCCCAGCCCGGCGGCGCAGAGCTTTCTGATCAACGGCGGGGGAAGCACCGCGTCTTTACGCGTTAGGCAACTTTGGTTCCGGCTCCGCCGGCCTGGGAAATACGCGGGCTAAGCTCTCATCCAGTCCTTTTCAATCTCTTCCAGTGTGCGGCCTTTGGTTTCGGGGACTGCACGCCAAACAAGCAACACAAGAACCAGGCAAAACGCCGCGTAAAGATAGAACGGAAACGCATGATTGAAATGGCGCACAAGCCATTGGTTCTCGTCCAGCATTGGGAACGTCTGGGACACGGCGAAGTTTGCCGACCAGAGGAAAACAGTTGCGACGGACATTGCTCTGCCTCTGAGGCGCGTTGGGTAGATTTCAGAGAGCAGAACCCATGTGACGGGACCGACGGACAGCGCAAAGAACGCGATGTATCCCAGAATAAATGCCAGCACGCCGAGGGGTGTTTTGCCTGACTGTGCAATTGCGCCCATACCGATCAAACACAGTCCCATTCCCGCAGCTCCTGCGATCATCAGCGGTTTTCTCCCGAGCAGGTCAACAGTCCATATCGCGCCGATTGTGAAAAGCAGGTTGACAGCGCCAACCACGATTGTCTGCAGCAGGGCAACGTCCACGCCCGATCCCAGTTGCTTGAATATCTCGGGTGCGTAATAGAGGAAAACATTGATGCCTGTGACCTGCTGCAACACCGCCAGTCCAATCCCAACAAGCAAAGCCTTGCGCAGTCGCGGACCGAGCAGCTCGACAAACGACGTCGGTTGCAAATTCAGCGTTTCCCGGATTGCGGTCAATTCACGATCAGCTTCATCGGTCGGATTGATTCGCAGGAGAACATCCCGGGCTGTTTGCTCCCGGCCCTGCTCGACAAGCCAGCGCGGGCTTTCCGGCACGAGGAACACAAGCCCGAAAAACAACGCCGCCGGTATGCAGCCTGAGGCAAACATCCAGCGCCACCCTATCGTTTCATTCCACGCCGGATTGTCCGGGCGCGTAATGGCGTAGTTGACAAAGTAAATCACCAGCATGCCGCTGATGATGGCGAACTGGTTTACCGACACCATCCTGCCCCGGATGCGTGCAGGCGAGATTTCCGCGATGTACATCGGCGAAGCAAGGGAAGCCACGCCAATTGCCACTCCGCCGAGGATGCGGAACACGACAAAGACCCAAAAACGCTCGGGGATTGCTGTTCCGATCGACGACACGACAAATAGAAACGCCGCAAGCAACAAGGTCTTTTTCCGGCCCAGCAGGTCGCTGAACACTCCGGCCACAAGACACCCAACGACGCATCCCAGCAACGCGCTGGCAGCGGCCCAGCCTTTCATCGCCGGAGTAAGTTGGAAGTGCGATTGCAAAAAACCAATCGCACCGGAAATCACTGCCGTGTCGTAGCCAAAAAGCAAACCGCCAAGGGCGGCGACAAGGCAGATCATTACCAGATACGAAGTGCGCTTCACGGCGCGTTCATCTGAGCTTTGCATTTGTGGGGGTGTTGATTGCGCGGTTTTCGATCCGGTTTCAGCCTTTGGCGTGATCGCGAAGAGCGTCGAACATTGCGATCACGTTTTCGATCGGGACGTTGCCCTGAATATTATGGACCGTGTTGAACACGAAACCGCCGCCGGGCGAGAAAATGTCGAGGCGTTGTCGAACCTCGTCATAGACCTGCGCGGGCGTGCCAAACGCCAAGGTCCGCTGAGTGTCAACGCCACCGCCCCAGAAAACAATGTCTTTGCCGAATTCGCGCTTTAGCCTTGCTGCGTCCATGTCCGCAGCCGAGCACTGGACAGGATTGAGTATGTCAAAGCCGGCTTCAATGAAGTCCGGGATCAGTTGATAGACCGAGCCGCAGGAATGTATGAAAGTTTTCCATCGGGTGCGGCGATGGATGTGGTCGTTTATGACGCGATGGAAAGGTTTGTAAAGCTCGCGGTAGGCAGCTCGCGAAATGAACGGCCCGCGCTGAGTGCCAAAGTCCGTCCCGGTAATGTAAGCCACCTGGACCAGGTCGCCGAACATTTCTATGAGGACGTCGATGTTGCCAAGAGCTATCGCGCACTGGCGTTCGAAAACGGCACGCACGTAATCGCGCCTTGTGAGAGTCGAGATGTACCATTCCGAAACGTCGCGGATGCCTTTGGGCGCTTTCAAAAATGGCGCCGGCACAAGGGCAATGTCGCCGAAAGCTGCGCCAGGTATGACGAGAAGGGAGCCCAAATCCGGTCGCTGCTTGAGCCATTCGATTCGCTCTCGATAATACGATATGTCCTGTTCGCCAAGCGGACCGAACTCTTCAAGGTTGTTGGCCGGGTCAAGCTTGTCTTCGACGATCGGTTCCTGGCGGATTATCGAGTCAAAAAAGTAACCGCCTTGTGGCATGTGACCGCTGGGGCCGGCGCTCGTATCGCCTTCGGGGTAAATGTACCAGCCACCGTCCGGGGCCGGGGTGACGTTGAAATTGCCCGGCACAAGACACGGTGTTCCGTCGAACAAAGTGAACGGTTTCCAATCGCGCGCTTCAGTTCCGAAAAGGGACTTGCGTCCGAACACTCCTATCACGTCAATCCCAAGGGCAGCGCGCAGGGCGTCATCGATCTCACCGAGCATCTGGTATGGCTCGATGACTTTGACCCTGAATTCGGGGTTGCCGAGGATTCTCTGGCGGAGCCGGTGCACGATTGACACGTGCATGCCGGTGACGGCAGTCGAGCCGAAATCGACAGGGACGCGGTCGGGTTCAACATGATCAAGAGCGGCTTGGAGACGTTGTCGCGAAGTCATAGGCGTACACATTCCTGGGAGGAGTCTGCGTCAAATCGGTCGTGAAATGCAACACCGGGTTGTTGACCTTGTGCGGGCAATTGCGCGCGTCGGGCCAGCTCATCCGCGAGTTCATTGAGCATGTCGTACCGGGCAAGGCGCACGCCAAAAGCGCCGCCGCCGGGGTGGACCTCGACGAACTCCGGATTGGGGTTCAAGCCGAACCGGCGATAAAACGCGAGCCGGATGAAATGTTTCACATCGTCAACACCGGCTTTTTGGGTGTCGATGTGAACCTGGAAATAATCGCCCTGCCCGGCGCCGTTGATGCGCACAGCGACGGCATCTGCGCCAAAAGCGCGTTTAAGCATCGCCTCAGCAAGGTCTATCAATGCAAGACCACGGAAAAAACACGCTCCTTCAATGAGTTCAATGGCAGGCGGGCGATCAGGATCGAGCTGGTCGTCGCTCAGGCCTCCTTGAAAATTGAAGCGCCGCGCGCCAATGCGGTCCAACCACAGATTCAACAGGTCCGGCCCGGCACAACCCTTTTCCCAATCGATCGGCTGTTCCAACTGCGAGCGATCCGGCAGAGCTTCGGGGTTGATTTCGACGCAGCGGTCGCCGCGCTGCGACCATGTCACCCAGTAGATCCACTGGTCGGTGTTGTGGATGAGCCTGAAATTGCGGGCAACTTCTGCGAACAGGTACGCCACCATTGAACGCAATGGAACCCCGCATTCGGCAACTGTCTTGCCTTCGGAAGTGGCGCGGGTAAATGTTGGATTGCGCCAGCCCGCAAGAAGCGATGAAAAGGTGGCGTCGGCCTTGCATGCGGCGGCTTCGGTCGGCAAGCCCTCCGATTCGATCAATTTGGCAACGTACCAGCCCCGTTGTTGTGCAAGCAGCGTTCGAAGTTCGTCTTTGCTGATGAGCATTGGCAGTTGCCGAAGCAGCATGGTTATCCACCGCCGATTCTCGAACGACAAAAGACCGTCGTCGAGCAGGTCGGATTCGATCTGCTTGAAGAAATCGATTTCGAGTGGCAAATGCAGCAGGATTGCGGCGATTTCTGCGGCTTTTCCGGTCAGCTTTCGAATCTCGCCGGAAGTGAGCTGTGCGGCATCCGTGGTTCGCCCGTAAACACCCCATGACCAGCGCCACGTTTCTTTGTCGCGTTCGACGCTGTATGGGAAAATGATTTTGAATCGCCCGGTGGGTACCGGATACGTGGCCAGGACGCGGTAGTTGTCGCGCGGGTTCGACGAAATGAGCGTGCCGACGCCGGGCAATCCTTTTTGTTCAGTGGCCTGGTCAAGTGATCCGGCGCGGACACCTGTGCCATATTCGGCCTGACAGGCGAGGTTCACAAGAATGTCTGGCGGAATGCGGAGATCAAACAGGGCGCTGATGGCGTTTTGGGCTGCGACCGTGACTGCGGAAGAGCTCGAGAAACCGCCCTGGGGGATGTTCCCGGCACATATCACTCGCAGGCCCGGGAACGATTTTGGGCCGAGTGTTTCCCGGATGGCCTGTGCGAATGGCTCGTTGCGGAGTGTGCGAATGGAGACGAGGGCATTGCAGACAAGGGGGAACGGATGCCGCATGTTTGCCGCCACCCAGCGTGATTCGGGAGGCAGTGGCCGGCCTGTTTCGCGCATTCGCTGCAGGTCTGATTCGCCGATGTAGCCGAGCTGAACGAGGAGATTCTCGCTCATGCGGGTTCCGTGGACTTCATAGCTGTGGCAGTCGATGACCTCGGCGTCGGGAAACATTTCCGGCGTGGTCGCGGGTATTGCGCCTGCGTTCTCTTTGTACTTTGCGTTGGTGGGGAACAGGTGAATGAATCTGTCGTGAGAACACTGGGCGATGATCAGGACCTGTTCTTCGCCTTCGGGGCTGCCGGCGCCAATTGGCATTTGCCATGCCGGCCCGTAGAACCGGCCCATGTCAGGATGCATGAACGCTATCCGAAACCTTCCGCCGGCCATTCCAATTGCAACCGGTCTATCGGGTTCGAATCCGAATTCTTCTCTGGCCGCTGTTGCGACGGATTCTCGGATTTGACGGGCGATTGCGGCGATTTGCGCCGGCGGCCTGTTCAGCGCGATGGTTTGGGCTGCGTCATTGATTTCGGATATGGAAAGCGTTCGAGATGCGGATGCGTTTCGAGTCAAAACGTTTTCCAGCCTTGCGAGGTCGCCCGGCCGTGTTACGTCGGCTGCGAGCAGGGCGTAAACCGGATCGGCAGGTTCCACTGTCAGAGTGCGGACATTTCCGGATTCACCTGCAAGTGCGCCGATAATGTCGGTGATGTAAAACTGCCGTTGCGCGTTTGCGTTTGTGATTTCCTGCATAACACGATGGAGAACGCGGGCGCGAATTGCATAGAGGGGACAGTTGCATTCCGTTATCGAGTCCAATGTCATGCGTTGTTCGCTGTCTTGAATGGCATCGATATCGCGTTGCTCGGCAATGCCTGCAACGGTTCCGTCCGGGCGACGCAGGATTCGTCCTTTGCCCTTGTTTGCGGGCGGAGGATGAATCGCGGTCAGAAAAGTCAAATCAGCTTCGCGTTGGCCGACAAAATGAACAGCACAAAGGCGCCTGAAGGTTTTCTCGGGAATGATCCGATCGCCCATTGCGATGATCAACAGCGGGTTGGTTTCGAGCAACCATGGCACGGAAAAAGCCTCAAACACCGCGTAGCCAGTACCGCCCACCGGGTTGTCGGATAGAACCTGGATGACGTCGTTGCCCAAAGCCTCGGCAACGGTCTCGTGCGCGTATCCAACCACACAAATCACCGGCGACGGACTGAAACTGCGGAATGCGTCGATCGTGTGCCTTGCCAGTGGAACTCCGCAAACCAACTGTGCGCACTTCGGCGCCGGACCAAACCGGGTTCCTTTACCTGCCGCCAAGACCACAAGCACGAGCCGTCGCCCGGAAGCCTTTTCGCAGTCGGCGAGGTTCGGATTGAGAATTTTCCTGCGGTCTGCGACTGCGACGTCGCCCAGTCGCGCTATTCTTTCTGATTTGTCGTTATGGTCCACTGGGGGATTGGAATCCGGGTGTTGCCGGCCTTTGCACAGCCGGCCATACAAACGGGTTCATGAAAACAGACATCAGATCAAAGTCAAGCTGCGCGAGCCTCACTGGTGATCCTGATCGTCCCTGCTGTTCTCCCATTCGGGGTAAACTTCGGGGGGCAACTCACCTCTGCGGATCAGTTCGTGCAAATCTCTGATAATAGTGCGGCGCGCGACTTTGAAATGCCGCGCCAACGCGGAGATGTTCGGCTTTTGCGGGTGATCCTCGAGCATTCGCCGAATCTCGGTCTGCCGGCTTAATCTGTCAGTGGACCTGCTCAACAACTCTTCGACATCAATGCGCCGGGACCTTTCGAGCGCCTCGTATTGGCGGATGATTTCCGCTTCTCCGCATTGTTCGAGTGCCACAACCACGGTCCGCTGCAGCTCGATCAGGTCCACCGGCTTCGTCAGGCAATAGTGGGCGCGACGCGGTCCTTGGAGAGCGCTGAGTTGCTGGTGTACTTCGAGTGCACCTGAAACAACAATCACGGGAATGTACGGCACAAGCTCCTTGATCTCGGGCAGGAACTCGAGCCCCAGCTCGCCCCTGTCAAGGACGTGGTCCAGAATAATCAGGTGGGGGCGTTCCTTTGCGATGGCAGCCAGCGCACCGCTGGCGGTGCGCGCTCTTATGAGTTCATAATTCGACAGCGCCTCCTCGTACAGCTCGTACTGGAGGTCATCGTCTTCGACAACCAGTATGCGGCGCTTGTCCATGGGCAGTTCATTGTTGTCCAATGTGTGGAACAAAGCAAGCCGCTAAACTGTTTTGCCTTGACCGTCATTCCACGAAAACAAATGCTGTCGGGAGTTTCTTGCCATGAACCGATTTTTATTCCACACGGCGGTGCTGTCGGCAACAGCAGCAGCAGCCTTTTGCCTCACTTCGTGTTCAACAGGAGCAAAGAAGGCCGGCTCATCGGCTCCTGAAGCAGCAACCGGTGCCCAAGCCAACACAACTACAAACACCGCTCAGACCAATTTGTCCAAGGTGTACCCAACCATCGGGACAATAGAAAGGTTGGACCCCGCTCTCGACGCCCTCATTCCACCAAATGCGCGCATCGAAAAACTCGTCGGCGGCCTCGAGTGGTCCGAAGGGCCGGTTTGGGACAGTAAAACAAGAACACTACTTTTCTCCGATATCCCAAGGAACGTGGTGTTCCAATGGCGAGAAGGCGTTGGCACACGGGATTTCCTCCTGCCCAGCGGATATACAGGTTCTGAACCCCGCGGAGGCGAATCAGGCTCGAACGGGCTAACGTTCGACAAGCAACATCGTCTGGTTTTGTGCCAGCACGGCGACAGGCGCGTCGCAAGGTTTGAACCTGAGCGCGGGTTCGTCACGCTGGCCGAGTATTACCTGTTTCGCCGCTTCAACAGCCCCAACGACCTCGTTTACAAGTCAAATGGCGACCTCTACTTCACAGATCCGCCTTACGGGTTGGAGAAGCTCAACGACGACCCGAAAAAAGAACTCGTGTTCAACGGGGTCTATCTTCTCCGCGCAAGTGGCGAGGTCGTGCTGCTGACCAGCGAATTGTCATTTCCCAACGGCATCGCGTTTTCGCCGGATGAAAAAACACTCTACATCGCTGTCTCAGACCCGGCACGCCCCGTCATCATGGCCTACGACGTCAAACAAGATGGTACTCTTGGCGCCGGGCGCGTTTTCTTCGACGCTTCGTCTCTTGCCACCAGCCGCAAAGGCCTTCCAGACGGACTGAAGACTGACAGGAAAGGCAACCTGTTTGCGACGGGTCCGGGCGGTGTCCTTGTAATCGCGCCGAATGGCAAGCACCTCGGAACTATAAGCACCGGGGAGCTCACCTCGAATTGCGCATGGGGAGATGACGGCTCGACACTTTACATCACATCAAACATGTACTTGTGCAGGGTGAAAACCAGCACGCGCGGTCAGTTGCCCTGAAGTGCCACTGATTAAAATTCGAGGCCGGGATTCGATACCCGCGCAGACCATGAGACCGCGCTGTCTGTTGCAAAGTTTTCTCGTTGTCGTTGCAATCCGTTTCATTGGCTTGGCTGGGCCGGTCCCGGTCATTTATTCGACCGACCTGCTGCACCCGCATGATGACCCGGACGATCATTACGACCTCGCCACTCTGTTCGCCATAGGCGAGTTCGATATCAAAGGCATCGTGCTGGACCTTGGCGAACGACAAGCCCAACGCTCCGGCAAACCTGCCCTCGAACAAATGTTCGCAATCACAGGACGCAAAGTCCCGTGGGCCACCGGCCTCGCCAAACCACTCAAGACCAGGCATGACGACGCACGCGACCAGCGAACTGAATCGCAGGGCGGCGTTGAACTCATTCTCTCGACGCTTCGTCGTGCCCCGGAACCGGTGGTGATTTTTACGACCGGCAGTTGCCGGGATGTCGCCGCTGCTTTCAATCGCGATCCAGACCTGTTGCGACAGAAAGTGCGCGGGCTTTACATCAACATTGGCCGCGGACCAAACGAGGAACAGGATGAATGGAACGTCAAGCTCGACCAGTCATCATACCTGCGGCTGTTCGAATCGGGCCTTCCACTTTTTTGGTGTCCCTGCTTCGGCGGAAACGGCTACCAAACGCTGTTCGTGGTCGATCAATCAAAAGTCGTTGGCGCCTGTGTGCGCCCGGTGCAGAACTACTTTGTGTACTGCCTCACGAAGTCCAAAGCGGACCCGGTCACCTTCCTTCAAACCGGTCCGCACCCGGTTCCAACCGGCCCACGCAACATGTGGTGCACGGCGCCGATGTTACACGCGGCAGGCCGGCGTATATACGAACGGGGTCCGTCCGAGTACGTTGCAATTACCGTGGAAAAAGCTCGCGAAGCGCAATTGCTCGATAAAGAGGTTAATCTGTTCGAATTCGAGCCAATTCGGGCCGAACTGCGCGGCAATCCGAACGATCCGTTCGTCCAGCACAAACCGTCAAATCCAAACGCACGGGTGTTTCGCACTGTCAATGCGCGTTATGGGGAGATCATGGCCAATTGCCTCGAGCGCCTACTGGCCAACCTTGGCCGATCTGAGACCGAGCCTCGCTGACTGGTAAATCTCACCGCCCAACCAACCACACGCACACAGAGCGTGATTCCCGCGCAATTTCCTTGGTAGCTTACCTGCCAACTCAAAATCCCGAGCACTGCTTGCCAATCCTGTTGTCCACACAGATTTCAACGCGGCGCAACCGCAACCGAATGATCGCGGCGAGATGAATGCGTTCTTTGCAAGCTCTGCACTCTGTCGCGCCGCGCTGGCCGGGGCGACTTCGTCGCCCACGGGAGGAGATGCGAGCGGGATCAGTAGCCGAGCAGTTCGAAGGCAAAAGCCTCGAACGGTCCGCTAATCTTCGATTTCTGCGCAGATTTTCCAACATTGTACTACAGCACGCGTGGCCGGTCTGGGGGTGAGCCTGGCTAATTACTCGACTGCGAGGCCGTCGAGCCACACCGTGAACGGATCGCCACCCCATGAATCGAGCGAGATTGTAATGGCGCTGATGTGGTTCAGTCCTGCGTTACCTGTTTTTGCACAAACCCACTGATCATCGCCAGCCAGCGGTATCTGGACGTTCATCCATGTCCATCTGGCCTCGCTATATGGCGGATCGTTTAACAGGTTTGCGTCTTTGGCGGGCTTGTACTCGATTGTTCCGTGCGGTCCGATGAGTCGGACAACAGGCCCGGCATTTTGCCAGCCGGGTATGTTTGGGTTGAGAGTCTTGACCCAGAATTGCAGGTGGCGTTTCCCATCGAAGTTCCAGTTGGCATCCCGGGTGGCAGGATAAACAACAGTTGCGTAGGCGCCCGGATACGGGTTGGGCGTGAACCGAAGGCAATGGGTCCCGACAACGCCGTGCGACTCGTCCACAAAAAGCATGCGTCCTTTGCCGTCCGCGGGTTCGAACTCAAATCCCCAGTCTGCCGCGTTCCGCTCTGTCCCAAGCTCTTGCTTCACCGGTTCGACGACCAACAGGTCGCGCCATGCCAGAGCCGCTGACCGGCCATTGTGAACAGTGAGCCCGATCCGGTAGAAACCGGGCCGATCAAACTTGCGCTCGAATGTCCGCCCGCCCCCTGCAATCCCGTCAAGCCACCAAAGGTAAGTCAGCTCTGAACCCGACGCGCCGGAGCTCAGCGATGCGTCGAGTGTAACAGGCGTCTCTGCCATGGCGATGGCCGGCCCTGTGATTACCGCGTTCGGCGTCGTCCCCGGATTCCGGCTGGGTGGCAATTCGATCAGGTCTTTAACATCTGCAATGAAGTTACCTTCTGAATTGTTGGCGAAGGTGTTGTCGGCCATGAGAATCGCGGTCCCCCAACGACCCCACACGCCAAATCGGTTGTTCGCAATTCGATTCCGCTGGACAATCCAGTGCTCGGTCCGCCATCGAGCGCCTTTGGACTGAACATCACCGCGAAACGCAATGCCAGCGCCGTTGTTGTCGTGCAGATCGTTCCCGTCAATGACGGTATGGCTTGACGGGCCGCCGACAATTACTATTCCGCCGTGGCCGCACCCCGGCTCGGGAGCGTTGTGCCAACCGTTTGTCAGCCCGTTGTAAGCGGCTTCGTTCCCGATAAGAACAGTCTGATCGCTTCCGCCCAGCCAGAACCCGTAACTGCCGTGGTTTGCTTTGTTTCGGATAAACACATTGCCCGGGCTCCATGACTCGACGCAATTGTTGTTCGCATACGACATGTCATTTTCTACGAACACATTTCCGCGTGATACCCATCTGTTCAGCGGCCTGATAAACACGCCGTCACCGCCGTGTGTGATGTCGTTCCTGTACCAGTAATTGTCGTCTGATCCGGTCTCGATCAGTACCCCGGTCGAATCGCGTGCGTGCACTTCGCCCGCCTCCCGATCAATTCTGATGCCATGGGAGAGTTTGTTGCGAAGGAATTTGTTCCTCGACGCTTTCCAGAGCTTCGCGCACGTGTTCGAACACTCGGAAAAGTCGTTGTCCAGGATCAGATTATCGTCCGAGTCAACAAGATGTATGCCGTCCCACACGCGATTGGCTCGCGTGTTCCGCACGATGCAATGCCTGGCTTTCTCGAACAGTATTCCACCTCGAGGCGGCAGTTCCCCCCAACCATGGCGCGGATTATGATAATTGTCCGAAAAGTCGCATTCTTCAACAACCACAGCCTCTGACTCCCGAACAACAAGGCCGGTCGCAAACCCGTGGACACGCATGTTGCGCAAAACGACGCCCGCGGCGCCTTCCACAAGGATGCCAATGCCGGCTTTCTCGTATGAACTGAGGTCTCCCTTGCGCCCGGGCCCAATCAGACTGGCGCCACGACCGTCGATAGTCACATGACTTGCGCGCACGAGAAGTATGGCACCAAGCCGGGCGCCAGGTTCAAACGTCATATCGTTTGTCACCACCAACACATGCATTGTCTCGGGTGGCACAGCCTCAGCCCGCAACCACGGTCCGAGCGCGGCCGAGATCAAACCGGCACATAGCATTGGTAACCAACCCCAATCACCCCGACCCCAAAAACCGCCCCAGCCAACCATGCGCCTTCCCCGGTTTTCAAGAAACACTGAGATCACTTCGTGCGCAATCGCCATTGTCGGTCCCCATCCCGGATTTCGCTGAGAGAAAAACATCGCCCGATTAACCGGAGCCAGGTTCTCGAAGTCAAGCAATCGAGCTGGCACGAATCAACTGTAGAACCCGAACTCGTAAGCCGTGTCGAACATCGCGACGATGTTTTCGGGCGGCACTTCGCCTTGAATGTTATGGACGTTGTTGAAAACGTAGCCACCGCCCGGCATCAAAGCGCGCATGTTTTCACGCACGTTGGCCGCCACTTCCGCAGGCGTGCCGCGTGAGAGCACGTGCTGGGCGTCACAGCCTCCGCCCCAAAACGCAAGCTGATCCCCAAACCTGCGCTTGAGCTCGGTCGGGTTCATGTTACGGGCGCTCACTTGCACCGGGTTCAGGATGTGTATTCCGTTGTCAATCAGATCGGGAATGAACTCGAGGCAGGAGCCGCAAGTGTGATACCAAATGCGGGCGTTTGTGCGGGATCGGATGTACTGGACAAGCCGTTTCTGTCGAGGCTTCACAATTTGCCGGTAAATATCCGGCCGGAACAACGGCCCGTTTTGTCCCGCAAGATCGTCGCCGATCATGATCACATCAACCACGTCACCGACCTCGTCGAGAAAGAGCCGGAACCAGTCGAGCCAGAATTTCAATGTATGATCGAGCATGGCCGCGCAGAACTCCGGCTGGGTGAGAATGTCGCAGAACCATTGTTCGAGTCCGCGCATGTACCAGCAGATTTCGTAAACAACACCCGAAATGCCGCTTACGACGGCGTATGGCGTTTCTTTTCGGATGCGCAGAGCCCGTTCGCGCAAACCGTCAAACCGTGTCTGATCATCGCCCTTGGGCCATGGGAAATCGTCGATGTCGGCGATTTTGGCGTTGGCCAGCGGATGCAATGTTATGTCCATGTAATACGGGGCGTCTTCGGGCATTGACCAGCGCACGCCGAACTCATCGGTGAGATCGTGCCACACACGCCCGTCGCGTTCCGTTTTCACGATTCCGCCTTTCCAGGTCGCCGGCGCACTTGCGTGGATGTAACGCGTGTCAACATGGAACCGTTCGAGCAATTCCTCGCACGGCGCCGCCAGTTGCTGAACGGCGTCCATGATCCGAACTTCATCCTTGATCCCGAGATGCGCGACGAGATTTCGATAGGCATTTTTGTGGATGCCGGTCTGATTGCCTCCGAGATCGATCGGCACGCGGTCCGGAGTTTTGTGGTCGAGTGCGGTGAGCACGCGCTCACGCGAAGTCATTGTTTCTCGTTTTGACATGCGAAGACTTGTTCAAACAGGGTTTGCGGACGTGATTCTGTGCCATGTTCAGCCGCGCCGCAAACACGAATTGCCAGATCCACCCGGCTGGGATGCGAGCCAAGGCCTGCACTACGAACCGAGGCGGTTTCTATTCGGGCCTTTGGGCTGCAGCAGGGCAGTGCGAAAACCC
>Ga0123519_10011047_pt1 | contig 13371 bp, 10 predicted proteins | sample YelNatPaOPRAMG02_FD_87396 | JGI IMG/M metagenome (GOLD analysis project Ga0123519, IMG submission 87396) | Hot spring microbial communities from Yellowstone National Park - Yellowstone National Park OP-RAMG-02 (version 2) | ecosystem: Environmental > Aquatic > Thermal springs > Hot (42-90C) ...
ACTTTGGTGCGGTGTTAATGTTTTTTAATAACCAATATCATGGGGAGAATATGCGATTCCTCACTATGTTCGGAATGACACCTTCGGAGTAAAGAGGGCAAACACATAGGTTTGCCACTACATCGTTGTCGGTTTAAAGTTTATGACTGACCCCACACTAAGAAAAAAGAATCATAAAAAAATTACTCGAGGACTACATAAAAAAAACATAAAAAATTTTTTAAAAAAAATACTTGACAAAATTTTATTTTTTGTTTATATAATAAATATGTTTATGAATAAGAGTTGGAAGTTGTGTAAAAATAGTCATCCACATATTCTAAAAACTCTCTCTCTCTCTCTCTCTCTCTCTCTCTCTCTCGTATAATACGGTCTTCTTAAAGGTCTTAAATAAAAAATTTCATTTAAGAAGAATATTTTTAAATGAAAGGAGATTAAAATTTGTTTGATTTCCCCGCCACCTTTCCCGAAGGTGGTAGGGGGAGACATAAAAAGGATAAGAAATTTAAAAAATTTAAAAACTAATGGTGGCACCGACCAAGGACGAAAAATTTTCTCTCAAGGTGCGGAGAGAAAAAATTTAAGATGGAGGTAATTTATGAAAGTGGTTTTTCCAGGATTATTTATAGAAATCAATCTCGCTGCAATAAAAGATAAATGTGGTTCTGATGGTCCTTGTGGATGTTGGGTACTTTATGCTATAGATGCTTGTACGGCTGATGGAAGTCTCGCAGATATTAAAACCGGACATTTAGCTTAACCTTTACAGAACAGGGGGATAAAATCTCCCTGTTCTGTAAAAAATTTATGGAAAATTTATTTGTTTATAAGTTTAAAACAAAAAAAGGGTTATATGTTTATGATGTAAATAGTAATAACTTTCTTCTTGTGAATGAAAAGGTTTTTCAAGATATTGACACGCCCAATTGGAATAGAAATCCAGATATTTTGGAGGGGGTTAAAAAAGGAATTGTCTCATCTTTAAGACCTCAAATTGTAAGACCTTCAGTGAATTATGAAGAAATGAAAGAGTATCTTGATAAAAAGATACAACGACTTATTCTTTTTGTTGCTGACAGTTGTAACTTGAAATGTAAATATTGCTGTTATAGTGAAGTTTATAGTGATTCAAGATTATTAAGTGGGAAATTAATGTCATGGGATATTGCAAAAAAGGCAATAGATTTTTATTTTTCCCATACAGGAGAGAGTATAAACAAAAAAGAGGAAAAAGTAATATCATTTTATGGTGGTGAACCATTATTGAATTTTGAACTTATAAAAAAATGCCTTGAATATGTAAAAAGTGTATATAAAACCAAGGCTAATGAAGTAGATTTTGCTATCACCACAAATTTAACTTTACTAAACAACGAAATAATGCAATTTTTAACAGATAATAACATATTTATTGCAATTTCAATTGATGGACCAAAAGAATTGCATGACCGATACAGGGTTTTTAAGGATGGAAAAGGAACATTTGATATAGTTATGAGAAATATAAAAAAGTTATATGAGCATAACAAAGAATATTTCAGAAAAAATGTGGTTTTTAATGTTGTGACAGCACCACCTATTGATTTTATTAAAATATATGAATTTTTTTCATCTAATCCAATATTGTCTGAAAATTGGTATGGTGTAATTGGTGGACTTACCTACACGGGTGGACCATGTTTTGAAGAAATTTTCCATATTGATAGAAGAGAAGGTTTTGAAACCGAAGAGAAAATTTTTGAGATATTTAAGGAAAATGTAATAAAATATGGTTATTGCAATAATAATTTTCTTTTAAAATTCTATTATGAAGATTTTTGGAATATATATAATCGAAATATGAAAAGATTGCCACAAGAAATTGTAGAAAGGTCATCTTGCATACCAGGACAAATGCGCCTTTTAGTAGACCCAGATGGAAAATTTTATCCTTGTGAAAAAGGTGCATCAAGTTTGCAAATTGGAGATATTATTCACGGATTTGATTATGAGAAATGCTATAGTTTAATTGAAGAATATTGCAAAATAAGAAATGAATTATGTTTAAATTGCTATGCTATAAGGTTTTGTAAAACTTGCTATATAGGCGCTTTAAAGGGAGGAAAATTGGATAAAAAGACCAAAGAAGAAGAATGTAAGATGATAAAAGTTCATTATAGTAATATGTTAAGAAGATTTATAGAAATATTTATAGAAATAATGGAAGAAAATCCTAAAGCATTTGAGTATTCAAGAAAAGTTTTAATCCCTGAAAAGTATTTTCTTTTATGAATTACTTGACAAATTTAAAGTTTTTATGTATAAGAAAAAAGGAGTTAAAAATGCTTAAAATTAAAAAATTCATTATGATGTTTATTATTTTTCTAATAATAGGGTGTTGGAAGGCTGATGAAAAAGTTATACCTTATGATATAATAGATATAAAAGAGATTGAAAGTAGTTATAATTCTCCTTGGATTTACTATGCAAAAGGTGAAAAAATTTATTCTTTTAACATAATAAAACCGATAATTGTTTTAAATATAAGTTCAGGTATCACAAGGGAAATAGGAAAATTAGGATTCGGACCTGATAGATATAAAATTCCGTCATGGATTACAGAATATTATGGAAATATATATGTAGGTGATAAAACTACCGGAAGATTATTAATATTTGATACTCTTGGAAATTTTATAAAAGATGCGGGTATTCATAGTATAAGAGAAAAATTTGTATTTTGTAATGAAACATTGCTTATTATTAAAAATCCAACCTTAATAGATAATTATTTTATTCTTTATGATTTAAAAAATGATAAACAAATAATCTCTTTTGGAAATGTCATTGAATATCCAATAAAAAAACATAGACTAAAATTAACCAACGAGGGGAAATGGCAACCTTATTATACTGAATGGGATGCGATGGATAGCATATTAGTTCAATACGATTATTACAATGATAAGTTTATAGTTTATAATATTTATAATGGGAAAGTTATAAAAAGATTTGGGAAAAAACATAACGGATGGTCAGTTCCTCGCGTTATATTTTTTGAAGGTGATAAATATCATGAGAAGAGATTTGTTGTGGCTATGACTCCCTGCAGAAGTTTGGTTATAACTAATAATTATATATATTTTATTGTTATGAAGCTCTGGAAATATAAATGGTTTTCAAGGGGTTTTTATTCAAAACACAAAGAGAAGAAGATTTTTTCTTCAAATTTTCTTCTTGTTGATGTATATTCACGAAATTATGAATATGTTGGGAGTTTTTATCCTCTTAACATACATCAATTTAGAGGAGACGAAGTCTTGAGATTGGATTTTGTAAGTGCCGAAAACGACACTATATTGAATTTTTATCTACAATCTAATGATGGAACATTTTTCAAAAGAGTATCTGTTAAAGTAAAATTATAAAATGAAAATATTTTTTTCTGTTTTAAAGAAAGGAAATGCATTTATTCCTGGAAAATTAAGGCTTATGGTGGATGAAAATGGTGATTTTTTCCCTTGCGAGAAGGGAGAGACATTAAAAATAGGGGATGTATTTAATGGATTTAATTATAAAAAAGTTCTTGACCTAATGGAAGATTTTGCTAATATAAGAGATGAGATATGTAAGGATTGCTGGGTAATAAGATTTTGTCATACTTGCTACATAGGTGGTATTAAAAAAGGGAAGATAGATAAGATGACAAAGATAGAAGAATGTGAAAGGATTAAAAGAAGTTATGAAATATTTTTAAAGAGATATATAGAGATTATGGAAAAAAATCCCAATTCATTCATGAGGTTGAGAAAATGGACAGATATGGAAAAAACAAGATATTTTCTGCTATAATAGTTATAATTTTGTTTTTTCTGGATGTAAGAAAATGGATAATGAAAAGATACTGAATTATGATATGATGGATTTAAAGGAAGTGAAAATTAATTTCAATTATGCCAGTATCTTTTATACGAACGGAGATAATGTTTATTTATTTAATGTGCATAAACCAATAATAAGATTTAATCTTGCTACAAAAGAAGAGGAGCCTATTGGTAAGATTGGATGTGGTCCAGGGGAATATGATTTTCCTTCCTCTATTTCTGAATTAAATGGGAATATTTACATAGTGGACACACCTTCTAAAAGACTCCTTAAATTTGAACATGACGGGAAATTCATTGAAGAAATTTCGGGTATAAAAGCAAATAAAATTAAATTCCTTAACGAATCTTTAATGGTGATGGATAATCCGACATTATTTGAGAATTATTTTACAACTTTTGATTTAAAAAACAAAAAAGAGATAAAGAAGTTTGGAAAAATGATTGAATATCCTATAAGGAAATATAGGGAGAGATTAAATAATGATGGAATTATGGGTATTTATCAATTTTTATGGGATGCAATGGATAGTATTTTAGTTTTTTATGATTATTACAACGATAACATACTTTTATATAATATATTTTCAGGGGAGATTATTAAGAAATTTGGAAGGAGGCATAAAAACTGGGCAATACCAAAGGTATTTCTTTTTGAAGGGGATAAATATCATCCTAAATCCTGGGATGTTTCATTCCTACCTTGTTATAATATCCTTATAAGCAATAAATACATATTTGTAATCTTAGAAAAAGTGTGGAAATATCACTGGTATATGAGGAATATTTCAGAGAAGAAGTGGAGAAAGATTGAAACAAATAATTTTTATTTTGTTGATATTTATAAGAGGGATGATTTCAGTTATGTTGGGACATTGTATCCACTTAATGATTTTATATGGAAAGATAATAAGAGATGGTCTTTAAGATGGAATAATTCCGTTTCAGGTGATAGTATTTTAAATTTTTATTTAGATAATAAAGATGGAGATATTCAGAAGATTTCAATAAAATGGATTAACAATTGATAATATGTATTTTTTCCTTAACATTGATAGAGGCTGAATCACTTGCATTAAAAAATTCAAGGGATATAATTATTCTTGAAGAAAATTTAAGGGCATTGGAAGATGAATATCGTTCTTCCGTTTTTTCATTCACCCCATCAATTTATTTTAAATCTGATATTCCTTCCATCTCTTATTACAGTGATGAAATCTATTATCCATCATTTCCTGAACCAATCCCATATTGGGAAAGATATGATGAAAAGGGAGGGGAGATAGGTATTACATCATTATTACCAACAGGTGGTGAATTGTCTTTTTCTTACAGACTTTACAATTATCAGGAGACTTATAATCTCTACAAAGGTAGGGAATACTATGAGCAAGGATTAAATCTTTCTCTTTCCCAGCCAATATCTTTTATGATTGCCTCATGGGAAAGAATAAGGGAGAAAAAGATAATGATTGAGGAACAAAGGATTAATTTAAGAATGAAGAAAAAGGAAATCCTAAAAAATGTTATAAGGAATTATATAGAGATTTACATATATAATAAAATAAAAGGTTTAACTGAAGATATATCTAAATCAGCGGAATTTTCAATAGATGAACTTGATTATTTATATAAAAATGGACTTATAGATAAAGTTGAATATCTCAGAAGAAAAGGGAAATATGGTTTAATACTACTTGAAAATATGAGAATAGAAATGTCTCTTGAAGAGGTTATTCATAATCTTGAATCCCTCACAGGTTGTGATAAAATAGATGTATCTGAACCAGAGATCTTAGAGATTAAAGGGAAGCCTTTACCTTATGAATCATTCCTTCTTTCAAGATTAGAATTAGAAAAGGAATTTTATCTCATAAAATTATCTCATTTAAAGAATGAATTGTATCCTTCCTTAGACATTTCCCTTTCATTAGGTCTTAGGGGAAAAGGGGATATTGAAGACGCAATGGTGTTAAAGAAGAATATGTATAATATAGGTGTTTCATTAAAATTCCCAGTATTTGACCTATCAAAGAGATTTGAAATATCAAGCATAAAACATAAGATAAGAAGTATTGAAGAAGAAATGGAGAAAGAAAAGAAGGAGGTAGATTTTAAAAGGGATGAGATGGAGAGGAAAAAAATAGAGATAAGAAAGAGGATGGATGTATTAAAGGATATGCTTTCTGCATCAGAGGAAATATTGAAAGGGTGTGATATAGAAAAAATTCCATTCAATGAAAGAATAGAGATAATAACAGATTATATAAATTCATTAAAATCATTTGGAGATATTATGAAAGAATATTTTATTTTATCTATAGATTTTGAAAATATGGAAATTGAGAAATAGGAGGAAATGTGAAAAGGATAATTTTTTTTATAATTCTCGTATCCTTAATATTAGGGACATCCTTTATTTTTTTGATGAGAAAGTTAAATAAGAATGAAGAAAAAGTTAAAAAGGAAGAACTACCACCACTTGAGGTTGTTGGAATGGTTGTAGACAGAGGGGAGATAATTGTATATACAGAGGGGGTTGGAAGGGTAAAGCCTAATAAACAGGCAGTTTTTTTATCCCCTATAAATAGTTATGTTGAAAGAATAAACATTTATGAAGGAAAGAGGGTAAAAAAGGGTGAATTCCTTCTGAAACTTCAAAATGAGGAGGTGAAAGCGGAATATGAAAAGGCATTTTATAATTTGAAAAAGACAAAGGCTTCTTATGAATTCTCTTTGAAATCAGAAAATGGTGATACTAATACATTGAAAGTAACATCAGGATTTTTAGAGGCTAAAAGAGAATATGAAAGGATAAAAAAAATCCTTGAAGAAACAGAGATATATGCTCCATTTGATGGGGTTGTAGGGAATGTATCAATTTCAACAGGTGACAAGGTAAATATTGGAATGGAACTTTTTGAACTTTTTGATGTGAGTAATGCGAGTATAGTTGTTGAACTTCCTAATATTGAGATGGAAGATATAAAAATAGGGAGAAAGGCAATTATATATCAATTCACATCCGGGAAAGAATATATAGGAACTGTTATAGGGGTTTCACCTGTTATAGATGAGAAAGAAAACACAGGGAAGGTAGTTATATCTGCGAATAGTTCTTTAATCCCTGGAAGTATAGTAAAAGTGAAGATTGTGAGTGGTGAATACAAAGGAAGGATAAGGGTTCCGAATGAGGCTATACTTCGTAGGGAAAATAGAGACCTTGTTTTTCTTGTGAAAAATGGGTATGCGGTATGGCAGTGGATAAAAAAAGGGGTGGAAGGGGAGAAATATACAGAGGTTCTTGAAGGTGTTAATGAAGGTGATACAGTGATTGTTGAGGGACAATTTACAATTGCCCATAATACACCTGTTTCTGTGATATTAAAATGAAATTTATCACGATCTTTCTTACAAGACCTGTATTCACATCTGTCCTATTCATAACCCTTACAATTCTTGGCATTGTCTCTTTTTCCCGTCTACCTTTTGACCTTCTTCCTGATTTAACAATACCTGAACTTACTATCCTTACTCAATATGAGGGTGCATCACCAGAAATAATAGAAAGAGAAATAACTATTAAGATTGAGGAAGGTATTTCAGGATTGGGTGGCATACAAGATATCAGAAGCATATCACTTGAAGGTATTTCCATTGTTACAATTTATTTTAATAGGGATACCGAGCTAAAAATAGCAACAATCAGATTAAGGGAGGCACTTGATAAGATTTCATGGGGTTTTCCAAAGGAGGCAACGAGACCAAATATATTGAGAACAGGACCAACATCATCACCTGTTATGGGAATATGGATTAATGGGGATAAAGAAATTATAAGCAAGGTTATTTTAAGGAGACTTGAACAAATAGATGGTATTGGAGAAGCAAGATTATGTGGAACTGAAGGGAATGAAATCCTTTTGATGATTGACCCTGATATTCTGAATTCATATAACATTGATATATCTGATATCTCAAGAGCACTTCTTTCATATAATATTGTTATGCCATTGGGGATTGTAAAGGAAGGAAACTATACATTTCCTATAAGATTTGTTTATGAGACTGAAACACCTGAGAAAATAGGGAATATTTCACTTATGGGTGGAAAGATAAAATTAAAGGAGATTGCAAAAATCATTGAAAAACCAAAAGAAAAGAATTTAGAAATAATTTATAATGGTAAAAAAGGTTATCTCATTCAGATATATAAAGAATGGAAGAAAAACACAGTCGTTATCTCAAAAAATGTGAGAGATTTGCTTAAAAGATTAAAAAATATTTATCCAAATGTTGAATATGAAATATGTTATGATGATGCAGTATTTATTAAATCTGCGATGTTAAATATTATATTTTCTATAATAACAGGTGGATTACTTGCTTTTTTTGTCCTTGCATTATTCACAGGTAATATAAATATACCAGTTGTTATCAGTTTATCAATGCCAATATCAATCATATCCTCTTTTCTTTTATTTTATATATTTGGTGTGAATATAAATCTTATATCTTTATCCGGTATTGCCCTTGCTATCGGAATGCTTGTTGATGCATCTATCGTTGTTCTTGAAAATATCATAGCGAGGAAAGATGTTTTAATAGGAACAAAAGAGGTTGGAATAGCAGTAATCACATCCGTTTTAACAACGATTGTTGTCTTTTTCCCAATCATCTATATACATGGAATTTCAGGGATGATGCTAAAGCCATTATCATTTGCAGTTATATCAACACTTACTATTTCACTTTTTGTCTCTTTTTCCCTTTTACCTCTTATTGTAAGTAAAATGGGAGATATCAAGAAGAGTGAGTCAAGGATTTATCAAATTTTAAATGATAAATACTCTTCTTTTATAGAATGGGCATATAAAAGGGAAAAATATGTTTTTATAATCACATTTATCTTATTTATCTTTGGTCTTCTTTCTTTTATATTATTAAAAAAAGAGGTTTTTCCTGATGTATATGCTGATAGGATTATAAATTTTGAACTTCCATATAATTCAGATATTAAAGAGACAGAAAAAATAGTAGAAAGACTTACAAAATATTTAAAAAATGAAGGGGATTTAAAAATACTATCAGAGATAGGGAATTATGACCCATTTGGGCTTTCACATACAGGTTCTGCTAAAATAAGGGTTTCAGGATTAAAAGAAGAAATCTCATTAAAAGATTTCTTTAATTCCTATAATAGTATTTCTTATAATATAAGTTCAGTGAATCCTATCATCTCTTATTTTGAGAACAAGGGAAAGATATATGTTCGTATCCCCTACACAGATTTTACTGATGAGCAAAAAAAACTCTCACTTGCTATAAGAAGTTTTAAAGATGCTGATTTTATTTTTGATAAAAAGATACCAGTGATTGACCTTTGTCTAAACCAATCTTTATCAGAACACTTGAATATTTCTCCATCAGATTTATTTTCATTTCTCCAAACTTCTGTATCAGGAAATTCAATAATTGATATTGAAAAGGGTGAGGAGAAATGGACTATAAGAATGTTAGTTGGTGATGAGAAAGATCTGAAATCACTATTATCAATAAAATATAAAGGTATTCCAATAGGGGCATTTTTTGAGATAAAAGAAAGATTTATTCCTATGGGAATAGTAAGATTTAACGGAAGAAGATGTATTGAAGGGGTAATACCTTATAAAGGGAGATATAAATTCCCCTCCCTACCTTTCAATTATGAGATAGGAGGGGAATTAAAAGAATATAAAAACTCATTAAAAAGTGCAGTTTTTGCTTTCATCATTTCTATATTTCTTGTTTATATGGTTCTCTCATCTTTTTATGAATCACTCTTTCTCCCTTTACTCATTATGATAACAGTTCCATTTTCAGCAGCAGGTGGTTTTTTTTCACTTTTAATCACACGGACAAGTATAAATGTGATTTCACTTTTAGGGATTGTTATTCTTGTGGGGATTGTTGTGAACAATGCAATAGTTCTTCTTGATTATGCTGAGAAGAAAAGAAAGGAAGGAAAGATTTTTCCTGGGAAAATAGCATCAAAGAGAAGATTAAGACCAATACTGATGACAACACTCACAACCGTTGTTGGACTCCTCCCAATCTCTTTTGGTTCAACACTACAGGCACCATTAGGAAGATGTGTTATTGGAGGACTTTTGATTTCAACATTTATAAGCCTTATCTTCATTCCTATTATCTATGATAAAATGGTTTCTTGAAAGACCTGTATCACTTGTATGCATATACTTTATAATATTTGTATTGGGTATTATATCAATTCTTAAACTTCCAATTGAATTATATCCAGAAGTAGAATTTCCATCTATATCAATAAGTTTTTATTGGAATGGGGCTTCACCTGAAGCAGTAGAAAGATATCTTACAAGGGAAGTTGAGAGTATAATATACAAACTTAATGGTGTAAAGAATGTTGAATCTATAAGTAAAAGGGATGGATGCATAATTAATGTTGATTTTGAAAGGGAAATAGATGTTGCATATCAGAGAATTGTATTGTTAGAAGAGATATCGAGGGTTGATTTCCCTTTGGGTATTGTTGGCCCTTTCATTTCTGAAAATATACCTGAGGAGATTGAGAGAGGGAAACCATTTGTTCTTTATATTACAGGTCCTTATTCTTTATATGAGATAGGTGAATATGCGAAAAAATTGAAGATATTTCTTTCAAAGATATATGGGATAAAAGAAGTTGAGATTTATGGAGATGTTGAAGAGGTTGTTAAGGTAAAGATAAAAAATAGTTTGTTTAAACCTGATGAAATTTTTGAGAGATTAAATGAAAAAAAAGTATCGGCAGGAAGAATAAAAAAGGAGGGAGATTTTATACCCATCATCTGTATTCCGTATGAAAAGATTGAAGATATTAAAATAAATGATATTCCAATTAAAAAGATTGCTGATATTGAATACTCCTATAAAGAACCTGATGTGATAAGCAGGATAAATGGCTTTCCTCAGATTACATTGAATATTTCAGTAAGACAAGGGGGAAATATTCTTTTGATTGAAAGGGAGATAAAAAGAGTAATAAAAAATTTCCCCTTAAAGGAAGGAATGAAAATTATCATAGAAAGGAATGAGGCTGAAATAATAAAAACAACACTAAAGAAAATTGTCTTACTTGGAATATTGAGCATACTTGGTGTTTTCTTTATTATGTTTATTTTTTTTAAGAATATATATAATGTTTTTGTTATCACATCTTCCATTATTTTTTCTTCGCTTCTTGCATTCATTATGCTATATTTTTTTAGGTTCTCGTTGAATGTCCTAACCCTGAGTGGTATTGCACTTGGGTTTGGTATGCTTGTAGATAATTCTATTGTTGTTTTTGATAATATTATGAGATTGAAAGAAACAAAAAAAGAAGAACCAGAAATAAAAGGGACAAAAGAGGTTTTTATTCCTATCTTTGCATCAACTTTAACGAACATTGCAGTATACATCCCATTTTTATATTTTAAAGGGGAATTAAAGATTTTCTATAAACAGTTTGCTATTGCTTCATCTTTTGCTCTTCTTTCATCAATATTTGTTGCATTTACGCTCATCCCTTCACTTTCAAAAAAGTGTTATGGTGTGAAAGGGAAAAAATTTCTTCCATATAAAAATATGCTTAATAAACTTTTTAAGTTTAGATGGATTACCATTTCATTAACCCTCATTTTAATATTTCTTTCTATTTATCTTTTTAACTATTATGTGAATAAAGGTGATGTTTTCATATTTAAGGAGCGGAATAAGATCCATATTTATGTTGATTTGCCTTCGGGTTCTGAGAAAAAAGAAGCAATAAAAATAGCGGATGAATTTGAGAATGTGATTAAGAAATATAATTATTTAGTGAAAAATTTCTATACCAATATTTCAAGGACAAGGATTTATATAAATATAGAAATTTTTCCTAATAAGTCTGGAACAATGATAAAAGAAGAACTTGAAAATCATGCCGTAAAATTTACAAACTGCAGAATTTTTATATACGGAATAGGTGATTTGTTCTCAACAGGAACAGTTGAAGGAAGAGGGGGATTTCCTCAATTTACACTAAAAGGATACGATTACTCACAACTCAAAAATATTTCAAAAGGTATAGGAATGAAAATCAGGGAAAATCCAAGAATAACAGATATTGACCTGAATTTTTCATGGGAAGGGAAACAGAAAGAATACATAATATCACCAAAAGAAAATCTTGAGATATTTGGTATTACCCCATATAAATTTTTACGAACTATAAAATCGCACTATTATTCAGAAATAGAATTAAAAGACAGAATCCTTCCTGTTGAAATATATCAGGAAACACTGATAGGATTAAAAGAATTTAAAGATAAAGAGATAAAGATGGGCATTAAGACCTCCGATATTTCAAATATTACAGAGGAGGAAACCCCTAACATAATAAAGAGAGAAAATCAGGAATATACGATGGATATTGCCTATACATTTAATGGAAAATATGAAAAAGCAGAAGAATTTAAGAAGAGTATTTTAAATTCTATTCTCCTTCCAGATGGATTCAGCATAGAGGAATATCAATTTGTAAAACCAGAAGAAGGGATAAACAGATCAACGGTCATAACTTCCATATTACTTGCATTATTTATTTTAATGGCAATCCTCGCAAGCCTTTATGAGTCTATTGCAAAGCCGCTCTTGATTCTTTTTATACTCCCATTTTCTTTTGTTGGTGTTGTCCTTGTGTATTTAATAGGAACAGTTCTATTTGATTCAAGTTCATTTGTAGGGGTATTGTTATTTTCTGGAATAGCAGTGAATAACGGTATAATCCTTATTGACCATCTTTCAAAGGCAAGACAAAAAAAAGATGAAATAATAGAATACTCTTCACATAGATTAAGACCGATATTTACAACATCCTTTACAACGATAATAGGGCTTTTTCCATTTTTATTTTTGAAATCAGAAGTAATAATTTTTTCTAAACTTTCCCTTACTACAATTGGTGGGCTCATATTTTCCGTTATTGGTAGCGTGATTATTCTTCCTGTCTTATATTATACATTCTTTGTAAAAGAGAAAAATGAAGATCGTCTTTAGATTTTTAAGATTTCTAAGACCTTATTGGTATAAAGGATTGTTTGCTTTTCTATTTATGCTTCTTTCAGTATGTCTGCAACTTCCTATGCCATTCCTCACAAAGTTTCTTATAGATAATGTTAATTAAAGATTGAAAATTGGAGATTTTAAAATGGAAGAACTTTCGGAGTAATTATTAGACTGGCGACGAGTAATCTTGACAGGAAGACAAAGGGGATGATATTAAGGAGGATGAAAGAGATATCAAAGGATAAGACACTAATCATCATCGCACACAGATTATCAACAATAAAGGATGTTGATAGAGTAATAACGTTGGAGAAAGGGAGAATAGTATATTAAGCGAGAAACTAAATTCAAAATGAAAAATGCGAGGGAGAAAATGAGATTCCTCATTTCATTCGGAATGACAAAAAAGGAATGTCATTGC
>Ga0123519_10011048_pt1 | contig 13371 bp, 11 predicted proteins | sample YelNatPaOPRAMG02_FD_87396 | JGI IMG/M metagenome (GOLD analysis project Ga0123519, IMG submission 87396) | Hot spring microbial communities from Yellowstone National Park - Yellowstone National Park OP-RAMG-02 (version 2) | ecosystem: Environmental > Aquatic > Thermal springs > Hot (42-90C) ...
AGCTTCTTTACAAGCTCCTGCACCATGGGCATTCTGGTTGCGCCACCGACCAGTATGATTTCATCAATGTCAGACTCGCTGATCTTAGCGTCTTCAATGGCTCTCTTGAACGGGCCAATGCACCGCTCAAGCAGATCACGCGTAAGTTCTTCCATCTTGGCCCGGGTAAGTGTCATGTCCAAATGCTTCGGACCGGACGCATCCGCCGTGATATAAGGCAAGTTGATAGTCGTTTGGACCATAGATGAAAGTTCGATCTTGGCCTTTTCTGCGGCCTCGCGTACGCGCTGCATAGCCTGACGATCATTTCTAAGGTCGATGCCCTGCTGTGCTTTGAATTCGTCGCAAATCCAATCCTGGATGCGCTGATCCCAATCGTCTCCGCCGAGATGCGTATCACCGGACGTGGATTTTACCTCGAACACGCCATCGCCCACTTCGAGGATGGAAACATCGAACGTACCTCCGCCCAAGTCCCATACGAGGATGGTTTCGTTACCTTTCTTGTCCAGTCCGTAGGCGAGCGATGCTGCGGTCGGTTCGTTTATGATCCTGAGTACCTTGAGCCCGGCGATTTCCCCTGCATGCTTGGTTGCAGTTCGTTGGGCATCGTTGAAATAGGCGGGCACTGTGATAACGGCCTGATCTACAGTTTCTCCGAGATATGCTTCCGCATCGGCTTTTAGTTTTTGAAGAATCATTGCCGAAATCTCTTCCGGAGTGTAGCTCTTACCGTCTATGGTCACTTTATAATCAGTGCCCATGTGACGCTTGATTGAGGATATAGTACGTTCGGGATTGAGAATTGCTTGTCGTTTCGCGGTTACTCCCACTAACCGCTCACCTGTTTTTGTGAAGGCTACAACTGAAGGCGTGAGTCTGCTGCCTTCCGCATTCGGAATAACTATCGGCTCTCCGCCTTCCATAACGGCAACTACACTGTTCGTGGTGCCCAAGTCGATTCCAACAGTCTTACCCAATTGAGTTCACCTCCGCAGATGTTGCATACCCGGTCGTGAAGCAGCTTTAAACAGATTATTGAGTAGGTATAGTGTAGAATCACTAACCGCTGAACCTATTATATGACTTGAGTATATTAATGTCAAGTAGCTTTATGCCACAATAGCTCAGTTTTACTGCAATAAATTATCGCATAAGCTTAGTCCTACTGGACTGGCGGCAGCAGGACTCGATACGATATAATTCCCGTGCGGAGTTATACTTGGATCGTACAATCGATGCGCGAGCTTGATCATGCCATATTTAAGCTGATAAACAGTGGTATGGCCTCCACTACGCTGGATCCCATAATGCTCATTCTGACGGCATTAGGCACCGGAGCCGCTCAGATGGCAATCAGCCTTGCCCTAACCACTCTAGGATGGCACAGGAATAATCTGAAACTAAAGCAAGCGGGATATGCAGGGATCATCGCATGCACGGCTGCGTGTCTTGTTATAGCTATCTGCAAGAGTGTTTGGAGTCGCCCACGACCGCTTCTGACGCTTTTTGATGTGCGAGTTGTCGGCGATCCGCTTTTCACTAACAGCTTCCCCTCCGGTCACACTCTGACCGCGTGGGCAGTTGCCGTTGCATGCTCGGCGTTTGTGCCCAAACTGAGGTTCATCCTCTTTCCTCTTGCTGTCCTCACCGGAATATCACGAGTTTACGTCGGCGCCCATTTCCCGCTGGATGTGATCTTCGGTGCATTGCTCGGAGTGCTTGTTGGAATGTGCTGTGGGCGCTTTTTATCACACACCAAGCCTGACTCGTCGGTAAAAAGAATTAACGATGACTAAGCATAAGATAGTCCCATATTTATCTCTTGCCGTGCTTTGTATTGTGCTCTTCTTTTCGAGTCTGGGCAAGACCCCACTCATTGGTCTGGATGAAGCGCTTTACGCCGAAGCCTCCCGCGAGATGCTTGAAAGCGGAAACTACATCGTCCCAACCTACAACGGCCGACCGTTCTTCGACAAACCGCCACTCGGCTATTGGCTGCAAGCCGCGAGTATTAAAGTATTCGGAGCTACTTCCTTTGCAGTTAGACTACCATCAGCCATAGCAGCAACGGCACTTGTCTTTGCAACAGTGTTTGCGGGAACCTGGTTATATTCGACTGAAACCGGCCTATTTGCAGGATTCGTGTTGGCAACTGCTGTTTATACACTTCCGCTTGCGCGTCTGTGCTCACTCGACCAATTGTTTACTTTGAGCATCACTTTAGCCCTTACCGGGTTTGCAATGGCCTACCTGGGCAGATGCAATTGGTGTTATGTTCTGCTTTGGATCGCCACCGGCATCTCGATTCTGACCAAAGGACCTGCCGGAGGCGTGATTGTGTTTGCCGTTATAGGAATATACGTTCTTGCCCGTCGTCTGTGGGGTGTAGCATCACACGTAACAGAGACTCATCATGCAAGAACACGCAATTATGTGCCTCACGTTCTTGGACTTGTAATGTTCGTGCTTATCACCGTCCCGTGGTATGCTCTTGTTCAGCGTGAAACAGGCGGCGCATTTCTGAGAGAGTTTTTGCTTCACCAGAACCTGCAGCGGGCAATGGGCGCGGATTTTCACCACAATATGCCCTTTTGGTTTTATTTGCCGATTTATATGGCAGGGTTCTTCCCCTGGAGCGTTTTCATTCCGAGCGCATTAGCTACCCATGTGAGATTGAGACCAACAAACCGGAATGAAGAAGCATCGCTACTGATGGCAGCCTGGATCGTAGCAGTCATCGGCGTCTTCTCTGTGTCCAGATCGAAGTTACCCAATTATATCTATCCTGCCTATCCTCCATCCGCTCTGCTAGTAGGTCTGCTGTGGTCAAAAACTTCGACGCGACGGGCAGCAGGAGCATTACTTGCGGTTGCCGTGGTAATCGGAATCGCGCTCATCGTCGGCCCGATCTTTCTACCAAAACCCGTACCAGGATTGCCAACAGCGCTCATACCGATGGCGATCTCCATCGTGCTCGGAAGCGCTTTTTCCGCAATAATGATGCGCAATAACCGCCGCGCTGCCGCGTTCGCAGGATTGTGCTGCGGAATTATCGGGTTTGCGCTCTCCGCAGCGCTCATCGGGCTGCCTATTGCTGCTCGCACCATGGCAGAACCGGCAGCAATACTTGGCCGTGAGATTAGAAGAGTTTCATCGCCAAACGACAAAGTGATCGCATACTTGCTTCCATCGCGGCTTTCATCGCTGCCTTTCTATGCACAACGACCGGTGACGTCGGCACGCAGCCCGCAGGAACTAAAAGAAGCGATCAACGCCCCAGGAAATTGCCTCGTAATTGTGCAGGAAGAAGATTTTGCAGCGCTTCCACAGGGCAAACGTGTGATCAGCCGTATTGGAAGCCACATACTGTGCAGTTTCAGCGATTAGACATACTCGTGTTGTCTTGCCTGCCTGCACGGCTGGGTATAGAATAGTCGTACTTCCGATTTGTGGAGGAACGTAGATGGAGGATCTACGATTTTTTGACGCCCACTGTTATGTTGGGCGCTACAAGACTTTTCGAGCGGGGTCTTTTTACACAACTGAAGACTTGCTCGACCAAATGGCTTACTACGGCATCAGCGAAGCGCTCGTGACACACGCTATGTCTCGCGAACATCATCCAATGGACGGAAACGCCGCAGTGATGGAGGAAATAAAGAAGTCACCAAATCTGCATGCCGCATGGGCGCTTTTACCCGCAGCATCAGGTGAGATGCCTCCTCCACGAGAACTGATCCCTCAGATGATCTCGCAACAGGTGAAAGCTGCAAAGCTATTCTACGGGTCTTATACGTTCACGATATCGGATTGGTGCATAGGCGAACTACTCGAAGTTCTGGAAGAGCATCGAGTGCCTGTATTTCTCGATCCTGATCGCGAACTAGACACATGGGAGGCCGACAGGTTCGACTGGGACGCCGTAGATTCGCTCTGCCGAGCACATCCAGCCTTGCCGGTGATTTTGTCGGAAGCCAGATTCCGCTCATCGAACCGAATGCTCTACCAGCTCCTCGGCAAGCATGCTAATCTGCACATCGAGCTTTCGGGCTATTGGGCGCATCACGCCGTAGAGTTCATTGCGCGCGAGTTCGGAGCGCAAAGGTTGATGTTCGGCACTCGTATGCCTGTAAGAGATCCCGCCTGCGCAATTGGACAAGTAGCATACGCCGACATCTCCGAGAAAGATAAGAAGCTTATAGCCGGTGACAACCTGAGAAAGCTGCTGGCGGAGGTGAAGTGATGATTTACGAAGACTCCAAGTTCCGAAAAATAGTAATGATGAGAGAGAAGCTAGACGGAGAGTTCGTGCTGGATGCCCACACCCACATCGGCGAACGGAGTCTGATCTACCACCTGCCGGACAGCTCAGCCGCCGACTTGGTGCGCGAAATGGATCGAATAGGCGTAGATCAAGCGATTACCTTTTCATTTGCAGGCATTACCTCTGATTTTGCCTTCGGAAACGACATTTGCGCTTCGGCAGTAAGGGCATACCCAGACCGTTTCATCGGCTTTGCGCTGGTGAATCCGCACTACCATACCGAGATCCGGAAAGAATTGGAACGCTGCCGCGAGATGGGACTCAGAGGGATCAAGCTTATCGCTGACTATCAAAGATATCCAGTAGAAGGCCCCGGATTGTTTCCGGCATACGAATATGCTCATGAGAATGGCTGGATGATTCTCAGCCACAACTGGGGGCCGCCAGCGTTCTTGGACAAGCTTGCGACTACGTTCAGCAATGCCTGCTTCATCATCGGCCACTATCCCGGTCCCGCGGATATCTATGGCGAAGTGATACGAAAACACGAAAACGTCTACCAGTGCACTTGCGCTGCGCTCAACTTCAGCGATATCGAGGCAATGGTAGACTTTACACCCTCGGATAGGATCATTTTCGGGTCGGATATACCGGACCTGCCGTTGATGTTCAGCCTTGCTCCGATCCTTTATGCGCGAATCAGTGATGACATCAAGCGCGCGATAATAGGACTAAACGCAAAGGCAATGATAGAGAGGTGGCCGGGGAAATAACTTCGCACGCTCACTAATTCGGAACCCTTGAGCGCGGGCGAGCCTGTAAGCCGGGTTCTGTCGAGGGTGATCATCTATCTGCGCACGCGCGTTGCCGCGCGGCTTTAGCGGCGACACCCGGGAGGTCAGCGGGCAGCTTCAACCCTCCCCTATTCGGCCTTGCTCCAGGTGGGGTTTACCAAGCCTCCGCCTCACGACGGAGCTGGTGGTCTCTTACACCACCGTTTCAGCTTTCCCGTGGTGACACGGCAGCATTGTGACTGCCGTTTCACCCACTCGGGGTTTTCTTTTCTGTGGCACTTTCCTTATCCCCAATCTGGGACAGTTGCTGCTAGCAACCACCTTGCCCTGCGGAGCCCGGACTTTCCTCCCCGAGACAACTCGAGGCGATCACCCAGCTCGCCCAAATACATGGTACCATTCTGTTCAAGGGTTTTCAAGCTACTTGACAGCATCCGATTGCGATCTTACCATTTGAGCAGAGTTATGTGCGCAAGGAGCTATAAGTTGACAGCTTTATTCTCATGCCCTGCAAGAGTGATAGTGTTTGTCTCTTTCGCGCTGTTGCTTGTGTGTCCGTTCTATGCAGAATCTAAACAGAAAGAGACTGTACGCCCGTTGGCAGAACAAGAAATTAAGCGCAAAGCCATCGCCGATAGGTTGGACAAAGCGGGTCTGCGTTTTCGCACTACTGCGGTGACAGAACAGTCGCGCCAAATGCTCAAAGTGCCCGATCACGTCAAACCCACCGGACCGTTTACTATAGCCGAGGCTCCACCTGTTGTGGACTTCGTTATTGTCCCGCTTGAGCCGCGTTACTTCGCGCCGCCCATCGAAAAGGACGGCCCTGTAGGATTATGGAGCGTTTGGGGACAAGGAACCTATTATCCTCCGACCGGAAAATTCTATGGCTCAGTAGGCAACCACATCTACTATGACGCGAACATTCACATCATCGAATACGATCCCGCGACTAAGAGCATACGCACATCCCCTAATATCAACACCCTTCTTGGCCGAAAAGTCACCGACTTCGGCGACGGCAAGATACACGGCTCGCTGGATTTTTACAAGGGCGACAATATGTATTTCTGCACATATTGGTGCCGTTACCCACAACCAACCGATGCACAGTTCGACAGCGGTTATGAAGGCGGTAAGATTCTCTGCTACAACGCAAGAACAGGAAAGCTCACCGACATCGACACACCTTTGAAACGGGCGTCTTGGCCTTACCACCGCCTTGATCGCAAACGCGGGCTTATGTTCGCTGTAGGTGCGCTCCACGAGTTCATCTGCTACGACATCAACAAGCGAAAGCTGATTTGGGGCGGATTCCTCCCCAAAGGCATGATCTGGCATGATCGGAATATGCTCTTGGATGAAGAGACCGGCTGCGTTTACTCTTCCAACCGAGATCCTAGCGACCCCGAAGTTCACATTATCAAGTACGATCCTGCAAAGAACGAGTTCTCCAAGATGAACAGTTCCATGCCGAAGAACGCTGCAACGGGGAAAATCGACCAGATGCGCGCGCATACTCCACGGAGGTCTAAAGAGGGTTGGTTCTTATGTTCTACCGCAGGCGGAGAGCTTTTCAAGTTCTGGCCGGATGAGGATAGAATACAGGATTTGGGACTTTGCTGGCCCGGCGACCCAAAGCACCTATACACAACAAGCATAGCCATAAGCCCGGACGACAAATACGTCTACTATGTCCCCGGCGCTCACGGTCAGGGACACAACGAAGGAACTCCCGTTATCCAGCTCAACACGCAAACGTTGGAGCGTAAAGTGCTTGCATTCTTGTTTCCGTATTTCTATAACAAATACGGCTACATTGCATCCGGAACTTTTTCTGTAGAGTTGGACGAGAAGGGAGAACGGTTGTTTATGCTCTTTAACGGAGCGTTTAACGATTTCGATCCAAACGGCGGAGATGTGTTCGGCGATCCTGCGCTTTTCGTGCTTCACATACCTGAATCCGAAAGGCTCTGACAAGCAGATTTTGTGGTTTCAGCTCAAAACCGAGGTGAAACAGCTTATCGGAACATGGGTGCGTTGACTTTTAATAAGTCCGCACTTATACTGGTCATTGTGAACCCATCCACATTGCTCCCGCATGGCCCGAATAATGGTTGACCAACTGCGTGAACTCATCGCATACAAAGATCTCCTCAAACAGCTCGTTGTGCGCGACCTTAAAGTCCGCTACAAAAACTCGGTGCTGGGTTTCTTTTGGTCGCTTCTTAACCCTTTGGTGCGCGTTGCAACCATTACGATCGTCATCAAGTATGTGATGCGATTGGATATTCCGAATTATTCCGCCTATCTGCTGGCCGCTTATCTGCCGTGGGTTTTCTTTCAAACTGCACTGCTGGACTCCAGCCAGGTTATTATCCATCATCGAGACCTGCTTCGTAAGGTCTACTTCCCGCGAGAGGTGCTGCCGCTATCGGCAGTTGTGTCAAATCTGGTCCATTTCATTCTCGCGCTTTTAGTCTTTTTTGCCTACCTAATTATCTACATCCACCTGATTCTAAACGGAAGCGGATTGCTCATTACTACTCTTCTACTGCCTGTGTTGATAGGCATGCAGTGCCTTCTTATTGTGGGACTCACCTATATTGTCTCGTGTCTCAACGTGTTCTACGAAGATACGAAGTATATATTGTCTGTGCTGCTAGATGTCTTCTTTTATCTAACTCCGATTATGTATCCGGCGGAATTGGTGTATTCGCGAATAGCGAACCTGCATCTGCCGGAAGTATACCGGATGCTGCTTTACAAACTCTACCTGCTGAACCCGATGAACGTGATTGCAGATGCTTATCGCAAGGCTCTTCTGCCGCCAGCACAGTTCAGCCTGAGAGGTATCCCCATAAAGAGCCTTCCTCTCGACTATGGAATGCTGGCAATAGCAGCAGTTATTTGCGTGATGGTTGCAATCGGCGGCTACGCATTTTTCAACTCGCGCAAGTGGGTCTTTCCGGAGCGAGTTTAGTGCTATGAGACCTGCGATTTCTCTAACTAACGTGAGCAAGGTGTTTGATATAGTGCGCGAGAAGCAGATATCGCTAAAAGCTGCGGTGCTATCGTTTCGCCGTCCGCAGCCACAAAAGCTTGTCGCGCTCCAAAAGCTCGATCTGGTTGTTAACCATGGTGAAGCGCTTGCCGTTATCGGTCGGAACGGATCAGGCAAGAGCACTCTTCTCGGCGTAATCGGACGTATCTACAAGCCGACCACGGGCAAAGTCGAAGTTGATGGCCGCATTGCGACTCTGCTTGACCCGGGCGCCGGATTTCACCCGGATCTTACAGGCAGAGAGAACATATTCTTTAACGGAGCCATCATGGGACTCACCACGGCTCAAGTCAGAAATTGTATCGACGATGTCATTGAGTTCGCCGAGCTTAACAACTTCATAGATGCGCCAGTTAAGACGTATTCGTCAGGCATGTTGCTTCGATTGGGATTCTCGATTGCCGTGCAGACCAATCCGGATATACTATTGATCGACGAGGCTCTCGCAGTCGGAGATGCGGCATTCCAAGAGAAGTGTTACGAGCGTATAGATAGCTTCAAACGCATGGGGAAGACCATAGTGTTCGTCACACACGACCTGGAAGCAGCAAGGTCCGTTGCCTCCAGGGTAATCTGGCTGGACAAAGGCAAGGTTTGCGCAGATGGAGAGCCGGAAACAGTTATAGCCGCATACCTGGCCGGTATCTTGGATCAGGAACATACTGCGCGTGAAAAGCAGGGTTTTCATGTTGCTCGGGATAACGAAAATAGCGCTGAATAAGCAAAGTGAAACCGGAACGCAAAATACCACGACGGCTGCTTGACGTACTGGCTTGCCCGGCGTGCGAAGATCGGCCTAAGATAGAAATTCGACATAGAGTTCTTTACTGTCTGCGATGTGGCAGGTCTTACCCCATCAAGAACGGCGTTCCAATAATGCTGGTCGAAGGCTCTCGATTTGAGAAGTGAAAACGGAGTCTTCAAATGCGGAGGGACAAAGGTGGAAAGGATTGTTTTAATTCATGGTCCGAACTTGAATTTGCTCGGGATTCGCGAGCCGGGCGTCTACGGTGCGGAAACACTGGAATCGATAAACGAACGTTGCTTGGCACTTGCAAACGAGCTTGGCGTCGAACTTGAGATACACCAAACCAACAGCGAAGGTGAGATCGTAGACCTGATCCATGCGGCGGCAAATCGGGCACACGGCATTGTTATTAACCCTGCAGCCTATACCCACTACAGTTACGCAATCCGCGACGCACTGAGCGCTGTCGGGTTACCGACTGTTGAAGTCCACTTATCCAACATTCACAACCGCGAAGAGTTTCGCCGATTATCCGTGACGGCGCCTGTTGTCTCGGGCCAGATTTCAGGTTTCCGCGGAGATAGCTACCTGCTGGGAATTCGTGCGGTTGTAGGACTGATTCGCAATGCACGACAATAGACTCATCAAGCTTCGCCAACAAATGGATGAGCGTCATATCGACGCATTGCTTGTCACACGCATCCAAAACATTTTCTATCTGAGCGGATTCACCGGCTCGACTGCTGCCCTGATCGTTACCAGTGAAGATTGTCGAATACTTGTCGACCCGAGATACTCAGTCCAGGCACGATGTGAGTGTCTTAATGCACAAGTCCATGACTATTTCGGAAAGTCCACAATAGCTGCGGCGGCTGAATTAGCTAACGAATTAGGCATCACTAGGCTTGGGTACGAAGCCGATCATCTCACAGTCTCATCGTTCCGAGACCTGCGCAAAAACATCAGAGCAGACATCAAGCTGCGTTCAACACGCAATATGGTTGAGAACCTGCGACGCATCAAAGACGAACACGAAATTGGCCTCACTCGAAGAGCAGCAGCGATAGCGGACCAAGCATACGCGTCGATTATTGGAGAAATAAAATCCGGAATGTCCGAAAAGGACGTTGCGCTGATGATTGATTTTACGTTGCGGAAACTGGGCGCAGACAAGGAAGCGTTTGAAACAATCGCAGCAGCCGGTCCTAACTCCGCATGTCCGCACGCAAGTCCCACCGACGCCGTTCTACAGCCCGGCCAGTTTCTCAAAATGGACTTCGGCGCCAGATACAAACACTACAATTCGGATATTACCCGCACAGTTTGTTTGGGCGAAGCATCTGATAGACAACGCAAAGTTTACCAAATCGTTTTGGATGCTCAACTGAAAGCAATCGAGGCCATCGCTCCCGGCAAGCTCGGCAAAGATATAGACGCTGTCGCACGAGAGTATATTGCTTCTATGGGATATGGCGAGAACTTCGGTCACGGGCTGGGTCACGCCCTCGGTATCGATGTGCACGACGGAGTCGGCTTTTCGACCACGAGTGACGTAGTGCTGGAACCTGGAATGGTATTAACGGTCGAACCGGGTATCTACATCGAAGGTTGGGGCGGAGTTCGAATTGAAGACGACGTGATCGTCACGGAAACGGGAGCGGAAGTGATCACAGCTTCGCCGAAACAGCTTGTTTGTCTGCAGCTCTGACTTTCTCTTTTTCAGAAACTAATTCGATGGCGCCGCATACTTATTCCCTCGAGTAGCCCTATTGCCATCATATTCGCCATCAAACTGCTGCCTCCGTAGCTGAAAAGCGGTAACGGCACCCCTGTTACAGGCATTATCCCCAGAGTCATACCTACGTTGACGAACACGTGGAACAAGAACATTCCCACCACACCGGCGGTGATAAGTCTGCCTGTGGAGTCTTCAGCAGCCGACATAATGTTGAGCGCACGCCATATTACCAAGAAATACAAACCCAGCAAACTCACAGCGCCAACAAAGCCGAGTTCTTCCGCAACCACAGTGAAAATAAAATCGGTGTGCTGTTCTGGAATGAAGCGCAGCTCGCGTTGAGTCCCCTTCAGGAACCCCTTTCCCAAAAACTGGCCCGACCCAACGGCGATTCTGGATTGATTTACATGATAACCGCTTCCGAGCGGATCGGCCGAGGGATTGATCAATGTTATGATGCGCTTTCGTTGATAGTCCTTCAACACACCTGGCGTATACCAGACAGCCAAGGCAAATACAATGCCTGTCACTGCTATGAGCACGAGGTTCTTAGAATCCGTACCGGCTACGAATGCCATCGTGATCCATACTGCCAGAAGCACAAGGCTCGTCCCCAAATCCGGCTGTTTGAAAATGAGCAGTAGCGGAATGGCCAAGTAGACAAAAGATTCCGCTAGAGTTTTCAGACTGCGGACACGGTCGGCGCGTTCGACGAAGAAAACCGCAAGAGTGATAATGAGCACAATTTTGGCGAACTCGGATGGCTGTATTCTGAACCATCCGTAGCCTATCCAGCGTTGCGCGCCTTTCGAAGACTCCCCTACCAGCAAGACCGCAACGAGAGTAATAACGATGATAATATAAAGTGTTCTCGCATGTCGGTGGTATATCGTATGGTCGATAGACGCAACAATGGCTGCTCCAATCAGGCCGAACATCGCCCAGATGATCTGCTTTTCCACATAACCCGCGCCTGTTTCTCCACCGCTGCTGGCACTGTAGATCATCGCACACCCGTATGCAATTATGGCCAGGGTTGCAGAAAGTAGAGTAAAATCGAAGTTTTTGAAGTGTCGACGATCTACCATTTAAGCTGCTGTTTCCGTTCGCAATTCGAACCACAAACTATTATAATGGTTTTGATGGGCTTTTACGAGGACAAGACTTTCGAAAACCGCTGCGGAAGACTGCAGGAATCGCCCAAATCAGACCGCGCTCGGAAAGGAATTATGCCTCTGAGTAAGTGCACCGGGCACTCACTTCAGACCGGGAATACAATGATGCGCACCTTTCTTGCCTTTATTACCGTTATTGCACTTGTCTCATCTGTTCAATCTTTAGCCGGGGCACAGCCGGCTGAGCCGTTTGTCACGCAGATGGGCAACGGACTTACCGTGATAATTCGCGAAGACCATGCCGCAGAGCTTGTAGGGGTCGCCGTATGGGTTAAGGCCGGAAGCTCGAACGAGACAGAAAAGAACAACGGCGTGTCTCACTTTATTGAACACCTGGTATTCGGAGCCACAGCCAAGCGAGAACCGGGCGAAATGGATCTGGAAATGGAAAGCATCGGGGCAACTCTGAACGCGCGCACTTCAAAAGACTGGGCGCAGTTTAACACAGTAGTGAGCTCCCGCTATCTGAGACAGGCTCTGGACGTTCTGGCGGACGCGATGACTGCTGCTCGATTTCGAGATCAGGACATAGAGCAAGAACGCCGTGTGATCCTTGATGAGATTGCAAAGAAAGAGACTAACCCGATCGCAGTTTGCAAAGACTATCTCGCACGAGAACTATACGGATCGCATCCTTACAGCCTTCCTGTGGAAGGAACGCGTGAATCGGTCCTTGCGATCTCTCGACAGGATATTGTTGACTATTATCGCAAGTATTACGTTCCAAGGAATATGGCGGTGGTGCTTGTAGGTGATGTTGACAAAGAGCGAGCCGTGGCGGAGATCGGCCGAGCGTTCCAAGGTCTGGCCAGCGCACCTGCGCCAAAACAATCGGCAAGTGAGGTAGCACCTATTACACAACAAGTCAACAAGACTCTAAAGGCACCGCTTGACTCCACCTGTGTCGCCGTCGGATTCCACGGACCGCCGGGAGCGGACTACAAAGATGTATGCGCAATAGATGTCCTTCTCGCCTATCTAGGGTTCGGTTATCGGAGTTGGATGGCAGAAGAGCTGAAAGGCAAGATGGCTCTTGCTACAGAAGTCTCCGCAGACTTTCTCACCCAGAGGCACCCCGGAGCGATATCTCTAATCGTTCAAACCACTGATGCCAACGTTGAGAAAGTTAAGGGGGCTATATTTGCGCGAATAGCAGCGATCCGAAACGAGGGTCTGACCGAAAGCGATCTTGCACTCGCGAAAAGATCCTTGCTGGGACAGTACGCTTTCGAAAACGAGACATATGGCGGAATGGCAGCTTCCTATGGGTTTTATTTTGTGGTTTCCGAACCGCAGTTTGCATCCAAATACGTCGAATGCGTGCAGTCGATACGCAACGAAGACATCATTCGGGTGGCTCAGAAATACCTTGACCCTACCCAGGCAGTGGTATTGATAATCGGACCAAACCAGGGAGGAAACCGATGATCGGAAGCATCGCGGCATCAATATTCAACAGCAGATACCAAGTAACGGCAAGCAAGCTGCGTTATGAAGCATGCGGTTTATTGTTGGCTGGTCTTTGCTTATTGTCTTTGACCTTCTTCAGCCTGCCAATTCGTGCCGATCAGCCGACATCGGAAGG
>Ga0123519_10011049_pt1 | contig 13371 bp, 8 predicted proteins | sample YelNatPaOPRAMG02_FD_87396 | JGI IMG/M metagenome (GOLD analysis project Ga0123519, IMG submission 87396) | Hot spring microbial communities from Yellowstone National Park - Yellowstone National Park OP-RAMG-02 (version 2) | ecosystem: Environmental > Aquatic > Thermal springs > Hot (42-90C) ...
AGATTGGAAACTGTTAGAAAAAAGTATCCCCCCATTAGGAAAAGCAGCAAGACCTGTAGACCTTTTTGAACACACCTATCCTGATTCTTATCCACAGATATGGCATCTACCTGTTATAAAAAGATGGGGCAGGTGGGATATAGTAGGGTTATTTAACCTTACCAAACAGAAAAAAGATATAACAGTTGACTTTTCTGACCTGAATTTGAAAAAAGATACGGAATATCTCATTTTTGAATTCTGGGGGAAGAAATTTCTTGGTATTTTTAAAAACTGTATTACCGTAGATATGCTTCCTATAACAACAAAACTTATTCTTATAAAAGAAGTGCCAGAATATCCAATGGTACTTTCAACAGATATGCACTTTTCCCAGGGAGGAGTAGAACTTGATGAAGTGGTTTTTGACAGAAAAACAAAGATACTTAAAGGGATTGCCAGAAGGCAAAAAGGAACAAAAGGCAATATCTTTATCTTCTGTCCACCAGGATATTATATTAAGAAAGGAGAGAAGGTTAAGAAGAAAGGTAGTGGTATATGGATACTGCCTCTTGATTTCCAAAAGCCATTATTAAAGTGGCAGGTGAAGTTTAATTCTAACAGGCATTAAAGGATATTATTCTTCAGGTATATCAAGTCCATTATTATCTGCAAAACACAATCTCGCAAATTCAATATCTTCCTTTATTAATCTATCAACAGATGCTTCATCAGTATATTCAGCTGTAAGACATACAACCCCATTATATCCATACTCTTTAAGAACTCTTGCTACAAGTGGCCAGGATGCAAGTCCCTGCCTACCAGAAGTTGCATACCATCCCCACCTGACATATTCAGCCTCAGTTCCTGTCTTTCTTCGCCAGTATGCATTTTTAAGATTAACCATTCCTAAATGTGACCATAGAATATCCACAGCAAGACGGGGGTCTTCTCCATTGAGAGCGCAGTGCATAGGGTCCCAGACAGCACAAAAATGTTTCGGGTTATATCTCTCAATCAGATACCGTATCCCCATAGCATTACAGACAAAAAGGTCACAGTGGTTCTGAATACCGATTCTTACTCCATATTTATCAAGGAGAGGTACAAGTTCATCAAATTCCTTCCACACTTTTTCCATCATCTTCATATAACCTGTACCTGCTGGAATCCTTATACACTGCCTTATAATGTCAACTCTCGCTTCTTTACAGGCAGAAAGGACTCTCTCATCTATTTTACCCAGAGGGGCTATACTTGGAACAGTTAAACCATAATCAGCAAAAATTTTTACTACATCCTTTAATTTTTCAATCTCTTCTGGTACTACCTGATAACCTTCCCGTATAGGCAGTTCAACACCATCAAAACCTAAACTTTTAACATATCCTGCTAATTCCTTTACAGGCATCCTCCATGGCTTTGTAAAAACAGTAAATTTAATATCCTTTTCTGACATCCTTCTCCTCCTGAAGTACTTTAAAATTACTTATTCACCTTTTTCAATAAAATTAATTATTATCTGTTCCATCTCCTCTTTGATATTCGGTTTTACACTGTTGACAGGTTTGGTATTTATTGCTTTTACTATATCTTTTGCCATCTTTTCTGTGTTTTTGGCCCCCTGTGATTTCCATAAAGAAAAAGGCCCCCTTACAGATAGATGTGTAGAAAGATGTTCATCTGAATGTAGCCACTTAAGTGTATGTTCGGCAGTCAAATATGTCCCCCCTTGAGGTCCTATCTCCTTGATAGTTTCCTCTGCAATTGTATCTTCATTAACTGTTATCCCGGCAAGCATACGCCGAACAATGGCAGCCATCTCAGCATCAATTACAAGTTGTTCATAACTGCAGGTCATACCTGTTGCAAACATTCCACAGTTTACAATAAGGTCAGCCCCTGAGGAAGCAGCACATAATAAACTTAACATCTTTTCCCAACCATTCTGTTCATCATAGGTATGGTTATCTGAATTGGGAGCAGTTGTATGGTAAGGTATCTTATAAAAACGCGCAATCTGTGCTCCAGCAATTCTGCATAAAGATGTTTCTACGGAACCAACAAGGGCTGCTCCATTACGCATATCTGTTGTTGTCCAGGAACTACCATACATTACAGGTGCACCGGGACATAACATCTGCGTTATAATTATGCCTGAAAGACATTCAACATTATGCACTGTCAAAAGGCCTGCCAGTGTATATGGTGCAGAAATTCCTGCATTAGGTTCAGGCAAAATAACAACAGGAACACCTTGAAATATAGAATCTACCAATGCATCAATGGTAGAAGATTCCCAGAATAAAGGGCTTGTTGGCGACAACTGACTTATTCCATAGGGACGGGTTTTCATATCACCTTCAAACGCCGTTTTTAGAAGGCCTATGCAGGCCTGATTGATAGATGTTCTATCGGTTGAGAAAAAAATAGGCTTCTTGCTATTTTCAATGGTTGCCTTAACCCCATACAATAAACTTGTTGATGGGATAGGTACATCCTGAGGCATCACCGGAATACCTATCATATCTATATCTGGCAGATATTCACATAGATGTGCAAACATTTCTACATCTTCTACCCTTGATGGTCTTGTCTCTCCTGTCTCTAAATCCACCCAGAAGACCGCATTATGTCCTGCTGCTATTCGTGGTGTCCCATCTCCTATAGTAAAGGCATAACTTCCATCCCGTGCAAATATATCAAACCTATCAGGAATAGATGCCAGTGCCTCCTCAATGGATGTCTGCGTAAATTTCACTATCCTATCTTCTTCTGAAACATCCAGCCCTTTCTCTTTTAACATATTAAGAACACGACTGCTTAAAACTTTCACTCCTGTGTTTTTCAAAATATCTATAGAGGTAGTGTGTATCATCAAGGTCTCACTTTCAGAAAGGACGGACATAGTTTTCAGTTTCATACAGATACCCCTGTTAGGTATTCAAGAACTTTTTCCAATGACTTTTCAGAAGGCATAGTAGGCCAGTATTCCAGCCCGAAGACACCTTTATATCCTGCCGCAACAGATTCTTTTATAATAAAAGGATAGTATAATTCGTTATCTATTGGCTCCTTTCTTCCTGGCACACCTGCTATATGAAAGTGCCCTATGTACTGGATGTTTTCCCTGATGAAACGGACAATATCTCCCTTCATAATCTGCATATGGTATATATCATAAAGTAGTTTTATATTTTTATGGTTAACATCTTTTATTATGTTTACAGCCATCTGCGGGTCAGATAAAAAATTAAGTGGATGGTCTACTTTTGTATTCCATGGCTCTAATAATAAAGTAATATCTTCCTTTTCTACTATCTTTGAAATTTGAATAAGTGTTTCTACTATGTTTTCTATTGCTTCCTTCTCAGAAATGAAAGGATTGACATTACCACTTCCACTTATAAGCCCTTTACAACCTATCTTCTTGGCAAGAGGAATAATCTCTTCAGTGAGGGAATTAAGAATTAATCCTCTATCATCTTTATTGATAAGAGATGCTTTTATGCCACCATCAGGATGGCAATGTACAAAACAGGTTGTTGTAAGCCCAAGTTTATAGTTGAATTCTGCAATCATATCAAAGTCCTTTTTTTCGTCCGTGAGATTCTTGCCATCAAAGCCAGCATTATGAAACCAGAACTCATAATATTTAAAACCTATGCTTGCTATCTTCTCTATCCTCTCCTTATAAGGAATATCCCCAAAAAATGGCTCTATACATACCCCTATCTCTACCATACCATTTCCTTTATGCAAAATAATGAGATACCTTTCTAATCCCTTTTATAATCATATCGCAATCTTCAAGAGTCATCTGTGGTGGAACATTTATATGAACTACCCTGGACAGATAATCCAATGTTTTAGGATTCATATCAGGCGAATAATTAACTTCCTTACATTTATGATAAGGACAGGTCCAGGGACATCCTTCTGGTGTAGGTGTTCTCTTTTCTATAAGATGCTTCCAGTGTGCATATATATGCCAGTCAGGGATACCTGAATCATATACCCCTGAAGCATCTACACCCTCTGCTTTCAACGCCTCCACAAACATCCGAACCTTTTCTTTATTGCTCAGGTAAAACATTACGCATATCCCAGTATCTCCCTCAGGGTCATTTACAGGTCGCACTTTTATACCTTTTATGTCTTTGATGCCATCTATAATCCTTTTCTGGTTTCTCCTCATTCTTTCAAGAAGTGAATCTAATTTATTCATCTGTGCCAGCATAACCGCTCCTGTGAGTTCACTCATCCTGAAGTTGCTACCACAGAAGAGTTCTCCTTTATATCTCTCTTCAGCAAATCTATCAGGCCTCCAGCAGGCGGCTGTATCGTGATACCCCATACATCTATCATATAACCTTTCATCATTGGTTACAACCATACCCCCTTCACCTGCTGTAATAATTTTATGATACTGGAAAGAGAAACATCCACAATCCCCAAATGTTCCAAGGTATCTGCCTTTATACTTTCCTCCCATTGCCTGTGCTACATCTTCTATCACCCTGAGATTATGTTTTCTGGCAATGGTAAGCAACCTATCCATATTCGCAGGCACTCCTCTCATATGAACAACAATCATTGCCTTTGTACATTTATTGATTTTCCGCTCCACATCATCAGGGTCCATTGTCAGGGTCTCATCCACCTCGGAAATTACAGGAATTGCTTTCGCACCAACAATCACAGCACAGGAGGCAAAAAATGTATAACCAGGTACTATCACTTCATCACCAGGTCCTACTCCACAGGCAACAAGCGCACTTAATAATGCTCCCGTACAACTGCTGGTGGCTAATGCATATTTCACACCTATCTTTTCCTTAAACCTGTTTTCAAATTCTTTTACCTTGGAAGGGAATTTTTCTGGGCCATAATACCTGAAAAGATACTTTCTATCAAGAACCTCAATAACCTGTTTTTTCTCTTCCTCGCCTATCTCCAGTCCCCCGGGATACATAGGAATGTTTGGGGTGGTCTTCGCTTTAGGTCCACCATTTATAGCAAGTTCTTCCATTAAAACCTCCTTTTCAGGTTATCTAATGCCAGTATTTTTTCTGCAATCTCCATTGTCTTAAGAGCATCACCAAAGTGGGATTCAGGAAGTTTTCCTTTCTTTATACAATCAATAAATTCACGTGCCTTTGGCTCAAATCCTCTGGCAACAAGAGGATTATCCGTACCTGCTACTTTAAAAGAGTCCAATTCTATACCGGCGGTGTCATTGTCTTTATATATAAACCCTTTACCTTCAGGGTCTCCTTCAGCACAAATGCCAGGGGAATGTATCTCCACCCTGAATATACGACGTCCGCTTGCCCAGTTATTTATCATTACTCCAGTAGCCCCATTATCAAAAATAAGATGGGCAATAATTACATTTCTATCAGGCACATTAATACTTTTCATCTCACTGTATATCTCCTTTACCTCCCCACCACATATCCAGCGAAGTGTATCTATTGAATGGACTCCATCATCCAGCATATGGTCACGTACTAATCTAAAGGGGCTTATATCACACTTATAAAACTCACATACAGCATTTATCACTGGTCCTCTATTTAAACATTCCTGGCGAAGTTTTACCAATAAAGGGGCTTTTCTTCTCTGAAAACTTACCTGGGTAATGCACCCATTTCTTTTCGCTGCTTCTGCAAGTAAACGGGCAGTATGAAGATTGATACCAAGTGGCTTTTCAGTATAAACATGTAGATGCCTTTCCAGACACCAGAGTATAGGATAAAACATTATCTCAGGATGCCCTATTATAACTACTGCATCCGGTGATGTTTTTTCAACCATCTCCTTATAATCTGTAAAAAGATTTTTTATATTATATCTTTCCCCTGTTTCTTTTAATGCATTTTTGTCTATATCGCAAATACCTATAACTTCAACATCATCGTAAGATGTGAAATTTGGCAGGTGGACATTATTCGCCATCCTGCCACAACCAATAAATCCCAATTTTATTTTTCTTGTTTCACTCATATTCACCATCCCTGTAAAATCCTTTCAAAAACTTTCTCCTCTTCCAGTATTTCATCTTCCACTCCAGAATGTATCTGTCTGTGACTGAGGAAGGGAATCTCCTCTTTTCCATTCAATATGTCCGTCACAGAAAAGAACATTTAGTCCCTCAATATGGATAGGGACAGAATAAGGATAAGGAGCAGTATTGTAGTACCTGGATGCTTGCATATATAAATTTTTAGTGTTATTGCTATCCATTACCATAAATGTCCTTGAGGGATAAAATAACCTGCTCCTCTTACCTGAACGCTCATGATTAACACCCAGCCGTTCATTCATTGAATAAGAAACCGGATACTTAAGTTTTCCAGTTGATGAGATTGCCCCATCTTTACAAGAAGGACAGTGAAAGACAGTTCCTTTCTCGCCTGAACAACCATCAGAACAATACCCGATATAATCTGTATATATACTGCACTCTGTTCCATTTGATGTTGTCATAGTCCCCAGATATACCAATCCACGATTGCTGATATACAATGCATAAAGTAGATTTGACCAGTAATTTCCATCCTCATTTAGATAAGGTGGCGGATAAAAATCTCCTTTATCCTCTGCATACATCTCCATTGCCATATAAATCTGTTTAAGATTCCCCATACATACTGCCCTGCGTGCCATCTCTCTGCTTTTACTAAGGGCTGGTAGCAACATTGCTGCTAAAACCGCAATGATTGCAACGACTACAAGCAACTCTATCAATGTGAAGCCATTTTTTAAACTACTTCTCATCCTTTATTCCTTCCCAGGAAAATTTTGCTGTTGCAAGTATCCCGGGATAAAGAACTTCCGGAGGATAATTCATCCAGCTTGTCCCTATAATCCCTAATGCCCCTTCTTCAATGCATCTTCTGGTAAACTCAAAAATATTTCTTGTAGGTCTTTCCAGATGCAATATCCAGTTATGGTAGTCAGGCATACACGCAAAGAGGTGCTCAATCAAAGGAGCACCCAGTACTTCAAAACCTTTATCTCTATAAAATTTAAGGTAAGGAAATGACTTGATATATTTAGGAAACTCGTTACCTAAATAAGGCAAGAATTTTTCTCTGTATTCTGGTTCCCATTCTTTCTCTAAATCAAGGAATCTACCAAATCTCATAATATTTTCTCTTTCAATCTCACTGAGTTCTTTGTTCCACTCATTCTGCCATTTTTTATGATATACAACACCCCTGTTAGTTTCATATTCCCTTGCAAGCAAAAACGTTGTCTTCTGCGCAGTTGCCCAGTAATCCCAGTACATGATAATGGCATCTTTATCCAGTTTGTCTATTGTCTCCGGGAAGGTGCATATCATATCATCCCAGATAATCGGTCGTAGCCCTTTTTTCTTTATCCATCCACAAACCTTGTTTATATGTTCTATATATAGCCCCCCCTTCCCTATTACTTCTGCTCGCTTTCTGCACTTTGGACAAACCCCGAGGTATCTGGTTTCATCACCACCAATATGAAAATAGCGAATCCCTTTGGACAGTGAAATAATCTCTTCAGCCATCTCAATAAATATCTTCAAAGAATCAGGATGAGATGGACAGATCTGTCTTCCGCCTTTATTATCACCTTCGTTTAAATAAGAATACTTTTTAACATCCAGAAGGTAATCAAGGTGACCAAATGACTGTAAAAGAGGAATTACTTCAATAAAGTTTTCTTTTGCAAGTTTATAAAGATTCTTAATCTCAGAGATTGTTAGCGTATTAGAAGAAACTATCAGAGGATGTCTTTTATAAGGGAATCTGTCACCATATTCTATTAAAATAGTGTTTATCTTAAACTTCGCCAGTGTCTGTATCATTATACTGGCTTCTCTATATCCCATCTGTCGGAAGTTATCAAAATTTAAGTGTATCCCCCTTATATTCAAACTCGGCATATCCTCAATATCAACAAAGGATATCTTGCTCCCATCTTTCATCTGCAATAATGTCTGTAAACAATAAAATAGCCCTCTTACACTGCCTGCTTCACACACAATCTCCTTCGGCGATGAATGAAAAACATATCTTTCATTGTGCAACTTATTGTTTATGCTTAAAAGGAATGTTTTCTTTTTAGAACTTTGTGATAAACCTAATTTTGTTTTGTATATATCCAGTATTTTTTCACATTTTTTATCTGCCTTTATGCTAAAATCAGAGATATCTATTTGCTCTTCCCTCTTAAATACTAACTTTTTAGGTGCTGGTAAGAAATATGGTTTCTGGTAAGGTCCCATCTTTACTCCTTTCCTTTTTATTTTTCCTTATTTTTCTTCAAATTCAATAATCACTACATCTTTCCCTAACGGATTATCCATACCTGCTGCAATTCGCCAGTTGCCAGCCCATGGTGCGGTCTCATATCCACGGAAGTCCTGTAGAATAATCTTCTTATAGTTCTGGATTTCTATGCGAAGCAATAACTTTTTTTGCAATGCCTTACCTGTTTCTATCTCAATGGACTTAAATACCTTTGTATTCGGCTGTTTTGGTTCTCTTTCTTCAGGCAGGTCCCCTGACCGAGGTGTTTCCTGTCCGCTCCCTGATACATAAATCCCTTTATAAGAGCCACCCGCAAATGTTTCTTCAGGAAGAAGCAACCCTATCTCTCCATACCCTTTGAGATTAGCATTAGATGGTATAAGATTCAGTTCTATCTTAACCTCATCTTTTGTGAGATAGAGTTTAACAAATTGCTCACCATCAGCAAGCCCCTTCATAAATTTGTCGCTACCTGGGATAACATTCCACTTTACTGCCACACCTTTTTCATTCCCTGCCTCATCATAGAGTTTTTCCTCAACCGGTTCTGAAAACCCACGGAAAGAAGGCACTGATATATTTAAAGATTCACTTTCATCTCTAAAGTAATAATAAAGATGTTTAACCACCACTGTATCACCATAACTTATAGTCAACTCTGCTGTTTTATCGTATGTTACTTTTATCTTTCCTAATAAAACTTCTCCAGCATTTAAACATATTACATTCAATACTACTATCGCCAAAACCGCTACAAAAAAATTTCTCAACATATCTCCTCCCTGTTTTTTTAATAAAGTGGAAAATAATCCTTAATTTTAAAGACCCTACCTTCTCCAGGTAAAAAGTTGCAAGAGATACTATCCCCTTTCCATCCCAGCCCTATTCTTAAATCAACTATCTCTGTATTTTTTATCAGTGATATGGTTATCTTCTGGTTGTTAAAGAGGCGGTTCACCACAAACAAAATAAGGTCATTGCCTTTTTGTCTTGGATATATACACAGTTCTGTTTGTGAACACTTAAAAAGCGCAGGCACAAAAGGTATTATTGTCTTCTCCAAAAGTTGCGGACCGGATGAGGATCTGAATGGCCAGCCCATTAAAAATGCCCTGCCTTTTCCAACTCGGCTTTCTAAAATCGCTGGTTTACCATCAGAATAACGGGCTATCACCTTTACATCACAATTAGAAGGTTCTTCAAAGACCCATCTTTTATTACTAAGACTGGAAATAGACATTTCAAAACCATCAGAAAATTTTATTTTACCCTGAGATATCTCCATCCTCTCTACCTTGTTAATACCCCATACCTGCCTGAGTATATACCCTGAAGGCATTGACAACTCATTATAAATTCCTATAGGTCCTGTCGCCATTAAGATACCCCCATTCTTTACAAAATCCTCAAGTTTCTTCTGTGTCTCTTCCTTTAGATAAAGGCCATATGGAACTATTACTACCTTATAACCTGATATATCCTTCCCTGTAGGGATAACATCCGGGTTAAGAAATAGAGGGCGGGTAAGAGTATTATATATAGCTGCACTTTCCCTTGGAAGAATTTCTACATCTTCTGCAATAGGACTTGAGATAGTTTGTATCCTGCTTTCATTCGGTTCCATAATAGCCACCGGAAGGAAAGGAACTGCTCCATCTATCTCTCCTCTCATCTCAGTATATGCTGCATTTACATATTTCATACCATAAACACCATATCTAAAATAACCAAATCCATAAGGATTACTATGAGAAAGTTCATCTGGAAGAAAATCAGAACCATTCCCCATAGCATGGTCAAGAATTACACGTACATCCCTTGAAAAAACCAGCCAGAAGTTACGTACATATGCAGCATAGTTATAAATCTCCCCTTCCATATCAGGTACTGCCCACTGGTTACCAAGTCCTGGCAATAGACGGAAGGCTGCATTATATGGGCCACCCCATACAAGAGGATAATACTCACTAAGTCCAAGTTTAGCATTACCTGCATATCCAGCCATATAATCAATATTGTACTCCCTCCCTATATGGAGCCCTGTAAGGTCATGCAGAGAAGTTATCTTATCATAAGGAATATCACCATAGGGATTGTATGTTCCATGTCCTATAGCATTGTTTGGTGAAAACCTATCCATCAATCTTTTTTCAGGAGATATACTTTTTATTGCATCTTTATATTGTGAGAAGTATCTAAATGTAATCCAGTTTTCAAATTCTTTCCATTCATACCATAACGCCTTTAGAGGGGAAGAGGGTTTATTCTCATCCTTTACTTTACTTTCTTGAGGGATTGAAATTTCTGTAATGGATGAAAAATTGTACCCGAGTGCCTTATTAATACCATCAAGTGTTTTGTATTTATCAACAAGGTATTGTCTAAACTTCTGACTCGCTTCTTCTGTCTGCCAGTAGAGATTTCCTGTTTCATTGTCAGTATTATATCCTGTTACTATCGGCTCATCTTTATACCTGGATGCTATAAGACGGAGAACCTTGTTATATCTTGCAAGTGCCTCTTCGTTATAACGGTCAAAAGGATGTGACTCTGCCCCTTTTGCCCGTCCTCTTTTTTCAGGGTATGGTAACTTATCTATAAATCCTTCGTGCAGATAATCATAATTTCCGTCAAAGTTATCATGGATACTTTCCCTTCCATCAAGGTGTATAAAAAATTTCATACCATATTTCTTTGCTGCGCGAATATAGTCGTCATAAATATCCAGTTGGAGGTCATCAACATCAACAGTTGTAGGGTCTGCCCCCTTCTTAATAAACCTGTTAGTACCACCCCCCTGTACAAAGGTATTCATCCCTAACTTACTTATAGTATCAAGATACACACCTATAGTATATTCTCTTATAGCAGAATTATCTGTATCTTCACTATTTGAATACTGTAGAATTCCGTGCATTCCCCATTCAACAGGAACTCCTTTCTTAACAGCCACAGGAGAAAATCCTTTTTGAATAAGTAGGTCCTTTAGTTTTGAATAACTATTTTTATGCTTCTCTTCCAGTGCCTTAATCTCTGCCATTGTATCTTCATAAGAACCGGCTGCCTCTTTAAACATTGCACCTGCAAGAAGTTTATCTGATTTTGCTAACATAGAATATATACTATTAATGTCTGCTATTATTCCTTCCTGTAAGCCACTATCACCTGACAAAGTTGCCAGTTGCATAAGGTCTTCTGAAGATGTCCTTAATTTAGCAAGAAGGTCTGTTAATGTATCTCTCAAACGCTGGGCTTTACCCAAAAAACCAAGCGTCTCTGCATAACTATCATTTCCTGAAAGCCAGTAAGCCAGACGTAGAAAGAAAAGACGATAGTCGTGAAATTCATTTGCGAGATAAATCTGCCCGAAATCAGTCCTCATAGGAGCAGCGAAATAACCTACCCTGCCCTTACCTACATTCCATACCACAAGTGCAGGACTTCCATTACTCCACCGGATTAATACACTTGCCCCATCTTTCTCTTTAACCTGATAATAAACAGGAGAACCAGGATATGACTTCCAATCAATATTACTTATTACAGGATGGTTCTTATCCATAACTACAGGTAATATTAAAGAATTTTTATCTACATTAACTGTTTTGCCTCCTGTAATATCTACGGGTAAAATATTCTTTAAAAAATTTGTCAGGGTATCTTCTGGAGGTAGTGCTATCAACAAGCCACCACCATTCCTGACAAAATCTTCTATTCCTGTACACCATGACTTATTCAATCCCTTACCAATCATCACAACATTACAGGACAGCTCCCCTGAAAATTCCTCTATCGTCAGTCCTTTTAAGTTTAACTGCTCATCAAGCTTGGCGTTTATATTGCCTGCTCCATAGACGAAAATAGAAAGTGGTGGTGATGATGGCAACATCTTCCCCTTTGCCATTGGTAAAACAGGCAAATCCATCTTAGAAAATGTTATACCTATAATTCCCGGGACAGAAATAATTCCTTCTGGGACAGGTGCCTTCTGAATTTCAACCTTTACGACGGGCTTTTCTTTTGTCAAACGGAAGCTGCTTATACCAATACCGACCCATCTTTCGCCACTACTACCCTCCCATGCAAGCATATAATTCTGAAGTTTCTCTCTCTGAGGAGCAAACCACCAGTCAACAACATCTCTGTTATTGACTATCTCAAACTCATCATAAGAACCATCATCATAAAAAAACCTGTAAATAGCAACAGGTCCTTGATAAGAAGAAGGCGTCCAGGTGGTACCATGTAGGATATATACTGCCTTTGCAACTACAGGAGATACTGGAATACTGACCAATTCAGGGAAACTTGCTCCATGGTCTTTCCCACCTTTAAGTACTATACAACTCCTGCCATTATTGGTAGAAGGGTCTATTACATTAAAGGGTATATTATTAAAAACTCTTGTACCTACCGGGAAATTCTTCAGGTCATTGTCAGGACCATCATCAGACCATCCCCCTTTACCATCATCTGCCACTTCATCCGAAAATCCCATATTACAGTATTTGCTTATATCCACTCCTATAAAAGGGGCACTCATACCCTTACGAAAAGTAAAAAGTATCTCCCCTTTTTCCTTTATATTTTCACTGGAAATCAACCATTTGTTGCTATACCCTTTCTGTTTACGATAATCCTTGAAAGAGAAAGGTAAGGACTCTGAGACAATACCCATCAATGGATTTTTTTCTTCAAAAAACTCAATAGATAAAAGCCCTGTTCTATCGCTATCAGGAAATGCCCTATCAAAAGAAAGTATATCTTCTTTTATCTTCTGAGAGATGTCTTTTGTTTTTATAGGTTTACCATTAACTGCAGAATCTTTTATACAAAATTCTATCTTAACACCTTCTCTCCCTTCCCATCTCAATATTACTTGTTCTGCTGAAACATTTAAATATACAAGAAGCCCTTCCTTCTCCCACTTTAAGGAAACTCCTTCCATTGTCTCTACTTTTACTGGCTTTAAACTCTTATCAGGAAATAAAATCTTTCCCTTCTCTGTAGTAATAACAAAGTCCGAAAGGAAGGAATTGCCATTATAAGAAATAGTTATCTCGCCATCATCCAAAATCTCTGCGGTGGTAAG
>Ga0123519_10011050_pt1 | contig 13370 bp, 17 predicted proteins | sample YelNatPaOPRAMG02_FD_87396 | JGI IMG/M metagenome (GOLD analysis project Ga0123519, IMG submission 87396) | Hot spring microbial communities from Yellowstone National Park - Yellowstone National Park OP-RAMG-02 (version 2) | ecosystem: Environmental > Aquatic > Thermal springs > Hot (42-90C) ...
GTAGCAAAGTATGTTCAGTGGCTTGAGCAAAGGGATAAGGAGTCGGGGGCTCTCCGAACGGTAAAGTTTGTCTGTGATTCTTGTAAGGCCTGGTCGGTGGTATTAGTGAGGAAGACCACCCCACCTTGTCCCTGTTGTGGAAGTACTGAAGTATCAATACATGATGTCAAAGAGTATCGTTCCAAAAGAAATAAAAAGGTAAAAGATGAAAATTAAAATTAGTTAAAAGGGAGTAGATATATGGGAGAAAAAGAAAAAAAGTATAAAGAGTGGTTGGTCCAACGGGACAAGGAGATAGGGTTTTTATGCCTTGTGAAGCTGGTATGTGATGATTGCGGGATGAGGTGGGTTCAAAATGTGAGGCAGACCCTTCCGCCTTGTCCTGAGTGTGGGAGCGATGAGGTTTTTGAATACGATACCCTTCAGGTTGGATGATTGTTGAAATAAGGAGGATAAAAATGAGATGTAAAAGATGTGGGGGGATGATGGTCTATGAAAAATTTTATGACTACGATGATAGAGATTGTTTTTGGGGGTGGAGATGTATAAACTGTGGGGAGGTTATAGATGAAGTTATCATTGAAAATAGATCGAATATGAAACTTTAATTGATTGTTATGAAAGCCCCAGAATCCCTAAAGGGAAACTGGGGCTTTTTTATTTTTGGGGTCTGGAAAGTAATAAATATATAGAAAGGAGTTTATGGAATGATTTTACGAATATTGAATCATAGAGGGGTTCTTCATATAGGAACGATAATTTTTATTCTTGCATTGATAGGGGCCTGGTTTGTTTACAAAAGCTACAAAGAGAACAGGCTTCAGGAGAATCTTTCTATGGTTTTGGAAGATTACAAGGAGCTTTTGCTTTCTAAGATTAAGGATCCGGAGGACAGGGCGAAACTGGAGCAGTCTTTTATGGTGATTCAGAATATTTTATCGAAATATTCAAAGGAGTCGAGTTTCTCTTATTGAAGTCGTTAAATGTATGTGCTAATATAATTTTTATGTAGTTTAGCAAATTTTTGGTCTAAATATTGGACAGAATACCTCCCGTAGATTAATAATAAAGAGAACCAAGTAATTCTCTTTTTCTACAGGAGGTATTCTCCGCCCGAGGCGGATCCGACTCTGTCGGAATGATAAGAATTATAGCACCCACTAAAAAATTAGTCACCTTTTTTATGCTTCTTCAATTGAGATTCTCAAAACCCCAAATGTCGCATGCCCTCAATTTCATGGAAGGCTCCATTTAACTTTTTGAAATCATTGATGAGTTTAAGCGGTCGGAATTTGGACATCTCTTGAAATACCCTCATTTCCCACTATTTTCCCCATTTCAACTTGAAAAATCAAGTTTTTTATGATAACTATCATTACAGAAGGTGTAAGTCGTTTCGCTAACTTATTGAAATTACTGACTATCTATTAACGTTTCGTAATCAGTAGGTCGAGGGTTCAAATCCCCCCGCCGGCTCCAGCCCTTTTTGAGCAAAAGGGCTACTCCACCAAGATCACCCCATAAAAATTTCTCTCTTCCTCGTGAGTTCGAATGACGTGAATAGGGAATCCATTCCCCCTTGCTGTTTTGAACACATCAATGCCACAGGCTTCCATCGAAGGGCGAGCCCTGTCTCCATGTTTACAAAGACTCTCTGTATCGCACTCCCTACAGAGACGGCATGGGCCTGCACCCATGCTCCACACCTTGTAATATCCATCCAGGAAGATTTCGATTTCAAGATTGACGATGGCCTGGTTGAAGTTAAAATGTCTCATTCTTTCCTTGTCTCTTTCCCTTTGGTATTGAAGATGGAGGAGAATGGCCTTTTCATAAGAATCGAGGATCTTTCGAGTCTGGGATGGAGAGGGGGTATAAGGAGGACAGGATAGCCTTTCTCCATACCCAGAACAACCAAATTGACATTTCATCCTTACCCACTCTGCGGTGACAATGGAACGTGGGTCGATCACCTTTGCTCCACTCATACCCATCTCCAGGGCTTTTTGGCAATATCGGTTTAATTTCTTCATCTTTTTCCTCCTCATTGGGCAAATTTTAGAATTATTAGAGATTAAATTGATAATATAGCCCTTTGCTATTTTAATTCAAGTACCAGACGATGGAGCATTTTATAAGCCCTTCCTTTTGGTTGAGTTAAGCGTCAAGGGAATGCGTTGAGAAGAGAATGGAATGATGTTAGAATAGGTCAAAAAATTTAAAAAGGCGAATGGGATTTCGCAGGAGATGAAAAGATGAAGATTAAATCGTTCATTTTTCTTCTCTTTTTCTTCGGGGGAGTTCTTTGTCTTATTTTTTTAATCCCTTCCTGTGCTGTGAATCCTGTGACAGGGAAGCAGGAATTGATGCTTCTAAGCGAGGAGGATGAGATTCGATTAGGTCGAGAGACGGATGTCGAGATCATCAGACAGTATGGTCTTTATGAGGATCCCCAATTGAGCGCCTATCTTAATGAGATAGGTCAGAGGATAGCAAAGGTTTCCCATCGACCCCAATTGAATTACCAATTCAAGATTATCGATGCCTCGGTCGTCAATGCCTTTGCCGTTCCAGGAGGATATCTTTACTTTAGCCGAGGGATCTTAGCTGCCCTCAATAACGAGGCAGAACTCGCAGGGGTGGTGGGCCATGAGATTGGGCATATTGCTGCACGGCATTCTGCCCAGCAATATAGCAAGGCTCAGCTGGCACAAATTGGGTTGGGCCTGGGATCTATTCTGATCGATTCCCCTCTTTTAATTGGAGTAGCCCAATTGGGTGTCGGGATGCTTTTTCTAAGATTTAGTCGAGACAATGAGAGAGAGGCAGATCGTTTAGGTGTGGAGTACGCGAGTAAGGCTGGATACGATGCCTCGCAGCTTGCCAATTTTTTTGAGATGCTCAATCGGATGAATCCTGGCTCAGACCGAAGTGGGCTACCGGGGTGGTTTTCTACCCATCCAAGCCCTGAGGATCGAATCCCAATGGTAAGAAGAGGGGCAAAAGAATGGCAACAGAGACTTTATTTCAGGGAATATAAGGTTGAACAGGAGAGATACTTGAAAAGGATCGATGGACTCCTCTATGGAGAAGATCCTCGTCAAGGATATGTGGCGGATCAAACCTTTTTCCACCCCGTTCTGAGATTTCAGTTTCCCGTCCCTTCTCAATGGAAGGTGAGAAATAAACCCTCTCAAGTAGAACTCATTAATGAATCGGGAGAGGCCCTGATCCTTTTTTCGATTTCTCCCGCTCCTTCAGCAAAAGAGGCGGCAAGGTTATTTATCTCAAAGAATCGACCCATGGTGATCCAATCCGAACCGATTGAGGTTCAGGATTTTCCTTCTCACCGGCTCCTCTCAGAGGTTCGGACTCAGAAGGAGGCCCTTCGGATCCTATCGTACTTCATTGAAAAGGACAAAAAGGTTTTTGTCTTCCATGGAGTAAGCACTCCGGGACGGTTTCAAAATTATGCAAGGGTCTTCGAAACGACCATGCGGGGATTTAGGGAATTGAGTGACCCCAGGAGAATAGAGGTGGCTCCTCAACGAGTTAGAATCCGTCAAGTAAAGACGCCGGATCGAATTGAGGTTATTCTTCGTTCTTATGGGGTTCCTGAGGAGAAAATCAAAGAAAATATTCTGATCAATGGGCTGAATCCTGGTCAAATGGTTCCTTCCTCTTCTTTCATTAAGGTCATAGAAAAGGGTTAAAAAAATGATCGATCCATTATGGGTAAGATGAAGATCAGGCCAATCCTTCAGGCGGATAAACATAGATTGAGAGAGATCCTTCATAGGGCTCAAATTTTTTCTCCCGAAGAGATTGACGTCGCCATGGAACTGATCGATATCGTTCTTAATCGTCCAGAACAGAAGGATTACGAAATCTCCTGTTTCGTTGACGAGAAAAACCTTCCTTTAGGATATATCTGTTTTGGTCCCATTCCTATGACGAAAGGGGCTTTCGACCTTTACTGGATCGTTGTGGATCCCTCCTATCAGGGGAATAGGATTGGGTCAAGGCTTTTAGATTTCTTGGAGGAGAGGGTGAAAAGTTTAAATGGAAGGATGATCTTGGTCGATACCTCATCCCTTCCTTCCTATGAAAAGACCCAAAGATTCTACCGGAGTAAAGGATATCAGGAAGTAGCCCGCATTCCTGATTTTTACTGGCCAGGAAACGATCGGATCACCTATTGTAAAAAGTTATAGATTTAGGATTAAAATCGAAGGTCAATAGAGGAGGAGCTGATGGATAAAAAAAGAATCGGTGTATTGACAGGTGGGGGAGACTGTGCCGGTTTGAATCCGGCCATTAAATGGGTCGTCAAGACCGCTCTTGATGATCGACTCCGAAAGACAAGGAAGATAGAATTTGAAGTGGTGGGAATTCGAGATGGATGGAAGGGGCTGATTTTCCCTGAGGGGGACCCTGATTCTTTAGGACCGAGGATTCTTACGCTTACCGAGGAGATGGTCAGGACCTGGGACCGCTATGGGGGGACGAATCTTGGAACCTCTCGAACCAATCCCTTTGATCCCAAAAATGATCGCTCTCAGATCGTCTTAGAAAACCTTGAGCGATATCGGATCGATTATCTGATAGCTATTGGTGGGGAGGATACCCTTGGTGTAGCAAATAAACTTTACCATCAAGGGATCAAAGTGGTTGGAATCCCTAAAACCATTGATAAAGACCTCTCCGGAACAGATTATACCCTCGGATTCGAAACCGCTCTTAATGTGATTACAGAGGAGATTGACCGTTTAAGAACGACCGCAGGGTCTCATAAGCGAATTTTTGTAGTAGAGACCATGGGTCGGCATGCAGGCTGGTTAGCCTTGGAGGGAGGAGAGTCCAGCGGGGCCTATATCATTCTTATCCCTGAATACGATTTTGAGATCGAGAAGGTCAATGAATTGGTGCTGGAGGGAAGAAGGAAAGGGGCTCGATACGATATATTAGTGGTGGCAGAGGGAGCTAAACCAAAAGGAGGGAGTGAGATTTTGAAAGAGGAGGGGGTAGATAGCTTTGGACACAAGATATTAGGAGGAATAGGGGAATATTTAGCCAAAGAGATTATGAAATCGACCGGAATTGAAACACGAAGTATGGTCCTGAGCCATCTCCAACGAGGAGGTGCCCCTTGTGCCTACGATCGAAGGATGGGAAGGTATTTTGGGATTGCAGCGGTGGATTTGATTGTGAATGAGGGTTTTGGGAAGATGGTCAGTTATCGAAACGGAAGGATTACTTCCGTTTGGCTTGAAGAAGCGGTTGGAAAGTTGAATTTAGTCGATGTGAAGACCCAATACGATCCGGAACGATATAATGGGCGAAGAACTATCTTGCAATATTAAAAAAAGACGGGTCAATGACCCGTCTTTTTTTAGGCTCTATTAGTATTCTGGAGGCATGGGTGGAGGAGGAGTCTCCTTCTTGGGTTTTTCGACCACTCCTGCCTCTGTCGTAATGAGCAAAGAAGCCACGGAGGCAGCATTCTGCAAGGCGAGTCGGACGACCTTTGTGGGGTCAATGATTCCAGCCTCCAGCATATCGGTAAATTCCTCCTTCTCTGCATCAAAACCGAAGGCTCCCGTGCCCTCTTTTACTTTTTCTACAACGATCGAACCCTCCTTTCCTGCGTTCTCGGCGATCTGACGAAGGGGTTCTTCGAGAGCCCTTTTGACGATCTCCACGCCTATCTTTCGGTCCCCATCCACCTTCAGTTTATCGAGTGCAGGGAGACAACGGATATAGGCGACTCCACCACCAGGAACAATCCCTTCTTCGACGGCGGCTCGAGTTGCGTGAAGGGCATCTTCCACACGAGCCTTCTTCTCCTTCATCTCTGTTTCAGTGGCGGCACCCACCTTAATTACCGCCACCCCACCTGCCAGCTTGGCCAATCGCTCCTGCAATTTCTCTCTATCGTAATCCGAAGTGGTCTCCTCAATCTGGACTCGAATCTGTTTGATTCGGCCTTCGATGGCAGACGGTTTTCCAGCACCCTCGACAATCGTGGTATTATCCTTATCGATGACCACTTTCTTGGCCTTTCCAAGATCCTCGAGCTTTAGATTTTCAAGTTTGATTCCCACATCTTCAGAGATGGCTCGCCCCCCGGTCAGAATGGCAATATCCTCTAACATCGCCTTCCTTCTATCTCCAAAACCAGGGGCCTTCACCGCCGCGCATTTCAGGGTCCCTCTCAGTTTATTGACCACCAGTGTTGCCAGGGCTTCTCCTTCCACATCCTCCGCAATGACCAGCAAAGGCTTTCCGGTCTTAGCCACACTTTCCAAGATGGGAAGGAAGTCCTTCATATTGGAGATCTTTTTCTCATAGATCAGGATATAAGGATCTTCCAGGACGGCTTCCATTTTTTCTGGGTCGGTGATGAAATAGGGAGAAATGTATCCACGATCGAACTGCATTCCCTCTACAATTTCAAGGGTGGTTTCCATGGACTTCGCCTCTTCTACGGTAATGACTCCTTCCTTACCCACTTTTTCCATAGCCTCTGCGATGATTTTTCCGATCGAAGGATCATTATTTGCTGAAATCGTTCCAACCTGAGAAATCTCCTTCTGATCTTTGACCGGTTTGGAAAGTTTTTTGAGTTCTTTGACGACCTCTTCTACGGCTGCGTCAATGCCTCTCTTTAAATCCATGGGATTTGCCCCAGCCGCAACCATTCGGTTCCCTTCTTGATAGATGGCCTGAGCCAGAACGGTAGCGGTCGTTGTTCCGTCTCCAGCGGTATCAGAGGTCTTGCTGGCCACCTCTTTAACCATTTTGGCTCCCATATTCCGGAAATGGTCCTCTAATTCAATCTCTTTGGCTACCGTGACTCCATCTTTGGTCACGGTAGGAGAACCGAAAGATTTTTCGAGAACCACATTTCTTCCTTTCGGTCCAAGGGTGACTTTTACGGCTTCGGCAAGGATGTTCACCCCTTCAAGGATGGCATTTCTTGCTTCTTGACCAAATTTTAACTCCTTTGCCATTGATCATACCTCCTTTCAAGAGATAGAGTTTTTATTCCAGGATAGCGAGGACATCGTCCTCTTTCATGATCAGATATTCTTCCCCATCAATTTTGACCTCTGTCCCTGCGTATTTTGAGAAGAGGATTCGATCGTTCTTCTTTACTTCGAGGGGAATCTTTGTCCCGTCCTCTTTAATCTTTCCGTCGCCCACTGCAATGACTCTTCCTTCGATAGGTTTCTCTTTTGCCGTGTCAGGAATGATAATCCCTCCTTTGGTCTTTTCCTCTTCCTCCAATCTTTTCACAATGATTCGATCATGAAGGGGTCTCACGTTCATACAAAAACCTCCTTTCTAATTAATTTTTTTATCCCGGAACTCGGGATATCAAGACCATCTTGAGGATGATAAATAGAAGCAATAAACCAAAAAAAAATTAAGTATCGAGTCGAATTTTGTCAAGGGGCTCAGGATTGAAGAAGAGAAATCTTTTTTAGTTAAGCTAAACTATTGATATTTAATGTTTTTTTTATTTGATTTTACTTCGACTTGAAATTATTTTTATTTTATAAGGAGCCCTATTCTAAAGAAAAGAGGGGGGATAAAAGGATGATTAAGGCAAAGAGTCAACGATTCCATTCTCTTAAAAAAGAATTAAAAGTAAAGGTAAAAGAAAGGGATCGGGGAGGGAAGGCTGAGAAATTCATTAAAGAAATTCAATTGTTAAGGGAACAATTGGTTCAAAAAGAGGCCGAGTTAAATCAATTAAAAGAACAAGTAAGATATAAAAATCAACAATTAGCCTCAAAGGATTTAGAATTAGAAAGTTATAAAAAGATTTCCGAAGAAAGGATTATCCTGCTTGAGGCAAAGATAAAGGAACTCGAAGCGAAACTTAAACCACCCACCTCCCAACATAAAACAAAAAGGGGTGCCTTCAAAGAAGCACCCCTTACGTGATCCGAATTACACTTTATTCCACTTTGATTTTAATCTCTTTCTTTTTCGCCTCTTCCGATTTTGGAAGCGTGATCTTTAGGACGCCATTCTTATAAGAGGCGCTGATCTTGTCACTCTGAACTTCTCGAGGAAGGCGAATGGAGCGAGTAAAGGAGCCATAGCTCCGCTCGACGATATGATAATTTTCCTCCTTCTCCTCCTTTTCCTGTTTCTTCTCACCTTTGATGGTCAGAATGTCGTTAGCCAATGAGATATCGATATCCTTGGGGTCGATTCCTGGGAGTTCGGCTTTAACCACGAAATCGTTCTTGGTCTCAGAAAGATCCAAAGAGGGCAACCACTCACCCGCCTCCTCTACCCTCCATCTGGGTCTTTCCTCAAAGAACGATTCCCAGAGTCGATCCATCTCCCTCCTCATCCTTTCCAATTCTTTAAAAGGTCTCCATACGGTTAGCTCCTTGGCCATCTTTCATCCCTCCTTTTCGGTTGATTTAAAATCCAACCAAAAAATAATCCCTTTTTTCCAGTTGTCAAGCCCTACTGCCGAAAATTCGTAATCCCTCATTCAGAATTGGGAAATAGGCCCGAAAGGGATATTGGAAAGACCCATATTAAATGGTCCATAGAACTCTTAACTTTCGTTTGTTTAAATTTATTTCCACCCTTCAGTGAGGGGTTACGAAAATTCGTCCTTCCTCACTGAAGGATTGGGGACGTTTTAAAAAGAGGTTCAAGATTTGTGAGAGGGCCCTCGGAACCTCGGGATGGGAAGATATTCGACAGAAGGCGTATGTCTCACCGGTTGGGGATAAAGATTCATCAATTCGTAGAGCTCCGAAGGAATTTCCTTGCTGACATGAAGGCCCAGTTTTTTAGCTTCCTCATAGGTGATGGGATAGTCATGGGTCCATCGTCCCTCGGTAAGGATTCGTGCAATTTCTTCGGCCTTTTCATGAGAATATTTGTCTCCTAAAAGGAATTTTACTTGTTCCCTTAGCTGATCGATCGCTTTCCTTCCCATATCTGCAAGAATCCATGTTCGATCATCAATCTCGGCAATCGGTTTGCTCTCGAGCAGTTTGAGAAGGGAGACCGCAGGATACTCCCCCAATTGAGGATCCACTGGACCAAGAACGGCATGCTCTCCCATCACGATCTCATCAGCGGCCAAGGCAATCAAGGTTCCACCGGACATGGCATAATGGGGAACAAAGGCAGTCACCTTTGCCGGGTGGAGTCGAATGGCGTAGGCGATTTGGTAAGAAGCCAGGACCAATCCTCCAGGGGTATGGAGAACGATATCGATCGGAAGCTCAGGGTCGGTCATATGAATGGCCCGAATGACCTCCTCCGAGTCATTAATATCGATATATCTCAAAATTGGAAAGCCCAAAAGGTTCATGGACTCCTGCCGATGGACAAGAAGGATCACCCTTGAATTCCTCTTTTTTTCGAGTTTGAGGAGACATCGTTGACGATTAGCCTGAAGAAGTCGCTTCTTTAGAAGAGGTTGAAGAGCGGCCATCATAAAGAAGATCCAGAAGAGGCTCGAGACATCCCATGCCATATCTTAGCCCTCCCTTAGAGTTGAAATAATAAGATTCATATATCATAAAAGAGGGGGGTTAGCAAATTTTTATCAGTGACTCCCGTTCTCCCTCCTTGACAAACCCAAAAGAATGATTATTTTTGGGTTGAAAAATTAAGCAAAAATTAAAATCGAAAGGAGGGATGGGTTATGGCATGGGAGCTTGCCCCTTGGAGACCCTTTAGAGAATTAGATCGAATCAGGAGGGAGATGGACCGGCTCTGGGACTCCTTCTTTGAGAGAAGACCTGCAAGAGTGGAGGAGGTTTCGGAGTGGTTCCCTTCGCTCGATGTGTCTGAAACGGATACGGACTATATCGTCAAGGTAGAGGTTCCGGGAATCGATCCAAAGGACATTCACCTCTCCCTCATGGATCATGTCCTCACCATTAAGGGAGAGAAGAAACAGGAGAAGGAAGAGAAGGAGGAAGACTATCACCTCATCGAGCGAAGCTATGGATCCTTCACTCGTTCCATTCGACTCCCGAGCCAGGTCCAGAGTGATCAAATCAATGCCACCTACAAAAATGGGGTATTGAAGATCACCCTCCCGAAAACCGAAGAGGCAAAGAAGAAAGAGATTAAGATTCAGGTTGAATAATTCTAATTCAAGGGCACCCTTAGTGGGTGCCCTTTTTATTAGGAGTTTTGGGCATGCCCGACCATTTAACATTAATCCAATCAAAAGCCTTTCGGACTATTCCAGGAATAGATTACAACCGAGTTTCTTACGAACTCAGAGAGGAGGGGGAAGGATCTTTTATTCTCTATGAAATCGTGATCAAGGAAGGTGACCAATGGGATTATTTAAGAGATCATGTATATCCCAGACTGGTGAGATATCTTAAAGAGAAGGGACTGGATCCTTCTTCGGGTGAGGGAGTGATTGTGTCGATTTTTTTTAAAGAGAACGTCTATTTCCTTCGGGGAAGCGATTTTTTTAAAATCTTCTGCGAGATGGAAGGCCTTAATCTTTCAGCCTTCCATTTTAGGGCATTGAGATGGCTTTCAGATCTCCCTCTTCAATAACTATTTCTTAATGGGCTGAATTCTTGAAAGAAAGGGAAGGGATCAATCCATCATGAGATTCAACCATTTAGTCAACCCCATCCTCTCCTTGGAACTATTTCTTCCTTTTATTCCCTTCTTTGTAGCTTTTGATCCTTTAGGGATTCTTCCTATTTTTGTCTCCCTCACTTCAGAGATGGCTGAGGGGGATCGAAGAAAAGTGATTCGACAATCCACCCTGACCGCCTTTCTTGCAGGGTTAGGCTTCCTCTTTGTAGGACGGTCCATCTTTAGACTCCTCGGGATCACGATTTCGGATTTCAAAGTAGCAGGAGGAATCCTTCTCTTTATTTTAGCTATTGTGGATCTTATCTTTTCAGAGAGGACGAGAACCTTCCCAAAAGAAACCTTAGGGGTCGTTCCCATCGGGATCCCTTTGATGGTGGGGCCTGCTGTTCTCACCCTGCTTCTGATCAGCGCCCCAGCCTATGGATATGTTTCTACTATTCTTTGTTTTATTCTTAATCTTCTCCTCACTTGGTTTGTCTTTAGCCACTCTTCTCAAATTATGAAGTTCTTGAAAGAAGGGGGGACAAAAGGAATTGGAAAGGTGTTTGCCCTGCTTCTGGCTGCGTTTGCGATGATGATGATTCGTACCGGGATCATCGAATGGGTGGAAGCGATTCATCCCTAATCTCCATCGAAGGGGAGGATCATGGAAGAAAAAAATGTTAGAGAATTGGAAGAGGCTATCGAGAAAAAGAATTATGTAAGAGCCGCAAAGATTGCCGAGGATTTAGGGAAGCCCCGAGAAGAGATTAAACCGCTTCAAATTTTGGCGATTAAACAGTTTATAATAGAGTACCGAAATCCCCAAGGGGCAATGGACCTTATTAAAACATATCAAATAAAGCAAGAAGAATTACGTCAACTCCTTCAAGAGATTCATCAAGAATTGAAAGAGAAAGGATATTCAGATAAGAGACAGTTCGACATCCAAACGATGGACTATTTAACCCTCGAGAGGTGGATCGATCAGTATATTGAAAAACATTAATAATTTTATTGAGTTATAAAAATTTTTTCAACCCTACCTTGACAATTTAAAAGTGAGTGACTAATTTTTTGCCGGAATCCTGATTCTAATAACCTATTGGTTTGCCTAAACAATTTAATTTTTAAAAACCCTATCTTAAATCATTCTTAATTCTACCAAGGAGGTGGTTTCATGCTGAAGCGAGTCAAAGGTGCTCGGTGGGTGTTCTTTTCTGTTTTGATGCCCCTCTCTTTTCTCCTGTTGAATCCAATCTTAGGGTTCGGAGATAAGAAGACCGAGGAAGAGAAAAAACCCGAAAGGCTCATTGAAATGGCCGTAGAGTACCCTGTCGTGGTCGTCGCTCCAAAGGAAGAAGTAAGTATGGATATTATTTTTCATAACCGGGGACGATCCAATGAGGATGTAGAGGTTTGGATTGATTCACAGCCAAAGAATTGGAAGGCAAAGATTAAGACCTATCGGTATGGAATTAGAGGGGTTCATGTGCCATCGGATCAAACCAAAACGGTGACGTTTGAAGCCACCCCTGAAAAGGAGATGAAGTTGGGTGAATATCGGTTTGAAATCAAAGGAAAGACATTGGATGGACATTTTAATTTCCACAAAACCATTTTGGTCAAAGTAGAGGAGAAAGAAAAAGCAGCGGTGGAGGCGAAGGGGGTAAAACTGACCACCTCCTATCCGGTCCTGCAAGGCCCATCCGATGCAAAATTTGAATTCTCTATGGAAGTCGAAAGTAAGTTAGATAAAGAGGCTGTATTCGATCTTTCTGCTCAATGCCCCGAAGGATGGATCGTCAATTTCAAACCTCGATGGGAAGAGAAATATTTTTCAAGCATTCGGCTGAAAGCGAATCAAAGCGAAACGGTCGCAGTGGAAGTCAAACCCATGCCTCTGGCAAAGAGCGGGGAATACCCTATTACGATTCGAGTCAGCTCCGGGGATGCCCGAGCTGAGGTCAAACTAAAGGTGATCATTACAGGGACATATGCTCTTGAAGCCGGCACACCCACTGGTCTTCTTTCGTTAGAGGCAAGGCAGGGAAAGCCTGCGAACATCTCTTTTTATATCAAAAATACAGGAACGGCTCCCAATCGAGATATTAAATTTGTCTCTTTCAAGCCTGAGAACTGGAAAGTGGAGTTTAATCCTGAAAAGATTCCATCGATTGAACCCGGTGATCTCAAACAGGTCGAAGCCATTATCACCCCCTATGAAGAAGCTTTGGTAGGAGACTATTCCGTGGGGGTGAGTATTGAAGGGGAGAAGGTCAAGAAGAATCTGGAATTCCGGGTGACTGTCAGACCTTCTACGGCCTGGGGCTGGATCGGAATTGGAATCATTATCGTGGTAGTGGGAGGCCTTGCGGGATTGTTCCGTTGGTTGGGGAGGCGGTAATATGGAAAATCGGATTGTTATAGAAACAGAGGACTTAACAAAGGTCTACAATGGTCAGATTGCGGTTGATCATCTTACCTTTCAGGTCAGAGAGGGAGAGGTGTTTGGATTTCTTGGTCCAAATGGGGCCGGAAAGACCACCACCCTGTTGATGCTCCTTGGTCTCACGGAGCCAACAAGTGGAAAGGCAAGGGTATTGGGTGTGGATCCGGTTCGAGAGCCCATCAAGGTGAAGGGGATGATTGGTTATATGCCTGAGAATATGGGGTTTTATAGAGATCTCGACGCACTCCAAACCCTTCGTTTTGTGGCCGAGTTGAATGGACTTCCGAAGCAGGTAGCAGAAGAAAGGATTGAGCGGGCTTTA
>Ga0123519_10011051_pt1 | contig 13370 bp, 16 predicted proteins | sample YelNatPaOPRAMG02_FD_87396 | JGI IMG/M metagenome (GOLD analysis project Ga0123519, IMG submission 87396) | Hot spring microbial communities from Yellowstone National Park - Yellowstone National Park OP-RAMG-02 (version 2) | ecosystem: Environmental > Aquatic > Thermal springs > Hot (42-90C) ...
GAGATTACACTGATTACCGGAGGCTCTATCTCCGGCATTAAATCTATACCTAAGCGGGATAAACTATAAAAAGAAATTATGATTATCCCTAAAAAAATCATTAAATTAGTTATCGGTCTTTTTACTCCAAATTCTGGAAGACTCATTTTTAATAATCTCCTTCTATTTCTGTGGTAACCAAGACATTTTCGTATAATCTTTGCTGGCCTAAAATTACCACCAAATCATTTTCTTTTATCCCTTCTTTTACCTCATAATAAGGTCCCTGTTTTATTCCTAAAGTTATCCTTTTTAAATGGGCAAGATTATTTTCAATTACATAAACATAAGTATCCGGTTCTTTTCCAATAATTGCTTCTTTTAAAATTACGGGAACATTTTTATGCTCTTTAAGCAAAAGAACTACTTTTGCAAACATCCCGGATTTTAAAAGATGCTCTTGATTGTCTACTGTAATCTCAATCGGAAAAGCACGCGTAGTTAAATCTACTACGGGAGAAATTTTCGTAATTTCACCTAAAAATTCTTTTTCGGGATAAGCATCTACCTTTATCTTTGCCTTTAACCCTAAAGAAATATCCGCAACATATTTTTCGGGTATTTCTAAATTTATCTTTACCTTATCCATATTAACTACCAACGCCACAGGAGTTTGCGGATTAACATTTTCTCCGATATCGACAAAAACTTTGCCAACTACTCCACTTAGTGGACTCTCTACTGGTGCTTCTTCAAATTTAAATCCCACTTCATCGCGGTCAAGATAAAGAATCGCTTGGCCCTTCTCCACAGATGAATTTTCTTCCTTTATCTTCTGAATAATCTTACCCGAAACCTTAGGATACACTAATGCCTCATCTTCAGCTTTAATATTTCCTGTGTATTCTAAAATTTGGTATATATCCATACATCTGGTTTTAATAACCTTTACCGGTATACTCTCTTTTTCTTTGGGCTTTTCTATCGATTTTCTTTGGCAACCTAAAAATACTCCTAAAAATACACAAAGAATTATTATAAGTTTAGAATTTACAATTTGATATTTAGGATTTAACATATTACATCCCTCCTTGTGCTTTCTCAAAGCTTGCCTTGGCTAATATATATTCATAAATTGCACTTTGTTTATTAAAAAGGGAAATCTCATATTTAAGCATAGCATCCTCTTTATCTAACCAGCTAATCTCACCTTTTTTATATTTTTCTTCTGCTACCGAAAGATTATCTTGATACAAAAGAAGTTCCGCTTCGGCTTTTCTTAATTTAGCAATCGCATCTTTTAAGAATAAATAGGTTTCTTTTAATTCCAAAATTATATCTTTCTTTATTTTCTCTTTTAAAATCTGGGTCTGTTTTAAATCAACCAACGCTTCGTTTATCTTATGTTGGGTCAACATCCCATCAAAGATAGGCCATTGAACGCTTACGCCTAATGTTTGATAATCTTGCCAACCTTTTTGCGAAACCGTACCTAAAGATGTGCGGGAACCGGAATAGTAATTCCAAGCGGCAGATATATTGGGCCGGTTTAAAGAACGAGTTATCTCCACTTGTTTTTTCGCCATCCTTTCTTTTAATTCGTATTCCTTTATCTCTGGTCTTTTGGAAAGCGCTTCTAAAAAGGCAGTATCATAAACAATTTCCTTTGGTTCATAGATAAATTCGCCTTGCGGTTTTATAATAATCTCTTCTTTTAAAAAAAGTAAATTTTTTAAAAGTGCCTCTAAAGATTCTTTTTGGTTCAACGCTTCTTCATAAGATTTTTGGGCATTGCTTAAAGATGTCTCTATACTTAAAATATCGGATTCAGAAACCTGGCCATATTTATAACGTTCTTTTTGTGTCTTAAGATGCGCCTGAATATTTTCTAAAATATTTTTGTTTAATTCCACTAATTTTTCTTGCAACAACAAACTGTAGAATGCCTTTTTTATTGCCAAAACTAATTCTAATTTTGTTTTATCTAAAATGGTTTGACTAAGTAAAATTTTATCTTTATTTAAAGAAATAGTATTTATGATTCTTCCTCCTTGATATAGTGCTTGGGTTAAGCCTATCTGGGTATTAATTGAAGTTATATCTTTAGGATAAAATTCTTTGGCATCCTGCAGATTTAAACCCAAATTTAAATTAGGAAAAAGACTGCTATAACTTTGGGAAAGTATCTGTTTTGCTTTATTTATCTCTTCTTCCCCTAATAAGATATTAGGGTTATCCCTTAAACCGATGGCTATTGCCTCTTCTAAATTTAAAGATATCTCTTCGGCATAAATTAGACTTGTTGATAAAAAAATAAAAAATATAAAAAATAATATTTTTTTCATTCTTCTTCTGATAATATATCCTTTATCTGATTTAGTATTTTTAGATACTGCTGGCGGTCAACTTCAGAAATCTTGCCAAACACTTTCATAAGCAATCGGTTGCGTTTTGTTTCTATCTTTTTTAATAAATCTCTTGCTTTTGATGTAAGTGTTACATAAATAACGCGCCTATCTTTTGGCTCATATTCTCTTTTTACATAACCGTGTTCTACCAGCCGCTGCACAATGCCGGTGGTATTGGCGGTAGTGACTTTTAATGTATCTGCCAAATCCCTCATTTTAAGTTTTTGTGAAGAACTTAAAAGATTCAAAACAAAAAATTGGGGGAAAGTAAGCTCGCTTTCACATAGGTCTTTTACTTGCTTACGCATAAATTTAAGGACGACAGTTGGCATAATTTGGCTTAACTCCTTTATAAATTCGGAAAGGGAAAGAGTAGACATATTTTACCTCCTTAATGATTAAGTTAATTAACTATCAACACTATTAAGTATAACTTAAAAAATAAAAGCTGTCAAGTTTATTTTTTAAAGTATTTTTTTAGCAAATATAGAAGGAATTGCTCTTCAGTTTCTACCATCTTAAGGTCGTGTTGTAAGATAAGCATTTTAAGAGATGAGGGTTTTTCATTTTTAAAAACCTCGATGGCATGTTTCATCTCTTTAATCAACTTCTTTACAATAAAAATACGCGCCTTTATTCTGCGTTGAATAATTTTGGGTTTTAGATATTTCATAAAATAAAGACAAAGATCTAAACTAAAAGTTGGTCTTTGGAAGTTTAAAAAACTTTTATATAAAAATTGATAAAAATAGTGCTCGCCTAAAGGGGTAATCGTATAGACATAACGCAAAGATAAATTTTTCTTGCGTTCAATAAATTTTTCCACCCATCTTTTATTCTCCATTGACCTTAAAGAGTAATAAATGGATGTGGCCTTTATTCCTACAAGCACAGACACAAGTTCCTTTATCTCTTTTTTTATCTGATAGGGAGTTTTGGGGGATTCTTTTAGAAGGCCTAAAATGACAAAATAGGTTTCTTTCATTCTATAATGCCTATTTTTCTATACTTTTTATAACGCGCATCTAAAAGTTCATCTAATGGTACACTTAAAAGCTCTTTAAAATTCCTTATAATTGCTTCCTTTAGGTTACTGGCGGTTTCTTGAGGGTTGGTATGCGCGCCTCCTAATGGTTCTTTTATTATTTCATCGGCAATCCCAAAATGCAAAAGATCCTGCGCCGTAAGTTTTAAAACTTCGGCTGCCTCCGAAGCTTTGGTGGAATCTTTCCAAAGGATAGCAGCACAACCTTCTGGTGAAATTACCGAATAATAGGCATTTTCTAAAATCAGAATCCGGTCACCTACACCGATTCCTAATGCTCCACCACTACCTCCCTCACCAATAACTACTACCAGAATCGGGGTTCTTATCTGAACCATTTCTCTTAAATTGAAAGCAATGACGTGGGCCTGGCCTCTTTCCTCAGCGCCTATTCCTGGATAAGCACCCGGCGTATCAATAAAAACTAAAATGGGCAGATTAAACTTTTCTGCCAATTGCATAATTCTAAGACTTTTGCGGTAGCCCTCCGGATGAGCACAACCAAAATTCCGCAAGATATTCTCTTTGGTACCCCTGCCTTTTTGATGTCCCAAAACCATAACCTTAAAGCCGTTTATTTTAGCCAAACCACCCACAATTGCTTTATCATCTGAGAAGCATCTGTCCCCATGCAACTCCATAAAATCCGACATAATCATTTGGATATAATCTAAGGTATATGGCCTTTGGGGATGGCGGGCAAGCTGGACTCTTTGCCACCTACTCAATTTAGAATATGTGGAGACCTTTAAATCCTCTAATTTCTGTTCCAAGCATTTTATTTCCGAAGAAAGGTCTATCTTTTTTTTGGAAGTAAAATTTTTTAACTCCTCAATCTTTTTTTCCAATTCTTTAATTGGCTTCTCAAAGTCAAGATTGTTCATATACTTTTATTTTAAGAGAATATCAAGGGATTAATCCACGATGGTTACTTCTGTGCCCAGAGGAACAATTGTGTATAATTCTTCTACATCGGAGTTGGCCATCCGGATACAACCCTGGGTAACTGATTTTCCCAAATCCTGCGGGCTGGTTGTGCCATGAATTCCGTATCCTTTAAAATCAAAACCCAGCCAACGGCTCCCCAGAATATTGTCTGGGCTGGAAGGAGGAACCACCGCACCTGCTTTATACCAAGTAGGGTTTTTAAGTTTGGTAATAATTTTAAAGGTACCGCTGGGGGTGGAATTGTGCTCTCCGGTAGAAACAGTATAGGTTTTAATAATTTCTTCATCCGACTTCAAAATAAGAGTATTCTGTGACTTATCAACAATAATACTAAATGGCTGCGTCCAAACTTTTATTTTCTGCCCAGGATAGATCCGCTCGTTTTTAAGATTATTCGCCTGTATAATTAAATCAATAGTAGTATTAAATTCTCTTGCGATTTTATAAAGGGTATCGTTTGGTTTTATCTCATAAGATACGCTTCCCTTGGTAATAACAGGTGAAAACAACAGCTTTATGTTTATTTCTTCAATTTTTTTCTGCCATTGCAAGACCTGATTAGAACTGGGAAAATCATTAATAAGTTTCTGGTATATTGCTTTGGCAGAGATAAAATCGGATCTCTCTTCGTATCCAGCCGCCTCTTTTAAAAGTGCTTCCGCGGAAGCAACCTGTAGATGATTTAAATTTTTTTTAGGTTTTTTTACCTGCCACAAAATAACAAACCCTAAAAATAAAATCAAAAAAACTCCCGAAATAAAAATCCATTTTCTCAAAGTATAAATCTCCTTTCTACATTCTTAAAAAAGCAATAAAAATTCCTAACAACATCCCCGCAAATACCTCCACAGGCGTATGACCGATAAGTTCCCGTAAACGTTCCTCTTTGATTTTGCCCTGCCAGTAAATATCATCCATAATTCTATTCAATATATACGCCTGTTTACCTGTAGCCCTTCTTACTCCTTGCGCATCAAACATTACTACAATCGCAAAAGAAGCAGCTAAGGCAAAATAAACAGAATCCCAACCCACCTTAAAACCGATACTCGTGGCTAAAGCAGAAGCGCCTGCTGCATGGCTAGAAGGCATACCACCGCTTCCTACCAACCAACGAAAATCAAAACGTTTGTTCTTGATTATCCCTAAACCTACCTTTATACTCTGGGCGATTATCCAAGCAAAAAGGGTAGTGATAAGTATTTGGTTCTTTAATATCTTAAGAAATATTTCTAACATTACTGTGCGGGGAATATTTCAATTTTTATGCGACCACGCAGGGTAGACAAACCATTTTTAATAATATAACCGCGATTGCCTTCCAAGTTGTTATCTGAGGATTTACGGGTTTGTATTTTTTCTAAATAAATTTTCCTCTTAAGTTGAGTAATCGCCTTCTTTAATTCTGTTAGAGAATTAAAACGGGATAAAAGAGAATCCCTCTCTGCATTTAATCTGTTTATTTCTTCCGAAAGCGACTTTTTCTCCTCTTTTAAAGAAAGATTTTCTTTTTGTAAGTTATCTACATTACGGTTTAGGGACTCGATCTCTTTTTGCGCCTTATTTAATTCTTCCTCTACGGTAATCAATTTCTCTTCTTTTATTTTCATCTCTTTGAGCAACTCCTGCTCCCTTTTTTCTTTTTCTAAAATAATATTTATTTTTTCATTCAATTGCTGGCTTAACTGCTCCTTTAACGCATTAAGCGACAGAATCTGGGATTTTGCCTGTTGCAATTTATTTAAAATCTCTTTTTTTTCATAAGAGATTTTTATATACTTAAAAAGACTAAACAAGGTTATCCCACCAAGAAAAGCAATAATAATTAATATATTTTTTTTCATTTATTATTTTGCTTATATTATTTTGCTTATCTTTTTAGTAAATTATAATATAAACTTATTTAAAATCAAGTCCTTTTATCTATCTTAATTTTATTGCCAAATCCATAAGGGTTCTTATCATAAAAGATTTTAAAAACATAATTATGAGGAAAGCGATAAGGGGAGAAATATCTATGCCAAATCTAAAATTCAAGGGTAAAACCTTTCTTATGGGGCAAAGAATGGGTTCGGTAATCTTATATAAAAATTGCACGAGGGGATTAAATGGAGCGGGGTTTAGCCAACTAATTAAGGCGCGGATAAGGATAAGCCACCAAAGCACATTTAATGATATCTCTAGAACATATGCTATGGCAAAAAGTAAATTAGACAGAATAAACATCTTTATGAAGCTTTTTCCTGGGAAAAATTTATTGCCGTTATCGGATAAGGAATAATTATCCCTTCTTCTTTAAAACGCTTATGCAATCTCTTAATAAATTCGTGTTTTATCAGATATTGATCAACAAACTCTTTTGCTCGCAATGTAACTGTAAACTGAATACTGTAATCGCCAAAAGTATGGTATCGCAAAAAAGGTTTAAAATTTTTCACCTCCCCTGCTATATCCTGCATTAACTTATCAGCCACTTCTAAAACTATCCTTTCTACCTTTCCTAAATCACTGTTGTAGTGCACTCCTAAATTTACCAAAACCGCCATTTCTTTATCAGGTTGGCAGTAATTTACTATCACTGTCTTAATAAGTTTTTCATTTGGCACCAATACCATATTATTGGCAAGTGTGCGTATACGACTGATCCGCCAACTAATATCCACTACATATCCTTCTTCGTTTTCTAATTTAATATAATCACCGGGTTTTATCTGTCGTGAAGCAATAATATAAAAACCGGCAAAAAAATTCGCCAAGGTATCCTGCAGAGCTAATGCCACCGCCAGCCCTCCTACTCCTAAAGTCGCCAGAAGTGGGGTAATAGAAATACCTAAACTATTTAAAATGATTAAAATTCCTAATCCGAATATAATGATTCGGCTAAGGTTTTGAGTAAGGGAAGTGATGGGCAGACTACCTTCTATTCTATCCGCATATAACTTTATTAACTTTACAATTAGATTTGATAAAAATAAACTTACTGAAAAAACAACCGCAATAAGAAAAGTTTTATCTATAAAATGGTAGAAATGTAAAGGAAGAAAACTTGCTTTTAAAGCAAAATATGCGCCTAAAAAGATAAACCAGATAATAAAAGGATTTTTTAAAGAAGAAATGATTATATCGCCAACATTACTTTTGGTTTTTTGCGACCATGCGCTTAATTTAACAAAAATTATCCTCCTTAAAATATAAGCAACCCCTAAGGTAAACAAAAAAATTATAATGGGGAAAAATATTTTCAATAAATCCAAAAAATACATCATCTCTGCCATCGTTATTGCAAGTTTTCTTAAATAGACTTGGCTTAAAAACCAAAAGATATCTTAAAATATATTATCTAATTTTACAAGAAAATATTTTGAAAAAACTAATTTCTCTTTGCCCATATTTCTGCCAAAATAGAAGCGGTAATTATGCACCATACCGCAAAAAACGCATTAGGGATAGCAGTGGAATGGGAAAAATGCTTAAGCGCAAGTACCGCGCCCAAACCTGCATTTTGCATGCCTACCTCAAAAGAAAGGGTGCGCCGGCGGATAGTATCAAACCTATAAAATATCCCCGCAATATACCCTAAAATAAGCCCGAATAGATTATGTAAAAATACTGCCAAAAAAATCAAAAAACTAACTTTGGCTAAATATTCCTTATTTAAAGCCACCACCATCCCGCAGATAAAAGCAATAAAAAAACTGGATACGGCAGGAAAAACTTTATTTATTCTCTCAATCTTATCTTTAAAAAGGTGATTTATCCCCAAACCCAAAAGTAGAGGCAAAATCACCATCTTAAGGATGCTAAAAAACATCGCCCAAAATTTAATTTCAATAAAAGTGCGGGCAAAGATATAGATAAATAGGGGCGTAAGCAAAGGAGATAAAAATGTAGAGGTAGTGGTAAGTGCGATGGAATAAGCTACATCGGCTTTTGCCAAATAGGAGATGATATTAGAAGCCATTGCTCCGGGAACTGCTCCTAATAAAATTACTCCTAACGCTAAATCTGGCGGAAGTCTTAAAAATTTAGCAATAATAAATCCTAATGCTGGCATAATCGCAAATTGTGCCAATGTTCCCAGAAAAATAACCTGCGGTTTTCTAAATATAGACGAAAAATCGGAAAAATGAAGCACCGCGCCGATTCCAAACATCGTAAAAGCAAAAAGCCATTCAGTATAATTTTTAAAAACCAAAAGTGTTTTTGGCCAAAAATAACCTAACCCTACTGCCAGAATTACCCAAAGCACCATAAACTTACTAATATAATCAAAAATTTTATTTAACATAATATTATAGAATTTGAATAATTTTATTTTTAGAGGTTTGCCCTTTGATTATGCTTATGCTACTTTTAGGAACACCAAAATATTCGCTTAATAACTTTATTATCGCCTGGTTTGCTTTATCTTCCTTTGCCGGCTCTTTTACCGATAAAATAAATGCATTATCATTTAATTTCTTTATTTCTTCTTTTCTGGCGTTTGGCTTAACTCTAACTGATATTTTCATAATAATTAATATCTCAAAACAAAATAGATACGGTTCTTAATCCAAAGCGAAACCTCTTCCCCAAAAGGGTATTTTTTCATCTTTTTATCTATTTTTTCTTTAAGAAATTTTAAGTAAATTTTTAAGTTAAATTACCTTTTTAAGGAACAGGTCTAAAAACAAATTCAGAACCGTTCTCCTATGCCAATCTACAATTTTTGTCTTTTAGCATCGGAGAAGACAAAGCTTATTCTCCTAAAATGTCCTGATCTTGCCTTCTTATAAATCCTTAATTAAGTTCATAATATATTGAGGTTTTTTATTCTCTACTACTACCTACCAAACTTATATTTCTATCCCTAAAACTTTTCTAATGATTAATCCAATAATAAAATTAATTACCGCTACCCCTAAACTTATGGCTGCCATCTCTAAAAATCTCTTTTTAAAATCTAAATCTTTGGCAACCGAGATATAAAAAGTAAAAATAAAAATTAAAAAAAGCGCATCCAAAATTACCAAACTTAAACAGAAATATATATTTTTGAATAAAAAATATGGCAAAACTAAAATCACCACTGTAATAATATAAGCAAAACCAGTATAAATACTTGCCTTGAATGGATTCTTGTCTGTTTCTTCCTGTTTAGTAGATAAATATTCAGAAGCAGACATAGACATAGAAGCAGCTATGCCGGTAATTAAGCCAACAATTGCCACCAGTCTTGTATTCTGTAAAGCCAAGGTAAATCCTACCAAGGCGCCACTTAATTCTACTAATGCATCATTTAATCCTAAAACCATAGAGCTTACGTACTTTAAGCGCTCTTCATCTATCAGGCTAATTAACTGACTTTCATGTTTTTTCTCATCCCTAAGGATCTCATCTATGCGAGGAGAAATTTCTTTTATCTTTTCATAAGTATCCTGCGCAATGTCTTCTGCTTTTTCCATAAATTTAAGACCAAAATTTAAGCCCAATAATTTGGCAACAAATATATAAAGGAATATTTTTATTCTATGGGGTTTTAATTCCTGATGAGTCAGACTTTTTAAAAATTCATAATGACTAATTTCTTCTTTGGATATATTTTCTAAAATCTGCGAATGTTTTTTATTTTTTAAGATAGAGGAAAGCTTTCTATAAACAAAATAGTCATTAATTTCGCTTTGTTGAGCTTTTAAGATTTTTTCTTTTAAATTTGAATTTAAAATTTCCATTAGAGAAGATTTTAAAATATTTACTCTTCTAAATCATTTTTTAATGCATCTGCTTCTTGACCATCTATAATTCCATCCTCATTTGTATCGTATTCTGATTCTAACGTAGTATCTACCTTAGCTTTGCCTTTAGTTTTAATCAAGTTATACCTGTCTTTAAGTAATTCCTTTGCTTCTTCCGGCTGGAGCCAACCATCGGAATTTTTATCATATTTTTGCTCCAAAGGAGTATTTACTCTCGAACGGGCATGCCTCCAGCATAACCTTCTTTCTTTCGCATCAACTGTCCCATCACCGTTTAAATCAATGCGCTCGTGCAATAGCTTATTCCAAGCAGTCATTTCATTATTATCCACAATGCCATTGCCATCAGTATCTGCCATTTTTTGCCACCAATTTTTTGCCTCAATCCTTTTTTGGTGCTCCCAACTTTTTTGCATTTTCCATTCTTTTCTATCAATCACACCGTCTTTATTTTTATCTGCATGTCTAAAACCCATCTGCGCCCAAGAAGAAAAAATAAAACAAAAAAGAAAAACAAAAAATACCATAAAAGAAATATACCTTTTCATTTTCGCCTCCTTATTTTTTAAATATTATATTACTAAATTATCAACATTATAAGAAATTTTATCTATTTCTCTTTACTCCTTTTCTTTTACAAAACTTATTTACAAAACATCTACTACAGAAAGGCGACACAGGAAGGCATATCCTTTGTCCAAAAGAAACTAACAAATAATTTATCCTTATCCAGTAATTTTTGGGAATAATAACTTTTAATTTTTCTTCGGTCTCTTTTGGGTTATTGGTTTTAATCCAACCAATCCGGTTAGCAATCCTATGCACATGGGTATCTACACAGATTGCCGGAATCCCAAAACCCCTTCCCAAAACCAAATTAGCGGTTTTAATCCCTACCCCTTTTAATTTTAATAAATCTTCTAAATTAGCAGGCACCCTTCCTTGAAAATCATTAATAAGTTTTTTGCTTAATTCTTTAATATATTTTGCCTTTTGGCGATAAAAACCAACAGGATAAATTAATCTTTCTATTTTTCTGGTTGAAAATTTTATCATTTCAAAAGGAGAATTTGCTCCCTTAAATAATCTCTTCGCCGCCTCTTCGGTTACCGGATCTTTGGTGCGCAAACTCAAAACACAACTTACTAAAACTCTGTACGGCTCTTCCTTTTTATTCCTTTCTTTAAGCCAACCTATATTAAATTGCTTAAGTTGATTCTCTATTAATTGAATAACTTTTAAAACTTTATCCATCACTTCTGTTATTTTCGTTAATTTCGTTATTTTCGTTTTTTTACTTCCTAACTTCCTAACTTTACCTAACTTCTTAACTCACCTAACTCCCTAACTTTACCTACTATCTACTACCTACTAATATTAAGTTTATGGTTTAAATCCTTAAGTTTTCGAAATTTTAAGTAATTATCCGATCCCTTAAATAAAGGAAATACGGAGTTGTTATGCCAAAGAGGATCTAAATCGTTAGGTAGCTTTGCGCGCTTATAATCTAATGTTCCCGGAACCGGAGAATATTCTTCTAAATATACTTTTGCTCCTAAATTATGCGCAGAAATTATCGAATCTTCTATTTCTTCAAAACTCTGTCCTGGAAGCCCCATTAAAAGATATAAAGCAATTTTATCTTGAGAAAATCCTACATCTTTTAATAATTTTATTACCTTTTTTATGGTGGGGTTATCTATTTTTATGCTAGTAGCCTTCTGTCTTTGTGGATTGGTAGTCTCCAAACCCAATCTTACCTCTACAAATCCTGCTTTCTTTAAAAGTAAAGCCAGCTCTTCATCGATAAATATAGCATTTAAGCCATTGGGAGTATGAAAATTTAAATTTAATTTATTTTTTATGATTAATTTTAAAAGTGGCTTTATATGTTTATCTGCATTGTATAAAAGCGCGTCGTCATAAAAGGCAAAATTTTTTACCTTTAATTTTTTATGAAAATAAACGATTTGCTTAAATACCTCTTCATAGAAAACTTGATAAATCTCTTCATCGATTAAATGCCAACCACAATAACTACACTTAAAAGGGCAACCCGAGGAAGTGCGCAAAGATATATAACTTAATTTTGGATATAATTCATATAAAGGAATTAATTTTTTAAAATCTCTATCTAAAGAGAATTTTTTATTAAAGATTTTCTCTAAAATAGATAAAAAATCATCAATCTTTCCTTTAAAGACAAAATCCGCACCACTAAAATTTTTGGCATGCTCAAAACAAAGACTTGGATAGATTCCGCCTAAAATTATAGGAACATTTTTGAATTCTTTCTTTAAAATATCAATCACCTCAAATACCCCTTTATACCAGTAAGTCATTCCCGAGCTTACTAAAATTATATCTGGGGTTTCTATTTTTTTAATTAATTCTCTAAATATATAAGGGGGCATCCCATATCTTTTATAATAGCGGGGAATCTCTTTCAAAATATCTGGTTTTTCTACAACTTCATTATAATAATTTCCGCAACCAAAAGGGTTATCTTTTGATTTTAATTTTTTCATTGCCGGATGCAGGCGATCTAAACAATCGATATAATCCAATTTAAAGCCCAACTCTTTTAAAAGGCAAGCTACTTTTAAAAAACCGATAGGTTTAGAAAATAAATCAAAGCAGGCAAAGTCATATATCCAGGGATTTACTAAAAGCGCACGCATATTTTATAACGGATAATCACGCAGGAGACAACAAAGGTCTATATTATTTCTTTGGCAGATAGGTTTTATTTTCTCTATAAATTCATCAAATTTTTCATTTTGGCGGTATCCAGAACAGAAAGGGATACTTTTATCGTATTGAAAAAAGTAATCATTTATCCTTTTTATAAAGATTTCTCTTACATATTTGCCAACAATAGAAGCAAAGGCAATCACGAATTCTTCTTTATCGCCTTTAGTAATAAATTCAATATTATCATCTAATAAAAATCTCTCTTCTTTAAACCAACTCTTAACCGTTTCTTTAGAGAAATTTTTAATCTTGCCGCAATAGACTTTGTAGTCTTTAGTGTTGATGAAATTTTGCCAATCCAAAATAATCTTTAAAATTGCCTCTGCTTCTTTTTGGTACTTATCTTTTTTATAAAGCAATTTTGGACATAAGAAACAAAATTTAAAGTAAATAAATCTTATCTTTTTTTCTTTTAAAAAATCATCTATATCCTCTAAAGTTTCAGCCCATACAGGAATTTTTAAAGGATTAGAAAAACAGAAACCTGATAAATTACAAGGA
>Ga0123519_10011053_pt1 | contig 13369 bp, 11 predicted proteins | sample YelNatPaOPRAMG02_FD_87396 | JGI IMG/M metagenome (GOLD analysis project Ga0123519, IMG submission 87396) | Hot spring microbial communities from Yellowstone National Park - Yellowstone National Park OP-RAMG-02 (version 2) | ecosystem: Environmental > Aquatic > Thermal springs > Hot (42-90C) ...
AACCTGAATTCTTTTAATCACTCCCGGCTCAAGTTTATCACCGCGGTCGGCAGAAAAAATTTTAACCCCCACCACCCGGCCAGATTTGCCATGAGGCAAAACCAAAGAAGTATCTCGCACATCAGCCGCTTTTTCACCAAAAACTGCCTGCAATAGTTTTTCTTCAGATGTCAACTCTACTTCGCCTTTAGGAGAAATTTTACCTACCAAAATATCGCCCGCATTAACCTCGGCGCCAATTCTAATAATTCCTTCTTCATCAAGATTTTTAAGTTTTTCCTCCGGAACATTGGGGATGTCTGGAGTGGTTATTTCTGGCCCTAATTTGGTGTCTCGAACATCGCAATAAAAATCTTCAATATAAATTGAAGTGAACAAATCTTCTCTTTTTACTCTTTCAGAAAGAATAATTGCGTCTTCAAAATTAGCGCCTTCCCAAGAAATAAAAGCCACTAAAAGATTTTGGCCAAGAGCCAGAATGCCATTTTCACTTGAAGAACAATCAGCCAGAACTTCTCCTTTTTTAATTTTTTGGCCTTTTTTGACTAATGGTCTTTGGGAAATACAGGTATAATAATTTGATCTTCTGAATTTATGGATAGGGTAAATCCTTTTTTCTCCGGTAGTTTCTTTAACCACAATAGAACGACCATCAACCGCTATCACCTCACCATCATTTTCCGCAATAATCAATCGACCAGAATCAAAAGCGGCTTTTTCTTCCATGCCAGTAGAAACCAAGGGTGCATCTGGTCTTATTGATGGCACAGCTTGTCGTTGCATATTCGCGCCCATCAGCGCTCGATTGGCATCATCATGTTCAAGAAAAGGAATTAACGAGGTCGCTACTCCCACCACTTGATTGGCAGCCACATCAATAAACTCCACTTCTTCTTTTGAACAAGTCGTTGGCTTACCGCCAAATCGCACCTCTACTACCTCTTCAATAATTCTTCCTTGACTATCCAGCTTAGTGCTGCCTGAAGCAATTTTATATTTTTCTTCCTCTAAAGCACCTAGCCAAACAACCTCTGAAGTTACTTTTCCATTTTTAACTTTTAAATAAGGAGTTTCTAAAAAGCCAAATTCGTTGAGTCGGCTATAATTGGCTAAGTGGCTAATTAATCCAATATTTTGGCCTTCTGGTGTTTCAATAGGACAAATCCGGCCATAATAAGAGATATGAACATCTCTCACCTCAAAGCCAGCCCGTTCTCTAGTTAGACCTCCAGGGCCCATGGCTGAAAGCCGTCTCTTGTGTTCTAACTCAGAAAGGGGATTAACTTGATCCATAAATTGAGACAACTGAGAAGAAGAAAAGAATTTTTTAACTACCGCCATCAATACTCGAGCATTAATTAATTGAGCTGGGGTCAAGGTTTCTAAATCCAAAGTAGACATTCTGTCTTGAACCACTCGACGCAGCCTAGCAAAACCTACATAAAGTCGGTTCTGTAAAAGTTCACCAACCGCCCTCGCTCGGCGATTGCCTAAATGGTCAATATCATCAGGTTCAGCCAAGGGATCGTTGTTTAATCTAATAATTTCTTTGACTGTCAAAATTAAGTCTTCTAAATCAAGAAGCTGGCTTTGTTTGCCTGCCCCGTAGGAACCTTGCTTTCCTTCGGGGTTTTTTATGCCTAGTCTTTGATTTAATTTAAACCTGCCAACAGCAGAAAGACTGTAGCGGTCAATTCGATGAAACATCGCATCAATTAAACTTTTGGCATTTTCCGGAGTGGCTAAATCGCCTGGCCGAAGTCTTTTATAAATTTCGCTGTAAGATTCTAACGCATTTTTTGCTGGATCTTTTTTAAGAGTCGCTTCAATAAATTTTAAAGGTCCTTTATCAATATCGCTAAAAGCTTTAATAATCTCTTTATTGTCTTCTAACCCAAAAATTCTCAAAAGATTGGTAACTGGCGCTTTACGATGGCGATCAATTTTAACACCTATCACACCATCAGGATCAGTTCCAAATTCTAACCAAGCGCCCCGATTAGGAATAATTTTAGCGCCAAAAAATTTTTTCCCTCTAAAAACCTCAGCCGTAAAGAACACTCCGGAGGAACGAATTAGTTGAGACACAACTACTCTTTCAATACCGTTAATAATAAAAGTTCCTCTTTTTGTCATCATCGGAAAATCACCAAAATAAACTTCTTGCTCTTTAACACTTTTGTTCCGATGATTAATAAGCTTAAGTTTAACTCTTAGTGGCGCCTCATAAGACAAACCCTTAAACCACGAAGTTTCTTCATCGTATTTCGGCTCATCAAAATAATAATCCAAAAAATAAAGTTCTAAATCTTTTCCCGAATAATCTCTAATAGGCGATAGTTCATCAAAAAGCTCCCTTAATCCTTTTTTAATAAACCACTCCCAAGAGATTGTTTGAATTTCCGCTAAAAATTGTTGCTTGATAAGGGGAGCTGGCTGAGAAGAAAAATTTTTGGTAGGTAATTTCATCGCTTCGCTCTATCAACGAATAACGAATTTTTTACGAATAAACGAATTCGTATATAAACCCTCCGGGGATTTGCTTCGCAAAAGCGTACAGATTCGTTATTCGTTGATTTATGTTGATTTATATTAAAGACAAAAAAATGCCCTTCCCTTCTTGTCTACCGTAGGTAGATACTTTTTAGGGAGTTAAAAAAGATAGGCTATTTTCTTAATAAGTATATGGCACGGTTTTTATTATGCTCCTCTAATGTTTTACTAAAAATTGTTTTTTTGGTCTTTGGGTCAGAAAGATAATACCAATAATCAGTGCTTTCTGGGTTCAAAACTGATTTTATTGATTCTAAACTGGGATTGCAAATTGGGGCGCTAACAAGACCGGAATAAAGATAGCTATTATAATAAGAATTGATTTTGTAATCTGCTTCGGTAAGCGGCGGACAGTTTAAAAATCTACCAGAACATTTAGCATAAATAAGGCTTGCATCAACCTGAAGAGGAATGCCGACCTTTAATCTTTTTAATAAAATTCCGGCAGTAATTCTTTTTTCCTCATAGTCAGGAATTTCTTTTTCTAAAAGGGAGGCTAAAATTAATACCTGTTGAAGATTATCATTTTTTTTTAAAAAAGGCAAGACCTTAATTTCAAAATTGTCTAAAAACTTGTGAATAACTACATTGATATCGGAATTGGGGAAAAACTTGTAAGTGTCAGGAAAAAGAAATCCTTCAAGCGTTTTGGCTTCAGCTAACCAAGGATAGTCAGTTTTTAAAAATTTAATATCTAAATTTACTAACTCATCTGCTTTAATAATATTATATGAAGTTAATTTTTCGTCAATCTCTTTTAATGTCATTCCTGGCGCAATCACTACAGAAATTTCTTCTGGTCCTTTTACTAAAGTTTTCACCAATTCAGGAAGAGAAATATTTGTCGGTAAAACATACCGACCCGGCTTAAGGTGACGGGCTTGACTGGTTAATAAACTATAAATTTTAAAAATTATTTTTGACCGAATAAAATTTTTAGCTTTCAGCTGATCAGCAATTTCATTTAATCCCATTCCTGCTTTTATCTCTAAATCACGATAAGCAGCCGCTGAATTTTTAATGTGCAAAAACTGAAAAAAATATAAAAATAATAAGATTAAACCTACAACCAACAACCCACAACTAATAACCACCAGCTTTTTATTAATATTTATCATATTAATATTTATCATAAAGAACGCCGGACAAAAATCGATTGAATCATACCGATTAAAATTAAATTTGTCAAGAAACTAGAGCCGCCATAACTTAAAAAAGGAAAGGTGACTCCCACAACTGGCGTCAGGCCTAAATTTGAACCCACATTAAAAACAAATTGGACAATCAATAAAATAGCTGTTCCTAAACAGATAAACCGATTAAAATTATTATCGGTATTCAAACCAATTTTGATAATTCTCAAAATTAAAACGCCAAAAACTAAAACTATTAATATGCCCATCAACAATCCCCATTCTTCAATAAAAGCCGCAAAGATAAAATCAGTTTGGGCTTCGGGTAAAAAACCTAATTGCGCCTGAGCGCCTTGCTTAAAACCCTTTCCAAACAACCCGGCTGAACCAATCGCAATTTTTGCCTGGATAACGCTATAGTTAATTCCTAAAGGATCACGGTTAGGAAAAATAAATCCTAAAATTCTTTCCTTCTGATAGTCTTTTAAAACAAATTGCCAAAATATTATAGCCAAAAGAGAAAAAATAATCAAGGCAATGAAAAGATGTCGATATTTAATACCGCTCACCAGAAGAAAACCAAACCAGAGACAAAAAAGAACAAGAGCTGAACCAAAATCAGGTTGAAGGACAACAAAAAATGTGGGAATAAAAAAATAAATAGCAGAAGTAATTAAAATAGAAAGTCTCCCGATGCCAATATGTTTCCGGCTAAAAAAATGGGCGAAAAAAATAATTAAAACCAATTTAGCAAATTCTGAAACTTGAAGACTAAAAGGACCTAAGGGAAGCCAACCTTTTGTTCCCCTAATCGTCGGCGCGAAAAAATAAGTAGCAATCAAAAGTAAAATTGATAAAAGATAAAGACCAAAAATGACACCGCGATAATTGATATAGGGCCGCCAGTCAAAGTAAATAATTAAAAATATTAAAACCAAACCAATAACAAACCAAAGAAGTTGTTTATAAAATAAAGCGGGAGCGGCGCTTAATAAAGCCGTTAAGCTGGTGGTCATTAAAAAAAGAGCAGCTAAGTTTAATTTCCAGTCTAATGATTTTAGAAGAGAGAGCATAAAAATTTAAAATGACGCGTAGCGTCATCCCGAACAAAGCGAAGGGATCTCATAAACAAGATTGCTTCGCTAAGGCTCGCAATGACAACAAGGTAAAAAGGCTCGCAATGACAACAAATTTTATATTTTGATTTTTGATTTTTAACTTTATATTGTGAGATTGCCTTGGGCAATTAAGCGGTGTTTCTTGCCCCGTAACTCAACTGAATTGAGTTTACGGGGCTTGCCTTGCAAATAATTGATATATCCAGCAACCGCAATCATCGCCGCATTATCAGTACAAAATTTTTTTGTCGGAGCAAAAAAATTAACATTTGACAATTGACTTTTGACACTTGACTTGAATTGCTTTTGTAAGGTTTTATTAGAAGCGACGCCGCCAGCAATTAAAATGGATTTGGCTTTATATTCTTTAGCCGCGCGGAGAGTTTTATTTATTAAAACATCAAAGGCAGCGGCTTGAAATGCTGCGGCTATATCAGCCGCAGCCGCTGATATACGCTGATTGACGCTGATAAAATTTTTCCGCGTTATTCTGCATTGATATCCGCGTATTTCTGCTTCTACTCTCTGAGGTTCTACCTGATTAGAATTATTTCGAAGATCTCGAAGATAGTAAAGTACGGCTGTTTTAAGTCCCGAAAAGCTGAAGTCGTAGTTTTTTTGATTCATCATTGGCCGGGGAAAATGAATGACATTTGGCCTGTCCTGAGCTTGCCGAAGGGCAAGTTTTTCAATCTCCGGACCACCCGGATAAGGAAGGCCTAAAAGCCTTGCCACTTTATCAAAGCATTCGCCAACTGCATCATCGCGCGTTTCGCCTAATTTTTTGTAATGAACTAAGTCTTTCATCAAAAGAAGGATTGTATGACCACCACTCACCAGCAATGAAATTGCTGGAAATATTTTTGACCATTGACCATTGACTATTGACCATTGACTTTTTTGCGAGAGCAAAAAACTGTAGAGATGTCCTTCTAAATGACTAACGCCAACCAATTTAAGTTTTGAGTTATGGGTTCTGAGTTTGGAGTATAGTTCTTTGGCGAAATTTATGCCGGTCCAAAGACAGGGCTCCAAGCCAGGACCAATAGTGACGGCAATTAGATCAATGGTGTTTAGAATTTTGGATTTGGAATTTGGAATTTGTTTGGAAATTGGAAATTGGAAATTGGAAATTTTAAGAATCTCGCCCATTAGAATGGGGAGGTTCTTTAAGTGTTCGCGCTTGGCTAAATTTGGCACCACGCCGCCATAAGGCCGGTGAATTTTTATTTGTGAAGCCACCAAATTTTTCAAAATTTTAAACCGCAGTCCCGAGCCTGCCGAGGGATCTAAACCTCCTTTTGCCTCAACTAAAGCAACAGCGGTTTCATCACAACTTGTTTCAATAGCTAAAATGCGCATGATTGGTTATAAACAGAATACCAAGTTAATTAAAGAGGTTCAAGAATTGCTTACCAACCAAAAAAAAGCGCCAAATGGCGCTTTTCATCATCGTTATTGTCAATGGTCAATGGTTAATGGTCGTTAACTAACGGGGTATTACTTCTCTTAACTTTGGAGTAAAACCAACATTAACTGTGGCTTGGTAAGATCTGGAGCCATCAAGACCATCACAGGTTAAGGTATAAGTAGTGGTTTTGGTTGGTCTGACATCTTTGGTGCCGGAGATATTATTGACTGAACCAATACCTTGGTCAATCGAACAAGTATCAGCATATTGGCAAGACCAGGAAAGAGTTGAAAATTGAGGTAGGATAATTGTTGTAGGGTTGGCGGTAAAACTACAACGGGGAACCTGAATAACCCTAACGTTTCTTGTTTCTGAAGCAGTGCCACCTGGACCAGTGGCTGTTAAGGTAAAAGTATAATTGCCTCTGGGTTTATAAATTTGTTCAGTTTTATAAGGATAGGTGCCAGCTTGTTTAGGGCCTGACCAATCACCAGAAGCCATTAGAGAATCAGCATTTTCTGTAGCCCAAGATAAGATAATAGGATCAGGGAGTTCAACTGGACTGGAAGCTTTAAAATCAATGGCGGGAGAACAAATTCCTAATTCTAAAACATTGGAAGCAGCGCCAGAGCCATCAGTTAATTCTGCTAAAACTTGATAAACATATTTACTTTGGAGAGGTAGATTTAGATCAGTGTAGGTGGTGGGTGGAGGAGTTAAATTGGAAGCAATTACCTTACCGTCTCGATTAATGCTGGCTTTTGTCACTTGATTGATATCGCTATATTGGATATTCAAATTAACTGGGTTGCCAGTAGAAGCACAGGTTTGATTAGCGGAAAGATTAATCGTAAAGCCAGAAGTAGAAGGAGTAACTACTGGAATACCGCCTTCTTCTTCACAATCTTTATCCGCATATTGCTTGCTGACATGGTGATCTAACCAGCAGCCAACAACATGTGGATCAATTACTGAAGCAATGGCAGAGCCGGCCACAAGACCAACCAGGCCACCGATAACAGTGGCGGCAATGGTGCCAGCAGTAAATCCAGTAGCAGCTCCACCAGCAATAAGGAACCCGGCTACTGCTGCTCCTCCTGTAATTACCGCTCCTACAGCGATTGCTACTCCTGTTACCACAGTAGTTGCAACAGCCACAGCACCCCTAGCTTCAACTATCTTGGGAGTAGTAACAGCTATAACTGCTAAAATTAAAAGATAAATAAAAGGTTTATTAAATAGAATATTCATATTTCAGAATATTCATATTTCAGATTGTTTAATTTATTATACCACTCCATCAATTTTTTGTCCTGTGGATAACTTTTATAAATAAAAAGGGCAGAGAGAAAAGGTTTTCCTCTCTGCCCTTACCGTATCCTCTTCTTTAAAAAGGTAGACTTTTTGCTAGTTTTTTAGCGAATATTTTTTTAAACCAAGTATTGGGACCAAATATCCCTCCCCCAAAAAGAAAACGAGCTCCATCCCAATATCCGACGTCTCCTCTATAAAGGGTACTTACTCCACTAGCCTTTACAATGCCTGTGAATATTAGACCCTCTGAAGATTTCCCTGAAATTTCAGCTTCAATTTTGGGGGGATCAAATTGGATAGCTTTTACCGTTACAAATTTCGTAAACCGTATTTCTAATACTAAATCCGCATTATCTCTGCTGTCATCAATGATCTGAAATTTTGGGCAGTATTCGTTGATGGCCTCAATAACGTACTTTTTTATTTCGGTCAAATCGTCGTCAGCCATCTTAACCCCATCAGCTACTGAAAAGGTGAGTGTTAGGGTTTTATATTTAGAGAAATTAACCTCGCCCACTGGCTGGAGTTTCACCGGCGCACTCGCGCATCCGACCAATCCTATTGCTATCATCAATAGCAATATTAAAAATATCTTTTTCATCACAATCACCTCCCTTTCTTATTTTTATATGAACGGACAAAGTCCGTTGTTTGTTTAGGTTCTATAATTGACTAAATTTGACCAAGTTAATCTTAGCCAAATTTGGTTAAATTATAACTCTCTTTTCATAAAAAGTCAAATTTTGGCTGGTATATCTAAGTTTTATAATCATCACCACTATTTATAGAACATTTCCTGAAACTAGCGGTAAGTTTCTGGTAAATATATACTCTCTATTTATCGATGTAAATAAAAAAGGCAGAGAAGGTTTTCTCCGCCTTTATCTACAATACTGGATTAGAGGTTTTCCTTTAGTTTTTTAACTATTCGGGGGGCTAGTCTTGCTATCTGTTTTTCTGAGGAATACCCGAGGGTAGTATTCATTCCATCTTCAAGATGGAGGACTAATCTATCGCTTTGATACACTTCGATATCAACCACCACTATTCCCATCGCCATTATGCCCAACCAACCTCCCAAAGGAGCAGGCCGATCACCAATTTTTATTTTGATGACCAGGGATTCAAGCTTAGGTTGTTCTAATAAAATAAATCCAGCCTTCTCTAGTTCAGCAGCGAGAGCGGTTTTGAATACTTTACGGAGTTCTTCATTATCGTCTAGTTGGCCGATGTCTTTTATCCCGTTTGTTGTAACTTTTGGGTCTTTATAAGTTTTAATCTCACTAATAAAAACTTCGTTTGTCTTAATAGCTGGGGAAGTTTTTATAGGGAAACTTACGCAACCCATTACCAAAAATGAAAGTGATAGAAATCCCGCCAACAATAATTTCTTCATCCTAATCACCTCCTTTAAAAAATTTGGCTCGGCCTTAGAAAAAAGTTCAACCGAGCCAGTTCATTGGTGCTGTAGTTTATGTCGAGAAATTGCCAATCCGGGTAAGGATTAATTTTCTTGCTCCATCCTGCTCTGAAACCTCTATTTTCCCATCTTTTCGAAAAAGTATCCTCATCGTCCCAGTTAAATCCTGTGAAGGAAACCAGACCTTTATTAAATACTCCTGGAACGAATCAATAGAGGAAGAAGCTGTTATTTTTCTATCTATTACATAGAAAAATGGAAAAACAACTTCTTTTTGCTCAAGAGGATTTCCGGAGCGATAAATAGCATGTACTGTTCCCCGGCCAGTAGGTTCAAAACTATAAACTATTGAACCTTCTTTATTCTCGCTTTTCCATTTTCCCCAGAGATGTTCATCCGCATTCGCGAGATTGTAAATAGCAAACAAACCTATTATCAACAAAACTATTAAAATTGGCCGTTTTCTCATAAAAACACCCCCTTTCTTATATATTTTTCAATTTTAAATCTAATTAGAGTATACCAAATCAAAAATAACTTGTCAATAGGGACAGTTTTTATTAAGAAAGTCGGATAAATGGGCGACTATTGAGAAATTTTAGCTACTTTCTCTTTCTTTAAGACGATCATCTTAGCAATACTTAAAATAACTAGAACAATCCCAATGGCCAAAGTGAGACCGACATCAATTGCTTCTGGGACATCTAAAAAGGCAAATCCGATAAGTAAAACTCCTAAAATTAAAATAATAATTTCTCTTAACATATTTTCGACTTTAATTAATGGTCAGTAGTCAGTGATTAGTAGTCAGTGGTTAGTAGTCATTATCTTAACGGGGTATCACTTCTCTTAACTTTGGAGTAAAGCCCACATTAACTGTGGCTTGGTAAGACCTTGAGCCATCAAGACCATCACAGGTTAAGGTATAGGTAGTGGTTTCAGTTGGTCTGACATCTTTGGTGCCGGAGATATTATTGACTGAACCAATACCTTGGTCAATCGAACAAGTATCAGCATATTGGCAAGACCAGGAAAGAGTTGAGGACTGAGGCAGGATAATAGAGGTAGGGTTAGCTGTAAAAGTACAGCGGGGAACTTGAATCACTTTGGTATTAACCTGACTAGTAGTCGAACCATAAGAATTAGAAGCGGTCAGAATAAAAGTATAGCTACCTCTGGGTTTAGTAAAGGTTTCGGATTTATATGGAAGAGGGCCAACTTGTTTAGAACCAGACCAATCACCAGAGGCCATTAAAGAATCGGCTCTTTCAGTTGCCCAGAAAAGAGTAATTGAGTCTGGGATTTCAACAACATCAGGACCCTTAAAATCAATGGCGGGTAGTGAACTGACAACCTTAACAAAGACAGAATCAGAGGCTTCCTGGCCAGCACCAGTACATCTTATTCCATAACTATAATTACCTATCTGAACATTTGACATTTCTGTCTCTCCTCTTACATTACTAACGCTTCCACTCCAATCTCCAATAGCAGAACAAGATTCAGCCGGACCAGCTATGGCCCATTGAATTTTAAAATTCGCCGGCGCTGTAAATTCTACCGGACCATCAGAACCATTAACCATAACATCTACCTGAAGAGTGGCAATGCCACCTCCTCCCCCACCTCCTCTTGAAGTACAAATTATATTAGGATCAATTGGATTAGCTGAGACATTGCTTTTGTCAAATAGACAGTCAGCTGCCAACAAACCAGCGCCAACCATCACTGCTCCCACGATGGCTGTACCAGCCAAGGTCGTGAACACACCAGGAGCTGCTGCTAATCCAATTTGAGCCACAGCAGCGGCTGCTACGACCGCTACAGCCACTATTGCCACAACTACTACCACTGCTGCTACCACTGCCACTGCTCCTTTGGCTTCAGTAATCTGGGTAGAAAGAAGAAAAGCTAATGCTAATACTAAAAGAAAGCTGGAAAACTTACGATTAAATAACATAATTTAAACTGAACAAGAATTCGACCTTTTTGATATTATACTGATATTATACCATAAATAATAAAATACTTCCTGTGAATAACTTTTTATCCCTATTAATGTGTTTTATAGAACATTTCCTGAAATTGGCGGTAAATTTCTTGTTCTGGAAGTTTAATTTGAGTTAAAATTTTTTCTCTGGGTTGGGATTCCAAGTAGTGCTGAATAAAAGTATCTCCTTGAGCTGCCACAATATAAGACTGGAAAGGGGAAAAATAATAAATTGAAGTGCCTAAAAGATTGGTTAAAATACTGGATACTGGCGCCTAAAATTTCATAAGCAATAGCCGTCGCCGCTAAAAATATAGTGTAAACGATTATAAGTTTTATTTTTCTTTCAGCTATTTAATTTTTATCAGTATAACACATCTCCTATAAATAATCCGTAATCTTTTGTAGCGCTTTCAAAATTTACAGCTTTTATTTTGCCATCAGGTGTAATAATCCCGGCTTTCTCATAGCGGCCATTGATTAAAATCGGAATTTTTAGCCAAACCGCCTCAATTTTTCTGAGATTGTCAGTCAGATAAAGATAATTTTTTAGGCCGATAGTAACCCAGTCGCTATTAGAGGTGTGTGAAATAAATTGGCTACCTAAATTTTTAAAAGTTTTTACCTCGTTAGGGTAATGGATTTCAATACAAATTAAAGAGGCGAAAGATAAATTTTTATCTTTAAGTAATTTTTTTTCTCCAGGGATATAACGATAGGCCTGATTATAAATAGGGCTTTTTGTATCTAATGTGGGTGTAATTTTTTTGAACCAATCATAATAAAAAGGCCGCCAATTACCAAAAGGCCAATATTCGCCACCAATGGTCAGACGCGATTTATTGTAAACATCCACCAATTCTCCTTTTTTATTAAACAAAAGCGTACTATTATATCTTTTGTTATTTTGGATAGTGGTAAGAGTAGCCACCAAATAAATATTAAATTCTTTGGCTAAATTTCGATAGGCTTTTATTAAAATTCCAGCATTAGAGATACCGAATTTTTCTTGAGCTTCTTTATCAGCGTTATTCCAAACCTCAATATCAATCATATCTTCGGGCAAAATCAAAAGATCCAATTTTTTATCTCTTAAATCAGTTCTTAAAAGATTTAACTTTTCATCAATCATTAAACTTGCCAATTCTTTTTCTTTTTCGGTAAAAATGTCGCTTTTAAAAATTAAAAATTCTTCATCAAACTTTTTGTTACTGGAAACAAGACCGGCTTTCAAAGTGTGGGGTCGGTTGCTATAAAAATTAGAATTTTGCTGAAGTTTAATTTGAGAAATTTGCCAACCAGTTATAACAATGACAATGATTATAACAATGACAGCGAAATTGGATTTTTGGAAGTTCGACCTCCTTAATATTGACGGTAATTTTGGGAGGTCAAACTTCCCCATATTGAGAATCATTACGCCGATTAAAAGATTGATTAAAATCGCAAAAAAGCTTAATGTGTTTAAGCCGCCGATAGCTGCTAAACCCAAAAATGGAGAATTGCCAAAAATATTGCCAACAGTTCCGATATAAACTGGCAGAAAAGAATAGCGGGCCTGAAGGTTTTCAAAAAAAATCCAAAGAAAAGGCAGTAGTAAAACTATTGACCATTGACTATTGACTATTGACGGTTTGGTGAATCGGCTTAATAGGCGTTTTATTAAAAAAATGGTAACCGGCAGGCCCAGAAAGACAAAAATAGATAAAAGAAAACCATAGGGTTCAAAGGCAAAATAAAGTGTGGTTGTTGATAAAATAATTTTAAAAATAAAAATGCCTAAAATCAGCCGCCGGAATTTTTCTTCTTGAAAAAGAAAAATAAAAATCGGCACCAAAAAAACAAACCCAAAAACATAAAATAATTTAAAAGGTAAAAATGCTAAAATTCCCAAAATTGCTGAAAGAATGGGTAAAAACATTGTTTCTTAATTATACAATACATTAATTTTTATAAAACTATAAAAGAGCAACCTTAAAAGAGCTGCTCTGGTTATTTTTTATGAGGTGCGCCGCCACGGAGAGTCGAACTCCGATTTACGCCTTGAAAGAGCGTTGTCCTGGCCGTTAGACGATGGCGGCAGTTTTTAGTTTATTGGCTATTGTCGGTTGTTGGTTATTGGTTAACTACACATATCTATCTGCCACCTTAGTGGCCGCGTAGCTTTCTGGTTTAATCCTCGCTTCAAAATTATAAGCCCTAATCATTCCGATCACTTCCTGCATCATTGATTTGGTTTCGCCATTTTCGCCAATATCAACATGAATTTCAAAATCAAAATGAGGCAATTCAAGGCTTTTAAGAGCAATTAAAATTTCTTTAGCGACCTCTATAGAAAATAAAACCTCTTGAATAATTCTGTCTCTTAAGGTGTGAAATTTTGGTAATTCTAAGCGGCGCCAAAAATAACGGCCGCCGTTACCTACCCGA
>Ga0123519_10011054_pt1 | contig 13369 bp, 11 predicted proteins | sample YelNatPaOPRAMG02_FD_87396 | JGI IMG/M metagenome (GOLD analysis project Ga0123519, IMG submission 87396) | Hot spring microbial communities from Yellowstone National Park - Yellowstone National Park OP-RAMG-02 (version 2) | ecosystem: Environmental > Aquatic > Thermal springs > Hot (42-90C) ...
ACGGCGCGCAGGGTCTGCACCTCCGCGCTTCGGGCTCCCCCTGGCGACATCGGACTTCGCACAGTTTACGAAGTGGCTCACAAGATCGCCAAGATCGAAAACCATACCGTGGATGGAAGGGCAAGACGCCTCTGCGTGCATCGCAAAGGGGCTACGCGCGCATTCGCGCCGTGTTCCGGGGAAATTCCCCAGGCATACCGGTCAGCGGGACAGCCTGTCCTTATTCCCGGCGACATGGGCCGCTATTCCTACGTTCTGGTCGGCACCGAAAGAGCCATGTCAGAGTCGTTCGGCAGCGCATGCCACGGAGCAGGCCGCAGAATGAGCAGACAACAGGCGCTGAAGAACGCACGCGGCCGGGATATCGCACGCGAACTGGCGGGCAGAAATGTCGTGGTCATGGCTGGGGACAGGCGCACGCTCGGGGAAGAAATGCCGGACGCATACAAGGATGTGGCGGATGTCGTGGAGGTCGTTGTGCAGGCCGGCTTGTGCAGGCCTGTCGCACGCCTGCGTCCGCTCGGCTGCATAAAGGGATGACTGACGTGCCTGAATTGACATTGCCAGACCGAAGATTTTTCGCGAGACTATGGCGTACTTTTTTGGTCGAACGAGCCAAGTTGCGGAAGGAGGTGGAACGCCATCTGACACAACAAGCAGATCTAGAGTGACCATGTGAAGGAAATAGTATGCATAGGCAAGCTATTGAGAGGAGAAAGGAACTAATGACTAAGCTTACTGTAACGTGCGCGGCTATGGCCGCGGCAATATGCGTGACGGCCGCTTGTGCTCAGGAAAGCGGCCGCATCATTGTTGAGTTGGCCAATGGCGTGACTATGGGGAAGTTGACATACGAGGATGCGACCATTGATATCAGCACCGAAGTGTTCAATCCTTCTGCCAGTGTAGAGTATAAATTCGCAGGATCGCCGCTGGCCATAGGACTCGAAGCATCCATGAGCAAGAACGACTTCGACGGTGAATATGACGACGGCAACGGTTCGCTCACTGCCGAAAGGAAGAAGTATGTGGCATTCCTCAGGCTGGGCGACAGGGATGGTTCGTACCTGCGCATCGGCTACTGCAATTTCAAATACGACTTCAGCGATGCTGTCATTTATCAGCCGGATGAGACCGACACTGACGGCACCGCGACCGGAGATCTGGCCAATGGCGCGGACGTGGAACTGTGTCTTGGATTCCCAGGCAAAGTGGGATTCTCCCTGGCTTTGGGCGCATCCTACTTCATGGACGCCGAATACGACTGGTCGTACGTCGAGATCGGCGGTGACTCTCCCGGATTCCATGCGGGAACCGCAAAGATGGATGCGATATCAGCCAGAATAAGGCCTGAAATTTCTTTCGACATGGGCGGCAATCTGCGTCTTTTCGTCAATGGAACGGTCCAGGCAAGCGCATGGATGATTGACGAGGACGACGACGAGGCATCGCCGGATTACCCGGGCGTGGACATCTATTCTGCGGTGACGGCCGGCATCCGATACTCTTTCGGCACCTGAAATGGCGCACTCTGCCGGACCTGCAGGTCCTGACAGAGCTAGGCTTGTACAGGAACGCCATCTCCGCCAGTCGGCGGCGGTGGCGTTCCTCTTTTTGTCCCGAATTTGTCCTCCGGGCCGGCGGCGCGGGCTGACCCGCACCGCGCCGGAAATGCCCGCTGAGAGTGCGCCGGCAAAAGAGATGATTGACTCCACCGGCCTGATGTCCTAGCATGCGGTTCCTCGCCTGCACTGCGCCTTGCGCGTATGCCCGCACAAGTTGCGTATGCAGGTGAAAAGCATACAAACAGGGCTAAGGGAGGAAAGGAACGCAACCATGGCTATAAAAGTTGGAATCAACGGATTCGGACGCATCGGTCGAATGGCTTTTCAGGCGATATGCGATCAGGGTCTGCTGGGAAGCAAAGTTGACGTCAGAGCTGTCGTGGACATATCAACAGACGCAGACTATTTCGCCTACCAGATGAAATACGATTCGATCCACGGCAAGTTCAAGCACACCATATCAACCGAAATCAGCGAACGCGCCAGGGCTCGCGCCGCGGACGAGAGCAAGAAGGCCGGCAAGCCGGTTGAACCTGAGGCCGACACGCTCATCGTGAACGGGAACAGGATCGCGTGCATCCTTGCGACCAAGACGCCCGATCAACTTCCATGGAAGGCTTTCGGAGTTGACTACGTTCTCGAATGCACAGGTTTGTTCACCGACTCCGAAAAAGCAAAGGGCCATCTCGCGGCTGGCGCAAAGAAGGTGATAATTTCCGCGCCCGGCAAGGGCGATGTCAAGACACTCCTGATGGGCGTGAACGAAAAAGAGTACGCCCCCGACAAGCACTCGATTGTCTCCAACGCCTCATGCACAACCAACTGCCTGGCTCCTCTCGTGCATGTGCTCTTGAAGGAGGGAATCGGACTGGAAACAGGATTGATGACCACAATCCATGCCTATACGGCCACGCAGAAGACAGTTGACGGCCCGTCCAAGAAGGACTGGCGGGGCGGAAGAGCCGCGGCAATCAACATCATCCCATCTACGACCGGCGCGGCAAAAGCGGTCGGCGAAGTTCTGCCCCAGGTCAAGGGCAGGCTGACCGGCATGGCGTTCAGAGTCCCGGTGGCTGATGTTTCGGTCGTTGACCTGACCTTCCGGTCCGCCCGGGACACATCCATCGAGGAAATTGACAAGGCTCTGAAAAACGCCTCGCAAACCTACCTGAAGGGAATCCTTGGCGTGGCCGACGAGGAACTGGTTTCCAGCGATTTCATACACGATGCCAGGTCCTCGATCTACGATTCTCTGGCAACTCTTCAGAACAATCTGAAGGGCGAGAAACGCTTCTTCAAGATCGTTTCCTGGTACGACAACGAATGGGGTTATTCAAACCGCCTCGTGGACCTGCTGCTCCACATCGCAAAGCGCGACGGCGCGCTGTGACGCACGGACCGCACCGCCAACAGGAGACAGAACAGTGAACAAGAAAACTCTGCGGGACCTCGATCTGAAGGGCAGGCGAGTGCTCATGAGGGTGGACTTCAACGTCCCCCTCAAGGACGGCAAGGTTGCTGACGACACGCGTATTGTTGCAGCGTTGCCGTCCATAAAGTACTGCCTGGACAACGGAGCGTCGGTAGTGCTCATGAGCCACCTCGGCCGGCCGAAGGGCGGCAAGGTGGAGCCGGAGTTCAGCCTGAATCCGGTGGCCGGCCATCTCGCCGGCCTTCTCGGCAGGCCGGTCGCCTTTGCGCCCGACTGCCTGGGTGATGAGGCCCTCGCAATGTCCAGATCCCTGAAGCCAGGGGACGTGCTCCTCCTCGAAAACACCCGTTTTTACAAGGAGGAGGAAGGCAAGGTGAAGCTGCCGGAGACCGCCACAGAGGATGAAAAAAAGGCTGCCAAGGCAGAGATGAAGCAGAAGCAGGAGGCAATGGCCAAAAAGCTTGCCAGGCTGGGCGATGTTTTCGTGAACGACGCCTTCGGCTCCGCTCACCGCGCCCATGCCTCGACAGCCGTTGTGTGCAAGTTCTTCAAGGAAAATGCGGCGGGCTTCCTGATGGAAAAGGAAATAGACTATCTCAGCCGCGTGTTGGAGCGGCCTGACAGGCCTTTCCTTGCAATACTTGGCGGGGCAAAAGTCAGCGACAAGGTGAATGTAATCACCAATCTGCTCACAAAGGTCAATGCGCTGATCATCGGCGGAGCAATGGCTTACACGTTCTACCGCGCCAGGGGTCTGCCCACAGGCAAATCCCTTGTTGAAGAGGACAAGGTGGATCTCGCGCGGGATATCCTGCAAAAAGCGTCAGCAGCGGGCGTGAAGCTGCTGCTTCCCGTTGACAACGTCATAGCGGATGCTTTTGACGCAAAAGCCAGGACTGAAATTGTCGGCGAAAAAGGGATCAAAGATGGATGGATGGCGCTGGATATCGGCCCGGAATCGGTGAAGCTTTTCGCGTCTGAAATTGCGAAGGCCCGCACGGTTCTGTGGAACGGCCCGATGGGCTGCTTCGAAATGGCGCCATTTGCCGGAGGAACGATGGGTATTGCGAGAGCGATCGCTTCGGCCAAATGTCTGAGCATAGTCGGAGGCGGCGACAGTGTTGCCGCTGTCAAACAAAGCGGACTGGCTGACAAGTTCACCCACATCAGCACGGGCGGAGGCGCAAGCCTCGAGTTCCTGGAAGGCAAACAACTGCCCGGCGTCGCGGCGCTGAGCCCGAAGTGACGCTCTGTGCCTGACGCGATCGGATGGGAGAAGGGCTGAAATGAAGTTTCGCAAGAAGATAATCGCAGGCAACTGGAAGATGAACAAGACGCTGGCCGACGCGGAGAATCTGGCGTCAGCCATCAAGCTGGATCTGGCCGACTGCAGGGAAGTGGATGTAGTGCTCTGCCCTCCTTTCACGGCACTCAAGACTGTCGGGGAAGTCATCGCAGACACCCACATCAAACTTGGCGCCCAGAACATGCACTGGGAAACGTCCGGCGCGTTCACGGGCGAAATCTCTCCGGCCATGCTGCGCGACCTTTTCTGCAGATATGTCATCATCGGCCACAGCGAACGTCGCTCCATTTTCGGCGAGACCGACGCCATGATCAACCGCAAGCTCAGGGCCGCCCTTGCCGCCAACCTGACGCCTATCCTGTGCGTTGGGGAAGCCCTTCAGGAAAGGGACTCCGGAAGGGCAGTTGATGTGGTGCGTCAGCAATTGACGGCCGATCTTGACGGCCTCAAAGATGAGGCGAAGAGCATTGTTATCGCCTACGAACCCGTCTGGGCCATCGGTACAGGGAGAACCGCCACGCCTGAGCAGGCGCAGGAAATGCATGCTCATATCCGTGGCGTAATTTCGGAGCTTGCCGGCGAGGAAGCGGCTTCAGCCGTTCGCATTCAGTACGGGGGGAGCGTGAAACCCTCCAACGCGGCCGAAATATTCCGGCAACCGGACGTGGACGGAGGGCTCATCGGAGGCGCTTCGCTGGAAGCGCGCTCCTTCGTCGAGATTGTGAAGGCATCTGGATAGCATCAGTAAGAAAGAAGGGGGCGGCAATGCTTCTCTCCATCCTGTGGACGCTTCTGGCCGTTGTGAACGTCGTGCTGTGCATTCTCCTCATAGGCATCATTCTGCTTCAGAGAAGCCGCAGCCACGGCGCCGCCGCGGGTCTGGCTTTCGGCGCGGGAATGGGCGAGCAACTGTTCGGAGCGCAGGCAGGAAACATATTGACTCGATCCACAGTCGTTCTGCTCACAGCCTTCCTGATCAACACAACCATCCTTGCCGTGATAAGCGGGCGAATACACGGAAGCCGTTCCGTGACAGACAGCCTCCCCTCAGGGCAGATTCCCCTCTCAGCCAGTCCCTTGCCGCTCGATCAGGCGGCCGGTCCAGCGCCGGCCGAACAGCAGGCCCCACCCCCTGCCCCGCCGTCCGGAATAGCAGGCGAACCGGTGACCGTGGACTCAAGCGCGCCGGAACCGCCGAACAGCCCTCCGGCGGACAACCACCCTGCGCAGTAATGAGCCGCCCGGCATACGGAGGTCGCGGAAAATCGGCGGCGTTGTTTCTTGCCGCCGGTCTGCTTGCAGCCCTCCCCTTCTCATCTTGCCGCAGAGACCCCCTCCTCGACGCGGAAAGAAATGGTGAAATGGTCCTCTATGGGGAGACCTCCCGCATCAGAGGTTTCGATCCGGTCAAGGCGGGAGACGTCGCATCAGCCATCGCAATAAGCCACATTTATGAAGGCCTTGTCCAGTACTCGTACCTGTGCCGTCCATACAGGGTCGAGCCTCTTCTCGCCGAGTCTCTTCCGGACATTTCAGAGGACGGACTCGTTTACACTTTCAGGATCAGGCGAGGCATATATTTTCAGGATGACGCGTGTTTCACCAACACAGCAGGCAAGGGGCGGGAACTCACTGCCGAAGATTTCGTATATTCCCTCAAACGCGTGGCGGATCCGAAGAACGCATCCACCGGTTTCTGGGCGTTTGACGGGAGAATAGCCGGACTGAACGAGTTCCGCGAAGCTTTTTCCGGTGAAGTCCCAACCGACTACAATGCTCCGGTCGAGGGGCTCCAGGCTCCGGATCGTTATACTTTCCGCATAAAGCTGACCGCGCCATATCCCCAACTGATGTGGATCCTGACCATGCAATATGCCTTCGCCGTGCCCCGTGAGGCCGTGGAATACTACGGCAACTCATTCGTCAATCATCCGGTCGGCACCGGCCCGTACCGCCTCGCATTCTGGCAGCGAAATTACAAAGTCGTCTATGAACGCAATCCAAAGTGGGCCGAAACCGGAAGAATCGAAAAATATCCGGCGGAGGGCGAGCCGTCCGATGCCGAGGAAGGGCTTCTTGCCGACGCAGGCCATCCGATACCATTCGTTGACCGGGCTGTCTACTTCGTGATTGATGATGAATCCACGCAATGGCTCAAGTTCGTCACGGGGGATCTGGAGAGCTCGGGCATCTCACGAGACAACTGGGATGCGGTCATAACTCAGGATGGAAGGCTGTCCTCGAAACTGGCCAGCAAAGGAGTTCGGCTTTATGCAAGCCCCACCCTGGACATCTTCTATATAGGGTTCAACATGGACGATCCTGTCGTGGGCAGAAACAAGAAGCTGAGGCAGGCTCTGTCCTGTTCGATAAACTCGGATCAGCTCGTGAAGTTTTACAACGGCCGCATCATGCGGGCCAAAGGCCCAATCCCGCCCGGTGTGAACGGCTACGAGGACAAGCCGTCGCCCTATCCTTATGACCTTGCGAAGGCCCGCAGGCTCCTCGAGGAAGCCGGCTATCCGAACGGACGCGACCCCGCAACCGGCAAGAACCTGCAGCTGGCCATTGAACTTGGAAGCGCCGACCCGCAGGTGAGGGAGGCAGTGGAGTTGATAGCTCACTTCATGAGGGAAATCGGCGTCATTTTGACGCCCAGCTACAACAACTGGCCGACATTTCTCAGCAAGCTGGAGCGGCGCCAGTGCCAGCTGTTCTGGCTCGGCTGGGTGGCGGACTATCCGGACGCCGAAAATTTCCTTCAGCTTTTCTACGGCAAGAACAGTTCCCCAGGCCCGAACCACGCCAACTACTCGAATCCCGACTTTGACGCTCTCTATGAAAGAATCCGCGTCATGCCCGATTGTCCGGAACGCACAGAAATCTACAAAAAGATGGCGGACATGATCGTCGAAGACTGCCCCTGGATATTTCTGTACCATCCCAAGGCGCACGGCCTTCATCACTGCTGGGTTCGCAACTACAAGCCCCATGATTTCCCTTACGGAATGATAAAGTACCGCCGCATAGACGTTGACGCCAGGCGGCAGTGGCGCGCCACATACGGACGAATGAACTGGAAGGACTAGGCGCATGCAGGCTTATATCTTGCGCAGAGTGCTCGCCATGATTCCCACGGTCCTGGGAGTCATCATCATCACATTCGTGCTTTTCAATGTCGCCGGCGGCGACCCTGCAGTCATGAAGCTGGGCAAGCAGGCCAATCCCAAGCTGCTGGAGGAGTACGACATCCAGCGCGGCTATGACAAGCCGCTTCTGTTCGGGCTGTGGGGGCGGACTCGGTCCTATACCCATTCTGACTTCTCGAAAGGAGCCGGGCCGTGGTCAGGCGTCGAGGGCGCAACGCTGCAGATGTCGCCAACGCCGTGCCTTGTGCTCTCGAATGAAACCTGCTGCGCGATCCCTCTCGCGCTCAACCCTCAATCCGGCCGCGTCTATCGCTGGGTGATACAATACAGCGGCGGACCTGCTTCATTGGAGATTCGGGCCGACGGAATGAAAATAACCGGCGCGGTTCTTGAAGAAACGCGGCGTTGGCGAACATCGCGCGTCGTATGGGCTGCGCCAGCAACTGCGACAAAGATTGAATGCTCGCTGAGCGTCGGGAAATCGCCGCTCAGGATCCGGTCTCTGCTGCTGCAGCGTCGCGCGAGACACGCGCTCGATTCCCAGTTTGTGTTCTACCTCCGGCAGGTGCTTCGCTGTGATTTCGGCGTCTCGACCGAGACGAACCAGCGCGTGTCTCAAATGATACTGTCCGGTATACTGCCTTCGCTTGCCCTCACCGTCCCGATGTTTGTAATCGGAGTGTTCCTCGAAATCATCCTTGCGCTTTTGTGCGCATTCTTCAGAGACACGTTCATTGACCGGTTGTTCGTGATCTTTTCAGTGGCGCTTATGAGCGTTAACTACCTGGTGTGGATTGTCCTCGGACAATACGTTCTGGGGTATCAGGTTCGCCTGTTTCCTGTTTGGGGTTTCGAATCCTGGCGTTACCTGATCCTCCCATGCATAATAGGAGTGGCCAGCGGACTTGGAGCTGGAATCAGATTCTACCGCGCCATCATGCTGGATGAAATGTACCGGGACTACGTCCGAACCGCCAAGGCCAAGGGCGTAAGCAGGTCCGGCGTGCTTTTCAAGCATGTGCTCAAGAACGCCATGATTCCGATATTGACCAGCGTCATCATGGCCATTCCCTTCCTCTACACCGGCAGTCTTCTGCTCGAGAGCTTCTTCGGCATCCCCGGATTGGGCAACCTGGCGATCAACGCCATCAACAATTCCGATGTTGATGTGGTCAGGGCGGTTGTGCTTGTGGGAGCATTCCTTTATGTCATAGCCAACCTTGTCACGGACATAGCCTACACGCTGGTGGATCCAAGGATCAGGCTTTCATGAACGGGGCGGTCGAACAGATTGAACAGGGAGGCGAGTCGCTCTGGTCCGACGCATGGCGGAGACTGCGTCGCAACCGGATGGCCATGGCATGCCTTGCCGTGATTGCCCTGTTTGGGGCTGTCGCAGCCGTGGGGGAAGTGATTTACTGGCGCTATTCGATACTGAACGCATCATTCCCGCGCCCGCTCCAGCCTGTCCAGAAGACACGCGCCATCCTGCTCAGGGCCGAGGCCGTCGCCGGCCTCCCACCGCCCTATCAGCGTCCCAACCTTGATCTTCAGTACGCGCCTCCAGGCTGGTCCCACTACACCGACACCGAAGGCCTAATTCACCGGGAATTGCACATCATGGGAACCGACGGGCTCGGCAGGGATGTAGCGCTCCGCCTTGTACAGGGCGCCAGAATAGCCTTTCAAGTCGGAATAATCACAGCGCTGATCGCCATACCCCTCGCCGTGGTGCTCGGCTGCCTTGCCGGTTTTTTTGGAGGATGGGTTGATGATCTTGTCGTTTGGCTCTACTCCACATTCGCCTGCATGCCTTCACTCCTTTTTGTGCTCGCGATCTCAATGATCGCCGGCAGGGGCCTGCTGGGCGTTTACCTGGGAATAGGGCTCACCACATGGGTCGGCCTCTGCCGCCTGATAAGAGCCGAGGTGATGAAACACAAGGAACAGACGTATGTGCGGGCGGCAAGAACCCTCGGACTCGGCCCGGCAAGGATCATTTTCCGGCATATTCTTCCAAACATAATGCACATCATTATCGTCAACTTTTCCATACGGTTTCCAACGTCGATAGAAACCGAAGTGATAATGAGTTTCCTTGGCATCGGCGTGCAGGGCGAGCCCTCCTGGGGCATCATGATAAGCAACGCAAGATTCCGGCTTTGGCATGGAGTCTGGTGGGAGATGACTTTCGCAACCGCCGCCATTTTCCTGACCGTCCTTGCCTTCAACCTGTTCGGAGACGCGCTTCGCGACGCGCTGGATCCCAGGCTCAGATCGCAACAGGAGGCCCGTTAGCCCATGGCCGGACTTCTCGAGAGCATTCGTTCGCCGGCGGATGTCAGGGCTCTCTCATTCCAGCAGATGGAATCGCTCGCCTCGGAAGTCCGCAAACTCATATTGGAGACCGTCGCCGCAAACGGAGGACACCTGGCGCCGAACCTTGGCGTCGTGGAGCTGACAATTGCCGTGCTCGCGGTCTTCGACCCTCCTCGCGACAGAATTGTCTGGGACGTCAGCCATCAGACATACGCATACAAGATTCTCACTGACAGGCGAGACCGGTTTCATACCCTGCGGCAACGAAACGGCATATCCGGCTTCCTGCGCAGAGACGAAAGCCCTTACGATGCCTTCGGCGCAGGCCATTCCGGAACTGCTCTTTCCGCCGCCCTCGGCATGGCAGTGGCCAGGGACAGACGGAGCTCCGACGAGCATGTCGTCGCCATCCTGGGAGATGGCTCGGCGGGATGCGGCATCAGCCTCGAAGCGATGAATAACATCGCCTCGACAACATCCAGATTCATCGTCATCCTGAACGACAACGAGATGTCCATAGCCAAGAACGTCGGTTCCGTATCACGGCATCTCGCCTCGCTGCTGACCAGCCCGAGGTTCAACAAATTCAAGCGGTCGGTGGAAAGATTCTGCTGGAAACTCAGGCTGGGTTGGCTGCGCTTTGCATACTACCGCATCGAGGAGGCGATCAAGAGCCTTTTCCTGGGAAGCGCGTTCTTCGAGGAAATGGGCCTGAGATACGTCGGTCCCGTGGACGGCCACAGCCTCCCGGCCCTTGTTGACGCGCTCAATATCGCGCGCGACTCCGACAGGCCCATCCTCATCCATGTCGTCACCGAGAAGGGAAGAGGCTACAGACCTGCCGCAGATGAGCCGGAAAAGTGGCATGGCGTTCCTCGATTCGACATTGCCACGGGCCGCGTCATGGCCGACTCTCCATCCCCAGGTTACTCCGCCGTCATGGGAAACGCTCTTTGCCGTCTGGCTGCCGACGACCGCCGCATAGTTGCCATCACTGCCGGAATGGCGAGAGGCACGGGGCTCTCCGAATTCGCCGAGCGCTTTCCCGACCGTTTCTTTGACGTGGGCATTTCGGAGGAACATGCCGTGATTTTTGCGGCCGGTCTCGCGGCAGAAGGAATGATTCCGGTCTTCGCGGTCTATTCCACATTCCTTCAGAGAGCCGTTGATTGCGTGATTCACGACGTGTGCCTGCAGAATCTTCACGTGGTGATATGCGTGGACCGCGCCGGCATTGTCGGCGAGGATGGCCCCACTCACCACGGTGTTTTCGACATTCCCCTGTTGAGATCCATCCCGAATCTCGTGTTCATGCAGCCGCGGGACGAGCCCGAACTGGCCAACATGCTGGCCACGGCTGTCCGACTTGGCAGACCGGCGGCTGTTCGCTACCCGCGCGGATCCGGCTCCGGGGCAAGCGCTCCTGAAAAACCGGAGCCGTTGCCTGTCGGAAAGGCTGAAACGCTCAGGAAAGGGTCCGACATCCAGATTTGGGCGCTTGGAGACATGGTCCCCCTCGCGCTCAAAGCCGCGGATATCATCTCCTCCAGGTCAGGGCTCGCGTGCGGGGTGGTGAACGCCAGATTCATCCGTCCCCCAGACGAGATCCTTCTTGCGTCGCATCTCACCTCCGCCAGACTCATAGCCACCATCGAAAACGGAATGGTTGCGGGCGGCTTCGGCTCTGGTCTCAGAGAAGCGTCGGAAAGGATGGGTCACAACACGCCGTTCGTGAATATCGGATGGCCGGACAGTTTCGTTCCTCATGGCGAGATCTCGACGCTGCTCAGGGAGCATGGCTTCACGCCGGAGGCGGTTGCCGAAAAAATTCTTCGCCGATTCAATCAGAAAAGCACATGACGACAATGAGATCAGCGCCGCGTCGGAAACAACGTCTGCATTGGCGATGAGTGGCAGTGAAAAAGGAAAGACTTGATGTGCTTGTGGCCTCTCGCGGTCTCGCGGAAAGCCGCGAGAAGGCTCAGCGCCTCATACTTGCCGGAGCGGTGTCGGTTGACGGCCGTCCCGCAACCAAACCCGGGCACATGTTCGATGTCGCGGCCAGAATAACCGTTAAACAGGCGCCTCGCTATGTCAGCAGAGGAGGCGAGAAACTCGCCGCAGCGCTGGATCACTTCGGATTGGGTGTTGCAGAAAGGATCTGCCTGGACGTTGGAGCGTCAACAGGCGGATTCACCGATTGCCTTCTTCAACGCGGCGCGGCCATGGTCATCGCTGTGGATGTGGGACGCGGCCTTCTCCATCCAAGACTCCGTAACGATCCTCGTGTCGTGGCCGTCGAAGGAGTGAACGCAAGATATCTTGATCCATCGCAACTCCCCTGCCGTCCCTCGTTCGCGTGCGTTGATGTGTCGTTTATTTCATTGACTCTGGTGCTGCCTTCGGTTATCCGCTGCGTTGCTGGTCCGGCCGATATCGTTCTGCTAATCAAACCGCAGTTTGAAGCCGGACGCAGCCATGTTCAGAAAGGCGGAGTGGTTCGCGATCCTTCCGTGAGAGATGAGGTTGTGAGAAAAGTCAGGCAATTTGCCCTGGAAAGCTTTGATTGCGATTGGATCGGCTGCATCGAGTCTCCCCTGCGCGGACCGGCCGGCAATGCGGAGTTCCTGGCGCATATCAAAATCCACACAAGCGACGGATTCAGGAAATGAAAACCATCGGAATAATTGCCAATTGCTCAAAACCCAGAGCGCCCCTTGTGCTCGCTCGAATCAGAAGTCTGGCCCGCAGGCTCGGTCTGAACCTGATCGCAGACACGGCAACAGCCAGACTCATGAAAGGAGAAGTCCGGTCCCTGCCCATTTCCAGGCTTGCCCTGAAATCGGATGCCATACTGGCCTTGGGCGGAGACGGAACAGTGCTTCGCGTGGTCCGTCTGCTCGCCGGTCGAAGAGTCCCTGTCATGGGCGTCAACATGGGAGGGCTTGGCTTCCTCACAAGCGTGGCTGAGGCTGATCTGGAGGCCGCCATGGCCGGCCTGGTTTCCGATACCTGCGAAACGACCACGCGGTCCCTTGTGCAGTGCGTCATTTCAGGCAACCGACGCCGTCCATCATGTTTCCATGCCATGAACGACGTAGTCGTGGCGAGCAGCCTCAACTCGCGCATAATAACGCTGGAGGTCGAAATCGAGCGCGAACGTGTCGCATCCTATTCATGCGACGGCATCATAGTGGCCACCCCCACCGGCAGCACAGGCCACTCCCTGTCAGCGGGCGGACCGATCGTCATGCCGGACGCATCCGTCCTGGTCATAAGTCTCATCTGTCCGCATACCCTCAGCTACAGGCCTCTCGTTGTTCCTGATCGCCTTGCCCTGGGCATTCGCGTGGCTGAAAAATACTCGGCGGTCCATCTTTCCGTGGACGGACAGGTGGGCTGCCCTCTCAAAGAGGGAGACTTTGTCGCTGTGTCAAAGAGCGAACATGCCGCGACTCTTCTCCTTCTTCCTGGATCCTCGTATTTTTCACTGCTCCGCCACAAGCTGCGGTGGACCGGCTCAAACCGATAAACTCGTCTTTCTTTTCATGAATCGCATGAACCCTGATTCTGCGTTTTTTCCGAGTGCGGCAGGTGC
>Ga0123519_10011058_pt1 | contig 13365 bp, 6 predicted proteins | sample YelNatPaOPRAMG02_FD_87396 | JGI IMG/M metagenome (GOLD analysis project Ga0123519, IMG submission 87396) | Hot spring microbial communities from Yellowstone National Park - Yellowstone National Park OP-RAMG-02 (version 2) | ecosystem: Environmental > Aquatic > Thermal springs > Hot (42-90C) ...
CAGGTATTGGTAAATTTTCTGAATTGCCTTGCCCTCGTAATAGAAGTTGTTCCTGCCATCGGAAGTCCCCGGCTGGTTGGGCAGCGGGTACAAGCCCACCAGATTCAACCCCACGTTATCCAGCCTGGAGCGCGGAATAATGTTGCCGGCGAACGGCTGGCGGCTGAAGCGGCCGCCAGGGGCCGGGGCGGTAGTAAAGGGATCATAGATTTGGTATTGCCCGCCCAGCTTCAGGAGGGCGGAGAAATCCCCCTGACGTTCGGAAGCCGTGGGCACAGTGCTGGTGAATTGCTTGGGCGACCCGAAGCGGTTATCGTCATAAACGGCAAACCAGAAAGTGCGGTTGCGCCCGTTGTAGAGGCCCGGGATCACCAGGGGTCCGCCTGCCGAGCCGCCCCAGCGGTGATCCTGATAGATGGCAGGCTTGGTGCCCGCCTTGTTGTTGAAGAAGTTGGGTGCGTCCAGCGCACTGTGGCGCAAGACATACAGGAGCTCGCCGTGCAGGTCGTTGGTCCCGCTGTTGGTGCTGACGTTGACGATGGCGCCCGCAGTGTGCCCCACGCTAGCGTCGTAAGCCGTGGTTTGCATCTTGAACTCGCGCACGGCCGCAATCGGCGGCACAAAAGCAACGCGCGAATAGCCGCGGCCGCGATCCCCGGACATGTTGGTAATACCGTCAATTTGGAACTCGTTGTTGCGGTTGCCTGCCCCGTCAGCCATGAACTCAGAGGTGGCCTCCGGCGCCATGGCTTTGCGCAAGCGCAAGTTAGTCGTGTTGACGACGCCGGGAGCCAGCAGGGTCAACTCCATGGGGTTGGCCCCGCGCTGGGGCAGCTCCAGTATGCGTCGCTGATCGAAGACCTGCCCGAGCGACGCCCCTACGGTGTCCAACAGTGGCGTGCTGGCCGTCACCTCCACGGTCTCTGTAACCGGGCCCACTTCCATCTGAATGTTGAGGCCCACCGTCTCGCCCACCCGCACCTCAACTCTATCGCGCACAAAGCGCTTGAAGCCGCTCAGCTCCGCGCTCACACGGTAGAAACCGGGAGGCAAGAAGGGTATGGCGTAGTTGCCGGCGGCGTTGCTCACCGAGGAAGCCGCCACGCCGGTCTCCAAATTGGTAACGCGTACGGCCACGCCGGGAATCACGGCGTTGGTGGAATCGGTGATGGTTCCGGCGATGGCACCCCGCGGGTCCTGCGCGTTCAGTATCGAGCCACCTAGGACTGTGACCCAGGCAGCCAGAGATAAGGCCTTGCGGCTAGCTCGCATGATGGCCTCCGCGCGAGCGATTCTACCACAACCGTGGTGCGGCCGCCACTGCTCGCCCGCTCAGTAAACCAGCTTCACGCCGAGCTGAATTCGGCGAGGATAACCCTTCTCGGAAGTGATGGTGCCGAAGGCCGTGCTGGTCACACTCGTATTTGGATTCGAGAATAACACGTGGTTGAAGGCGTTCAAGAACTCGCCGCGGAACTGAAGCTTCATGCCTTCGCGAATGCGTGTGTCCTTGATCACCGACAGATCCCACTGGTTGATGCCGTCGCCGCGGATCCCGCTAAAGCGGAAGGACATCACGCGCGCCGCGTAGGCGAGCTGCTTGCGGCTATCGCGTTCGAAGCCGGCGTCTATGTTGAACCACCGATCGGGCGTGCGTTGGTTCTTGGGTAGGGGTATATCCTTCAGGTTCCCCCGGAAAATGACATTGCCAAAACCGAGCGCCTGGCCGGCTTGGGCAGCGTAAATGCCCTGCACCTGCCAGCCGCTCACCAAAGCCGAAGTTACGCGGTTAGCGTTGGCCAAGAACCTGCGCCCGCGCCCGAAGGGTAGCTCCCAGATCCAGCTCAAGGAAAGCCGATGGGGGTAATCCTGATCAGAGATGCACTTGGCCGGCGCCGGGTCACCTTCGTTCAGGAAGCCAGTGGCCTCCATGAACTTTGACCAGGTATAAGCCACCTGCACTGTGTACCCGCGGGAGAAGCGCTTGTCGGCCTTCACCTGCAAGGAATGATACCAGGAGTAGCCCTCGTTGGTCGTCGTGCTGACACTGGTGAAATGCGGATAAGCGGTCAGCAGCGTGGCACGGCTGATCAAAGTCCCAGCGCGGGCGGTGCCAGGCAGCAGGGGGTAGAAGGGATTGGGCAAATTGGCGCTCAGGTAGTCAATAAGAGGTTGATCGCGCTCACCGGTTCGACTCAAGTACACAACGGGAAGCGCATTCAGGTCCCGCGTCGTCTCTATGTGCGTACCGCGGTTGCCTACATAGGCCAGATCAAGGACTACGCGGTGCGGGAATTCGCGCTGGATGCTGAACTGCCAGCGCTGCATGTAGGGGGCTAGCGGCTTGGTGTTAAAGAAAGATATGCCCTGGCCCACGTATGTCATGGGGCCCAAGGCCGCACCGAGCGGCTCCTGGATGCCGTCAGGGAAGGGGTTGGCCAGCGTAGCGCGAAAGGTCAGCCCGCCGTCCAGCGAGGGGATGAACTGGGTGGTCTGGCTAAAGCCGGTCTGAATTACGTCGCCGCGGCGCACGCCCAGGAAGCCAAAGAAGATGCCATAACCGCTGCGGATGACGGTCTTGTCGGTCAGCTTGAAGGACAGGCCTACGCGGGGCATGAAGTTGTTGGCATCGCGCTCCCAGAGTGTGCGCGGCAGGCCGCCCACGCCGGCAAAGGTCAGGCCGCCCCGTACCCGGAATTGTTCCGGCGGCACCTCCCGCGTGGGATTCTTGGCGTAGTTGGCTTTCACTTGGGCCTCGATAGGCAGAACGGCGGTGTAATCAAAGCCGCGCACGGAACGGTTGAAGCGCTCGGTAAGGGGGCCTTCCACCTCATAGCGCAAGCCCAGCGTAGCGGTGAGCCTGCGGGAAACCTTCCAATCATTTTGCACATAAAGGGCCCAAACCGTAGATTGTTCGGCGTAACTAGCCCGCCGATCCACATAGCCGCTGGTGGGTAGCCCGAAAAGCATCGAGGCCAGACCCTGGCCGATGGGAGCAGCGGGCGAGTTATCGAACGGCCCCCGGGTCCAGGTAGTGCCGAAGCTGAACTGGCCCGTGGAAACATGATCGGGGTTGTACTGGTTCTCGCGGTAGGCGCGCGCCTCCATGCCGAATTTCAGCGTATGCGAACCTTGTATTTTGTCAAACGAAGCCGCCAGGTGGTGAGTTTCCGTAGGCCGCCATAGCCAGCCGTTGTAAGTGCCGGCATAGCCGTCAATCGAGATCACCGGAAAGCGCCGGATGGACGGATCAATGGCGTTGTTGTAAGAAGCGGGGAAACCCAGCGTGGTTAAATCGAAGTTGCGGCCCTTGGGGTTGCCGTCATAGGTGCGGATGAAGCGGTTGTAGCCGTAGCGTACGTTCATTATGAAGCTGGGTGTGAAGCTGTAAACGTCGTCCAGACCCGCTGCCCGTGACAGGAACTGGAACCACTGGCCGGTGGCTGCGCTCTTGAACCAGTCGTTATAGTGGCTGTCGCGCTTGTAGACGTTGACGCGCACGAAGAGCCGGTGTCTGTCAGTGAAATTGTGGTCCACGCGCCAGGCATGAGTGTAGTAGGTGATAGGTTCGGGTTCGTGCGGCAAGGGGAGGTTGTTGCGCCCGTCGGCGGTGCCCGGCACGGTGGGCAGCGCGTAGTAGCTCAGGATATTTTTGGCGATGGAGCTGATGCGGTTGGCCGGGATGATGTTAGCGGGCAAGGGATCCACTTGGAAGCGACCGCCGGGCGCCGGGCGGCGCGTGGCCGGATCATAGATCTGATACTGCGAGCCCAGCCTGAGCAAGTCGGAAAAATCTCCCTGGCGTTGCTTCTCGGTGGGTACGGTGAGCGTGGTGCCGCGCGGGCGCTCCTCGTGGATTCCTTCATAGCCGTACATGAAAAAGGTCCGGTTCCTGCCGTCGTACTTGGGCAAGCGGACGGGACCGCCGGCTGATGCGCCCCAGCGGTTGTAAGTAAAGTTACCTCGGGGAATGTTGTTTCGGTTGGAGAAGAACAGGTTTGCCGTGAGTTCGGGCGCCATCTTGACGTAATAAGCAGTGCCATGCAAAGCATTGGTTCCCGATTTAAGGCTTACGTTTATCACGCCGCCCTCGGTCTGGCCCACGGTGGCGTCAAAGGGCGCCGTCTGGACCTTGAACTCGCTGACCAGGTCGGCAGGCGGGACCCAGGAGGAGATGAGCTCGTTTCGGGTTCCGGTGTTGCCAGAGGCGCTGTTTACCGAGCCATCCAGCATCACGTCGCTGCGGTTCGAGCGCGCCCCGTCCATGGTGTAGCCGACGATGTGGGTCGGCTCGAAGGGACGGTCCAAGGTGAGGTTCTGCGCGAAAGCCACCCCGCTGGCCAGTTGTATGAGGTGGTAGGGATTGCCGTGCGGAAACGGCAGTTCGGCGACCCGGCGGGCGTCCACCACCGAGCCCATGGAAGCGCTGGCAGTATCAAGCAACGGGGTCTCCGCCACCACGGTGACCTGTTCTGTCACGGCGCCGACTTCGAGGGTAAGGTTCACCTCCAGGCGGTCATTGACGCGCAATTCGAGGCCGTCCTGAACTACCCGCTTGAAGCCGGCGGCTTCGGCCTCGATGCGGTACGTGCCGGGTATCAAGTAGGGCACCAGGTAGTTGCCTTGAGCATTGGTCAGCGCCGAAACAGTCACGCCGGTGGCGGTGTTGGTCACTTTAACCGAGGCGTTGGGAATGACAGCGCCGGTGGGATCCAATACGCGCCCCAAAATAGTGCCGCGCGGTTCCTGCGCCACCAAGGTACAAGCTAGCAACGAATGGGCCAGCATGACGCCAATACGTGCGAACGGCACAAAGCGAACCATGCTTGATTCCTCCTGTCTGCTCAAGCGATGCTTCATACGGTCTCAACCCCTGACCGCGGGACTCATACCCCTCTGTTAATTTTTATAGTTTCAGGCTTGTTCTGTGTCAAGTGGCAATGGGCTCTTGCCTGCGCTGACCGGATCGCTGCTCCGCATTGCCCACGTGGCTCTTGCCGAAGCCAGCCCCCGTCTTGAGCAAGCGCCCCTCCAACAGCTACAGCGTTCCCCCAGCCACAACCTGGCGCCCGCACCACAAGTTGGGCAAGGATCTACCGTTAGCATGGCCAATAGCGTGCTAAAATGATTGGGCGGAATGGAGGCCTATGAAGGGATGGATTGGGCTATTTACCTTGCTCTGCTGGACCGTGACGGCTCAAACCCCAACCGCCTCGCTGACCGGATCTGTTAAAGATCCCAGCGGCGCTGCGGTGGCGGGTGCCGAAATCACCGTCATCAACGTGGATACCGGCGCTAAGCGCGTGGCCAAGTCCAATGAGCTAGGGTTCTATACCGTTCCATTGCTGCCGCCAGGGCGCTACGATGCCATCGTTCGGCTCGCAGGTTTTCGCACCTTGGAGCGCAAGGGGCTATCCCTCCACGTCAACGAAACGGTCACCGTGGATTTCACTTTGGAGCTGGGCCCCCTCACCGAGACCATCACGGTTCAAGCGGAGGCATCGCCGCTTCAGACTTCGGGTGGCTCCCACGGGGCTGTAATCGTTAACACGGAGATTACCAACCTGCCCTTGAATGCCCGCAACCCGTTCGCACTGGCTGCATTGGCGCCTGGCGTCCAACCCCAAGGTGGGTTTTTTGTGCCGCGCGTGTTTCAAGAGCAGGCGTACCAGTCCAATTTTACGGCCAATGGCGGGGCTAGCTTTCAAAACGATATCCTTTTGGATGGCGCCTCCAACACCGTGGCCGGCCATGGCCAGCTTGCTTTCACGCCTCTGGTGGATGCAATCGAAGAGTTCAAGGTGCAAACTAGCAACTACTCAGCGGAGTACGGCCGTAGCGGTGGTGCAATTATCAACATCGTGACCAAGTCAGGGACCAATGAGCTCAAGGGGACTGCCTACGAGTTCATGCGGAATAAGGTGCTGGACGCCAACAATTTTTTCAACAACCGTGCTGGAATCCCCCGGCAGCCCTTCGTCTTTAACCAGTTCGGGATCACCCTAGGTGGTCCAGTCGTGGTCCCCAGAGTCTATCAGGGCCGTAATCGAACCTTCTTCTTTGTTGGTTACGAAGGTTCCCGGGCGCGACGCAGGGTTTATTTCTCGGAAACCGTTCCGACCGAGGCAATGCGCCGTGGCGATTTTAGCGGACTCAGGACCCCTACCGGGCAACCGATCGTGGTTTACAACCCATTCAGCACCCGGAGCTCTGGCACTGGCTATACGCGCGACCCGTTCCCAGGCAATCAGATCCCCCCTGCAATGCATGACAAGGTTGGGGCAAACGTGACAAAGTATTACCCCTTACCCAACCAGGCCACAGGCGGGTTGGCCAACAATTTCATCGCTAATGCGAGCCAGCCGAACGATCTGAACACCGTGCAGGCGCGCGTGGATCACAACTTGAGCTCCGCCAACCGTTTCTTCTTCCGAGTCAGCTACGATAAGCTGGTTGACGTCTCGCCAAATCCTTACGGCAACATTGCCGGTGAGGCTCGCACCTTTAGCGGCTCATCGCAGCCCGACTGGCACGTCACCCTCGGCGATACCCACAGTTTCGGGCCGGCTACGCTGCTGGATTTGCGGGCGGGTTTCGCCCGGAATGGCTTCCGCCGGCAACCCGGTTCGTATGGTTTCGATCCCACTCAGCTTGGCTTTCCGCCGGCCTTGGCCCGCGATGCCCAGGCACTTCAATTCCCACAGTTTGCGCCCTCCGGCTACGCCACGCTCGGCGCACTACCTGGGCACTTGTTCTATCTCGGCGCCGATACCTATTCCGCGCCGGGTCAGCTCATGCTGATTCGGGGGCGCCATACGCTCAAACTGGGCGGTGACTTCCGCGTTTACCGTCACAACAGCTTTCAAGCGTCAGCCCCGGTTGGGAACTTTTCGTTTTCGAAAGGATTTACACAGGGTCCGGATCCACTGCGGAGCACTTTGACAGCAGGGGATGCTTTTGCTTCGATGCTGCTGGGCGCTGCCTCGGGAGGCTCAGCCAGCATTCGGGCTCACTTGAGCTTCCAAACTGTGTATTGGGCGGCGTATCTCCAGGACGACGTCCGCGTGACTGATCGCCTGACCTTGAATCTCGGCATACGCTACGATTATGAAACTCCTCGCACGGAGCGGTTCAACCGACTAAGCTTTTTTGACTACGATGCGCCGAATCCAGTGGGGCCCGAGGTGGGGCTGCCCAACCTCCGTGGCGGCCTGAAGTTCGTCGGTGTCGGCGGGAATCCGCGGGGCTGGACCGATCCAGACCGCAACAATATCGGTCCCCGTTTCGGTTTCGCTTATAAGGTGACGAACAAGCTGGTGGTGCGTGGGGGCTACGGTTTGCTCTATCTGCCAGGGGGAACCAACAACCTCAGCTACAGCGGGTGCCCGCAAGAGGGTTTCTCAGCCAGTACCCCGCTGGTCACCTCAATCGATGGAGGGCTGACGCCATTCACGCTGCTAGCCAATGCATTCGCCGGGGGACTCCAGAGGCCCACGGGAAGCTCTCTCGGTTTGAGGACTCAGCTCGGTCAAGGTGTTAACGGCAATCCCCGCTATCTGCGGGTCGGATATATGCAGCAGTGGAACCTCGCCCTCCAGCATGAGTTGCCGGGCCGCATGATCGTCGAAGCAGGTTATGCTGGTAGCCGCGGGGTGAAACTACCATTCACTTATCAAGTCAACCAGCTTCCAGATCGGTACTTGGCCGAGGGGCCGCGTCTGCTTACGATGGTACGCAACCCGTTTGCCTCCGTTGTCACGGTCGGAACCCTCAGCCAGCCGACCGTCACCTTGGGCCAACTGCTGCGCCCGTATCCGCATTTCACTGGCGTCAGCTTTCCCCAAGGCTCGGCTGGGGCCTCCACCTATCACGCCTTACAAGTGCGGGTGGAACGGCGCATTTCGCGGAGTTTTTCGGTGCTGGCAGCCTACACCAACTCCAAACTCATCTCAGATACCCACTCCCAAAAGACATGGATCTCCGACGAATACGGCGCAGGTCCCCAGAACAACAACAATCTGCGCCTTGAACGTTCATTGGCGCCCCAGGACGTCTCGCAGCGGTTCGTTGTCAACTACATCTATGAGCTCCCCTTGGGGAAAGGCCGACGGTGGCTGAACAGAATCGGCCCTGCGGCGGATGCGATCGTCGGCGGCTGGACGCTCACCGGAATCACCACGTTTCAGACTGGCCGCCCTCTGGCGCTTTCCACCGCCACCAACAACACTAACTCCTATGGCGGCGGTTCGCGCCCGAACAATAACGGCACCAGCGCACGGTTGCCTGCTTCCCAGCGCAGTTTGCAACGCTGGTTCGACACCACCGTGTTCAGCCAGCCCGAGCCCTTCACCTTTGGCAGCACCGGGCGCACCCTCCCAGATGTGCGCGAAGACGGAGTCACCAACTTCGACGTTTCAGTGCACAAGAATTTCCGCTTGAACGAAAGGTTTACCCTTCAGTTCCGCGGGGAGTTTTTTAACCTGATGAATTCGCCGCAGTTCGCACGCCCAGGCCAGGTATTTGGGAACCCGCAGTTCGCGGTGGTCTCGGCCCAGGCGAACTCTCCGCGGCAAATTCAGCTTGGCGCCAAGCTTCTGTATTAGGGCAGAAAAATTGTGCTGAGAAACCTAGGCTTTCATGACGGGCAAAGGTGCGAAGGCCGACTGCGGGGAACTAACTCGCTACTCTGGGGAGCACCTTGTGCGAGTGGGACCCTTCACCTTTGTCTGAGGCAGTGTAGCAACCTGCGGGCCAGAGCACACGCCAATAGGAGACAATTGTTAGCACGGGTGGTTGCGCACTCGGTAGCTTCCTGAGCTTCGGTCGCCAATGACAGGCCGGATCTTCGACATTCAGCGTTTTTCGATCCATGACGGCCCCGGCATTCGCACGACCGTTTTTCTGAAAGGCTGCCCGCTGGCCTGTCTGTGGTGCCAGAATCCCGAGGGCATTAGCCCCGAGCCGCAGCTTTCTTATTTGCCTGAGAAATGCATTGGTTGCGGTGAATGCGTGAAGGTTTGTCCCCGCGGGGCCCTGGCCCTGAACCGCACTGGCAAGGCGGTGCTGGCGCGGTATTACTGCCAGCCCTGCTCCAGGTGCGCTAGCGTGTGCGATGCCCAAGCCTTGGAGTTGGTGGGCCGCGATGTCTCGGTCACCGAGGTGCTAGAGGTTGTGCTGCGCGATCGGGATTACTATGCGGCCTCGGGCGGGGGCATCACGCTGTCTGGAGGCGAACCGCTGTTCCAGCCGGCGTTCACCGGGGCCCTGCTCGGAGCCGCCCGCTCCAAGGGACTGCACACCTGTCTGGAGACCTCCGGTTTCGCCGAGTGGAAAGAGCTCGAAAACCTGCTCGGACTGGTGGACCTTTTCTTGTATGATTACAAGGAAACCGACCCCCAGCTTCACGAAAGGTTCACCGGCAAAGCGAACAAGCCGATTTTGGAAAACCTCCGCAGGCTACATGAGCGCGGCGCTAAGATTCTTCTTAGATGCCCGATGATCCCCGAGCACAATGCGCGCCAAGAACACTTGGACGGGATCGCAACCCTCTGGCGGGAACTGCCCCGACTGCTTGGGGTCGAGCTGCTACCCTATCACCGCCTGGGCCGCTCCAAGCTGCGGCGTTTCGGCCTTCAGGACAGGATGCCGGAATCGGTCAAACCGCCGGAGCCAGAAACAGTCAATGGCTGGGTCAAGTACCTGGCCGCTAAAGGAGTCAGAGTGATAAACCCCATACGAGCGTGAGGGAGGAAAGCCCGATGCCGGTTGGTCTGGTTTCACGCCGTGCCTTTTTGGGAAGCGCGGGGATGCTCCCGGGGATCATGCTTGGTCTTGAGACCTGCTCCTCGGAGCGCATCCGCAGGCTTCGCCGCCAGATTCTCGACTCGCCGATGCGCGTGGCCCTGCACCGCGCGCAGGTATTCACGCGTGTTTTTCAGCAGCAGGAAGACAAGCCTTGGGTGCTGCGCAAGGCTCTGGCCCTGCGCGAGTATTTTCGCACCGTGCCGCTTTATCTGCGCCCTGGCGACCGCCTGGCCGGGTCCATCTCGGAGAGTCCTGGCAGCCTCCCAGTGATGGTGGAACTCGGCATCGCCGAGCTGCGCCTGGTGGAAAAACCGCATTTGCAGGGCTACCTGAAGGGGCAAGTCCCGCCGCAGATCCGCGAGTACTGGGCCAACCGCAACCTTTGGGGCCGCTACCGGATTGAAATTCTCGGGGAGCCACCGGTCAAGTCGGCCGACGAGCTGCCGGAGATAGCGCCTAACTACAAGCTAATTTCCAACCAGGGGCATCTCAGCCCCAGCTACGGCGAGGTGCTGCGCGTGGGGCTGGGCGGGCTGCTGGAAAAGGTACGTTCGCGCAAGAGCGGTGAGCGTGACCCCGACAAGGCCGCCTTCCTGGAAGCCGCCGAGCACTCCCTGCGTGGCCTTTCCGAGTGGATCCAAAGGTACGCAGAGTTCCTCTCCGGCCTGGCTGCATCGGGCGGCGAGCCGGATCTGAAAGAGATGGCCCGCATCGCGGCCAAAGTGGCGCTTCAGCCTCCCGGGACATTCCGCGAGGCGCTCCAACTGGTCTGGTTTATCCACCAGGCCATCCACATCGAGGGGCACGGATGGTCCTGCGCGCCCGACCATCTGGACCAGCTACTGCTGCCATACTACGAGGCGGATAAGAAAGCCGGCCGCCTGGACGATGCTCAGGCCCTCGAGCTGTGCGAAAACTTCGTCCTGAAAATGCTCGACAACACATACTGGGGAAAGGAACAGCTCACGCAGGGACTATGCGCCGGCGGTTCAACGCCCGCCGGTGATGACCTCACCAATCGTCTGTCACGGTTGTTCATCGAGGCTGCTACTAATCTCTCGCTACCTGAGCCTTTGATTTGGATCCGGTGGCATCCTAACATTGACCAGGAGTTTTTCGATTTCTGCCTGTCTCGGCTGGCCCGCAGCACCTGTTTTCCCATGATGTGGAACGACAGGGCAGTTGCCGCCGGCTTTATGGAATTGGGCGTTGCACGAGAGGACGCCTACAACTATATCCCGGTTGGCTGTAATGAACTGGCGTTACCCGGGCAGGCTTATTTTAACCCTGGAGCCCACGCCAATTACTTGCGAGCCATCGAGCTGGCGCTGACTTCGGGCAAGGGTTATAAAGGCGATGTCAAAGGACCAGCTTTGGCTCCACCCACTTCAGCTTTGCGTACCTTTGAAGATTTTGCCGCTGCTTTTGGGGCTTATTTGAGGGATTCAATCCGCAGCAGTTATGCGGCGGAGATGAAACTCCTGCGAGCCCAGATGAACTGGGGTCACACGCCGCTCACTTCGTGTTTCTTTGATGGGTGCGTGGAAGAAGCGCACGATATGGTGTTGGGCACCAAATACAACATTCTTTCCTGTGGCGGGGCGTTTTTCGCCAATGCGGTGGACTGCCTGGCGGCTATCCGCGAGGTTGTGTATGAGAAGCGCGAAGCCACGCTGGAGGAAATCGCGGCGGCCTGCCGGGCGAACTTTAGAGGATACGAGCGGCTGCGGGCAAAGCTGCTGGCCGCACCCAAGCACGGCAATGACGATCCGCGTTTGGACGACATCATCCATCTGGTGGAGCGCCTGCGCACGCAGGCGACGGAAGAACTCTGCCGCGATCCGCGCGGCGGAACCAAGTTCGGCCACGTTCACATCACTAAGGACGCCGCCGTTCGGCAGGGGCTCAGAACGCCCGCCACGCCCGACGGGAGGCTTGCCGGGACACCGCTGGCCAGTTCAGTAGCGGCCGCGGCCGGCTGCGAGCGCAGCGGGCCTACGGCGCTGCTTAACTCAGTGGCAAAACTGAACGCACCCAAGAGCTGGCAGTCCGGCTACCAGGCCAACATTCGCTTTCAGGCCAACATGCTCTCGGAGAAACGCAATCGGGACAAGGTACGCGCGTTGCTTAACGTATATTTCGCCAAGGGCGGCCAGCAGTTGCAAATTAACGCCGTTGATACCGAAACGCTGCGGGCGGCGCAGAAGAACCCGGAGAAATATAGCGACCTGGTTGTGCGGGTGGCAGGCTTCAGCGCCTTTTTCGTCACCCTCAGCCCCGAAGTGCAAGAGGAAATTATCTCCCGCGTGGCCCACATGTAAGGCGGCCAAAGTGCAACGCCGCCCCGAAGAAATTCTTACGTCGTCAGCCGGCGCGCCGGCGGGGTGTTTTCGTCCCGAATAGAGCGCGCGAACGCGGCTGCCCGCTCGAAAGCAGTTGCTAGTCCGTCAGTGCCCAGCAGCGACTGCAATCGCTTGAGGGTTTCAAGGCAGAGAGCGAGCGCGACCCGGATGGGCTCCTGATTGGTGGCCACTATGTCTCGCCAGATGTCAAAAGGACTGGCGGCCAGGCGCGTCATATCGCGCAGTCCGGGACCCCCGGCGCGCAGGTGTTCGGGCGCCTGGAGCTGCTCGCTCAGGGTCACCGCCAGCGCGGTGGAGAGCAACTGCGGCAAGTGCGAAGTAAAAGCCACCACGCGGTCGTGTTCTTCAGGGGACATAATGAGCGGCACAGCTCCCATGGCTCGGATCCAATCGAGCAACTCGCGCGCGGCCGCAGTTTGCAATTCTCCGGGATCCGATGGCGTGAGAATCCAGGTGCGGCCTGCGAACAAATCCGCTTCGGCTTCCGCCGCCCCACGCTTTTCCTTGCCCGCCATGGGGTGGCCGCCCAGAAACTGCGCGCGCTGGATAGATCGTCGCGCTCGCTCGACGATGCGAAGCTTGGTGCTGCCGGCATCGGTCACTAAACAATGAGGCTGCAACCAGGCATCCAGGCTGCCCAACGTGTCCAAGATTCGGCAAATGGGCTGCGCCAGCAGCAGCAGGTCTGCCTGTTGCGCCGCTTCCGCTAGCGGCTTGGCCTCGTCAATGGCACCGCGGCGCAAGCCTTCCTCCGTAGCGGCCGGCGAGCTGACCCCCAGAATGCGCCCGCGAAATCCCGCCCGCCTGAGCGCCAGGCCAAAAGAGGCGCCGATCAGGCCGACGCCCACGATGGCCACGGTTTGAAAGCGCCTTTCCGTCACAGGTTCCTGCCCACTGCCTGGGCTATGATGCGCAACTGCGCCATCAGCTCCTCAAACTGCTCAGGCCGCAGCGACTGCGCGCCGTCGCTCAAGGCACGTTCCGGCTCCGGGTGGACTTCGATCAGCAGCCCATCGGCCCCGGCGGCGATGGCTGCGCGCGCCACCGGCAGCACCATATCACGCCGGCCCGTCCCGTGCGAGGGGTCGGCCAAGACGGGCAGATGAGAAAGCTTTTTCACGATAGGGATGGCGGCGATGTCCACAGTATTCCGCGTGTAAGTTTCGAACGTGCGGATGCCCCTTTCACACAGGATGAC